>Ga0265780_10002210_pt1 | contig 26726 bp, 19 predicted proteins | sample P1T30metagenome_FD_192432 | JGI IMG/M metagenome (GOLD analysis project Ga0265780, IMG submission 192432) | Plant litter microbial communities from East Loma Ridge, Irvine, California - P1 T30 | ecosystem: Environmental > Terrestrial > Plant litter > Unclassified | place: USA: California...
TAAAAAGGGAAACGATGGTTTAGGTTCATCAATGAAGTGCGCCAAAATATGGGCCTGCATGTGGTTAACTTCTATTAGGGACAGTTTTTGAGCTAACGCAAAAGCCTTAGCAAAAGATACGCCTACTAATAAAGAACCTAAAAGGCCCGGTCCGCGCGTAAAAGCTACCGCATCAATATCATTTTTGCGTATTTTTGCGTTAATTAGTGCTTGTTGCACAGCCGGAACAATATTTTGCTGATGAACCCTCGAAGCTAACTCGGGCACAACGCCCCCGTAAGCTTCATGTATGGCCTGGTTGGCTATGATGTTACTTAACATCACACCATCCGAGTATACAGCAGCAGAGGTATCATCGCAAGAAGATTCAATTCCTAAAATAACGGGCACTTTATTACGGGGTTTAACGCAGCAAAATTATTAAAAAAATACTCAAAATAGCGCTTGTTATCGTACTCATTATACTGCTCTTTGTCAGTATAGTGTTATTACTGTTTCAATACAAGCCCGTGCAAACGTGGGCTGCCCGCAAAGCCACCAATTATTTGTCTAAAGAGCTACACACTAAGGTAGATATTAAGAGCCTTTACATTAAGCCGTTCTCTTCGGTCGTGCTCGAGGATTTGTATGTGCTGGATAAGCAGAAAGATACCCTGTTACGTACACCGTTGCTTACTGTTGAACTTACCGGCTTTTCTATCTTAAACAGTATTAAAGAACGTCATATCGAATTTAAGAACATCCAGTTAGATAACGGTTCGTTCTATCTTAAAAAGCAAAAAGATAGCACTACCAACCTGCAATTTATTATTGATTATTTTAACGGCAAGCCCGACACGGTAAAAAAGGTAAGCAAGCCCTGGGCACTTAATTTTGAACGCATTGCCGTAAATAATTTGCATGTACGCTATAAGAACCTGCTTAAACCCAAACGTACGCCCGGCGTAGTCAATTTTGATGATTTAGATGTCAATGGTTTTAGTACCGTGCTCACCGGTATGGATCTTAAAAATCACCTGTTTAAGGGCAACCTGCAAAATTTAACCTTGCACGAAAAAAGTGGTTTTATGGTAAAAAACCTTACCGTAAATGCCAATATAGATACTAATCAAATATTACTGCAAAACCTGTTACTGGTTACACCAAAATCGCACTTAAAAAACTACTTCAGGATGCGATTTAAGTCGTTTGATGATTTTAGCGATTTTGAAAACAAGGTTGTAATGGATGCCGAACTGAAAAACTCGCACCTTTCCTCAACAGACATTGGTTATTTCACACCTTCGCTGGGTAAAATCAATTTTGAATTTGGTATTAATGGCCGTGCAAGCGGATTAGTTAATAATATTAAAGCGCGTAACCTCACCGTTACTACGGGGCAAGCCACTTACATTAAAGGTAACTTTAACCTTAAAGGACTGCCTGATTGGGAAAGTACGCACATGGAGCTGGATTTTAACCAGTTGGCCACCAATAAGAAAGATCTGGATAATTTATACAGTCGCTTTACCGGTACGCCCAACCGAAAGGTGCCTATTATGGTGGCTAAGTTTGGCAATATTAGCTTTAGCGGCAAGTTAACAGGCACTCAGGATAATTTTAATACCAAAGGAACATTTAAAACCCTGCTTGGTCGTTTAGACCCGGATATTAATTTAAAGATTAGCAGTAAGGGTGTACCATCTTATAGCGGCAAGTTAGGCGCTACCAACTTCGATTTGGCTAAGCTATTGGATAACAATACACTTGGCCGCACTACCATGGTGGCCACCGTAAATGGAAGCGGAGATGCACTCAAAAACCTATCGACAAAATTAGGTGCTAAAGTAAGTTACTTTGATTTTAAAGGCTACCGCTATCAGAATATAAATGTTGATGGCAACTTTAGAAACCAGTTGGCTAAGGCTAAAATAAATATAGCCGACAGAAACCTGAAGCTTAAACTGAACGGTAATGTGAATCTGAATCCGCGCCTGCCGCAATATCAATTTACTGCAAGCATAAGAGATGCCCGCTTAAATAAGTTAAAACTGGTTAAGGATACGCTGACCTTGAGTACTGATATGAGTACCAACTTTACAGGTAATAACCTTAATAACCTGCAAGGTTTTGTAAGCTTGCACCCTACACGGATAAGCACTCCACATGATAATTATGTGGTTGACTCATTAAAGTTAACTGCCGTTGGCCTGGATAGCAACAGAACTATTAGCCTGTTATCAGACTTGGCCGATGGCAGCATTAAGGGGACTTATGATCTGGCAACTCTGCCTTCTTATTATAAAACCATTGCTAAAAAATATATTCCATCCTTAAAAACTACTATATATAAACCAGGCTTGCAAAACTTCGAGTTCAGGCTCAAATTAAAAAGCCTTGACCCGTTGCTGCTAATTTTTATGCCCGAATTGAAGATACCAGAAGGAGGGACTTTTGTGGGCAGGTTTAATTCCATAAACAGGACTGCCACATTGAGTGGACTGGTTAGAACTGTAAAATATGGTAAAATGGTATTTCACGATTTTATTGTGGATGAAAGTACGGCTGATAGTTTGCTTACGCTCAACCTTTCGCTAAACAGAATAGACCTTACCGATAGTCTTTACATCAAAGACATTAACATTACCAACTTTTTGCGTAACGATAGTTTGAACTTCAACGTGAAGCTATCTGATAAAAATGCCACCAACCAGTTAGATTTGTACGGCTTGGTAGAGTTTGGTCGCGATACTACAGCTAAGTTAAAACTGCTGCCAAGCGAGGTTATTTTGGAGCGTGAATCGTGGCGTTTAACAGAGCAGGTACGTATACGTTTATTAAACGGTAAAACACAAATTCAGGGTTTTGAACTTACAAATGGTGAGCAGCAAGTGCGTATTGATGGTTTTGTGTCTGATAAGATAGAAGATAAGCTGAAAGTAGAATTCGAAAAATTTAATGTAGCCACGCTGAATCAGCTTACCAAATCGACAGGGGTTATATTAAAGGGGTCTTTAAATGGCGACGTAAACTTAACATCGGTATTAAAAGCCCCCGGTGTTGATGCCAATTTGAGGGTTGATTCGCTTATGATGAACCAAACCCTGGTAGGCGATCTCAAAATTGTATCTGACCTTGATAACGAACGCAAGAGGGCCAACGTTAAACTAAATATTTTGAACCGGGGCCTCGAAACACTGAATATTGCAGGTGCCTATTACCTCAATAAAGAAACGGGCGATAACCTTGACTTTGATGTACGTATGGACCAAACCGAGGCGGTGATATTTGCACCCTTTATCAAGAACCTGGTTTCAAACGTGAAGGGAGCCATATCGGCCGACATGAAGTTGACCGGCGCCCCATCAAATCCTAAATTGAACGGAACTATAACATTGGCCAATACCGGTATTACCGTTGATTATTTGAAAGTGCCATACATTATAAATGATAAGGTAACGGTTACCAACAGCATCATTAAAATTGATGGTATGATATTGAGCGACCAGCGAGGCGGCAAAGGCACCGCTAACGGAACGGTCGATCTTTCTGATTTTGCCACGCCGATACTGGATATTCATGTGGTGGCTCAAAACTTAATGGCACTTAATACCACTTTCAGAGATAATCGCTTGTATTATGGTACCGCTTTTGGTTCGGGTAACTTTAGTTTTACCGGACCTATTGATAATATGAAGATCGATATTACTGCCAAAACCGAGGATGGCACGATATTCAATATTCCGCTTAATACATCGGCCACCGCAGGCGATTATGATTTTATACGCTTTGTAAGCCATAAAGATTCTACCAAGGTAATTACTAATGCTAACCGGTTTAAGGGCGTTACGCTAAACTTCGACCTATCGGCCGATGAGAAGACCGTAGTTAAAATCACGACAGACTTAGGTGTGCTGGAGGGACGTGGTACAGCCAGAGGCTTAAAACTCAATATTAACAGCCTTGGCGATTTTGATATGCGTGGTGACTTTCTTATCTCCTCGGGGCGGTTTGATTTTACGGCCAAGAACTTTATTAGTAAGAATTTTCAGGTTAATCAGGGTGGTACGCTGCGCTGGACTGGAAATCCGTCAAATGCCGAGATAAACCTACGAGCCACTTATGAGTTACGTGCCAACGTATCAGACTTGTATACGGCGGCAGGTTATAACTCGCCCGATCAGAAGCAGGAGTTGGTGCAGGCGCAGTTGATACTTACCCGTACCCTATTGCAGCCGGCCATTGAGTTCGATTTTAACTTTCCGCTTAACCCATCTATTAAAGACCAGTTAGGGGCTTACCTGGCCGATGTGAATAACCGTAATCAGCAGGCCTTGAGTTTAATTGTGCGGCGGCAGTTTGCGCCAGGTACAGGGTCTAACGTTAACGAGCAGGTAATGGGTACTGCCAAAAATGCAGCAAGTGAGTTTATTTTTAATAAATTAAACAGTTACCTGGCTCAGTCAACCAGTTTTAAAAGCCTGGATTTAAACATACGTTCGCAAAGTGATGCAAGTGCCTCCTTGCGCCTGTTTAAAGACAGGGTTGTTGTTAACGGCAGTTTATATAACCCAACAGGTAGCAATAACCTATTTAATAATAGCTCAAACTTATTTAACGGCGGTAACCTGACGTCCGATTTAGGCATAGAATATTTAATAAGACCCGATGGGCAATTGCGTGCACGCTACTCTTACCGGGTATTAAACAATTACCAGTTATTAGATAATAGCACAAACGGTCAAAAGCCACAATACGTAAATGGATTAGGCTTGATTTACCAGCGTGATTTTGACAGTTTCAGGGAGTTTTTCCGGAATCTATTTCGTAAAGGTACAAACGTGCCTAAACCTACAACTCCCGGAGCTACCACAGCACCTGTAATTGTAGATGACCCTGATGAGGATAAATAGCAATTATCAATAAATTACCGGCTTCAATATTTTACTTGAAGCCTGTAGATTGTTTTTTATTTTATATATGGGTTCGCTGGAATATAAGCCAAATGGTAGCCGTTGTTTTTTAATTCTTTGAGCATTATATTGTCGGGGACTTTTTTAAAAACTACGATAGCCAGCACCTGACTGGGTAATAAACGTAGCTTTACCAGTTTATTTAATATATTAATTCCGCTTTGATTAATAAAAATTTTCTGCTTCTTAAACTGGTTTTTACTTCTTCAGCTCCTTTGAAATAAAAGTCAGGATTAATTTTTTAAACGCCACCAAAGGAAGATTTAAGCCCGCTGCAAATTTTCTATTTCCCGCTCTGATACTTTATATACATAGTTACCAACTGGCTCGTAAGAAAACCTGTTTTTCCATACTTTATTTAATAAAGTTGCCCGTGCAGACAGCATGTTGTTAAGCAATAATAGAAAGGGCATTTTTAAAACTGGATCTTGGGTTCAATAACTACAATACCAACTTTCGCAACACGTATCATTTCGTATAAAGCTGCGTATGGCCTTGGAAAATGATGGTATGACTCTTTGCAAAGTACAAAATCGAAAGCGTTGTCCTCAAAAGATAGATTTTCGGCATTTTTGGCAGCGTAATCTTCTATAACGTTTTCCCGCTTTGCTACTTTTAATAAGTTAGTGTTTAAGTTGGTTGACAGGGTAACACCGCTCTTTGAATTTATATATTGTGCATCAAAGCCATAAGCATCACCAACGGTTAACCATTGCAGTTTATGAATTAATAAAGGATTTAAACAATTATAAAAAAAATATTTTGTAACCACTTTGAAACGGTACGATCAGTATTTCTACTGAACTTTTTATAAAAGTCAGATTTCTGCGTATTAGTTGGGAAATGTAGGTTATACGATTGATTATGCCGGTCATAGCTTTCTTGATGAAACATTGATAAGTCTTTTCTATCAATACGGCTACTTTTGGGTAAACGCGGGGTAAAATCGTTTATTCAATTTTAAAATTTTAATTATGGCCAGCATTCATATAACTGCTATTTAATGCCAGGCTTTAATTAATTTTCTGATCAGCTATCGTATCGGAGTTTTTCTCGTTTTTTCCTATTGCTTTCATGGCTTTCACCACTTTCCCTTTAGCCACTTTGGCCGTTTTACTAAATACCAATGCGGCCTTACCGCTTTGGTAATACTTGCAAAAATGGGTTAGCGGGCAAACTTCACACTTGGGCCGGCGGGCAACGCAAATGTAACGGCCATGCAAAATAAGCCAATGGTGAGCCATGCCCAGGGTGGCCTTGGGCAAAAATTCTACCAGTTGCTTTTCTACAGCCAGCGGCGTACGGGCGTTAGTCGTTAAACCTATGCGGTTACTTACCCTAAAAACGTGGGTATCTACCGCTATGGCCGGAGCATCAAACACTACAGAAGCTATCACGTTGGCAGTTTTACGGCCTACCCCGGGCAGCTTTTGCAGGTCATTTAAATCAGACGGTACTTCTCCACCAAAATCGTTAACCAGCATTTTGGCCATGCCTGCGAGGTGCTTGGCCTTATTGTTTGGATAACTAACGCTGCGTATGTAGGTAAAGATCTCATCGGGGTTGGAGGCTGCCAGATCATAAACCGTAGGGAAGCGATCAAACAGTGGAGGCGTAACCTGGTTAATGCGTTTATCAGTGCATTGCGCTGATAGAATAACGGCCACCAGTAATTCGTAAGGGTTTGAATAATGCAGCTCAGTTACCGGGTTTGGTTGATTTTTTGAAAAGTAATCAACAAATAACTGGTAGCGTTCTTTCTTTAGCATTAGGATGCAAATATAAAAAAGCCCTGTGTTAGCAGGGCTTTGAAATTCTTTTAACGTAAGCTCTTCGAATAGTTGAGTATCTTTTCGATGGTTTGAGAGCGCGGTTTAACTTGTAAAACATCCAACTCTGTACGTAGGGAGTGATGGAACATAAGTTCATCAGCATCCGCATATTCTGTTACCTCTAATCCCTCAACCATAGCGTTACCGTTAGAAAATGTGTTTAAAAAATTTGTAGAAGTTTCATCCATAAGCTTTATAGTGTGTGTTTGACACATATAACGCCAAAATGTTTATGAATATTTTACCAAAACGAAATAAATTTCATTTTTTTCTACATTAATTCTTTAAACTCAATTCTTTAGTCTGCATCATTTTACGCAGGTTGTTTAACGCGTACCGCATGCGGCCCAGGGCAGTGTTAATACTCACCTCGGTAACATCGGCTATCTCTTTAAAGCTCATATCGCCAAAGTGGCGCATAATTAAAACTTCTTTTTGCTCGGCGGGCAATAAATGGATCAGGGCTTTTAAGTCTTTATGGGTTTGCTCGCGCACCATGCGGTCTTCGGTGCTTTCGTCATAATTACCTAATACTTCAAAAATATCAAAGTCGTCGCCACCGCTAACTAACGGTGTACGCTTTTCACGGCGAAAATGGTCGATAACCAAATTATGTGCAATACGGCTTACCCAAGGCAAGAACTTGCCTTCTTCATTGTATTTACCTGCTTTTAGGGTGTTAATTACCTTGATAAAGGTATCCTGAAAAATATCCTCGGCCAGGTATTCATCTTTCACCAGCAAATAAATGGAAGTATATATTTTAGATTGATAACGCCGGATAAGCTCAACCAAACCCCCTTCCTCGCCAGCTATATACAGATGGATTAGATCCTGATCACTTTTCAAATGAAAATCCATAGAACTACTACTTTAAAATCAATTAATGTTTAAAAAAACTAAGTTTTAAGTAAAGTTCTATTCGATAGGGGTTCCTCTTAATTACTATATCAAATAAAATAAATATTGTGTTAAAAAGCAAATAAATTATAAAGTTATATGTTATAACACATTAGTATGACAAACAAAATTACAGCTTACAAGTATGCTTACCGAACGAACTTTACTGGCAATAAAATTTAGGATAATTGGTTATATATACGTTGCATTCTATCTAAATGTAACAGTACCATTGTTTGACTAAAACATGCTGTATAGGTTTAACGGAATAGATTAATGCTTTACATGTTTGTTACAACTTGCAAGAGTTGTTAAGCCAGTGTTAATTCACGGCTTTTTATTTAAAACAGTACAATTAGTCAGAATAGCCAAAACAAATGAAATTATGCTTAATAAAGTTTGTGTTGTCATGGTATAAATGTCAAATAATCTAGTTGGAATCATATTTAAGTCAAGCTGCTGTTTAAATGCTTTAAAGCTTGCATAATGCTAAACATTTTAGGATTTTTGCACTTTGTTTAATTGTAGATAATTCCTCCTTTGGGAGGTTAGGGGGCCGAATGTTAGAAATTGAAAAAGACGCGCAAAAACATATCATTATTAAGGGCGCCCGTGTTCATAATTTAAAGAATCTGGATATTGCCATACCCAAAAACCGGTTAGTGGTTATCACGGGTATGTCGGGTTCGGGCAAATCGTCGTTAGCGTTCGATACGTTGTATGCTGAAGGGCAGCGTCGTTATGTAGAAAGTTTATCTTCGTACGCGCGTCAGTTTTTGGGCCGTATGAACAAGCCCGATGTAGATTACATCAAAGGCATAGCGCCGGCCATTGCCATTGAGCAAAAGGTAATTACCAGCAATCCCCGTTCTACCGTAGGTACTTCTACCGAAATTTACGATTATTTGAAACTGCTGTTCTCGCGTATAGGTAAAACCATTTCGCCGGTATCGGGCAAGCAGGTAAAAAAAGATACGGTGACGGATGTGGTAAACTTTGCGCAAAGTATGCCCGACGATGCACAGCTAACTATTCTTTGCCCGTTGCACCCGCATAACAACCGCAGCTTGAAAGAAGAACTGGCCGTATTGATGCAAAAAGGCTTTGTGCGGGTAGAATACCAGGGCAAAGTATCGCGCATTGAAAATGTGCTGGAAGATGGTACCATAGGCAACGATACCCTTGCAGCCGACGATCCGCTGCGAATTGTGGTTGACCGTATTACTAATAACAAAGAAGAAGAAACACTGAGCCGCATCGCAGATTCGGCCCAAACGGCGTTTTTTGAAGGTAAAGGCGATTGTTATGTGCGGTATGAGGATGCGGAGAGTGAAGAAGAAAGAGAACAATTCTTTTGCGACCGGTTTGAATTAGACGGTATCCGTTTTGAAGAACCCACGCCTAATTTTTTCAGCTTTAATAACCCTTATGGTGCCTGCCGCCGTTGCGAGGGTTATGGTAAAATAATAGGGATAGATGAAGATCTGGTAATACCTGATAAAAGTAAATCTATTTATGATAACGCCATTGCCCCATGGCGTGGCGAAAAAATGGGCGAGTGGAACCAGCAGCTTATTCGCCAGGCCGATAAATTTAATTTTCCTATACACCGTTCATATAGTCAGCTGAGCGATAAAGAAAAGAAGCTGTTATGGACAGGTAATAAATATTTCAGGGGATTGGATGCCTTCTTCAAAGAAATTGAAGAGCAAACCTACAAAATTCAGTACCGGGTTATCTTGTCACGTTATCGTGGTAAAACAACATGCCCCGAGTGTCGTGGTAGCCGTTTGCGGCCCGATGCTACTTATGTTAAAATAACCGATCATTCCATTACCGATATTGTACTGATGCCCTTAGATAAGGCGCAGGCATTTTTTGATAACTTACAGTTGGATGAGCATGACGGTAAAATTGGTAAGCGTTTGCTCATGGAAGTGGGCAGCCGTTTAAATTTCCTGAACGATGTAGGTTTGGGCTATTTAACGCTTAACCGTTTGTCAAATACACTATCGGGTGGCGAATCGCAGCGTATAAACCTGGCTACTTCATTAGGCAGTAGTTTGGTAGGTTCTATATATGTGTTAGATGAGCCGAGTATTGGTTTACACCCGCGCGATACCCAGCGATTGATCAGTGTGCTAAAATCGCTGCGCGATGTAGGTAACACGGTTATTGTAGTAGAGCATGAGGAAGAAATTATGCAGGCTGCCGACCATCTGATTGATATTGGACCCGAAGCCGGTACGCATGGTGGTACCTTGATCTTTTCAGGTAACTACGAACAAATACTGGTTGATGACAATAGCTTAACCGGCAAGTACCTGAGTGGTCGCGAAGAAATTGCCGTACCGGCACATCGCCGTAAATGGAATGATTTCATCCAAATTAAGGGTGCGCGCGAGAATAACCTTAAAAGTGTAGATGCTAAGTTCCCGTTGGGTGTGCTTACGGTGGTTACCGGTGTATCGGGCTCGGGTAAAACCAGCTTGGTGAAGCGCATTTTACACCCGGCATTACAAAAGGTATTGGGCAATTATTCGGGCGAGCAAACCGGTTCTTACGATGGCATTGAAGGCGATTACAGCAAGATTGAGTCGGTAGAACTGGTAGACCAAAATCCCATAGGCCGTTCGTCGCGATCCAACCCGGTTACCTATGTTAAGGCTTGGGACGAGATACGTAACCTATATGCTGCACAGCCTGCCGCTAAGGCAGCTGGTTTAAAACCCTCGGCTTTTTCCTTTAACGTAGAGGGTGGCCGCTGCGATGTTTGCCAGGGTGAAGGTGAGGTGAAGATAGAGATGCAGTTTATGGCCGACATTTTTCTGCCATGCGAAGCCTGCAATGGAAAACGCTTTAAACAGAATATTTTAGATGTAACCTACCTCGACAAAAATGTATCTGAAGTATTGCAGCTAACCATTGATGAGGCGCTGGAGTTTTTTGTTAAAGAACAGAAGATCATCAATAAAATAAGGCCGTTGCAAGATGTAGGTTTAGGCTATGTACAGTTAGGGCAATCGTCAAATACGCTATCAGGTGGAGAGGCGCAGCGCATCAAGCTAGCTTCTTTCCTTATTAAAGGTAATAACGCCAGCAAAACCCTCTTCATTTTTGATGAGCCCACTACAGGTTTGCATTTTGCCGATATTAAGAAGCTGTTAAAATCGTTCGACGCCTTAATTGAACAAGGTAATACCATTATTGTAATTGAGCATAACATGGACGTAATTAAGTGTGCCGATTGGGTAATTGACATTGGCCCTGGTGGTGGCGATCAGGGAGGTACTCTGGTATTTGAAGGTTTACCTGAAGATTTAATGAAACTTAAAAAAAGTTACACCGGCCAGTTCTTAAAAGAACGGATGGGTAAATAAAATAAAAAGAGCTGCTAAATGCAGCTCTTTTTATTTGTGCCTCTTTGAACTATATATACTTATTGATGTTATGAGAACTACTATGACATCATTCATCATTATAGCCGCTATTATTTTACTATTGCTTGTATTCTTTGCTTTCCGCTTATTTGGAAAAAAGCAAGCTGTACAATCCGCCAATCAACCACTCGAAAACAATTATAAAAACTTACTCAACCAACACGTAGCTTATTACCAAAAGCTGGATGATGCCGGGAAAGCAAAGTTTGAGGGCATGATTGCCAGTTTTATTGAAACTATCCGCATAGAAGGTGTGGGGTTGGAGATAGAAGACCTGGACCGTGTGCTGGTAGCATCGAGTGCAGTTATTCCCATATTTGGTTATAATGAATGGAGATATACAAACCTCACCAATGTGATCTTATACCCCGATGCTTTTAACAACGACTTTAAGTTTGAGGGAGAGGATGGCAGCCGCAATATGCTTGGTCTGGTAGGTTCGGGGTTTATGAACGGGCAAATGCTGTTATCGCGCGCGGCATTGTTAGCCGGTTTCTCCGCATTATCAGGTAAGAACAACACGGGCATTCATGAGTTTGTGCACCTTTTAGATAAGGCCGATGGCGCTACCGACGGCGTGCCCGAGCACCTGTTGCCTCACGAGTATGCCACCCCATGGCTTAAAATGATGCACCAGGAAATTGAGCGCATAGAAAAAGGTAAATCTGACATTAACCCTTACGCCGCTACTAACGAGGCGGAATTTTTGGCCGTGGTTTCCGAATACTTTTTTGAAAAGCCCGACCAGTTAAAAACCAAACATCCCGAATTATACGAACAATTAAGCCGTGTATTTGCACAAGATCCTGCCACTAAGTAGCTTTGTGCAAGTCGCAATAAAGGCATGCAAGAGCTTACTATATTAAAACACCAATACCGCATGATCCGCAGTTCGCGCGAGGTGGTTCTGGATTTTACCGCTCAATATTTGTCGCCGCAATTGCAAACACCGGTGCCCGGCTTTACCCATAAATCTATAGCTTATCTGCTGGTGCATAATGCAAATGTATATATTCACTGGTTAGCCAACTTTGCAATGCAGCTAAATGTGACTTATTTTGAGGCCGTTGAGTTTTGGAATGTAGAAAGCATTAAGGCGCTTTATGATAATGTAGACCAACTGGTAGATGGCTTTTTGAATACTTACGAAGGCAGGTTAGATACTATAGTGAATGGTACTACCATTAGCGGCCGCTCGGCCCAGTCTACCCCACTGGAGTTGTTTACCCATGTTATTACGCATGAGTTTCACCATAAAGGGCAAATACTAGCCATGTTCAGACTGTTAGGCCATGAGCCGCCTGATGCAGATGTGATCAGGTTTTAAGCAATTCCTTTCTATATCAAATAATGCCGGCACTTTATCAGCGTCGGCATTTCATGTTATTTATCACAGTTACCTGCGTTTAGGATCATAATTTAAATTAGGTGTTAACCAGTACAACAAAATTACCCTTGAATAACGGAAATTAAACGGAGCCAATATAAACGCGGCGCTCAGCAAAATGCTGATGTACAACCAGGGCGATTCCATGTTGCCTGTAAGAATATAAGTAGCCACGGCTAGCGTAACCATTTGGGCAACGTTCATGGCATAACTAATTAACATGGATACATAGAAGTAACCTGGTTCTATTTCAAAATGAAAGCCGCAATGCGGACAATCAGTATGCATTTTTTGTCCGCCAAACTGGTACATTTTGTTGGAAAACATGTTGCCGGTGCGACATTTGGGACACTTAGCGCTCAAGGCCGATTTAAATTCGGATGGGTTAGTCATGGCGGTTTTATCTAAGCTTAGTGTTTTCATGATGAGTGATTTTTAAAGTATCTTTTCTGAATTCTTCGGGCGTAAAGCTGGTTAGCTTTTTAAAAAACTTGGTAAAGTACGAGTTGTCATCAAAGCCGAGCTTTAAGGCAATTTCTGAAATAGTCAAATTCAAGTTGATCAACAATCGTTTAGCTTCGAGGATAATGCGGTTACGAATTATTTCCCCTGCGGCTAAGCCTAACACATCTTTGCAAAGCGCATTTAAATGGTTAGGAGTAATGTAAAGCAGTTCGGCATAATCTTTAGGCAAACGGAGGGTTTGGTAATGCTGCTCAATTAATTTTTGAAAGTTTTTTAGCAAAGTATAATTGTAAGCATTGATGTTGCCGCTTTGCTTTTCATAGCCTAACCGGCCAATTTGAATAAATACCTGCAATAGCAAAGCCTTCACCATATCTGCACCCAGGCGCTCACCTTTTTTACTTTCTGTAATCAGTTGTTCAAATAGCGAAATAATCTCTGGCTGTACAGTTGCCGGTAAATCAACCACGGCATCGTTTATACTGCCGTTAAAAAATGAAAACTGTTCAAGGTAATCGGGCTTCAACAAAAATGACTGAAAGAACTGTATAGAGAAATTGATCACATAACCATCAACGGGACCTTCAAAGCTCCAGCTGTGCACCTGTCCCGGAATCATGAAATAAATTTGATATGGCTTTACTTCAAATTGCTCAAAATCTATAGCATGCGTACCTGCACCCTCAGTAAATAACACCAAATGATAAAACGTATGCTTATGTGCCAAACTCAGGTTATGATGCTGGGCCAGGTAAGGCGCAAACCGGCTAATCAGGATGTCTTCCTGCTTAAACTCGGAGAGCGTACAAATATCATAAACAGGTATTTCCTTTTTCATTGCCTAACAAAGGTACACTACATTATACCTTGCACTATGGTAGTAATTAAAGCCGTTGTGGTACTTTTTACTGATAGTGTAAATTTAAGTAATCTTGATGGGTTCAATAATGATGGTCATCAACTTATAAAGTGAGCGTAAACACTCTAGTTCAAATTTTAGGCCGTAAAGATGTTTGTAACATTGTTATTTAATTGGGCAGTCACCGTTATACCTGCTTTGTTCAAATACATCCCTATATTTACTCCTGTCAAGTAGGGTTTTAATGGCTTCTACCTTATTGGGCTGGTGGTTGTAGTAGGCTTCGCAAATGCGCATCCCCATAAAGTAGCCTAAATCGGGCGGACGGTTTTTAATGGTGCTGGTATTAAAAAGCCATTTATCAAGACTGTCATTATCAATTTCAGTTTTAAACTCCTGCCATAATTCACACTCGTGTGCCATGGCATATTTGTCTTTGCTTAAATCTATTGTGTGGTGCAGAATTAAGGCAGGTAAAAAGTTAGCCGCACCTTCCTGCAACGCAATTGAGAGCAGCGTACGGTTCTTGGCATTGTGCTGCTGACAATGGATGCTTTCGTGGGCCACCAGATCAACCAAATCAACACCAGCCGAAAGTGTTACACGCAGATTTCCCTTAAATTCAGAATAATCCATAGTAGCATCAGCTAAAGCAATCTCGCTCCCCATTAAAATAGTGCCTTTTTTGGTAGTTCCGCCACCCCTGAAACAGCCAATGGCAAAGCAAACAGTAGGGGTTTCATAGTCAGGTATAGCTTTTTTTAATTGCTTAAAAGTGCTATCCAATATGGCCTGATAAATAGCTATATCGCTGGTGTTTATACGTAGAGATTTAAAATAAATTGGATATTTATGAAGCGTGCGTATATATTCGGCAGCGGTATATTCCCTGATGTCAATAAATTTTTGTCCCTCGTTGCTCATCCGGTCAAGGTAAAGGGTTTGTATAATTCGGATGCTGTCGCTATGGTTATGTGCGTTTTTGAGGCTGTCGACAGCTTCCCAAAAATGAGGGATATCGCTGGTTATATAAGGCTTTTTTGCACCAAAGAGGGTTTGCCGGGCAAGTACCAAACCACCCAACAATAATATACCCGCTACAAAGATGATTTTCTTCATAAGTCATGATAGGATAAAGGATATGATATAGATATTAAGATGGCTGCTTTGTTACAGTGATGCTTAAGATACAGCGGATTATGCAAACAAAGTGCTTTATTAAGCATTCTTTTATGTAATCAACTATTTATATATGGATACTACATCAGTACCTGCATTACGTATAATTTTAACCGGTGCTACTGGCATGGTAGGTGAAGGCGTACTGCACGAATGTCTTAATGCGCCCGAAGTTCAGCAGGTGTTGCTGGTCAATCGTAAACCAAGCGGTATTACACATCCTAAAGTAAAAGAGATAGTTCATCCAGATCTATTTGATTTATCAGCCATTGAAGATCAGTTGATCGGTTACAATGCCTGCTTCTTTTGCTTGGGCATATCGTCGGTTGGGGTGAGTAACGAAGAATATTATAAAACTACTTACGAGCTTACCATGAAGGTTGCCACTACGCTGAGCCGCTTAAATGCCGATATGACCTTTTGTTACATATCTGGTGCTGGAACCAACAGCAGCGAAAAAGGCGGTAGCAACTGGAGCAGGGTAAAAGGCAAAGCTGAGAACGACTTAAAGCTGCTGCAATTTAAGCATGTATATAACTTTAGGCCAGGCTTTTTGCAGCCAACGCCCGGACTAAAGAACACTTTGAGCCTGTACAAGTATATAGGCTGGCTAGTACCCGTCCTCAAGACGGTTTATCCGGCTGGAGTGGGCTCACTTAAGGAGTTAGGGCAGGGAATGATTAATGCTGCAGCCTATGGTTATCCTAACCAAATACTGGAAGTAGAAGACATCAGGGCAGCTGCCTCTATAAAGAGCTAAAGGTTTACGCCAATAAGTAAAGCGCCCGCACATAAAGTAAGCAGCATAAGCATGAGTGGCCAAATAAACTTCCACCAGGCTTTGAGGCTGATGCCTACCAGTGCTAAGGAGGGTAGTATAAGCCCGGTAGGGGTTACAAACCCCATAATGCCCATACCAAATAGGTAGCTGTTCACAATTTCGCGTCCGGGTACGTGAGCCGCCAGCGCTAGCCCGCCCATAATGGGCATAGTAACCACTGCCATGCCCGAACTGCTGGAAATAAACAGGGTGAACACACAATACAGCAGCATGAGTAAGATGATGAATAAGCCGGGTGGCAAACCGCTTACCATGATGGATGCTTCGTGAACAATAGTATCGCTTATATTTCCTCCATCTAAAATAGCTGTAACGCCACGGGCGGCACCTACAATAAAAGCCACGCTGAGTAATCCTTCGGCGCCCTTAATAAACGTATCGATAAATACTTTCTGGTTCATGCGCTGTATAACGGCTACTAATACGGCAGCAACTACAAACACGGCCGACATTTCCAGTAGCCACCAATGGTATTTTACTACCCCCGTAATCATAACGGCAAAAGCCAGGAAAAAGATAGTTAACAATACCATACTGCGGTTTGATAGCTTAGCGGCAACAGTATCACGGCTAAAAGCAGGAAAAGGGCTTTGCACCAAACCATCGAAACGATAAACCAGAGAGGCTGATGGATTGCGCTTTACTTTCTGCGCATACCTGAACACGTAGGTAATATACACCGCCGCTGATAGCACAAACATAATGAGCCGACCGTTAATGCCATCGATCCAGCTTATACCGCAGGCATTAGATGCAATAATGGTAGAGAATGGGTTGGAGAAAGAAGATAATGTACCCAATTGTGTACCGCCGAATATAACGGCTACAGGCACTAACAAATCATAGCCGGCCGCTAAAAACAAAGGAACCAGCACCGGATAGAAGGCAAAGGCTTCTTCGGCCATACCGTAGGAGGCACCTCCAAAAGTGAGCAGAAAGGTAACAATGATAATAAGCCAGCCCTCATGCCCATACATTTTAGCCGAAAGGCTTTTCAAGCCAGCCTCTAAAGCGCCGGTTTCATTAAACACATGAATAAAGCCACCTATCAATAAAATAAAAAGTACAATGTCTATTGTATCGTAAATGCCCTTAACAGGTGCTTCAATAATACTTACTACGCCCTGTGCATTTTTAGGCAGCCTATGATAACTGCCCGGCACCGATACCGGCTTACGGATAGTGCCCTGTTCAAAAGCGGTTAACGGCGTAACAATGTGCAGACTATCTAAAGTTTTTTGCGTACCTGGTAAGGTAATATCCGCCCCGTTCTTATTCAGCGTAAAATTAGGTGCTATGTAAGCAAGGGTATCAAACTTACCCGCAGGCACCAGCCAGGTAGCCAAGGCGGCCAGCACAATTACACCCATTAATATGGTAAGCGGATGCGGTATGTTTTTTAGTATGGGCATGCATTAATTAACGTAAACATATTACTTCTTCACCACATTTTTAAGTACCAGCAGGTTTTGGGCATTAAGGCTATACCCGCTAATGCTGTTTTGATAAAGATTAACCAGTTTATCATAATACAAGATCACCACCGGCGATTGCTGCATGACCAGGTTATCCATTTGCTGGTACAACTTATAACGTTGCTTATCATCCGTAACCTGGTAAGCCTGCTCAAACAACTGGTCGAACTGCTTATTATTAAAGCCGGTATAATTGGGTCCGAAGGGGATTTTATTCTTGCTGTAGAACAACGACAGAAAGTTCTCTGCATCAGGGTAATCGGCCAGCCATGAGGCTCTGAAAAAGTTTACACCGTTCTTGGCTATCAATTCGCGCAGGCTGGCTCCCTGTACCAGTTCTACCCGGGTACGTATCCCTACTTTCTGCAGTTCGCCTTGTATATACTCTATCAGGTCACGGTAGCTGGTAGTAGTGCTCAGCACAATTTCGGGCAGGTTTTTACCATCTGGAAAGCCGGCTTCGGCAAGCAGTTGTTTGGCTCTGGTAGGGTTATAATGGTAGCCTTGTACAGCCGCAGTATCAAATCCGGGCATACCTTGTGGTATAAAGCCTGCATACCCCGGCGTACCAGTACTGTTGCGCAGGTATTTGATCATGTTTGGTTTATTGATAGCATAGTTAATGGCCTGCCTTACCTTGAGCATGCGTAAAGGCGAGTGTTTTACAATAGCCAGGTTGGTATCTATCAGGAAACCCAGGTATTCGGTATTTAAGTAGGGTGCTATATTTACCTTAAATTTGCCTTTATACTTTTTAGTTACATGGCCACCTTTGGTTAAAATATCATCGCGGTAGCTGCCGTCAATACCGCTAAAATAGTCGAGCTTTTTTTTGATGAACTCCATAAAAGCAGTCTGTTTATCGCTGATGAACGTGGCACGAAAGGCATCTAAATAGGGCAGTGGGTGACCCTGTTTGTCTTTTTCCCAATAGTGCTCGTTTTTAAGCAGCACCATTACCTCGCCTTCTTTCCAATACTTAAATTTAAATGGGCCGGTACCTACCGGGTGACTGCGAAAATCTTTACCATAGTGCTCCACCACTTCATGCGGCACAACCGAACAGTATTGGGCAGTTAACAAGCTTAACAACGGTGGAAATGGTTGGCTTAATTTTACCCGAAAGGTGCTATCATTCAGTGCCACAAAAGCATCCTTGCCGCTTACCTTATCGCTAAATATCCACGAACCTGAGGAGGCCACTTTAGGGTCTATCAACCGTGCAAAACTATAGGCAAAATCATCAGCAACTGCCCGCCGGCCTTTGCCACCTTTAAACTGAGCATCATCCTGAAAATAGACATCGTTGCGAAGATGAAAAATGTAAGTCTTGCCATCGGTCGATAACTCCCAGCTTTTAGCAATGCAAGGCTTTATTTGCAAGCTATCGTTAATTTGCACCAAACCATTAAAAATCTGGTTGTCCATCCACAAAGCATTCTGGTTACGGGCAAAGGCAGGGTCCATAGAGGTAAGGCCTTGGTCCAGGTTAATGTTGAAGATGGTTTTATGCGATGCCTCTTCGTTGTTGTGACAAGACCCAAGCGCCATCATTCCAACCAACAACCATACATATACGTTAAGCCTGCACATGGGCTAAATATCAGAAATTATTATTTGTGTAATCGGGAATAACCCTCATCAATTGGTCAAAATAATTGATTTTACCGTATTTTAGTCCCAATACTTAAACCGCATATGAACAAAGGACGAATAGAGGCTTTTAGTGATGGCGTAATTGCTATCATCATTACCATTATGGTGCTTGAACTTAAAACGCCGCATGGTACAACATTAGAGGCATTAAAGCCATTGATCCCAACTGCATTAAGTTACCTGCTTAGCTTTGTTTATGTAGGCATCTACTGGAACAATCATCACCATTTATTTCATGCAGTAAAGCAGGTGCGGGGGGCTGTGCTGTGGGCAAACCTGCACTTGCTGTTCTGGCTATCTGTTATTCCGTTCGTTACCGGCTGGATGGGGGAGAACCACTTTGCACAATGGCCGGTAATTTTGTATGGTTTTGTACTGGTAATGAATGCGCTGGCATTTACTTTATTGTCTCAGGCTTTGGTGGTGCAGGCCGGCCCCGATTCTGTTATTGCCAAAGCGGTGGGTAAAGATCGTAAAGGAAAATTGTCACTGCTGATCTATGTTGCATCGGTAGCGCTGGCTTTTGTTGATCCAAGGATTAGTTTGGCCTTATATACCCTTGTGGCTCTTATTTGGTTTATTCCAGACAGGCGGATAGAACGTGTGCTGCTGGATGTGGAGAGGTAAAAGAAAAAGATTAAGATAACTCAATGAAATAAACGGCATTGTGAACATTGCTTAACAATCGCATACGTTTATGCAGGAGTGCGGTTGCCGCGTCACTATCACTCCTCGCAATTAAATTTGTGTTCGGATAGAAGGCAGATTTACTTATATAAAGGAACAAAAAAAGGCCATTGCAGAATGCAATGGCCTTACTATTTAATACAGTTATGCTAATTAAGCAACTTGTTGTCTGCGGATGATATTTAATGCACCACCAGCTTTAAACCACTCAATTTGCTGAGCATTGTAAGTATGGTTTACCGGGAACGAATCTTCGGTACCATCGGCGTGGTGTAATACCACGGTTAACTGCTTGCCGGGGGCAAACTCGGTTAAGCCAACAATGTCAATTTTATCATCTTCCTGAACTTTTTCGTAATCGGCGTTATCAGCAAAAGTGATACCCAACATACCTTGTTTTTTAAGGTTAGTTTCGTGAATACGGGCAAATGATTTTACCAATATGGCACGTACACCTAAGTGACGAGGCTCCATAGCTGCATGCTCACGTGATGAACCTTCACCGTAGTTTTCATCGCCCACTACAATAGAACCAATACCATTGGCCTTGTAATCGCGTTGCGTAGCCGGAACCGGACCGTACTCGCCGGTCAATTCGTTTTTAACGCTATCTGCAGTGTTGTTAAAGTAGTTAATAGCACCAATCAGCATGTTGTTACTGATGTTATCCAGGTGACCACGGAATTTTAACCATGGGCCAGCCATAGAAATATGGTCAGTAGTACATTTGCCTTTTGCTTTGATTAGCAAGCGTAAGCCTTTAATATCGGTACCTTCCCAAGCTGCAAACGGATCTAACAGTTGCAAACGTGATGATGTAGGGCTAACTAAAACTTCTACCTGGCTACCATCTTCGGCAGGGGCTTGGTAACCGGCATCTTCAACCGCAAAACCTTTAATTGGCAATTCGATACCTAGTGGCTCGTCTAATTTAACCTGTTCGCCAGCTTCGTTGGTTAACGTATCAGTTAATGGGTTAAAAGTTAAATCGCCGGCAATAGCAAAAGCAGTAACAATTTCTGGCGATGCTACGAAAGCATGTGTATTAGGGTTGCCATCCTGGCGTTTAGCAAAGTTGCGGTTAAACGACGTAATGATAGAGTTTTTGCGGGTAGGATCGTCGGTATGCCGTGACCACTGGCCAATACATGGTCCGCAGGCGTTAGCCAAAACCACACCGCCAATTTGCTCAAAGGTTTTTAAGTAACCATCGCGCTCAACCGTATAACGTACCAGTTCCGAACCTGGGGTAACGGTATATTCGGCGCGGGTTTTTAAACCTTTATCAGTAGCTTGTTTGGCAATAGATGCCGCGCGGCTAATATCTTCGTAAGATGAGTTGGTACATGAACCAATTAAACCAACTTCTAAAGTAGTAGGCCAGTTGTTCTCTCTAACTGCAGTAGCAAATTTAGAGATAGGCCAAGCCAAATCAGGAGTAAACGGACCGTTTACATGCGGCTCCAGTTCGCTCAAGTTAATTTCAATTACCTGGTCAAAGTATTGCTCTGGTGAAGCGTAAGCTTTTTCATCGCCGGTTAAATGAGCAGCAACGGCATCAGCTAAATCAGCAATGTCTTCGCGTTTGGTACCACGCAGGTAGGCAGCCGCTTTTTCATCATAACCGAAGATAGAAGTGGTTGCGCCAATTTCGGCACCCATATTACAAATGGTTGCTTTACCGGTAGCCGACATTGAGCGGGCACCTTCGCCAAAATATTCAACAATAGCACCGGTACCACCTTTTACGGTAAGGATACCAGCCACTTTTAAAATAACATCTTTTGCAGATGCCCAGCCCGATAGTTTACCGGTTAAGTGAACACCAATTAGTTTAGGGAATTTAAGCTCCCAAGGTAAGCCGGCCATAACATCGCAGGCATCGGCACCACCAACACCAATAGCAATCATACCCAAACCACCCGCGTTAGGCGTGTGCGAATCGGTACCGATCATCATACCACCGGGGAAAGCGTAGTTTTCTAATACTACCTGGTGAATAATACCTGCACCTGGTTTCCAGAAACCCAAACCGTATTTATCAGATACTGAGGCCAGGAAGTCATAAACCTCGCTGTTAATATCTTTAGCTGTATTTAAATCTTCAACAGCTCCAATTTTGGCCTGTATTAAGTGATCGCAATGTACGGTAGAGGGTACTGCCACCTGCGGACGACCAGCCTGCATAAATTGCAGCAACGCCATTTGTGCTGTTGCATCTTGCATGGCAACACGGTCTGGTGCAAAATCTACATAGTCAACTCCACGCTGATACGCTGCTTTCGCATCGCCTTCAGTTAGGTGGGCGTATAAAATTTTCTCAGTTAAAGTTAAAGGTTTGCCGGTCGCTTGGCGGGCCGCATCAATACGGCTGCTAAAGCGGTCGTACACCTTTTTAATCATATCTAAATCAAAAGCCATTCGATTGATTGTTAGGTAAAAAATGAACAATTCGAGGTTCAGAAACCCAAAAAAGGGCGAACGCCGCGAATGTACAAAATTTAACACCCAAATGGGGTCACTGGTTTGTACAAATGCTATTTAGATTTATTCTGAATTAGGTGTAATATTGAGGAATTGGGTGGATGAGGCGATGCAATCATCCACCCAGTATTAGGTGCTCGTTGTAAACCAGCAAAAGTTAATAATTATCTTGCTAAACCAGGTAATCAATCCCAAATGCCATTAGCCTCGGTTAAAATAACAGGCAGGCCGCCGGTTATCAAAATAGTATGTTCGTGCTGAGCTACATAGCCGCCACGGTTCCCGGTCAGTGTCCAGCCATCGGCGCCGGTATCGGCAATGGTAGATTTGGTTGATATAAAAGTTTCAACAGCTACAGTAGAATTTTTGCGGAAACGGCCGGTATTGTAGCGGTCGTAATAATTTAAAATGTCGTGCGGTTCTTCATGCAAGCTAAGTCCCACGCCATGCCCGGCTAAATTTTTAATTACCGTATAGCCCATTTTAGCAGCCTGCGTTTCAATTAGTTTACCTATATCGGCAATTTTAACGCCACCGTGTATTTGGCTTATAGCCATTTGCAGTATATTTTTCGATGCTTCTACGAGTTTATGATACTCCTCGCTACCGGCATCACCCACCACAAACGAACCGCCGTTATCGGCCCAAAAACCATCCAATTCGGCCGATACATCAATGTTAATAAGGTCGCCGTTCTGCAAGATCCTCTCTGCCGATGGTATGCCATGCGCCACCTCGTTATTTACACTAATACAGGTATTCCCCGGAAAGTTGTAAGTAAGTTTTGGGGCCGATTTTGCACCCATTTCCGTCAGCATCTGGCCTCCAAACTCATCCAGTTCCAAGGTGCTCATGCCTGGTTTGCAGTGGTTGCGCATGGCTTTTAAAACCAGTGCCACGCACTCGCTTATTTTTTGCATGCCTGCTAATTCGGCTTCGGTAGTTATAGACATAGTTGCTTTATTTAAGTATGCAAAGGTAATTGATGTAAAATTAAGAAGGTTTGGTTTAATGTAAAAAGTAAATGAGCAGGTAAATTTTTATGCGATTTATATTAAAATTGGTTTTCAAGACCTGATATACCGGCTAAATATCTACGCAAACGATTGCCCAGTTTTCCAATGCTAAATATTGATTATGAGTTGATAAATGTTAGCTTCGTTATACCAATTATTAACCAATATGCATCGCAGAGAATTTTTACAGCAAACAGGCGCAGTTGCGGCCGGTGCGCTGCTTTCCGAAACTATTTTGGCTTCAGCAGTATTAGCCAAAAAACGCGTAGCCATGGTGGGTACCGGGCACCGCGGCACGGGTATGTGGGGCACCGAGGTGCTACAGGAACACGCCGACAAGATGGAGTTTGTAGGCCTGTGCGACAAAAATCCGGGCCGGGTAGAAACTGCCAAAAAAATGATGAAGGTAAGCTGTCCCACTTATACCGACCTGGATAAGATGCTGCGCGAAACCAAGCCCGAAGTGCTGATTGTTACCACCATGGATAGCACACATCACGAAATGATAGTAAAAGGCATGGAAGCCGGCTGCGATATTGTGACCGAAAAGCCTATGACCACCGATGAAAACAAATGCCAGGTAATTTTAGATGCCGAAAAGCGTACCGGCAAAAAAATTTATGTGACTTTTAATTACCGTTATTCGCCCCATCGCCAAAAAATTTACGAATTGCTGCATAGCGGCGCTATTGGCAAAGTAACCTCGGTAGATTTTCATTGGTATTTAGATACATCGCACGGTGCTGATTACTTTAGGCGCTGGCACCGCAAACGCGAAAATAGCGGCTCGTTGCTGGTGCATAAAGCTACCCACCATTTCGACCTGCTGAACTGGTGGCTTAACTCCGATCCGGAAGAGGTATTTGCTTATGGTTCTTTAGATTTTTATGGAAAGAATAATCCGTTCAGGCATACGCATTGCCGGCCTTGCCCTTATAAAGACAAGTGTCAGTTTTATTTTGACATGACCAAAGACGACCGCTTGATGAAACTGTATGCCGATAATGAAAAGTATGACGGCTACCACCGCGATGGTTGTGTGTGGAAAGAAGATATCGACATTTTTGATAAGATGGCCGTACAAATTAAGTATGCCAACAAGGTAAATGTAAGCTATTCGTTAACCGCTTATTCGCCATACGAAGGCTACCGCATTGCATTTAACGGAACTAAGGGCAAGCTGGATGCCTGGATTCATGAAAAGCAACCTTGGGAAATGCAGAAGTTCGACGAGATACAAGTGACCAAAAACTTTGGTAAAACTGAGTATATCAGGATAGATAATACCGAAGCTGGCCACGGAGGCGGCGATATGCGCCTAAGGCGGCAGATATTTAACCCTGGAGCCGACCCCTACAAACAAGGCGCCGGCAGCCGCGATGGAGCCATGTCTTGCTTAATTGGCGTTGCCGCCCGTAACAGTATTGATAGTGGTAAACCCGTTAAAATTGAGAGTTTAACTTCTATAGAACCACACCCAACTAGGGGAGTGGTGTAAGTTTCTAGGAGAGATGCAATCGTATGCAATTTAACATACGTATAATATAATGCTGCAAAATTAGACTGTCATGCCGATATTCATCGGCATGACGATTTATTAGTTAAAATTAAGATCTTAATAGCTTACAACACCTCAAACCTATACCCCGCCTTACTCCAAACTTCGATTGCCCGCGGTAATATATATTCCAACCTATCAAAAGCCTTTAAACTATCATGAAACACCACAATAGCGCCGTTGCTGGTGTGCTTCAATACGCCTTTGAGGCAATCAGCAGGTGTTAAGGTCATGTCAAAATCGCCGCTGAGTACATCCCACATGATGATTTGCAAATTGGGCTTTAATGCTTTGAGCTGCTGTATTTGCGAACGCCTGATGCGACCGTAAGGAGGGCGGAAAAGTGAAGTTTTGAGAAGTTCATCTGCCTTTAAAAAGTTATCAACGTAAACTTCATCTTCGGTTTTCCAGCCTTTGAGGTGGTTAAAGGTATGGTTGCCTATGGTATGGCCATCGGTAAGTAATTGCTGGTATATGTCAGGGTGTTTTTGCACATTATCGCCAATGCAAAAAAACGTGGCTTTGGCATTAAACTGCTTCAGGGTGCTGAGCACAAACGGTGTAACTATGGGTATTGGTCCATCGTCAAAAGTTAAATAAATTATCGGCTGGCTGCGGTCGCGGTTCCAATGCAGCTGTGGATAAAACTTTTTGAGCAGCCAGGGCGTTTTTACCAGGTACATACACAAAGTAAGCTAATTTTTGCTGTTTATACACGCACTGTACAAATGTTAAGCAGTGTTTCATTATAAAATGCCTGTAACAACATTAGTGCAGAAGCGCATCGTTGTAAATGTACTTAGTGTTCAAGTCAAAAAATTATACCTTTGTCTACCTGTTAACGTCAATCTACAGGTGGATATATAACCTATGCAAGGGCAACCCAATAAAATACTGGTAGTAGGAGGAGGCAGCTGGGCCACCGCTAACATTAAAATGCTGACCGATAATGCTACCGAAAAAGAAATATTTTGGTGGATGCGTAACGCACAAGCGGTAGAAGATGTGCAAAAGTACGGGCATAATCCTAACTACTTGAGTTCGGTAGAAATTAAGGTGCCTGCACAAAACATATCAACCGATTTAAAGGGGTTAGTACAACAGGCTGATTTTATTTTACTTAACGTACCAGCCGCTTTTCTTAAAAACGCCCTGGCCAATATTACCCCGGCCGATTTTGCGGGCAAAAAGATCATTTCGGCCATTAAAGGTATTGTGCCTGACGAAAACCTCATTATTGGTGAGTTTTTGCATAAATATTTTGAAGTTTCGTTCAATAACTTTTTGGTTATTAGTGGCCCCTGCCATGCCGAAGAAGTAGCGCTGGAGAAGTTGTCGTATCTCACTATAGCATCGCAAGATGCTGATCTGGCTGCTCAATTTGCTGGAATGCTTAACACCAGGTATATAAAAACTACAACCTCAGATGATATTTACGGTACAGAATATGCTGCTGTACTCAAGAATATTTACGCGGTAGCCAGCGGTATATGCCATGGAATAGGTTATGGTGATAACTTTCAGGCGGTGCTCATTTCCAATGCCATTAGTGAGATGAAGAACTTTGTAGATGCCGTACACCCTATTGACCGCGATATTAAAGAATCGGCCTACCTGGGCGATTTACTTGTGACTGCCTACTCGCAATTTAGCCGCAACCGTACTTTTGGCAATATGATAGGTAAGGGATATACAGTTACCTCGGCCCAACTGGAGATGAATATGGTGGCAGAAGGATATTATGCAGTAAATTGCCTACACCAGGTAAATAAACAATACAGCGTGAGTATGCCCATTTGCGAGGCTGTATACCGCATTTTATATAAAAAACACTCTCCCGTGCTCGAAATGAGACGTTTGGCAGAACAATTGAGTTAGTGTAATTACATTAATTCAATTGAGACCATGAAAAACGTAATTAAAGTTGCTTTATTGGCAGCCGGATTATTTGTAGCTGCCGATACTCAAGCTCAAGTAGTTAAAAAAACAGGAAAA
>Ga0265780_10002211_pt1 | contig 26724 bp, 25 predicted proteins | sample P1T30metagenome_FD_192432 | JGI IMG/M metagenome (GOLD analysis project Ga0265780, IMG submission 192432) | Plant litter microbial communities from East Loma Ridge, Irvine, California - P1 T30 | ecosystem: Environmental > Terrestrial > Plant litter > Unclassified | place: USA: California...
AGTTCGCCCACCCCCTTGGCCTTCAGCGGCCCGGCGGTCGGGTCGACCTCGTCGAGGAAGACGACTTCCTGGTGCGGGATATCCGCATGCACCGGCACCTCGTAGCCGGCCAGGTCGTGGTTCACGAAAAAGCCGCGCCGCTTGTCGACCACCAGGTCTTCCATCAGCGCGGCGCCCGCGCCCATGGTCATGCCGCCGAGGATCTGGCTGCGCGCCGCCAGCGGGTTGATGATGCGCCCGGCAGCGCACACGGCCAGCATGCGGCGGATGCGGATTTCGCCGGTGGCGGCGTCCACGCCCACCTCCACGAAGTGCGCGGCAAAGGTCTGCTGGGCGTAGCGCTTGGCCAGGTCGCCGTATTCCATGGCGTCTTCGGCCACCAGCTCGCCGCCGGCGGTAGCGTCCAGCAAGGGCCGGCTGTTGCCGCCCGCGCGCACCCGCCCGCCGACGAATTCGAGGTCGGTGCCGCCCAGGCCGAGGCGCGCGGCGATCATCTCGCGCAGCTTGACGCAGGCCGCGTACACGCCGGCCGTCGACGAGGCCGCGCCGAACTGCCCGCCGGAGCCGGCGCCGTCCGGAAAGCGCGAGTCGCCCAGGCGCACCACCACCTTGTCGATGCCCACGCCCAGCATCTCGGCGGCGGTCTGCGCCAGGATGGTGTAGCTGCCGGTGCCGATGTCGGTCATGTCGGTCTCCACCGTGACGATGCCCTGGCGGTCGAGGCGCACGCTGGCCGCGGACTTCACCACCGGCGCGCCGCGAATCGCCGAGGCCACGCCCATGCCGACCAGCCAGCGGCCATCGCGGCGCGCGCCCGGCTTGGCGCTGCGCCGGTTCCAGCCAAACCTGGCCGCGCCGTCCTGCAGGCACTCGACCAGCTGTCGCTTCGAATACGGTTTATTCGGCGACTCCGGGTCGACCTGGGTATCGTTCAGGATGCGAAAGGCTACCGGGTCGAGCCCGAGCTTGTCCGCCATTTCGTCCATCGCGATTTCCAGCGCCATCATGCCCGGCGTCTCGCCTGGTGCGCGCATGGCGCTCGCTTCCGGCAAATCGAGGTGGGCCACGGTCAGCCGCGTCATGCGGTTGGCGCCCGCGTACAGCAGCTTGGTCGGCGCGGTGGCGGTTTCGGGCCGCGTGCCCAGGTTGCCGGAGCGGCTTTCGTGGCCGATGGCCGTGATCCGGCCGTCCTTGCCGGCGCCGATGCGGATGCGCTGGATGGTGGCGGCGCGGTGCGTGGTGTTGTTGAACATGAGGGAACGCTGCAGCGTCACCTTTACCGGGCGCTTGAGCTGGCGCGCGGCCAGCGCGGCCAGTACCGCGTCGGACAGCACCGAGCCCTTGCCGCCAAAGCCGCCGCCGATGTAGGGCGAGACGATGCGGATCTTCTCGGGTGCGATGCCGAGGATCTTGCCCATGTCGCGCGTGCCCCAGGTGACCAGCTGGATCGCGGTCCACAGGGTCAATTGGTCGCCGTCCCACGAGGCGATGGTCGCGTGCGGCTCCATCATCGCGTGCGCATGGTCGGGTGTGGTGTAGTGGGCGTCGAGCGTGACCGGGGCGCCCGCAAAGGCGCCGGCGAAGTCGCCGACCGCCGTGCGCAAGGCATCCTCCTTCTGCAACTCCTGCTTGCCCGGCGGCTTGGGCGGGGCCTTGGCCAGGTCGTAGCTGCCCTTGGCCGGGGCGTAGCGCACGCGCACCAGGCCGGCGGCGGCACGCGCCTGCTCGAAGGTCTCGGCCACCACGATCGCCACTGCCTGGTGGTAGTGGTCGACCTCGGGTCCGGCCAGGGCCTTGGCCACGTAGAAGCCGCCGACGCCCAGCTTGCCGGCGTCCTTCGCTGTCACGATGCCGACCACGCCAGGCGATGCGCGCGCAGCGCGCAGGTCGATATCGAGGATGCGGCCCTTGGCGATGCCGGCGCCAACGATGTAACCGTAGGCGGCATGCGGCGCCTGCGCGTCCTGTTCATAGGCGTAGGTGGCCGTGCCGGTGGTCTTCAGCGGGCCGTCGATACGCGGGGTGGGCTTGCCGACCACGCGCAGGCGGTCGATGGGGTTGGTGGATGCCGGGGTGTCGAATTTCATCGTCGCTCTGTCCTCGCTGGTGCCGCGTGACTGGGAAGGAGATGCATGGCTTGTTTGGCCATGCGGCCATGGCTGACTGTAACCGCTGCGCGCCGTGCTGAACAGACCGTTCGTTTGCACAGTCTTATGAAGAGGGTTCATGAATCGCCGCAGGCGCGCGGTTCGCACTACAATGCTGGCGCAACCATCCCTTGAAAGTACCATGAGCACTCCCGACCTCCCTTTCCGCGCCACCGTCGCTGAGGCCTGCGCCTGGCTGGCCGCGCAAACCGGCACGCCCTGGACCCTGGCGCACTTGCTGGAACACGAACTCACGCCTTATGTGTGGCTCGACTACGACCCGGCCTATCCGGAGCTGTTCGGCGACGCCAATGGCGGCTATGCGGCGCCGATCTTTTATGCGGCCGACATCGCGCGGCTGGCTGGCGGCAGCGAGGATGTGCTGATCACGCGGACCAAGGATGCGTACAAGATCATTGCGGTGCTGCCGGAGCCGGGGTTTACGCGGGCGCTGGCTGATCTACGTTTTTTGAAGAAGGACGTGGAAAAGCTCGCAGGCAGGTTGAAGCATGCGGCGAGCGCGCCCGTTGAGGTGAGCGATGGGACGACAGCGTGGACTCGGGAGTCCACCCTACAGGAACCACAGCCAGCGCCACGGCCGGCGGCGAAGGAATCGCAGTTGGGGATTTCCAGGGCCGAGGTGCTGGCTGCCTTCGGGCCGGTCGTGCGGATGAATCTGGAGAAGGCGCTGGACGATGCGATCGGCATCTTTGGCGACGATGGCGCGCGCGTAAAGGCCAGCGTGCGCAAGTCGAAGCGCAACGCGGTGTGGAACCCGGTGACGCTGGCGCTGGGCCTGCATGACGTCTACCGGGCGCCGCTCGGGGCATTGAAGCGCGCCTTCAAGACCAACGACTGCCTGCTCGAGTGGGAAGCCAACTGGGAGCAGTCGCTGCGACTGCTCGGCAAGTAAGCTCCTGGTTCAGCGTGCCAGCAAACGCTTGAGCTGGGCCGCCTGGTAGGCGCCGAAGGTGTCGCTGAACAGGCAGCGGATCAGCGGGTCGTCGACCACGTCGGCGTCCAGCAGGTCGCGTTCGGTGGCTTCATCGAACACGGTATCGTTAATGCGCATGTACATCGTGGTCATCGACTCGCCCTGCTCCAGCGCGCCATACAGCTTGGTTGCAGGGATTTCGGTGGTCCAGCCCAGCGGCCCCGCAGCGTCGTCGAGCGTGGCCTTGCCGTCTTCCAGGCGATAGCGCCAGTGCGTGGTGCTTCCGTCGCTGTCGACTACCGATAGCTGCCACACGCGGGGCACGTCGAAGTAATCGGACGAGGCCTCGACGTCGCCGTATTTCTCAAGCAGCCCACTGCGGCAGTAATCCAGCACGCGTGCGCGCTGAGCCTCGCTCAAGGGCGCAAAATGGCGCGCGATCTCGCTCGTGGGTGGAGCGGATGCGTTGCCTTCATAGGCGTAGTCGACATCCTGTTCGCCCACCGGGATCATCCAGGGCAGGGGCGGCGCCGGCTGCAGACCATCCGCATCGAGCCGTACCGACACGCCGGGATTCAAACGCACGACCTGCGCCTGCGGCAAGGCCGCGCCGATCTCGCGCCCGAACTGCGCATACGAGATCGGGAAAAAGGCGCGGTTGTACCAGGACCAGGGCTCCTGCAGGAACTGGCAGGAGCTCGGCACCACGTAGCGCGGTTGAAGCGCCTGCAGCTGGGCTATCCACTCCTCGGGCAAGGCTGGCGGCGCGGCCGCGTGGCGCGATGGCGCCAGCACTTCGAGTTCGCGCATGGTCTGGAAGGGCCACAGCACCATGTCCCACGGGCCCTCGTCCACCAGCTGGCCCAGGGTCGTGTCGTCGATCCAGGAATCGACCACGTTCAGCACGTTCAGGCCAGCGGCGCGCACCTGGAACATCGAGTCGACGTCGGCATCCATGGCTTCGCGCGGCGTTACCTGGAAGGGGCCGACCGTAACTGACTCGTTCAGGCGCAGCGGATGCACATGGCGGAAACCGAGCTGCCGTATCATGTCGAACAGTTCGTCGAAGATGCAGTACAGGTAGATCGGCGTGGTACGGTCGAGCAGGTCGAGGCTGTCGAGCGAGCAGTGGTCGTCGTGGAAGTGCGAGATGAAGACGGCGTCGAAGCGCTGGCGCCGGATGGCGTCTTCATCGAAGCGCATCTGCGGAAAGGCGTGGCAGTTGCGGCTGAAGGGATTCTCGAAAATCGTGTCGAAGGCGATGCGCGTGCCTTCGCATTCGAACAGGTAGCCCGCATGCAGGATGCGGGAGATGGTCATGGCGGTCGTGTTCATGGTGTCAGGCTTCGATTGATTCTTGCAAGGGGACGGCCAGCGTCCAGGTGGTTCCCTGGCCAGGCGCGGACGCGACGGCCAGCGTGCCGATGCCGGCTGCGCGCTCGCGCATGCCGCGGATGCCCCAGTGGCCGGCGCGCCCGCCTTCGCCAAGCACTTCCGGCGGAATGCCGCGCCCGTCGTCGCTCACCGTGACCGACAGCGCCTCGCCGCCAAACCGCAGGCGCACCGTTACCGCCTGCGGCTGCGCATGGACAAAGGCGTTCCACACCGCCTCGCGCACGATCGAGAACACTTCGTCGCAGACGGCCTTGTCGAGTTCGATCGGCACGCCTTCGGTCAGCACGTCGAAGCGCACAGCTTCAGCACCTGCATGCGCCAGCGGCGCGCCGTATTCGGCAATGGCGCGTGCCAGACCGGCCTGGCCCAGGCTTTCGCCGCGCAGGCCGGCCACGCGGTCGCGCCCTTCACCCAGCACCTGGCTGGCCGCGGCCAGCGCGTCTTCCAGCGGCTTGCGCTCGTCCTCGCGCAGGCGCTGCACGGCGGCGCCGATCTTCAGCACCAGGCCCTGGATCGATTGCAGCACCGTGTCGTGCAGTTCGCGCGCGATGCGCTCGCGCTCGGCCAGGCGTTCGGTCATCTGCGCCGTGACGCGCCTTGCCACCCGCTTCGCCACCCGCCGCAGGCGCATGCGGTGCAGCAGCCACAGGGCCAGCACGAAGGCAGCTGCGATGGCGATGCGGAACGGCGCCGATTGCGTCAGGCTCGGCGCCACCTCGAAGGCGAGCGTCGCGCCCTCTTCGTTCCAGACGCCGTCGTCGTTCGAGGCCAGCACGCGGAAGCGGTAGCTGCCCGGCGCCAGGTTCGTATAGTAGGCCGAGCGGCGCCGATCCGGTTCCTGCCAGGCGGCGTCCACGCCTTCGAGCCGGTAGCGAAAACGCATGCGTTCGGGTGCGCGATAGCTCAGCGCCGTGAAGTCGATCTCCAGCGTGCCGGTATGCGGCGCCAAACGCAATCCGTCCGCCGGTGCCAGTTCGGCGCCGTCGGCACGCAAGGCCGTGATGACCACCGGCGGCGCCAGGCGGTTGCGTGGCAGCGCGGCCGGATCAAAGGCCACCGTGCCGCCCATGGTCGAGAACCACAGCTTGCCGTCGCTGCTGCGGATCGCCGACGGCAGCGGCGTGATGCCGCTGGCCGTGCCCGGCAAGCCGTCGCGGTAATCGAGGCGTTCGAACTGCACGCGGTGCACGACGTTGCGCATCGCCTGCTGCAGTTCGCCTGGGGCGATCGCCGACAGGCCGGCGCCGCCGTTCAGCCACAGTGTGCCGCCGGCGTCGAACACTATGCCGTTAATGCCGGCAAACGGCTCGCCACCCCGGCCCACGACCGACACGAAGCGCTTGCCGTCGAACCAGGCCAGGCCGTTTTCGCCGCCGATCCAGGCGCCGCCTCGCACCGGCAAGATCGCCATCACGGTGCCGACCTGCAGCCCCTCGGCGTGCCCGGGGCGGCGCACCTTGCCGTCTTCAAGGATGGCGAGGCCATTGTCGGGCGCGCCGAACCACATCCGCTTGCCGTCGGCGGCAACGATCACCGGCGCCATGCCTTTCAGTTCGGCGACGCCGCCGTTGCGGGTCCACTGTCCGTCCTGCAGCGTGTACAGCCCGCGCCGGCCCATGCTGACCCAGAGCGCGCCGCGCGCGTCGCTCGCCATCGAGAACACGACCGTGGTCTTCGGGTCCTGCAACTCCGCCGGCTGGGCGACCCGCTCGCGCTGGCCGCCGTTCTGGTCCGCACGCACGCGCCACAGGCCGCCCATGCCGCCGCTCCACAGCGTGCCGTCGGGCGCCTGGTGCAGTGCCGTGGTCAGGTCGGCCACCGTGGACTCGGGTGCGAACTGCACCGGCTGCGCATCCGCAGCGGCAAGGAAGGAGCGGTCGATCCAGGCGCCGCCTGCCGCGCGCGGGGCCAACGGCCGGGCGCTGCCGATGTAGCGCAGCAGCTTGAGCGGATGAAGGCGGTAGTCGCGGAAGCGGTCGATGCCGTTTTCGGTCCCGATCCAGATGCTGCCCTCGCGGTCCTGGAACACCGTATAGCCGTGCTGGCCGGAGAGCCCATGCTCGCTGTCGATGAATTCGCTGCGTCCGCTGCGCGGCGCGATGCGCTGGGCGCCGGAGTAGCCGGGCTGCCACACGAAGCCGGCGCGGTCGAACGCGAAGTCGCTGAGCCGGTCCTGGACGCGCCAGGTGTCGGGGTCCGGGCCTGCCGCGCCTCTGTCCACACCTTTGGCCACGCCCTTCACCAGATACAGGCCGGCGCCCAGCATGTCCGAGCTCCAGACGTTGCCATCAGGGTCTTCGGCCAGCTTGCCGAAACCCTTCACATCGAGCGCGCGTTCGAAGCGGGCGCCATCCTTCGCCAGGCCGTACACGGCGCTGTTGGTACGCACCCACAGCGTGCCGTCGCGCGCGGTCAACATGGTCACGACATCGCCCTCGGGCGCGCCCAGGCTTGCCGGCGGCGCTTCCCAGCTGCCTCTCGCCCCCAGCACGCGCACCGAACGCGGTGCGGCCAGCCACAGGCGGCCACGCCCATCGCGTGCCAACGCCGCCGGGGTTCCTCCCGGCATGCCCGCTTCGCCCACGCGGAAGTGACGCATCTTCCCGTCTTTCAGCAGGCTGGCGCCGCCGTAGCGGTACACGATCCACAGCGTGCCGTCGTCCAGCAGGCCAAGCTTTGAAATGTTCGAGGACAGCGGCGCCAGGCTGGCCGGCGCGCGCTGGAAACGCACGCCATCGAAACGGAACAGGCCCGACGCGCTGCCGATCCAGAGCCAGCCGTCCGGTGTCTGGGCGATGCCGGTCACGCCGGTCGGTGCGCCTTCGCCCGCGGTCCAGCTGGTGTGCTGCATGGCGATGACCGGGCGTGTGGCCGGTGCGGCTGCCGCCGTTCCGGACGCCGGGGCAGCGTCGGCCGCCATCGCAGGCATCGTCGTGAGCGAAATCGCCGCCAGCTGGCTAGCCAGGGCGGCACTGGCAATGAGTCGAAATGCTGGATGCATGGATGGACGGCGAAGGAAGAAGGCAAAACGACTGATACTGTAACAGCAAGCTTGCCGTTTCGCCCAGCCTCTCACCGGGCGCCAGGTTGTGGCCGGATGAACCGCAGCGCCAGCCCTATATCCTTGCGCCCCATACCAGCGCAAGCAGGCTGATAACGGTCAACAGAATGCATGACCGCGCAATCCGCCGAAGCGGCCAGGCAGTCGCTGGAATGTATGCCGCCGCATACACGCTCACCACCGACCAGGCCTGGATGACCAACGGGAAGACCAGCAGTTCCCACACCATCCGTCCGTCTGACTTGATCAAGGTGCGCGCCACATACAGGCCGACCGGTACGACCAACAATGCGAGGTCGGCCATCGCCCTGTACCCGTGCGCTTTCCAGGATGCGCGTAGCGGCGGCACAGCGAGCAGAAACAAGAGTCCGGATACGCCGAACAGCAGGGAATCCATCCGCATGACGTCACTCCGGCCCGGTGCGCGTTGTACTCCAGTAGACGTCTGTCCCGGGTCGGCAAAAGAAGCCCTCCAGCCGCGCCTCGATCTGCACGCTCTTCAATGCCGCCTCGCTCGCGGCACACAGGAAGGAAAAGTGACTGTCCCAGTGGACGGTCCAGAGCAGCGATTGGTCCGGCGCGAAGACATTGCAGCCGGTGGTGAACGGGTCCACGGCACCGTTCCGGATGTCGTCGATCCGGTACAGCTGTCGTTCCGCGCAAAATTCATCACCGACCCATACCCAGTCGTGGCCCAGTTCCTGGAACAGACGCAGGACCTCGTCTTGCAGCAGTTCCGAATGCTGCCCCTCGGTCGGCGGCAACAGGCCATCGGACGCGTACAGGGTGCGCACACGGGCGAGATGATCCTCGTTCCGGTAGACTTCAGCCAAGCCATGAATCCCGGTGCGCAGTGCGATGTCGACTGCAGCCAGGTTCGGCAAGCCGCACGCCTGCGCGACGTCCCGCCAGCGCACGGGCCGGAAGTGGGCCGCGACCGCCATCTTGCTGGGGTCCGCTTCGGGATCGGACGAATCGAACAATGCCAGTGACGCCGCCGAAACGGGCGCCAGGAAGGGGCTGAGTGTCACGTAGACGGCCGAGAAGACGCCAGCATAGTAGTCAAGCACGCTCCCGGCTTGAGGGCAGGATGCAAAGCTGTCCGGGGGCGGCAAGACGGGCTTTTTCATGACCGGCCCTGCGGAGCGGCATCGGACGCCGACTCGATGCGCGGCGCCGAGAACATCCGGGATGCATGGCCGGCCACGTCGGTTCCCCTTACTTCGGATCCGGCAGCATGTACTTGTCGTAGTTGGCGATGAAATCGTCGATATTCGCGGTCATCATTTCGCGGAACTGGCCGACGAAGTATTCCAGGGCACGCTCTTTTTCGGTCGTCATGTTCTGCGGGCTGCCCGTGCTTTTCGCCAGCAGGAAGGCATTGAAACGCGATGCAGCGAACAGGGTCGATGCGCCGACTTCGCTTGGCGTGCTGCTGTCGCACTGGTCGTTTGCGTAGTTGATGACGCCGTCGACGCGCTGCCAGAATTCCGGGCCAATGATGTTTTCGCTCATAATTTCTCTAGACTGTGGGTTAAGCATGGGATGCAGGCGCCGGCGACGATTGCGCCGGACGCCAGGAAAGGCACTCTAGCACAAGCGCGGCGCCGATCCCAAGCCTAGCGGTTCTGGTAACCGCCGTACACCGCCACCGGGCTCCAGGCCGGCGACACGGGCGGCAGCTGCGGCGCCAGCGGCGCATAGCTACCTGCGCCATACACCACCTTGCCATTCACGACGGTCAGCAGGCTTTCCAGGCGCTTGATCTTCTCCGCATCGACCGTGAAGTAATCCTGCGGCAGCACCACGAAGTCGGCGTACTGGCCGGCCTGGATCCTGCCCTTTACCTGCTCTTCGCCGCTCATCCACGCCGAGCCGGTGGTCATCAGCTGCAGCGCCTCATAGCGGGTCGGCACGTCCTTGCCCTGCCAGATGGGCATGCCGCCGGCGGTCTTGCCGGTTACCGCCCAGTACAGCGAAGGCCAGGGGTTGTAGCTCGACACGCGCGTGCCGTCGGTGCCCAGGCCGACCGGCAGCTTCATGTCGAGCATCTTGCGGATCGGCGGCATCTGGCGCGTCTGTTCGCCGTAGCGCTTCCAGTAGGCTTCGCCCTGGAAGTGCATGCGGTCCTGCACCGCCACGCCGCCGCCGAGCTTCTTGATGCGCGCCAGCTGGGCGTCGGTAATGGTTTCGCCATGGTCGACGATGAAGCGCAGGCCGTTCAGGGGCGTCTTCGCATTCACCTTCTCGATCACGGCCAGGTCGCGGTCGATGCTTTCGCCGTAGGTGGCATGCAGGCGGAAGGGCCAGCGGTTCTTCACCAGCAGGCTGACCACGGCTTCGAGTTCGCCTTCCATGGTCTCCGGCAGGTCGGGCCGCGGCTCGAGGAAGTTCTCGAAGTCGGCCGCGCTCGACACCAGGTTTTCGCCGCCGCCCTCGGCCGAGAAGCCGTTCGGGTAGAACATGTGGTCGTTCTTCTTCGGGTGCGTCATCGTGGTCCAGCGCTGGAAGTCTTCCAGCTCCTTGCCGGCGCGCTGGGCGAACAGGTAGTAGGAGGTGCGCACGGTGAGCTTGCCTGCGCGCGCCAGTTCCAGCGTCACGCCATAGTCGTCGGGGTAGTTCTGGAAGCCGCCGCCGGCGTCGATGGCGCTGGTCACGCCCAGGCGGTTCAGCTCGCGGTAGAAGTGCAGGGTCGAATTGAGCTGATCATCTCGGCTCAACTTGTTGGTCTTGGCCAGGGTCGAGTACAGGATCAGGGCGTTCGGCTTGGCGATCAGCTTGCCGGTCGGCTTGCCTTTGGCGTCGAGCTCCACCACGCCGTCCTTGAATTTCGTCTCCTTCGTGTAGCCCAGCGTGGCGATGCCCTTCTGGTTCAGGAAGCCCAGGCCGTACAGGTAGAGGATGAAGACCGGACGGTCCGGCACGGCGGCGTTGATTTCTTCCAGTGTCGGCAGGCGCTTTTCCTCGAACTGGTATTCGTTCCAGCCGCCGACCACTTTCACCCACTCACCTTCCGGCGTACGAGCGGCCTGCTCCTTCAGCATTTGCAAGGCGCGCTTCAGCGAGGTGACGCCGTCCCAGCGCAGCTCCATGTTGTAGTTCAGGCCCTCGCGGATCACGTGCAGGTGCGAGTCGTTCAGGCCCGGGATCACGGTGCGTCCGCCGGCGTCGATCAGCTGGGTGGTCGGTGTCTTGAGCTTCAGCACCTCGGCGTTGCTGCCGGCCGCCAGCACCTTGCCGTCCTTGACCGCGACCGCCTGGACGAATTCGCCCTCGCGCGCCATGGTGGCGATCTTGCCGTTGGTGAGGATCAGGTCGGCCTGCGCCTGGGCCAGGCCGGCAGCGAGCATGGCGGAGAACAGGAGAGCGTGTTTCAGGTGGGTAGTCATGGTGTCGGTCCTTCGTTGGAAGCGGTGGCGGCAGGGAGTCTGCGCAGACTGGTGACGATAACGGCTGGCTGCTGCGCCGTCCCCTGCCTTATGGCGGGGACGGCGACGCGGCTACACCAGCTCGGTGCGGATGGCGATCTGGCCGGACAGCGTCTTGTGCACCGGGCACTTGTTGGCGATGTCGAGCAGGCGTTCCCGCTCTTCCACACCCAGGTCGCCCAGCAGGCGGATGCTGCGCTGGAAACCGTAGGCCGCGCCTTCCTGGCCGTGGTCCACCGTCACCAGCACCTCGTCCAGCTTCCAGCCCTTGCGGCGGGCATACAGGTTCACGGTCAGCGTGGTGCAGGCTGCCAGCGCCGCCGCCAGCAAATCGTGCGGGGCCGGGCCGCTGCCCTCGCCGCCGGATGCGACGGGGGCGTCGGTCAGCACATGGTGCGGGCCGATCTCGATGACTTGCTGCAGCGGGCCGGCGCCGCGGTGGGTTGTCACTTGCATGATTGTTCTCCTGTCGTTTGCTGAAGCTTCAAGCCGCCTGGGTGCGCAGGGCCGCGCTCTTGCCTGCCTTGACCGCGGCGCGCTCCTGCTCGATGCCGAAGATGACCAGCATGCCACCCAGTATCGACAGGTTTTTCAGGAAGTGGTTCAGCTGGTTCTGGAACTCGGCGGCGTCGGCATGCCAGAAGCCGTGGAAGATCAGTGTGACCGGCACCAGGAACAGGGCCAGCGCCAGCGCTGCAAGACGCGCCTGGAAGCCGGTGATCAGGGCCAGGCCGCCGCCCACTTCGAGCAGGATCGTCAGCACCAGCAGCACGCCGGCCGCCGGGATACCGGCGCTGTTCATCCAGGCCGCGACACCCGCAAAACCAAGCACTTTGCCGATGCCGGACACGAGGAACAACACGCCGGCCAGTGCGCGGCCAATCGGGTAGAGTTTGGTGGTATTCATTTGGTGTTCCTTTCAGGGTTATCGTTGGATGGTGCGATTACAGTGGCAGGTCGAACAACAGCACTTCGGCGTCGCTCGCGCTGTCAAGCCGGACCAGGTCTTCGCCGCTGACGTGGGCCGCGTCGCCGGTGTCCAGGCGCTGGCCGTTGATGCTGACGCCGCCGCGCGCCACCTGCACATAGGCCTGGCGCCCCTCTGCCAGGCGGTGCTCGACGCTGTCGTCGCCGTTCAGGATGGTGGCGTAGATCGACGCGTCCTGGCGCAGCGAGACCGAACCGTCGCGCCCATCGTTCGAGGCGATAATGCGCAGGCGGCCCCGCTTGGCGTCGGCATCGAAGTGCTTTTCCTCGTAGCCCGGCGCGCCGCCCTCGTTCGGGATCACCCAGATCTGCAGGAAGTGCACCGGCTCGGTCTTCGAGGCGTTGAACTCGCTGTGGGTGACGCCGCTGCCGGCGCTCATGCGCTGCACGTCGCCGTAGCGCAGGACCGAGCCGTTGCCCATGCTGTCCTTGTGTTCCAGTGCGCCGTCGAGCACGTAGGAGATGATTTCCATGTCGCGGTGGCTGTGCGGTTCGAAGCCGCGGCCCGGGGCCACGCGGTCTTCGTTGATCACACGCAGCGGGCCGACGCCCATGTGGGCCGGGTCCTGGTAGTGTCCGAACGAGAAGGTGTGCTGCGAACGGAGCCAACCGAAACTGGCGACACCGCGGTCCTGGCTTTGACGAATCTTCAACATGATGTTTTCCTTTTGGTTGAATGTAATCGAACCGTTCGATTACCTGGCGCCGCCGAACCTGCTTGTTCGTTTGGGCTTTTTTCCCGCAGCGCCTTGCATGGAAAACATTATGGACGCTTGTGCAAGGGAAGAAAAACGGGTTATTTTGCGGTCTATCATCGATTTTTTCGACGATGGCGAAACCTGCCAAATGGCGGGTTTCAATGCCGCCTGCGCTTGCTAGGATCGGCAGCTTCTTTGATATGAAAGCACCGTCATGACACGCATTCCCCTTCGTAGCGCCTTCCTCAGCATGCTCTCTACACCGGCGCTAGCGCTGGCCGACCCGCTGCAGCTGTATGGCCGCCTGAACCTCAGCGTGGAAAACATGCGCCTGCACGGCGGCGGCAATGGCGCCGAAACGAGACTGTCCAACTACCGCTCGGTATTCGGGGTGCGCGGCAGCGAAGCGATCGGCAACGGCCTGCGCGTAATTTTCCAGGTCGAAGGCACGCTCTCGCCGGACACGGGTGCCGGCGGCGTGGCCGCGCGCGACACCCGCGTCGGCCTGGAAGGCGACTGGGGCACGCTGTTCGCCGGTAACTGGACCACGCCCTACAACGCCGCGACCGCCGGCCTCGACCCCTTCTATCCGACCACGGCCGGCTACATGAGCATCATGGGCAACGGCTCGGCCGCCAGCGCCAGCAACATCAGCGACACCACGTCATTCGACCGCCGCCAGCAGAACAGCCTGCACTACTGGACGCCGGCCTGGCATGGCCTGACGCTGCGCGTGGCGCATGGCTTCAACGAGGAGTCGCCTGCGAATGGCGCCAAGCCTTCGCTGACGTCCGGGTCACTGGTATTCGAGCGCGGCAGCCTGTACGCAACGCTGGCCCACGAGCGCCACCGCGAATACCGTGGGCCCGGACTGAATGATTGGGGAACCAAGCTGGGTGCGGCCTGGCAGTTCGGTCCGGCGCGGCTGGCGGCGGCGGTCGAGCAGCTGCATTACGAAACGGCGGCCGGCGAGCTGGAACGGCGTTCGTATTATGTGTCGTTGACGCGGCAGTTCGGGCCGCATGCGCTGAAGCTGGGTGTAGCCAAAGCCCGCGATGGCAAGGGGACGACAGCGGAACAGGTGGGCTTCGTGCGCGCCGGCAGCGATACCGGCGCCGTGCATGCCACGCTGGGCTACGACTACGCGCTGTCGAAACGCACCAGCGTGTTCGCCTTCTACACGCACCTGCGCAACGACAGCCGGGGCAGCTACGATTTCGCCATCAATTCGCTGGATGCGACGACGGGGTCGCGCGCAGCGGGTGCCGCGCTGGGCCTGCGCCACGCGTTCTGAACCAGGGAATCTAGCGGCTGCGGGACTTCTCGATCTGCAGCCGCTCGGCGTGGCGCACCAGGTCGGGCAGCGAGCGCGCCGCCATCTTTTCCATGACCTTGCGCTTGTGGGTCTTGGCCATGATCTCGCTCACGCCCAGCTCGTCGGCGATCTGCTTGTTGAGCAGGCCGCCGATCGCCAGGCGCATGGTTTCGCGCTCGCGCGGGGTCAGGCTGTCGTGGCGCTGGCGCAGCTCCGCCAGTTCGCGCCGCGCCGCCATCTGCGCCGCGTCGCCCGCCAGGGCCTCGCGCACGGCCAGCAGGAGCGCCTCGGGCGCCACCGGCTTGACCAGGAATTCGACGGCGCCGGCCTTCATGGCCTGCACCGACATCGGGATGGTGCCGAAGCCGGTCATGAAGATCAGGGGAATGTCGGCGCCAAGGCGCGCCAGCTCGGCGGCCACGGCAAAGCCGTCGAGCTCGGGCATGTGCATGTCGCACACCAGGCAGCAGGGTCCATCGCTGCGGCTATGGGAAACGAAATCGGCGCCGGCCGCGAAGCCGTGCGCCGTGTAGCCTTCGGCGTGCAGCAGGTTGAGCACCGAGGCGCGCACGCTGTCGTCGTCGTCGACCACGTAGACGACCGGGGTCATCGTGCATTCTCCAGCGGGTTCGTCCAGCTCATCGCCCAGGCTCCTGTGATGGCGTCAGGCGCGATGCTCGCCCGGCGCGGGTTGGTCGGCGGGCGCCGGCTTGGCCTCGACACCCGTGATGCGCGCCACGCACTCGCTGCGCAGCCAGCTGGCCGTGACCGGTTCCCTGCTCATCATCTTCTTGATGACGGGGACGGCCTGCTCGCCGACCAGCATGCCCAGCAGGCCGACCAGCGCAATCGCCGGCGGGGCCGGCGAGCGCACCTGCAGCAGCGCGTAGATCAGGCCGACCAGGATACCGGCGGCCAGCGACACGACGTAGATTTTCATGGGTTCTCCGCAAAAATGGAAGAGCCATGCGGCACCATCGCGCCGCATGGCCTGCATACGTCGGGAACCCGATTACTTCGCCGGCACCGGCGCCAGCGTTTCATGGCTGCCGGTGATGCGCTGCGGCGCCTTGTGCACCATGGTGTAGGCGTAGTCCACGCCCATGCCGTAGGCGCCCGAATGCTCGCGCACGATTGCCATCACGTCATTATACGTATCGCGGTGGGCCCAGTCACGCTGCCACTCCAGCAGCACCTGCTGCCAGGTGACCGGCACCACGCCGGCCTGGATCATGCGCTGCATGGCGAAGTCGTGGGCAGCCTGCGAGGTGCCGCCGGATGCGTCGGCCACCATGTAGATCTCGTACTCGCCTTCCAGCATCGCGCACAGGGCAAAGGTGGTGTTGCACACTTCGGTCCACAGGCCCGATACGATCACCTTCTTGCGGCCGTTGGCGGCCAGCGCGTCGCGCACCTTCTGGTCGTCCCAGGAATTCATCGAGGTGCGTTCCAGGATCTCCTTGCCCGGGAAGACGTCCAGCAGTTCCGGGTAGGTGTGGCCCGAGAAGCTTTCGGTTTCCACGGTGGTGATGGTGGTCGGGATGTTGAAGACCTTGGCCGCTTTCGCGAGGCCGACGGTGTTGTTCTTCAGGACCTGGCGGTCGATCGACTGCACGCCGAAGGCCATTTGCGGCTGCTGGTCGATGAAGATCAGCTGGCAGTTATCGGGAGTCAGGACCTCGAGTTTTGGATTGTTCATGGTTTCACTTTCTTGGGTTGGATGGTGCGGCGCATGTACGTGGACCTGCGCCGCGTGACGGAAAACTAAATGGACGCCTTGGCCCCGGCCGGGCTGGCAGCCTGCGGCCGCTCGGCCACCAGCAGCCCGACCAGGATCAGCACCGGCAGCGCCAGCGCGGCAAAGCCGAACCACAGGTAGCCAAAGGCCGCCGCAATGCAGCCGACAGCGAACGACAGCAGCGGCCACAGGAACTTGGCGAAGCGGGTTGTCAAGCCGGGGTCGTCGGCGCCGCGCAGCAGGTCGACGGCGTCGATGACGATCTGGGTCACGTTCCCGGTCATCATCGAGGTGGGCGCCAGGTGACCCAGCAGCAGGCGCGAGATCGCGCTGTGGGCGCCCATGGCCGCGGCGCCGAGCAGGCCCGAGGTCATGGCCAGCGGGCCTGCTTCCGTGCCGACCGGGGTCGCCGCGATGCCGACGAACATAAAGCCGAGCAGCAGCGCCAGCTCGAGCAGCAGCGCCGGCCGCAGCGCCAGCGCCTGGCGCCGCTCCACCAGCACGACCAGGATGCGCGCCGCCGCTACCCCGGCGATAAAGGCCGGGAAGGCGAGGAACTTCAGCAGGATCGAGCTGCGCGAAGGGTCGGCCAAGGCTGCCCCGATCAGGATGAAGTTGCCGGTGACGTGGGCCGTGAACAGGCCGAACAGGGCCAGGAAGCCGAGCGTGTCGACGTAGCCGGCGAAAAATCCCAAGGCCATGCCTTGTGCTTGCACGTGTCTGGGTTCGTTCATGGTGTCTCCTTCGATGTGCGGTGCTGGAGCGAGAAGCACACCCCAGGCCACCGCAGCGTTGAAGCATCCTAAAACGCCCCGCCGCGCCCGACCCCTCCCATTTGGCCAGTCTCGCGCGCACCCGGTCTTTCGGCCAGTGTGGCGCCAGCCTGCCGTCCCTAGACTGGCTGCTCCTGCGCGCACCGCGCAGTCATCCCTCCTGAAAGGACCACCATGACGAACAAGAACTCCCTCTCGCGCCGCTCGCTGCTGACCGGCGTTGCCTCCGCAGCTGCCGGCGCCGGCCTGGCTGCCGCCGGTTCCGCCGCAGCCGCGGCCACCTCGGCCAAAGCGCCGGTGCAGCCGGGCACGCGCGCCGGCCAGTACCTGACCCTGGCCGACGGCACCGTGCTGCACTACAAGGACTGGGGCAGCGGCCAGCCGGTCGTGTTCAGCCACGGCTGGCCGCTGCAGGGCGACGCCTGGGAAGACCAGATGTTCTTCCTCGCCTCGCACGGCTACCGCGTGATCGCCCACGACCGCCGCGGCCATGGCCTGTCGAGCCAGCCGTGGAACGGCAACGACATGGACACCTATGCCGACGACCTGGCCGCCCTGATCAAGCACCTCGACCTGAAAAATGCGGTGCTGGTCGGCCATTCGACCGGCGGCGGCGAAGTGGCGCGCTACATCGGGCGCCATGGCAGCAGCCGCGTTGCCAAAGCCGTGCTGGTGGGCGCCGTGCCGCCACAGATGGTGAAATCGCCGACCAACCCGAACGGCCTGCCGATGGACGTGTTCGACGGTATCCGCAAGGGCGTGCTGGAAGACCGCGCCCAGTTCTTCATGGACCTGACGGTTCCCTTCTACGGCATCAACCGCCCTGGCGCCAAGGTCTCGCAGGGCGTGCGCGACACCTTCCGCAACCAGGGCATGCAGTGCGGGATCAAGAACGCCTATGACTGCATCAAGCAGTTCTCGGAGACCGACTTCACGGCCGACCTGAAGAAGATCGACGTGCCGACCCTGGTGGTGCATGGCGACGACGACCAGATCGTGCCGATCGACGCCGCCGGCCGCGCCTCCGCAAAACTGCTGAAACGCGGCAGCCTGCTGGTCTACGAAGGCGCGCCGCACGGCCTGCCGACCACCCACAAGGCACGACTGAACGCCGACCTGCTGGCGTTCATCAAGGCCTAAACACGCGCTGAAACGGGCGGCGGCCTATCCATTGGTATATCTCGACCGCCTCCCGCCACCCGGCGAGAATGGTCCGACAGCCGGCATCCCGCGCCGGCCTCCCCTTTTTGCATAGGAGCCGCCGATGGACAAGCCGCCGATCTCCCTCGTCATCGCCGACGACCATCCCCTGATCCTCGCCGGCATCGCCATGCTGATCGAGGCCGAGCCTGCCCTGGAGTTGCTGGGCCAGGCCGTGGATGCCGACGGCGCCGTCGCCCAGTACGAACGCCTGCGTCCCGACGTGCTGCTGCTCGACCTGAACATGCCCGGCGGCGGCCTGGGTGCGATTGCCCGCGTGCGCGCCCGCCACCCGGACGCCAAAATCGTCATCCTCACCACCTACGACGGCGACGAGGACGTGCATCGCGGCCTGGCATCCGGCGCGGCGGGCTACCTGCTCAAGCACTCGGCCTTTGACGAAATTGTGCACTGCCTGCGCCAGGTGATGGACAAGCGGCGCTACCTGCCGCCCCAGCTGGCCCACAAACTGTCCGCGCGCATCGAGGCCAGCGCCCTGTCGGCGCGCGAGCTCGACATCCTGGCCCACCTCAGCGCAGGCAAGAGCAACAAGCTGATCGCACGCGATGCCGGCATCGGCGTCGGCACCGTGAAGTACCACATCAATAACATCCTCTCGAAGCTCAACGTCGCGTCGCGCACCGAAGCGGCCAGCGTCGCCCAGCGGCGCGGCCTGCTGCCCACCTACTGAATTCACTACGGAGTCCCCATGACCTCAACGGCGCCCGCATCACAGTCCCAACCTTCATCTCCCCCGCTCATCCTGTTCAACGGCTGCTTCCATACCGTCGACCGCGAAAACCCGCAAGCCAGCGCGGTCGCCATCCAGGACGGCAAGTTCCTGGCCGTCGGCGATACCGACGACGTGATGCGCCACCGCGCGCCCGGCAGCCAGGTCATCGACCTGAACGGCCGCACCGTCATCCCCGGCCTGAACGACTCGCACCTGCACCTGATCCGCGGTGGCCTGAACTACAACCTCGAGCTGCGCTGGGAAGGCGTACCTTCGCTTGCCGACGCCCTGCGCATGCTGAAGGACCAGGCCGACCGCACCCCGAATCCGCAGTGGGTGCGCGTGGTCGGCGGCTGGAACGAATTCCAGTTCGCAGAAAAGCGCATGCCTACCATCGAGGAAATCAACTGCGCCGCGCCCGACACGCCGGTGTTCATCCTGCACCTGTACGACCGCGCCCTGCTCAACCGCGCCGCCCTGCGCGCCGTCGGCTACGACCGCAACACGCCGAACCCGCCCGGCGGCGAGATCGTGCGCGATGCCGACGGCAACCCGACCGGCATGCTGATCGCGCGTCCGAACGCGATGATCCTGTACGCCACCCTGGCCAAGGGCCCGAGCCTGCCGCACGACTTGCAGGTGAACTCGACGCGCCAGTTCATGCGCGAACTGAACCGCCTGGGCGTGACCAGCGCCATCGACGCCGGCGGCGGCTTCCAGAACTACCCCGAGGACTACGCCGTCATCGACGCGCTGGCGCGCGAGAACCAGCTGACCATCCGCATCGCCTACAACCTGTTCACCCAGAACAAGGGGAATGAGCTGGGCGACTTCCAGAACTGGACCGGCATGATCAAGCCCGGCGACGGCAGCGACTTCTATCGCCACAACGGCGCCGGCGAGATGCTGGTGTTCTCGGCCGCCGACTTCGAGGACTTCCTGCAGCCGCGCCCGGACCTGCCGGAGGGGATGGAAGACGAGCTGGAAAAGGTGGTGCGCCACCTGGTCGAGCAGCGCTGGCCCTTCCGCCTGCACGCCACCTATGACGAATCGATTTCGCGCATGCTCGACGTGTTCGAGAAGGTCAACCGCGACACCCCGTTCGCCGGCCTGTCCTGGTTCTTCGACCATGCCGAGACCATCACGCCCCGGAATATCGAGCGCGTGCGCGCACTGGGCGGCGGCATCGCGATCCAGCACCGCATGGCCTTCCAGGGCGAGTTCTTTGTCGAGCGCTACGGCGCCGATGCGGCCAAGGCCACGCCGCCGGTGGCGCGCATGCTGGAGATGGGCGTGCCGGTGGGCGGCGGCACCGACGCCACCCGCGTGGCCAGCTATAACCCGTGGACGGCGCTGTACTGGCTGGTGTCGGGGCGGACGGTGGGCGGCATGCGCCTGTACGACGCCGGCCAGCGCCTCTCGCGCGACACGGCCCTCGAACTCTGGACCAGCGGCAGTGCCTGGTTCTCCAGCGAACAAGGCAAGAAGGGACGCATCCGCGCCGGCATGCTGGCCGACCTGGCGGTGCTGTCGTCGGACTTCTTCCGCGTGCACGAAGACGAGATCAAGGCGATCGAGTCGGTGCTGACCGTCGTCGACGGCAAGATCGTGTTCGGCCAGGCCGAGTTCTCGTCGATTGCGCCGCCGCCGATTCCGGTGCTGCCGGAATGGTCGCCGGTGAACAAGGTGAGCGGGCATTACCGCGCCGCGCCGCCGCAGCCGGTGGCACAGCTGGCGCACCAGTGCCAGGGTCCATGCGGCGTGCATGCGCACAGCCACGACCGCGCACGGCGCTCGACCGTGCCGGTATCGGACTACCAGGGCTTCTGGGGCGCGTTCGGCTGCAGCTGCTTCGCGTTCTGACCGGTCCGCAAAGCCGACGTAGGGTGGACGGATCCCCGTCTACCCGTTCAACACCGCACATCGAAGAGGTACATACAAGTTTTGTGAATCCGCTACGACTATCGTATGACAGGATTCACGCTGCAGAGCAGCATAATGGGATCGACGTCGCGCCGGAGCCGTGCGCGATGCACTGTACGCTCAGAAGAAAGCCGATCCCATGCACACTCTCCTGAAATCCGACCGCCCGCCCCCCTCTGCACCGCGCCAGCCCCTTGGCGAGCGGCGCGCGCATCCGCCCGCTCCCGCCGCGGCGCCGGCCGAGCCGCCCTGCCCCTGCGCCAGCGCGTCCGACCGCCTCGGCATGGTCATCGCCCACGAAGTCAACCAGCCGCTGGCGGCCATCGCGCTGCACACCGCCGCCGCCCGAAAATGGCTGTGCCGCGCCGAACCCGACATCGAACGCGCCCTCGAATCGCTGGCGCTGATTGGGGCGGCGGGCCGCCAGGCGGGCGGCATCGTGCGCGGCATGCAGCGCCAGGCGGCGCGCCAGCCGCTGGAAACGGCGCAGGTGCCGGTCGACGCCGCCGTGCAGGACGCGTTGCAGGCGCTGTGCTGGCCGATGCGCAAGAACGGCATCGCGGTCGATGCCTTCTTCGGGCTGGACGACTGCAGCATCGCCGCCAACCGGGTGCAGGTGCAGCAGGTCGTGAACAATCTGCTGGTGAACGCCATCGAGGCGCTGGTGGCCGGCGGCCGCAGCCAGCCTTTGCGCATTCGCGTCGAGACCCGGCGCCACGGCGGCGAAGTCGAGATTGCGGTGGCCGACAACGGGCCGGGCATCGCGCCGGCCCGCCATGCGCAGGTGGTTGCCAGCCTGGCCGGCAGCACCGATAATCGGCGCACAAGCGGCAGCACCGGCGGCAGCACCAGCGGCAGCGGCCTGGGCCTGGCGATCAGCGCGTCCATCGTGCGTGCGCACGGCGGCCGGATCTGGTTCGAACCCGGCGCACCAACCGGCGTGTGCTTCCGCCTGCGCCTGCCGGTTCGCGCGCGATCCGCCGCCACTGGCCGCACCTTCATGAAGGCATTCACGACATGAGCAATACCAGCGCCCCCGCGATCCGCGTCATGGTCGCCGACGACCACCCGATGATGCGCGAGGGAATCTCGGCCGCCCTCGAAGCCCAGGGCGGCATCGAGATCGTCTGCACGGCCGCCAACGGCGCCGAGGCCATTGCCGACTTCGCGCGCCACCGGCCGGACGTATCGTTGGTCGACTTGCAGATGCCGGTCAAGGACGGGCTGGAGGCGATCATCGGCATCCGCGCACTGCATCCCGATGCGCGCATCGTCGTGCTGACCACCTACAGCGGCGACGCGCGCGTGGTGGCCGCGCTGAAGGCCGGCGCCGCAGCCTACCTGCTGAAGGACGCCTCGGGCGCGGCCCTGGCCCAGGCCGTGCGCAACGTCTACAAGGGCGCCAGCGTGATCGCGCCGGTGGCCCAGCGCGACGTCGACAGCCACCACCGCGCCGACGCCCTGTCCGCGCGCGAGCTCGACGTGCTGCGCCTGGCCGCCAACGGCAACTCGAACCGCGTGATCGGCGAGGCGCTCAGCATCAGCGAGCCGACCGTCAAGACCCACATGAGCGCCATCCTGGTCAAGCTCGGCGCGGGCGACCGCACGCATGCGGTGACGCTGGCGGTGAAGCGCGGGTACATCAGTCTTTGAGGTAGGCATGGTGGGTTCGAGAACCCACCCTACGTTCTCGTCGGTAGGGTGGGTTCTCGAACCCACCAATCGTACAGTGACACACCACGCTATCCTTTTGTATAGCTAGCCCACCGCAACCGCCCCATTCAGAATGACCGCAGCGCCGCCCTCCCGCGCGGCGCTCTCCCACCCTGAAAGGATGTCACCATGACCGCCCCCCGCACCATCAACACCGTCACCGCCCGCGACGGCACCCTGCTCCACTTCACCGACTGGGGCCACGGCCAGCCGGTCGTCTTCAGCCACGGCTGGCCGCTCTCGGCCGACGCCTGGGAAGACCAGATGTTCTTCCTCGCCGACCACGGCTACCGCGTCATCGCCCACGACCGCCGCGGCCACGGCCGCTCCAGCCAGCCCTGGCACGGCAACGACATGGACACCTACGCCGACGACCTGGCCACCCTGCTCGATACGCTCGACGTCACTGGCGCCATCCTGGTCGGCCACTCGACCGGCGGCGGCGAGGTCGCACGCTACATCGGCCGCCACGGCACCAACCGCGTGTCGAAAGCCGTGCTGATCGGTGCGGTCACGCCGCAGATGGTGGTGTCGCCGGCCAATCCGGACGGCGTGCCGCTGTCGGTCTTCGACGGCATCCGCGCAGGCGTGCAGGCCGACCGCGCCCAGTTCTTCTACGACCTGAGCACGCCTTTCTACAACTTCAACCGCGACGGCGCCAAGGTGTCGGAAGGGATGCGCCTGTCCTTCCTGCGCCAGGGCCTGCAATGCAGCCTGAAAAGCGCCTACGCCTGCATCAAGCAGTTCTCGGAGACCGATTTCACCGAAGACCTGAAGAGGATGACGATCCCGACCCTGGTGGTGCATGGCGACGACGACCAGATCGTCCCGATCGCCACCACGGCCCGCCGCGCCGTCGAGATCCTGCCGCAAGGCCGCCTGTCGGTATTCGAAGGCGCGGGCCACGGCCTGCCGGCCACGCACAAGGACAAGCTGAACGCCGAGCTGCTGGCTTTCCTGCGCAGCTGATTCCTGCAATGCTGGAGGGGCCGCGGCCCCTCTTTCCCGCTATCGCATCATTCTCCCAGTCGGTCGAACGCCGCTTGCACTCCGGCGCCGTAGGCCGCATCGGCCTTGGCGCAGTTGGCCACGTGGCGTGCCTTGATCTCCACCTCCACCCCGCGCATCGCACGCGCCGTGTTCTCGAACAGCACCATCTGCTGGGCCGGCGTCATCAGGCGGAACAGTGCGCCTGGCTGCGAATAGTAATCCGTGTCTTCGCGATGGTTCCAATGGTCGGCCGCGCCATCGAGCGCCAGCGGCGGTTCGCGGAAATCGCGCTGCTCGCGCCATTCGCCGCGGCTGTTCGGCTCATACGATGTAGCGCCGCCGTGGTTGCCGTCCACGCGCATCTGGCCGTCGCGGTGGTAGCTGTGGAAGGGGCACTGCGGCGCGTTCACCGGAATCTGGTGGTGGTTCACCCCCAAGCGGTAGCGCTGGGCGTCGCCGTACGAGAACAGGCGGCCCTGCAGCATGCGGTCAGGCGAAAACCCGATGCCCGGCACGATGTTGGCCGGGTTGAAGGCGGCCTGCTCGACATCGGCGAAGAAGTTCTCCGGGTTGCGGTTCAGTTCCATCGTGCCGACCTCGATCAGCGGGTAGTCGGCATGCGGCCAGACCTTGGTCAGGTCGAAGGGATTGAGGTGGTAGCCGCCCGCATCGCGCTCGGGCATCACCTGCACGTACATGGTCCAGCGCGGGAAGTCGCCGCGCTCAATCGCCTCGTACAGATCGCGCTGGGCGCTTTCGCGGTCGCGGCCGATGAGGTCCTGCGCCTCGGCGTCGCCCAGGTTCTGGATACCCTGCTGGGTCTTGAAGGTGAACTTGATCCAGGAGCGTTCATTCGAGGCGTTGATGAAGCTGTAGGTATGGCTGCCAAAGCCGTGCATGTGGCGGTGGCTGCGCGGCAGGCCACGTTCGCTCATCAGGATGGTCACCTGGTGCAGGGCTTCGGGCAGCAAGGTCCAGAAATCCCAGTTGCTGTTGGCGTTGCGCAGGCCAGTACGCGGGTCGCGCTTGACGGCGTGGTTCAGGTCGGGGAACTTCAGCGGGTCGCGCATGAAGAACACCGGCGTGTTGTTGCCGACCAGGTCCCAGTTGCCCTCTTCCGTATAGAACTTCATGGCGAAGCCGCGGATGTCGCGTTCGGCGTCGGCCGCGCCACGCTCGCCGGCCACCGTCGAAAAGCGCACGAACATCGGCGTGGTCTTGCCGACTTCGCCGAAAAGGCGTGCCTTGGTGTACTGCGTGATGTCGTGGGTGACGGTGAAGCTGCCAAAGGCGCCGGCGCCCTTGGCGTGCATGCGGCGCTCGGGAATGACCTCGCGGTCGAAGTGGGCCAGCTTTTCCAGGAACCAGACATCCTGCAGCAGCATCGGGCCGCGCGGGCCGGCGGTCTGCACGTTCTGGTTGTCGGCGACAGGCGCGCCGGCGGCGGTGGTCAGGTTTTTCATCGGTCTTCTTTCAGGTGGTTGGAACCTCGGCAGCGTAGCGCCGCGCCCGTCCCTTGCCACCCACCGAAAGACCAGGCCTCGCCTAGTGTTCGCTACGCTCGCGCAAGTCGATCCAGGCCACGATCAGGAAGGCGCCGACCAGGCCCAGGTGCTCGAAGAAGCCGTTCGCCGCCATCGTGCGCGCCGGCTCGGCCAGGCCCCAGAAGCGGTTGGCAACGAAGTTGGCGGCGAAGGTGAACAGCGCCAGGTACGCGGCGCCGGCCCAGCGCCAGGCGCCCAGCAAAATCAGCAGCGAGGCGCCCAGTTCGCCGGCGATGGTGAGCAGCGCCAGCGGCGCGGCGGGCGCCAGGCCGAAGTGCTGCATCTCGGCCAGCGCCGCCGGGAAATCGAGCGCCTTGGTCAGCCCGCCCTGCAGGTAGGCGGAACACAGCAGCAGCAGGAAGCACCAGTACAAAGGATGCGTGCGGCGCGCGGATCGACGGGTCGGGATGGCCTGGGCCAGGTGGGTGTGCATGGGCGTAGGAAGGAAAGAGTGAAGGAAAACGGCCGCATCAAATGGGAAGCGCATAGCGTGCCAGGTCGGGCCGCGCAACCGGGAACCCGGCGTCGGCCTGGCTGGCGGCGCGTTGCAGCAGGCGCCGCACATGGGTGGCCAGCAGGCAGCGCCGCTTGCCCTTGCGGAAAAAGGCATGGCTGCCGCGCACCACGTAGCCGTCGTGGAAGGTCACTTCGAAACCGACCGGGCTGGCGTCGTGCAGGCTGCCCCAGCGCGCCAGCACGCGGTCGGCGCTGTAGAACTCGCCGAGCAAGGCGGTGGCGCTGGACGGATTCCACAGGCGGATGCGCATGACCTCGATCTGCTCGTCGGCATCGTCAATGGCGCTGTCTGGCGGAAGAATGGAAGCATGCATGGTCGCGGTCCGGGGCTGGTCTGGATGTTGGACGCTCAAGTGAGCGTCCGGTTCCAGCATACGACGCCGCCCGCGCCGCCGCCCCTGCCAGAAGGCAGGCCTAGCCTCGGCTGTTGTCGCCGTTCTGCAGGATGACCGGCATGGCGCGCGACCAGCGGTTGGCCGAGAGCGAGAAGCTCAGGGAGCGGACCTGGTGGTACCAGCCGGCCGGCACATACAGCATGTCGCCGGCTTCGACCAGGACCTCGACCAGCGCCGCCTGGCGCGCAAGCGGGTAGCGCTCGAAGTCGGGGGCGTCCGGGTCGAAGGGGGAGCCGAACAGCAGCGCGTTCGCTTCGCGCGGGTACAGGAATTCGGCGTGGTGCGGCGGCGCCAGCCAGATGCGCTTGCTGCCCCAGACTTGCGCAAACAAATTGTCGTCGTAGTCGCAGTGCAGCGGCGTGACCGTGCCGCCCGGGCCGAGCCAGAAGCGCGGCGGGCCCGGTTTATCCAGCCAGGCCGGCCAGTGGCAGTAGCGGTTCAGTTCGCGCAGTTCGAGGTTGCCGACGTAGGGCGGCAAGCCTTCGGTGCCGGCTGCGGCCAGTTCCAGGTAGGCCAGCATCGACATGTCCTGCATCGCACGGTCGGGGGCGAAGGCGGTGCCGATGTAGTCGCCGACGCGGGCGCGGACCGGCAGTGCGCCGAATTCCTCGCGCAGGGTTTGCGGCGTGAGGCTGCACAGCGGCCAGCGCCGGGCCGCGCCTTGCGCCAGGAAGGGCAAGCCGGCAGCGGCACGGGTACGGAAGTCCTGGGCGTCGCGGATGCGCACGCGCGGCACGGCTTGCACGCTTGGGAGCGTGCGCGAGACGCGCTGTACCGCTTCGCGCATTTCCTCGATCGAGGCAACGCCGCGCACCTCAGCGTCGCGGCGTGCGCGTGCGGCCTTGCGGGCCTGCTGCGCGTCTTCGCTGGCGCTGTGCTCAAGCACGGTGGGGCGCGGCGGCAGGCGTTGCAGGGTGGGCGCCGGCTCGGCGTTGGCTTGGATGTCCGTCTGGTCTGGCATATGCTTGCTCGCCCCGCTTGCGGGGGCACTTGATACAGGTAGGGGCGACAGCATAGCGCATCGCGCTGACTGATTGCCAGCGCGGCGTAATCCGGCGATGATCGTGCTTTGTCCTCACCGCGCCCATGACCACCTATCACCCCTGCACCAACGACGCGGGCCAGCCCGTCGTCATCCGCAAGCCCTCCACGTCCACGCCGCTGTCGCACTGGGAAGACCCGAACCAGATCGCCACCGTCCTGCCCGGCGGTGCGCTGCCGGCGGTGCTGAACG
>Ga0265780_10002214_pt1 | contig 26706 bp, 35 predicted proteins | sample P1T30metagenome_FD_192432 | JGI IMG/M metagenome (GOLD analysis project Ga0265780, IMG submission 192432) | Plant litter microbial communities from East Loma Ridge, Irvine, California - P1 T30 | ecosystem: Environmental > Terrestrial > Plant litter > Unclassified | place: USA: California...
ATCGCCGGCTTCTATAACTGTGAGCGCCTGCACTCAGTACTGGGCAATCTGCCGCCCAGCGTCTATGAACGCACAATGGCAGAGAAAGAACTTATCGTCGTGTCCGAAATTACTTGACCACTACAGGATGGACGCCAATGGCCTTAGTGTTGTTCGGTAATGTCGGCATTCAATGTGAGACATGCGCACGGGTTTTTACTTTGCAAATCTAACATAACAGGTCAAAAGAAATTGGTAGCATTGCTGAGTATCCTAAGGTGATAGGGAGTATCTCCGAAGTGCGGCTCGGCTGCTAAAATGACGACAAGGGGCTTGCATTCAATCGCTACGATAATTCCTGCTTTGACCTGATAGAAAGATCACAAGCAGTTACGTTAGTCAATCTGGGTGACCGTCAAGCGATTGCCAAACACTGCACCTGTGTCAATGTAGTGAACGTTTCCAAGCAAAATCGACCTTTGCACAGGTGTGTGCCCGACGAACATTTTGGCCAAACCCGCCACGCCCGACTCATCGTTCGCGGTGATGCGCTCGCGACTGTAGAGACAAGTGTCCGCGACTAGCAGAGCATCATCGCCGTTTAATTCCGCAATGAGCTCTGCCCAAGACGCGAAGGGACAGTCAGCATGAACAATGCCTACCAGACCGGACGAAGTCGTGACCTCCAACACAACGGGGAGTGCATCAAATTGGGCCGCAATTTTTCTTTGTTCTTGGAAACTAAGTTCCAAAAACCAGGCACCACCATATTTTTGGTAGTCATCAGAATCGAGGTCGCCGACGAGATAGTCAAGCGCCATTTGCTCGTGATTGCCCCGGACGGCGTAAAACCATGGTTGCGTTAACCACTCCGTTACAGCTGCAGAGTCGGGACCACGGTCGACCAGATCACCTACGCTAAACAAACGGTCAGTTTCGCAATCAAAATTGAGGTTTTTTAGCTCGGCCGTCAATTTATCAAAACAACCGTGGACGTCACCGACTACAAAATCACGACCGAGTCGGTTCGCACTCAAGCGCTGAACGGAGGATGTCATATTAAAAATAAAAGATTGTCTCTAATTATTTATGGATGAAAACATGTTGTTCGCGCGGTAGCACCGAGTTACCACGACGTTATTCGCACGTTACCTGCTGCAGCCGGGTTCATGACCGTGCCACAGTCACTAATACTAGTTCGCCCATATCCAGACGGAGCCAAGATACATAAACAACAGCGGTCCGGAACGGACCTTAGCTGAGCTGCTAGCAATCGTGCGACGCCCTTGTCTCCTAGTGTAAGTCTTGTTGCTGAGACCGTCGTGCCTTCCGCCTAACTTTCCGTTATGACTGCTGACAGTAGCAATGCTGCTGATTGCTGGATCGGGACTGCTCAAGCACCATTATTAGTGTTGATGCGACAAGAGGTGTCGCATGGCGAGAATATGCTAAAGAGAGCATGAGTTGTGTTCTTTGGGCCGCAGTCACTAACGATTTTCTAGTAGCTGTGTTGTTGAGTAGGAGCCGATTCCATGTGCTCCCAAAAACGGCCGTTTACTACTATACTTGTTGCTGTCTTAGCCGATACCCTCTGTAACAGCACAAGTGAAAAGCTGAGCTCATGACTTGTCTCAAGGCTTGCCGCCTACTTACCGACCGAATAGCAATACCTAAGACTACGTCAAACATTAGCGCCTCCAATTTCTATGAGCGCCGTGCGAATATGGTGACAGTAGCTTGCATCTTAATTTTGGCGAGAATATTAAGAATTCGCAGCGATATAACTTACACTTTTGGCTCAGATTGCGTCTTCATATGACATGTTCTGTCGCATCTGCCTGGACGATCATCGGGCGCACTGTCGTATTTCTGGCCAGGCGTCTCAGTCTTACGGCTAACACAGCCGAAGGTCTTAGCTGAACACTTCACTCATCGTTGACCTAGTCATACTCTCGCAAGGCGACTCGATACTCGTTGCAAAACTTGCACCGCTAATTTCTACATTCGATCAACAATAGCTTTTGAAACGGATTTTATGAGCAAGATCTTCCCAGGCCGTCTGCGTGTTGGAGACGTGATGTACAGCATCGACAGTCATCCACTTGAGCCTTTTCTTGACGCTCTGCCATGGAGGCCTGAAAAGCGAAGTACGATAAATACCCTGTTTGGAGATTTTGCTACATGGGAGTATTTCGAGGGCCAGCTTTATCTGGTCGATATTAACAGTGAGCCGCATTTGCAGCTGTTTGCCAAAGCGTCGGGGCCAATAGTTGCTTCTTGGTTCAGTGGTATCGTTTGTGCCTGGCGGGGAAAAATTCGTTAGACTGGTTATCCAGCGCGGAAATTTTGGAATGAACAAATCGTGTTAGATATTGTAAATGGGGAGGTAGTACGGGAATGGGTACTCGACTTACGTTACCTGCGTGACCAAACCAACGCCGAACTGGAGCAGTCCCTGCCAACCTTCCTGATGGAAACCAAAGTGATCCTTCTTTGTAGCCAGTCGGACACTCTTCCTCCACATCATCTCGAAGAACACCGGCTTCGATCGGCTTGTCCTGTACCTTAGGGACCTGACGATTTGTGGGTACTTGCGTTCGCTGGAGGATATCTCTGCAGCAAAAACTACGCGCGCGAAAACACCGACAAGCGCGCGGGCGTATTCCTCGCCAGGTTGCCCGCTGCCAGAAGCGACAAGACGGGGACGGGGAACCGGTGAGAAGCGCGATTGCTGCCGACTTCTAGAGGAAAGCAATGACATCGAGGTTTCGGCAGTGATCGACGCCTTGCAGGCACTGGGGGTGCGCATCATCGATGTCAGTGACAAGTTGATTTTCTTAAATGTTCTATTCATTATTTATTCTTATTAGCTTAGCTAGATGGGGGGCGAAGCGTGATCCTTTTAACTCACGAGACCACGTTTGCACACTTTTCCGATCAGTCCACGCCTGGTGCGCACATGCCTGCGGGCCAATACCCCAGGTTGCCTCCATCCTTCCCGTCGAGCTCGAGGGCGACGACATCACCACCGTACTCCAAATGTCGTCCCCAACAGCTAGCAGGGTGGCGACCGCCGTCACGCGGCGCCGGTTCGACCCACGCACAATGCTGCCGATCCATACGCTGCTAGCCTGCAGGGATTGGGACGACTGGCTTGAACACTCCCGTCGCAGTCATATTCCGTCGCAGCTCGAAACGCGTAAACGCTTCCACCGGATCCACCTGGTCGAGGGCGGCGAAGTTGATCCCGGACCATTGCCCGCGGTCGATGCGCGCCGAATAGAGGTATTCGTCGCTCACCGTGCCAGTGGCTTTATCGGCCCGCTGCGAGTAACCCGAAACCACGACAGTATGGACGGTCGGTAGGGCCGCGAAAGTCTCGCCGACGACCCGAAACCCGAGCGAGTGGATGTGCGCCTGGTATAGGCGCCGGGTGGCCACCTCGCCGACGTCGCGCAGCGCTAGTTCCCAGCTGCGGGCCGGCAAAGAGGCGCGCTTCGTTGGCATATCCTCTACCTCCGGCAAGTCTACATCGAGAAACAGCACGCGCCCATTGGGACTCACGTCGATGGCCATAAGCGTCTCTTTGGGCCAGACGATCTCACCGAGCCGCTGTTCCAGCAGCTGCTGCATCGGTTCTGGGTTGCCGGCGATCGCACTGCTGAACAGGATCCGCTTCTCGACTCGCCAGCCGTCGTGTGCGGACTTTTCTTTTTCGAACTGAGAGAGCTGAGCTTCGTACTCTGCACGGCGCCGACTGTTTTCGGCGTTGATAGCTTGGCGCCGGCCAGGGATGAGGCGTTCCGCAAACCCAACTACGGCTTTTTCCGGCTCCGGCGGCGGAGTCTGAGCGAAAGCCGGCGGGACGAACGCGACAGGGGCCGCGGGATCAGGCGTGTCCCAATGCAGCTGGCCTAACGCAGTGATATTGGCGTTCATCTCGTCGCACTTCGTCTCGAGCATCTGTCGAATCTTGTCGCCCTGCTGCCGTCGAGCCTCGGCGATAATATGTGCTGGTACTTCGTTGCCGGCCTGGTCGAGGTAGCGCATTTCGCCTTCGTCGCTCAGGTCCAACGTCAATTTCATTGTTACCATTGGCGCCGGCGCGCGGGACGGCGTCGCCGCACCTGAGCGGTCAAGTCTCGTGCGCGACGACAAGCCAGTGCCTGGCAGGCTCGCGTTTAGGTATGTGCCCCTCTTTCCGATACTGACCGAGGCGCCGCGCGGACCGAGGTTCCACGACATACCGCTGGAGCTAACATTCATCCGCACGCCTGGTGCAAGCTTGAACGACTTTCGAAAACGCAATGCCATTTGTCCTCCGGGCTAATTCTATCGAGTCAATTTGAAGCCACGCCGCGCACGCAGATGGGCCGGCCCAGCTAGTGAGGCGCTTAGCGCTTCCCCCAGAAGGCTTTGAACGCTTCGCCTACGTTTTCCGCTTTCAGCGTTGCCGCCAGTAGCCCGTAAATTCTGCTCCTGCTACCTGCATAAAATGCGCTTGGTCGCGGAATCTTGCGTCGTGGCTTAATCCCGGCACTACCTCTTGCAATACAAATTCGCTGGTCATGCCCATGATCTGGACATCGCCCGAACCGAGGTCCGACTTGCGCGCATAGAACAGATTTTTGGCCTCGGCAGGGACATCGTCCAAAAAGTAAAAATCCTCTTCTCCGCCTGAACTGAACAGTACCCCTCCTTCGTACATAACTTTAACCTCGGAGGGTTCATCGCTGTCAACCACAATAACGTACACGCCAAGGTACTTGAAGGGGGCGTCAAACTTCATGCCCACAAACTCGACGTCCGGTTCATTCTGCGCGAGGCTTACCGCCTCATCGAATGTTACAAAGCTTGGTTTAGGCTCGGTCATCTCTTTTCCTTAATACCTGTCGACTTCAACTTGGTCACGACGTGCTGCTTCGCGTGCCTTGAGCATTACTATTCCGCTTGATACAACAATCCATACAAGGCAGATCAGCGCTGTTGCTATAGAAGCTGCACTCGCGTCAAGGTTGAATATGGACGAAAGCAGGCCCGCCGCCCCGGTGATAATCAATACTCCGGCGCCCGAATACATAGACATCGTGTTCGCGCCATGCTTGTACCAAGCTTCGCGCTCGCGTACTGCCTGCGTATCAGTAGTTAACATTTCTCCTATCCCTGCCGTTGTTGCTTCATTCTGTCCATCTCGGCATCGCGTCGCACGAGGATCGTAAGGCGCTTTCGCCACCAGGCTTCATCCGACAGCTGCTCCATTGCTTTCATGCGCAGTCGGTGCGCGTTCGGCGATTCAGCTGTAAGCGAGCATTGGGGTGGGTCAACCCGCTGCGCTGCGCAGTAGGCCAATGCATCCGCCAGCTTCCCGGCTTCGAGCATCGCTATGCACGCGCTGGCGTGCTTGCTTGCGTCTTCAATCATGATTGTCTTTTCCTAGAACTTAGCGGTCAGGATGAGGTAGATTAGCGATCATCGCCGTCCGCTTCCTTGTCGGCATCGAGCGCAGCCCTTAGCGCACGGCCCATTTCTTGAATGTTCGTCGGTAAGGGCTTTTCTTGTGCTTCTACTGCCGGAGTAGCAGTAATGCGCTCGCTTACAAGCCGTATCATCAGCGCACTAACGGCGGCGTTGAACTTGGTTTTAGCTGACGCCCCAGGATCACGCCAATTGTGAGTAAGATTGGCGCAGCGGTCACGTATTGACTGGTCCTCGAAACTAAGCAATTCAGCGTGGTGCGCGAATTCATTACGAATCGAACGAATAGTGTCCAGATCTCGGCGCTCCGATGGTGCAATCTTTCCGAGATAGTAAGCAAGCTTTATTCGAGACGAGAAGCTTCCGGCCGGCGACTGGCTTCCAAACATTTCTTCATCCAACTTTTTGTGCTTGACCAAAAAGGATTTCAGCAGGTCAGCTAACGCTTTGTCTAAATATGCAGCGGCAAACAGGGCGCACCCACGATCTGATTCTTTCGCCAAAGCCATTCGAAAAGCAGCAAAATCCTTTAGGGAAGCTGCGAACAATGCTATCTGTTCTTCACTTAAAGTCTTCGTTTGTGTTGATGAGCTCATAACTTTTTTGATGGACTTCCGACTGTGTATGATGTCCAGCGGCGGCTGGTACAGGGCGCATCAGGGCAATTTTCCCTTGTGCCGGCTCCAGCCAGCTACGGGCGGCCCCAGTGCGCAGTTTTCCGGGACTATTGGGTGACAGTCGGGGCCATCGCCACCGTGAACAATTCCTTGTTCGGGACGGGCATCAGGTCCAGGGCGCCGTCGGCAGACATTCGGGCCGCAATCGCGAGCAGTTCCTTCATCTTGTCGGCAGGGAGAGCAACCGCGAAGGGCTAGCCGTCCAGCTCGACCGCAAACAGGGATTTCGTAAAAGTGGTCATCGGCGTCTTCCCGCTGGGCCAGCACCGTGCCAGCCCTCTCAATGCCACAGCCCCGCCGAGCGGGGCATTCGGTATTGCGGGACCTTTTCGTTTATCGCGAGCAGACTTCGTCCTTTGAGGGCGCGGCATGTCCGACTTCCCAAATGCGATTTCTCCGCTGAGTATCGCTCAAGAAGGACTCGGTCCAGAAGCTCCGAGCCGTCGCTACATACGTGTGATATTTGATCTCGTTCGGAATTTCTATTCCCAGCACAGCCAACTGCCCGGTCATAGGATCGATAACGCGCACCGCGCAGTCACCATGCCGATGCATGCCGAAATCAAACGGTTCGACCCTATATCGTTCGATAAATGCGAGCCAAGCCGCAGGAGTCGAAAAATATTGGAACAGGTGCACGTATGCTCGGCTTGTAGCCTTGATCGTTGGCTTCTTAAATCCCACTTGTCCGTTCATGCTTTTCCGTTCCATTGGTTCACAAGACCTTAAGAAGCGCCATCGCACCCGCAGCGAGCGCAAACAGGACCGCCATAGCCTTCAGCGCCCATTCCCAGCGTTCGTACCAGCGACGTATGGCTTGAATGTGTTCATCTCGTCTCTCCGCGCTTTGAACTCGCGCGATCGCGTCACTGAGTTCGACACTCCATCCTTGAAGGACCGCAGTCTCTTGCTCGGATAGCGAGTTCACGACCAGCGCATCTAGCTTTCTCCCGCCCAGATCGATGTTGGGTTCTGCTCGAGGACGATAGATCATCTTTGGAAATTGGAACATCTGTTTTTCCGGTGGTTCTAATCGCTCAGTTCAGTTTTTCCGGACGCTGATTATGCGTGAGCGATGCGTCAAGCAATTCAAGGTCGCCGAGGCGAACCGATTTACAACCTTCCGCAACGGGAGACTCGGCAAGAAATACCTGGTGCTCTGTTATGACAAACGTCTTCACGACCTCGCCATGGATCCGCTTTTTGGGAGGCGCAATGAGGATGATCGCTCGAGGCAACGGAGAATCTTGTGCGGCCAATGCCGAGCGCATCGAACCACCCGTAACCAAATAGCTGCGCGCGAGCGCGGCCATTGCCTCCGCGGCTCCCTGCGGCGTTTCCTCTCGGTCGACAAAGACGGTCATTCGATCCGCCTCGGTCAGCGGATGGGTACCTGGCTTTCCATCTTTCGAGTAAAGCCACCACCCATGGGGCGCAGGCACGCCCTGAAAGAAAACCTGGATGACGCTAGAAGTGCAGCGTTTATGCAGATCACGCAGTTCATCCAGTGTAGGTGTCGTATTCATGTTCTTTTGCTCCTGTCATTTTCAATGCACCGACGTCGGCCGGATTGGGGCGCAACGCGGGCGCTGGGTTTTCCTTGATGCACGGCCGCTACGCCTTAACGGATTCCTGATAGGGGCGAATTCATGGGCTTGTCCGTGTGACCTTTAATTATTTTTTTCACTCGCGCGCCGCTCGACGACGAGCACTGGCGCTTTTCGAACAACTGTGCTGGGAAATACGTAGTGGCCCTTTTGCTCTGAAGACATCGCATCATCGGCCGAATCTTCCCCGCTGCGATAGCCCGCAAGTTCAGGCGCCCCCTGCTGCGCGGCCGACCTGTCCATCCCCAAATTCAGCTTTTTTCTGTAAACAGCGCTAATGAAGTCTTCGGGAGTGCTCTTCTGGAACTGGTTGAGCAAGATCGAGTGACTGATCCCAATCTGATCCGCGAATTCGACAAACGCGGATCGCTTAGCGTTAGCTTCGCCGGCGGCGATTGCATTAGTCAAAACGCCAGCAACATTAAGATTCATAACATAGGCGTGGTCCGGCGTGATAACTTCAAAGTTGAAAATGTCTTTGTATGCAACATTGAACTGAATTATCGGCTGTCCCTCGAGGTTGCAAATTCTAAGTCGGTCGCCAAACAGCGCGACAGTGACCTGCGCGCTCGACTGGAAACCTTTATGCCCACCTTGATACACGCACCGCAGAGTCGTCACACCCTCTCTGCGAGTCGTTTCATTGATGCCTAAGCGGCGGTCGAGGTCGGCCTTCTTTTCCGCCTCCTCCGCAGCATGAACCTTGGCGTTGACAATGATGTAAGCCACGAACCACAGCGGCAGGAAGGTGAAAACTCCTCCCCAAATGCTAAGGCCGAACAACCCAGCCAGGGCGCCGGCGAGAACGAACGCGATAGTAAATGGGCGAAGATGATTAAGTTGTGGCGCTGAGATATGCTGGGTCGACATTGGAAACTGAGAATATGGGAGCAAAGGCTATGGACGAAGATCGCGCAACCAAAAAAATTGGCTTATGACAAGATGACAGCATACTACTTGTTTCGCTGACGGAACGACAGCGACCTGACACATCGATAGAGAAATTTTCGACTTTGGGTGCCGGTGGCAGACTGTCTGGCCGGTCCCGCGGCGCCTTCTGGCTCACGCTGGGCTCAAAAAATGCGGCATAGAAGAGGACTTGGTTTGTCTGTGGGCTCGGCCATAATGGCGGTGTTTTCCGCGGCATTTAGCGTATCGGTACGCATTTCTCTGCATCAGGAAATGGAGCGAGCCAAACACCGGCGCCGAGGTCGTCTTTTTGGACTGTTGCGGTCATCCGATAAGTGCATTTCGCCTTGCTGCCATCAGCGTAGGTCAGCGTAGCTTTGACCACGTAGACGTCGTCCAAGTCACCACTACCTTTGGTCACGCTGTTGATCGCCACATGGTGAGCCTTTTTCATTTCAGGGCCGTGTTTCGCAATCTGACCATGTGCGATGCTGGTCACGCTGACTGTCAACACTGCAGTCACTAAGGTAGAAACGATTTTCATATTATTCCTACGGAACGGCTCGCTTCACGTATGCCTGTAGGGCTAGTGGGGACCGTCCCTCCAGGCAAGGCCGACAGCGCAGTCGCGTTAGAAGGTGCGGCTCCACAGCAGTTTCCGGGTGCTCATGCAGTAGATGCGCGCCTCGTCAATCCGCACCGGGATCGCGAGGGTGCGCAAGGGCATCAAAGTGATCCTTTCGTACTTGCCATGCGTTGTCGGCAGTGCTTCGGCCTCCTCGACCGCATCCTGCTGGACCGGCACGAAACGGTAGAACACGCGCATGTCGTGGCAACGCGCGTCGTCGTAGCGCATCGGCACGATCGCAGGATGCCCCAGCTGCTCCTGGATGGCCGTCAGGTTCACCGTTTCGAGCGCGTAGTCGGCGTGGCGCTGGGTGCCGATGACAAGTCGCCCGTCCCGCGAGCGGCTTACGTAACTGCCGACCCGGATGACGCGGGCCGAGTCCACATGCGATGGAACGATGCTGTCGAGGTCGGCGAGAGCCCATCGCTCGCGGCCGACGTCGTAGCTTGCAAGCGGCAGCGCCAGGTCCGCGTCGAGCAGGAATTGACGCTTCAGCACGTCGAGACCGAGCTCCTGATGGAACCACGCGGACAGGGCGGCCACGTCGAACACCGTCCGCGGCGTTGCCGGGTTCAGCTGGCCGAACTCTTGCAGCCGCCTTTCACGGTCCGTGCGCGGCTGCGCGATCTCCTTGAAGAAGCCAGGGAGAAAATCGAACAGCTCGGCCTTCATCGTATGGGCGTCGAGCACGTCTCCGTCCTGCGCCCTGGGCCATAGGGTGATACCGGCGAGCGCTTCGATGGCCTGGCGCTTGCGCTCCGGGATGTAGTGGGCGAGCCGGTCGCTGTCGACAATCCTCTGCGGCAGGTTGAAAAAGGCCGAGTAGAACCGGCCCGCCTCGAGATGTGTCTCCACGCCGCGTGCAAGCGTGCGCGCCTGCCTGTCGAGCGACGCTGCCAGTTCCTGCTTTTCCTGTTCCTGCTTGCGCACTTGTGCGGCCTGGTAGCCGGTGGCGCATAACGCCAGCACGGCGATGCCGCCGATAATCGTTTTTGTTCCCATGTTCTTCCTGGATAATCGATGGCTGCCGCGCCGCCGGATGCCGGTACTGCGGCGCTGGTTCCGTCTTCGGGCGCGGCTGGTTTCCATACCCGGCATGGCCGGCCCGAGGGGCGCCCGGCTGTTGTCCCGCCGTAGGGCATTGTTTTCCGTCCTGTTCAGTCAGCTCGCCGCCGAGGGGTAGAGTCGGTCGAGCCACCGCGGCCTCTTCTCGTCTTTGCCGTCGATGGGTTTGCCGCCATCCCAGGCCACCCGATTGACATCAATGATGTGGTGCAGGATCGATAAGCTATCCTCTGTGTTCACACACATGGCGACTCGATACGTTTTCTTCGAGCCGAAACGATTTAGGTCGAACACCAGCGACACGTCGCGGTAGCCAGGCGCATTGCCGTAAGTGATGAGTTTCGCACTGACGTCAACTTGTTCGTCTCCACACCCTAGGTCATGCATCGTGGCTTCATCCCGAGCACTGGCCTGCGCCTCAGCGATGACACCAGTCGCCGAGGCCATCATGCGTGCCGCGACAGGGATCAACTGAATCGTGTCGGCGTCGATACGATCAATCGCTTCCGCAATCGTATAGCCCATCCCGGCAAGCAAATCGGGCCTGTTCAGGACCAAGGCAGCGGCAAGAGCCTCGCCAGTGGACATGGCGTTAATTCCGCCATTGTGCGCATCGCGTGTCTTCATTAACAGGTGTTCGAGGTTCATGCTCTTTTCCGCTCTAGTTAGCCTGATGCGCTTAGTTACGTCCACCACTGCTTGAAAATGTAGCCTGTTTGGGCTTGTAGGGCTGGAAGTGCCAAGCGTCTCGCGCAGCCTCGCATTTGATTTTCTCTTCGCCCTCGACCTTATTGAAGCCTTTCGCGACACATGCTTGGAGAGCTTGTTTCGCTTCGGGCAGACGCTCAGCATAGTACTTGGCCCACGTCTTTTTTGATGCCGCGCCCTGTTGAGTTGCGGCGCTAGCCGACGTGATAGCAACAAGGCCCAACAAGGCGAGCATGATTATTTTGTTCATTCTATGTTCCGCTAATCTTTTAAGATGCCTGCTGCCGGCAGGCTGTCGGGCGCACGCAGCGCTTTTCCGCTCTATCATTCCCAAAACTTGGTGGGCCGGCCTCGCAAATTTTGCAAACTACACATGCGCGGGGGCATCCTACCCGGAGGTACCTCAAAGTACAGCTCCTTAGACTTCCCAGAAGCCAGCCGCTCCGAAAAATCGAACCCGTATGGATTGGGATGCGCGCACTTTTGTCCTGTACGGCCCAGCCTAATTTGCTGATCTAGATAAGCGTCGACGTTCCCCCCTGGCGTACACCATTCCTGACCATTCGATGCACGCCCATTAGATGGCTTTGAAGGATCAAGCAGTTGGCACTGGATCTCGCCCGATGTGATAATAAGTTGGCTGTTGTTCTTCAAATTTACAAGTATGGCATTGCCGTCAACATGTAACTTCATACGCACCTGCGCAAGCTCATTTGACGGCATTAAGCGGTCCTCGGCTTGGGCGTTAGTGAGTGATGTAAAGACAGCAAACACTGTCAGGGAAAATAAATTACTATTCACTGTTTTCCTTCGAGTAGCGCCTATAGGGAAGCGCTGATCAATTGACGATTTGAGCGTGTCAAAGGTTTTTTGGCGACGCGATCGCGCCCAAGATTCGATCTCGCTTTTCAGGGCGTCCACGGCCGGTTTTTGTGCAAATTAGCAGTATTTTTTGCGCCTTTCGGCGCTCAGGACACAACTCGGGTTTCTGTGACCTTAAAGCGCCGGCCAGCCAGCACCAAATTGGCGAAGCCGAACAACGTAAATAGTTGCGCAGTGTTTTTCGCCAGGCCGCGATAGCGCGTCTTACGATGACGAAACAGGTTCTTGATGACATGGAACGGATGCTCGACTTTCGCGCGCACGCTGGCCTTCAGATGCTCCAGTTTTTCCCTCATGCGTCCCAGTTTGTTTTTGGGCAGCGCCTTACGTTTGGAGCGCTTCATGGCGACATGCCACGTCACCGCTTTGCCGATATTTTCGGGGCGCTTTTCCACACCCTGGTAGCCGGCGTCGCCGAGCGCAGCGGTTTCGTCGCCGTGCAAAAGCGCATGCGCTTGCGTCACATCGGAGACGTTGCCAGTTGTGCCGACGACGGTGTGCACCAAGCCAGATGCCGCATCAACGCCGATGTGCGCTTTCATCCCAAAGTGCCAGTCGTTGCCTTTCTTCGATTGGTGCATCTCCGGATCGCGCTTGCCATCCTTGTTCTTCGTCGAGGGTGGCGCGGCGATCAGCGTCGCGTCAACGATGGTGCCCTCGCGCATCATCAAACCCTTTTCGGCCAGGTGTCCGTTGATCGCATCGAAGATCTGGCGCGTCAGTTCTTTCGCTTCAAGGAGGTGGCGAAACTTGAGCAACGTCGTCGCATCCGGCGCCGACTCGCGGCCCAGGTCGATGCCGACAAAAGCACGAATGGCCTGGCTGTCGTAGATCGCATCTTCAATGCCTTCTTCCGACAAACCAAAGCATTGTTGGGCGACGTACATGCGCAGCATGCGTGCCAGGCCGATCGGCGGACGACCCGCGCCTTCGACCTTCGGATAGAACGGCTTGATCAGCTTGTGCAGCTTGCTCCACGGCGTGACGCTGTCGATCTCAGCGAGGAAACGGTCGCGCCGCGTGAGCTTTTTCTTGGCAGCGTATTCGAGGTCGGAGAAGCTCTTTTGCATGATCGATGGCAGACGGGGAACGTAGCGCTATTGTCTCAGGTTGCGGCACCGGCGGGAACGCGAGCGGCCGAATTAATCAGGGCTTCCCTAGGGTTCGCAACGACATTCTGTAGGGCCGCGACCGCGCATCCCAGCAGTCTGCTCCTTCGAATATACGTATGCGAGACTTCCTGGCTTGCCATCTGCAGCACATGACCGATTGCAGCTTTCTTTTTCGCTCGTAATCAGCTTCGCCAGTAGAACAGCGGCGCATAATCCGATCACAACGATCAAACTCAGCTTCAAGAAGCCCTTTCTTGACCTACCTGTTGACTGCGTCATTCCATCTTCCATTCAAGCCAATCCAATCGTTGCGCTGACGTCTACATCCGCTCTTTGCCGGTAGCTGCCCTCCAGTGTACGGCAGCAGCCGACCCAGAGCAGCCGTTCGTCGCAGACGGTTTTTAACTGACCAACTGGGCGTCCGCTCGTAAAAGCCGGCCGAGATTTCTCATACCTGTTTTGCGCAAAGAGGAAAGCGGCAAAGCCTGCTGCAAAAACGTTGATCCCGATGAGGGAGCGCGAGCCAGACTGCCCAAGAACAAAACCAAATTGTGTGCCAATTATCGAGCTGAAGAACCCAAGTTCAATCGGCGATGTTTTTAAAAAGATTTGTATTTGGGCTCCGCAAAATGCGGCATAGCCGATAACAGGAGCGCCGCCGCTGCCCTGCTCGGACACGAAAGTACGAACGTCGATCGCGTTCGACAGTATAGCGCTGTCATTACCCGCCAGGTGCAGCACATGACGGGCTTGATCAACGAGCTACTGGATGTAGCACGCGTTACGCGTGGTTTGATCACGCTGGACACTAGCGTCCTTGATGCAAAGCGGATTGTCGCCGAAGCGCTGGAGCAAATGCGGCCTGCCCTTGAATCACGCGGACATACCTTGCAAGTCAACCAGCCACCGTCACCGGCATTTGTTGAAGGCGACTATAAGCGCCTGGTTCAAGTACTGGCTAACCTGCTCAACAATGCAGCGAAGTTTACACCGGAAGGCGGCATCATCAAGGTCGAGTTGGCGATGGATGGGCGTTATGTGCGCGTCTCGGTACATGACAACGGCATCGGCATGACGCAGGAGCTGATCCACAACGCCTTCGATCTGTTCACCCAGGCCGAGCGTACGTCGGACCGGTCGCACGGCGGCCTGGGCATCGGGCTAGCGCTGGTGCGCAGCCTAGTGCAGCTGCATGGTGGGCACGTGAGCGCAGAGAGCGCTGGCCCTGGCCAGGGTACGCGCTTTACGGTGTGCCTGCCGAAGCTCGACATTGGGCAGCAGCCGACCGAGATCGCGCAACACGCTAACCTGCGTACCGATCAGCCAGCATTGAAGATTCTGCTGGTGGACGATAACGAGGACGCCTTGATGATGCTGGAAATGCTCTTGAGCTCGATGGGACACAAAGTCGTGAGCATTTCGCACCCGCGGGAAGTCATGGAGCGTGCGCAGGCCCTGCAACCCGATGTCTGTATTCTCGACATCGGACTGCCGGACATCGATGGCCTGACGCTGGCCGGCATGTTGCAGGCTGATCCGGCAACGCGGCATGCCGCGTTGATGGCCATGTCTGGATACGGGCAGGATGCCGACCGGCGTGCGGCGCTCGCCGCGGGTTTCGATCGCTATTTCGTTAAACCGGTCGATCCGGACGAACTGGCTGAGGCGTTGGCTGGCATCAAGGGCTTAGACTGAACAGCGCGGGATAAATCCCTGCAACCTTGTGGTCGCCTTCAGTTTTTATAGCTTGGAAATGTTTGCCGAACTTGTGGCGATTCATTGGTCTCTGCTTTATCCACAACACCTCTTCTGCTTAGGCAGAGTTTAATGTGTTGCATCGACCGGTTGAATCCAAGGTCGAAAACGGACCTTTGCAGCTCACACTTCCTGCCGCTGCTCAGAAGTAGCGTGGGTCGTAGTGCCACTTGCGCACGGCCGTGGCCACAATGCGCGTTGCGTCCGGATGCAGTGGGTTGATCAGCACGTTGAATTCCTCTGGCACAATCACCGAGGGCACCACCGCCAGTGCGGACGCCTTGCTCAGCAGCCAGGCCTCGCCCGTCTGTACGCTGGCCATGCCCGCAGGCAGCGCGTCCCAGCCGATCGGCGGTGTCAGCACTTGGCGCGCGGTCCACACATCGTCCGGCACATCGATGCGCACCAAGTAGCGGTTCAATGGCAAACCGCCGCTGCGCAGGTGCACGACCGTCTCGTGCACGGCCAGCGCAATACTCTCTGAGCTGTACGTGACGGCCATGCCCACCGGATTCCAACGCCCGCCCGTATTCTTTGCGCCCGTACCGGACATATCATCGGCGACATACTTTGGTGTGGTGGCCGCGATGCGCCAAAGCGACACCGTCATGCGTAAGCTCCGCTCTGCACCATCTCCAGGAGATTGCCAACGTACTTCTGGCCCTCGACCGTGTCCATAAAGCTCGCCGGCGTGGCGCCGCCCAGCGCGGGCAGGGGAGCTGCTAACCAGCCTGCCAACCACTTCGCGGCGTCAAATTCTGGCGTACTCTCCGTGTCGATCATAGCCTGCACCTGGCCGATCAGCGCTTGCATGCCCATCACGCGTTCGGTTTCGTCTGGAGACAGCCGTTGCTCGCGCTGCACCTTGCGATTGATGGTGGCGCGGGAAAGGCCCAGCGAGTCCATCAACGCTTCTTTCGGCATATTCATAACCGAAGACAGTTCTCCTACACGCTGCGCGGGTACGCCCGACCGGATAACGTGGATTTTGTCGGCAACGTCCATTTTGTACCAAGAAGTTAACTGCCCAGTTTTTTTGTCCCGCTTGAGGCTGAGCACAGTCACCTTACGCGCTGTTTTCCGGGTTGCCTGCGTCGCTGCAACTTTTGCTACCGCCAGCGGCGCTGAGCGCTTGGCGGCAGGCTTGCCTGTCTGAGATCGAGTGGTCATATTCGGCTCCTTTGAGACAACAGAATAGCTCATATGAGCGCAGCTAGCAACCCGGGCTCTGTATGGTGCTGATTGCAATCTGAACGCAGCAGGCGGCACGAGAAAAGCACAGATCATGCGTTCAGCGCCCAAATCATCCATCCACGGTGAGCTATCTTCAACGCACGGGTCGGTTGACGACGAAACGTTCTCGAAAAAAGCCGTTTGGGGCGGTGATACGGCAGACATCATGCCGAAAATCCTCAAGGCGTCTTAGATGATAATCGGTATTATCATCGAAGCGTTAATGGTCTGAGCATGGATATGCCGGGAACCTACATCGAACTAGCATCCTAACCCAATACGAGTGAGACGAGTTCTACTATGAATGCCCATGATATCAACGACTTAGTGTGAAATGCAGGGCCATTGAATGGGCGGTATAGATGCCTTATGTTACTCGATATGGTCCTAATGTAATACCTCAAGGGGGACGCACAGTCGCCCCATACGCCCAGCCATACCGGGGGGCTACTTGGGCGCTACAACACCGGGGGCTATCCGGTAGCTATCCTTAGGGCGTCAGGGCCGGGGGCTGTATTGACGTATGAGAAAACATCCTCACTCGTTGATTTCTCAACAACAACAATAGAAATTAACCTTTAGCCCCCTTTTTTTGAATGGGACTACTGCGAGCCCCCGGGGGCTACTTTACGTAGCAAACGAATTAGCTATTCCCGACTATCAGTTGCTAGAACGGAATGTCTGAGAAGCTGAACGGACCATGATAGCGATAGTATTGGATCAGAAGTTTTTTCACCCCATCTAATAAATCTGAATTGTTTAGGAATTCGATTCGTTCGGTGCTAACCCGACCTAGATAGATGTTAAGCTCTTTGCTTTTATCTCCCCAAAACATATAGATGTCATCAGCCTTCACCCATCTAGGCTCAAAATCTGTATTTACTTCAAGAGTGAAAGCTAAATCGCTTACGAAATCCTCTTTAAAAATTCCTCTTTTATCCCGATCGCTAACAGCATCGACATAAAAATCCTCAGACAATTTTTTGTAAAAGCTGACGTTCGCCTTATGAAGCTGGTCATATCTTGTTAAAGCAGCGTCTAATATTTCTGGATTCACAAAATGGATGCGAGAAAACATATGCTTTTTGTTGACAATATAACTGGCCACATAGGTTTCCTCAAAAACCGCCTCGGGCGTAATCTCATCCGCATTGAAATCTAGACAAACCAGATCAGTTCCCACTACATTAAGCAAAGCAAACTGATAAACCGAACGCGATGCTTCCCCTTTCCTTTCCGGAAGAACGTTAAGCTCATACGTTTGTGCCTTCATTAGTGAGGTAACGGAATCGAATATTGCTTTGTCATTTTTAGGTTTACCTGAGTCTTTACTCATTTCCTGAAAAGCGAAGATATGACGCTTTGGCTTATCAGAAAAGAATGACAAAGAATTTTCTGCTAGATGATTCTCATAACTTCTTTTTGATTCCATTAGGCTTAGCATATGATCAATAACTTTATCATTCGACCATGCATGACGAGGATTCCAATCAATATTGGGATCAGTGTGATTCGGCTTCCTTGAAAGCAATGCCCAAATATTCTCTTCGCTTTTCTTACAGCTAATTATCAAGGCGGTATAGATACTTAACTTGTCAATAGTGGAAGTTTTGTACGCGACTAAGTCAATTTCTCGTACGCTTTCTTGCACGTCGTCAACGTAGTATTTATTTGTAATAACATTCCAACCATGCTTTTCTAACGTTTTGGTGACATTAAATTCAAGGACGAAACCAGTTTTTCTTATATGTTCAGCGTATTTTTCGTTGTCACTCATACGTTGCCTCAGGAATGATTATACGAACATTCTACCTCGGTTCTGAGACAAATCGAGTACGGAAACGACCGTTTTTTTAACACCCCCGACCACAACGTCTTTTACCTGTAAACGAAATAGGGCTCGGTCTTTCTGACACAATGGACCCGGACATTCCGTTTCAGTCAGGAGCAACATCGAGGCGACCTTCGGGTATGCGCGCGTCAGCGCTGTGGAACAACGTCCGACAACCAGCGGCTAGAAATCGAGCACGGGTCCAGCTCGACTACTGGATGCCCACACGCTCAGCGGCGCCGCCCACGCGAGGCAGCGAGTCGAGTTCAGCCGACTGATCGATAAGGTCCGCAAGGACGACACTTTGGCGGTATCGAAGCTGGACCGGCTCGGGCGTGATGCGGTCGACGTCCTGGCGACGATCCGGCGCATCGGCTAGTTGCAGGCCAAGGTGATCGTCCTACAGCTGGGCAAGCTCGACCTCACCTCGCCGGCCGGGCGCATGGTGCTGACAATGCTGGCGGCCGTGGCCGAGATGGAGCCTGACTTGCTAATCGAACGAATCAAGGCCGCGTTGGCGCGAGCTCGGGCCAAAGGCAAAGCACGAGCCTAGCATCGGCGCAGTCATCGGTTGGCTGTACCCTGCGTCCGACGCTGGCGCCGCTCCATGCCCGTCTCCTCGACCGTTCGACATAGTACGGCCTTCCTGGGGCCCTTGGCGGTCTTCGGTTCGGTATCGGCGAGTGGGAGTTCTGCCGGCGCTGCCACATTGCCTTGCGCTGCATCGAAGATCGCCAGGATGGTTGCCCGCGCCACGCCGAACTGCCGCGCTAGTGCGCTGATGGACGCGCCCTGCTTATGCGCTTGAATGATGCGGGCGCGTTCCCCCGGCGTAGTCTTGGCCGGTCGGCCAAGCGTCTTGCCTTGAGCCTTAGCGCGCTCCAGCCCCGACTGGGTACGCTCGATGAGCAGGTCACGTTCCATCTCGGCGACCGCGGCCAGCATGGTCAGCATGGTCAGCATAGTCAGCATAGTCAGCATAGTCAGCATCATCTTCCCGGCCGGCGATGCCAAGTCCATCTTGCCGAGCTGGAGCACCACGACTTCGATCTGGCGCCCGGCCAGCATCTTGACCGTCTGACCTACGTCGAGCGCATCGCGGCCCAGCCGGTCGAGCTTAGAGACGACCACGTCTCGCCTGGTCGAATACGGTCCACAAGCACCCTGAACTGCGGGCGCTCCGTAGCCTTCGTGGCCCCGCTGATACCCCTGTCCGCGAACCAGAACGCATCATGGATGGGATACCCGCCGCGTTCTATCTCAAGCCGCTGGTTGGTGATCTCCTGCTCATTGGTGCTGACCCGTGCGTAGCCAAAGGTGACGCTCATGTCGTTTTCTTCCAGGTTGAGGTGTCGGAAATTGGTGTGTGAGTTTCCTTCATGTTGGAAAGTCTGAGCCGTATATTTTCGACAGCATTAACGCTCATCAGGGAAGGGGTGTGGGAATACGGTCGTTTTTGAACATGGCGACGGGGCCGGTTCGGTCTGCCGACGCAAGTAGAACGCTGGCATGACAACTAAGCACTATGAAGATAGCCTACCTCGGGGCCCGGCCACTGCTCGACTACTGGGTTACCGAGGCCGCCGGCTACAATCCGGTCCACCAGCCCGACACCGCGGAAGGTCCGCGCGCGTGCATCACTAAGTCGGCGACCAAGGCGAACTGGTGACGCTGCAGACGTTCCAGCCCCTGGCCAGCTGGGCCCGAGGCGGTCTGATCATCGAGCGCGAGCACATCGACCTGATCAGCGACTTTGGGCGCTGGACGGCCTGCCACAACAAGCGCGATGACTACAGCCGCCTGGATCCATCCGCGTTGGTCGCTGCGATACGCGCCTACCTGACGTGGGAATACGGGAACGAGCTACCAGTATGATGCAGAGCTGATCTCGCAGGAATATTTCCGTCCGATGTTGCGGGCTGCACAACAGGCTAAGCAGACAAAGGAACACGCGGCGCATGGCGCATGTGCGACCAGCATGTCTACCTGCGCCTTCGGGTCAACTTGGATCGCGGGTAGGCCGGTGTGCTGTCCGCGGCTGAGTCAGATCTTGTCGCCCCCCTTCCGCGCTGCTGATGCCTTCTCGGGCTCTTTCAGCTGCACTGCCAGATGGCACAGCGCGCTGCGCTAGAATTTTCAGTCTCGCCGCAGCATACCGACGTTCGCCTCCACGAAGAGCGCACATAAGGCGTCGCTGGTGGCGATCCCGTCCGCCAGCGCGGCGACATAGGCGCTGGGGCGCGTACCGCTTGAGCAGCGGCGTGTCGAAGGCCAGCGCGACGCTTGCGTGCTTGACGATCGCCTCATCGGATAACAAGAATTTGCCCTTGAAAAGCGCCCCGAGTTCATGCAAGGCCGTCTAGATCCCGGCCAGTGTCCAGGCGAGCCTGCTGGAGCGCGAGGTACTTGACCGAATGCCGTGGTGTCGACTCCCGTCTTAAGATTGAAATTTAGTTTCTTATTCAGCCGGATTCGTTTAAAACTCTACATTAGACTCTTAAAGGTATTTTATAGGTGCATAACGCACCCATTGACACATATAAGAGTTCTTTGGTATCGTTTTCTCTATGGAAAACAACGTTTGGAGTAGCTATGACCGAGAACAAAGCAGTAAACAAGGATGACCTCTCTGAGCTGGCCGAGCTCAACGACGCCAATCGAAATTTTCTTGAGTGGCTGTCTCGTCGAAAGAAAAATGCCGCGGTAACCACTGTTGATCAAGGCATGATTTGGGCCAAGGGTACGCGTGCCGAAGTCATCGATCTGTTCAAACGCCTTGCCGAGCTTGATCTGGGTACGTTTGTGCACGGTCGCCGTGGTGGGCATTCCCGCTTTAAGTGGGCAGTTCGGTTGACCGATGTCGGCAAAGCTTATGCTGGTGAGATCGATGCAATCGAATCCGTCGGCGAAGAAGACTTGGAAGAAGAGATCTACTCGTTGAGTGACGATGAAACTATCGAGCACGAATACACCCTTCGACCAGATGTAAAAATTACGTTGTCACTGCCAAGTGACCTCACCCAGCGCGAAGCGAAGCGGCTCGCGGACTTCATTAACACCCTGCCGTTCGACGAGGAATGAGGACCCCGAAATGAGTATGGTCGAGAGCGATCAGAGACTGCTCGAACTGGCGGCCAAGGCGATAGGTATTGAGCTATGGATTGAGGACGACGGTGAGGAGATTGAAGTCTTTATCCGCGAGCGCGACAACAAGCGACCGCAGGGACTGAGGCGATGGGATCCCTTGGAGTATGACGCTCATGCGCTGTCCTTGGCAGTAACGCTGGATATCGAGCTGCGCTTTCATGTTGCCGCTGAGACTCCCTCGGTCACGGCCTCATGCAAAGGCAGGGACGAACTACCCGTGCCACGCGAAATATGGGGTACTGAAAAGGCAGCTGCTACCCGCCGCGCCATCGTGCGTGCCGCTGCGGAAATCGGACGCCAGAAGAGTTCGTGAAACTAGTCCGCTGAATCCGTGTGCAAGACTCCCGCCGCCTGCCGACAGGACAAGGCAGGGGTTCTGTCGCATTGGTGAGCGTCAAGCGGATTTTTCCGGGCGATACATGGCCTCAGCTTATGCTGGACGGACCAGTCCCGCCAGCGCGTAGAAATAGTCGACAAGCGACGTGCCGAGGCCATTGACCCTAATCTGGCCCTTGCGGATCATGTGCATGAGCTCAACGCAGGCGAGTACATTGCTGGCTGCACGAAATGACTTAATGCCCAGCATCGGCCTGGTAACGCGCTTGATGGCACGATGGTCCTGTTCGATGATGTTGTTGAGGTACTTGACCTTCCGTACGATGATCGGAATGGCCTTGCCGTCGTTGATCTCATCGATAGCGGCTTTGTTGGCGCCGCTTCTGTCCATCGCAATCTTTTCCGGTGCACCGTTCTCGTCCATAGCTTTTTCAAAGAATCACCGGGCCGCCGTGATGTCACGGTGCGCCGTCAGAAGGAAATCGACAGTCTTGCCTTCCTTGTCGACTGCACGGTAGAGATACTTCCAGGCGCCCTTGACCTTGATGTACGTCTCGTCCATTCGCCAGCTCGTGCCCACCGGGCGTTTGTGCTTGCGTGACAGCTTTTCGATCACAGGCAGGAAGCGGATGGCCCAGCGGTTGATTGTGGAATGGTCAACCGACACGCCACGTTCTCGCATCATTTCTTCGATGTGCCGGTAGCTCAGCGGATAAGCTGCGTACCAGCGGATGCAAACCAGAATGACATCGGTGGGAAAGCGCATTCCTTTAAAGCTGAGCATGGCAGGTCGGCAACTGTTGGGGCGCCGCAGTCTACCTGATTCGGGCAGCTAGCCGCTAACGCGACAGAACCCTAACACATGACGAGGGACGCGGATCTATCGAAGTGAGCATGGCACCGTGATCGGATTCATTCGGTGCCTTCAGAAGGCTTGACTTGCTGATTCAATCCTTTGAGGTGGACGGCATAAGGTGTCGACTTGCCGTAGCGGATCACCCTCGCAGTTGGTTCAGATGCGCTCCTAAACAGTGACCAAGGGCGCAAATCGTGAGGGATGGATTGACGCTACCTGCGGTGGGGAACACCGAGCCGTCGCTGACCCAGACATTGTCAAAGCCAAATACCTTGAGGTTACGATCGACGACACCATTTCTTGACGTGTGTGCCATACGGGCTGTGCCGAGATGATGGGCGGCGGAGCTGAAGGTGTCGTTCCAGCGAGAAGGTATATCAGCCCGCAGGCCATGAATCTCGGCGTGTCCGCGAAGGCTGGAGATCAGCAGATCGTGGTACTTGACGAACATACTGATGTCCTGCTCAGTGAGGTGCCAATTTACTCGCGCGATTGGAAAACCAAATTCATCGCGTTCGTGTTCAGACAGGCTGACCATGCTCTCCGGATTAGGTAGCTGTTCGGTCATAAAGAACAGGTCGCCATAGCGCGAGTGCGTCCGCAGTGGTAGCTTTTGGTGAGCGATGCGCCAGATGATGTAGGGGTGGCGCACCAGGGACTTCAGGTGCGATAGCGCTACGTCACGGGCCCCTCGCACCCCCAGGAAAAACATCATGGCCTTGTTCGGGACCGGATGCTTGTTGATGCCTTTTCTGATGAATACGGCATGGTTGGGTAGCTGGTGATCACGTTGGACATTCCCCTTGAGCAGGAAGCCTGCGAAAGCTTGCGCTTCCAGTCCCGCCCTATGCTGGTGACTAAACTCGCTGGCAAACGACTGGTGGAAGTTCACCTGCGATAGATAGCCTGTCGGATGGTCAATCAGATTACGTCCAAGCCACCATGAAGACGCCGGCTGCGCCGCTTCAGGCTGGCGTAGCGAGTTCAACAACAGGCGTGGGGTTTCCAAGGCGCCAGCAGCGATCACAAAACGATTTGCCACCACCGTGAAGCGGTGTTTGCCGCTGCCTGCGACCAAGGTGCGCGCCCGACCATGTTCATGCAGAAGTCGCAACGCCGTGCTGTTATACACGCAGCGGGCCAAACCCCGGTCGCACCAGTCAGACAATGTCTCTTTGCCACGAAACGGCAATGATCTATAGCTGTAGCTTTTTGCATCGAGCATATCGGTTGTCCGCATCGCCGCGCTTCCAGGACTCATGGTCTCGTTGCAACCCTCTCGGCTGCCAAAGAGAAATTCCTCCGCCACCGTATACCAAGCTGCAAGGTCGTTTTTCCCTATCGGCCAGCCGCTGTGCGGGATCCACAGACGTTCGAGAAAATCCTCCTCGTCGAGGGGAGCACAAACGCCGTGCCAGAACCCAGTGCCGCCGCCAACTTCTAATCCGCGGCTGGTTGGAATGCCAAACGGACGGCCGACGTTTTCGATGCGAGGACGGTGCCGAACATGTGGATCTCCTCAAGATAACGCTGCGTCCAGGGCGGACGCGATATGGGGAGAGTGTGGGGAAATCCGTGCGGCGTGGGTGCACTTCATTCCCCTTGGCCCGCCTGACAAATAATTGCGGAAGCAAGCGCCAGGGTCAGCTTCGTCGGTTCGATCACAGCTCATCGACCACGCGTGATGAGAATTGTTAGATTTTGGGGCTGGCTAGCGACCCTTGCATTGCCACCCTTTCCCATTGAGCAGCCTACCCATACGCATCAGTCGCCGCGCGCAGTAACCGGCGGCGTTGTGTGCGATATATGGCGCCGCGACTTTGCCGTCCGTGTCGCTCACGATTACGCAGCGTAGGTCGCCTGGTTCCTTACCTGGCACGACGGAGGCGATACGCAGAGAATCGCCCTTCGTGCAGATGAGCGCTTCAACCGATGCGTCTAGAGGCTTGACCTCATTGATAGTAGGCGGGAGAAGGGAAGAGGGTGCTGTAGCCGGAGGCGTGGATGCTGCCACACTCGCGCGAGCGGCATCGGTAATTGCCGTAGTCGAAGCGTTACCCACAACGGCGGTCGCGCCCATGTAAGTTAGCACGATGGCTGGAACGATGGTGGCTTTAGTCGCGGCTGGGCCCATTTCCCAGGCTACCGCCCAGCGGTCGTGAAAGAGAGCCATAGCGTTCATGCCTGGCACCTTGGCTAGGTTGGTCATCACGGTACTGCCTTCGTGGAACTGGGTAGGTGGTGGGAGCTTGTCGGTCTGGATCCCGACTACCGGCGTGCGAGGAGGCGTTGCCGAAGCATTCCCGATTGGACGCCATTCCTTCGGTACGCTTGCCTCTTGGCCTGGCTCCACGTAGTGGAACTTGTCATCCCGGTCCAACATGATCAGCCTGCCTTTTTCGTCGCGGAGGTACTCTGTCGGCCGGGGGCATCCTGGATCCCCTTCGAGCGACGCCGCCATGCACATCGGCGGTCCATCTGCCGGTCCGAGTTCACTTCCGAATTCACGCTGCACATAGGCTTTGTAACCGTCCTGGACTAGCACCGCAGCGCCCCCGCGGAGAAAGGCAGCGTTGATCGCATCTGGCGTTCCGCCCGCTGCAGCGACAGCTGCTCCGCCGATAGCACCAACTACGGCGGCACGTTTGATCGAATCGGTAACGGTCGCTCGTGCCATTGTGGACGCCTGACCGTTCGCATAGCCACTTGCACCGGCAATCACCCCGACCCGCAAGGCCATATCAATATCGCCCGTCTGCCGGTAGGTCAGCCAAGCTGCATAAGCTGCCGCCCCTTGCGGACCGCCATAAACAGACGCAGCTACGGAGCCGACCGTCGAGAGCAACTCGCTTTCCATGGCGGCATTAGCCGCGTTCTTTTCCGTGCTCTGCAATGGTTCAGTGGCGAGGTGAAACATTGCGTCAATGACCTTCCCCTCGCGTAGCCGCTTCTCCGCATTACCTACAGCGTCTCGGGTACTGGCAAGCTGGTTCATGGTGAAGCGCCACACAGCAGTCCCCGCATCTTCCAAGTCATGCTGCGAGCGGTTTAGCTGTGCACCGGTATCGTCGCTTGCCTTTTTAATCGTGGTTGCCACATTGCGTAGACCGATCCCGCCCTCGCGTGCGACATTACCTACGAAGATACCACCCACGCGTGCGACATTGCCTGCGACGATCCCACCCTCGCGTGCGACATTGCCGGCGACGATCCCGCCCTCGCGTGCAACATTGCCGGCTCCAATCGAGGTTTCCCGTGCAACGTTGCTCAGCCCGATTCCGGCTTCGCTGGCAACGTTTGTAGCGACCTGACCAACGACCTTGCCCCCATCGTTGACAACCTTAGTAACCGCTCGCCCGATGTCGTTGGGAGTCGGGAGCCTAAAAGAGCAGCAAGGCGTGGCTGGCCGGGGCGCCAGCGCCATACCAATGAATACCGTCGCGTATATAACCCTTGTGGCATTGCTCATGAAGCACCTCGTCAGAAGATAATTGCGTGTGTTGCAGTTGTTGCTCAACAGCATATTTACCGACGTGCACTAAAAGGCGGGCTCACTTTGGGGGTAGTGCATGTATTTATACTAATGCAAGAATCCTCGTTAAACAATCTCCTTGTTACTAAGAATCGTGTGCGTTAGCCCACCAACGATCCGACCGATTGCGCAGAAGCAGCATTCCAAGGTCAACAGTAGTATCTTGGCCAAGAGACGTTAAGGCCACCTCTAAAAACCTCTGCCGAGATGCCTGCGGCTGAGTAAAATCCTGACATCGAACCAAGCCAGCGAGTGCCGTCATGATGAAACCCCGGATCAGTCTGTTTGCCGACCAGGAGCGTGAGGGCCGGCGCGCAAAGCTGGGCGATCCGTTGGTGGGCTTGGCCGAGCACGTGGATTTCGAGGCGCTGGCGGCGCGCATCGATGCCGCCGCGCCGCGTCCCTCGCGCGCCAAGGGCGGCCGTCCGCCGTACCCGACGGTCTTGATGATCAAGATTTTGGTGCTGCAACAGCTCTACAACCTGGCCGACGACGCGCTGGAGTACCAATTGCTGGACCGCCGCAGCTTCCTGCGTTTCCTGGATCTGACGGAAAGCAGCAGCATCCCCGACGCCAAGACGATCTGGCTGTTCCGTGATCGCCTGGCACAAGCTGGCGTAGGCAATCAGGTATTCGAGCAGGTCCAGCAACAGCTGCTGTCGCAGGGCTATCTGGCGCGCTGCGGGCAGATTGTCGACGCCTCGCTGGTACAGGCCCCGGTCCAGCGCAACAAGCGGGAGGAAGCCGAAACGGTCAAGGAAGGCACGATGCCGCTGGGCTGGAAACCGCACAAGCGCGCACAAAAGGATGTCGATGCGAAGTGGACCAGAAAACACGGCAAGAATCGTTTCGGGTACAAGCTGCACGCCAGCGTCGACAAGCGTTACAAGCTCATCCGCAAGATCGCCATCACGCATGCGGCCGTGGCCGACACCACGGTCTTCGAGGAGTTGCTCGACCTGAGCAACACGAGC
>Ga0265780_10002215_pt1 | contig 26702 bp, 24 predicted proteins | sample P1T30metagenome_FD_192432 | JGI IMG/M metagenome (GOLD analysis project Ga0265780, IMG submission 192432) | Plant litter microbial communities from East Loma Ridge, Irvine, California - P1 T30 | ecosystem: Environmental > Terrestrial > Plant litter > Unclassified | place: USA: California...
CCTGGTAGCCGGGCGTGTTCACGTTCGAGATGTTCGCGGCGATGGTCTTCTGGCGCAGCGAGAGGCCGTCGAGGGCGCTCTGCAGCGCGGCCTGGGTCACGGATTCGATCGGCATGTGCCTGTCCAGAGGGGTCTCGTGGGGGGTGGGGGCCGATCCGTGGCCGAGGGGTCGAGCGATCCGTGCTCAGGGCGCTCTATCGGCGCGGGGCGGGGGCGCGTAAGGGCACGCCCCCGGAGTGGGGGCGCGCGGCGGCGCTTGGGTGCGCGCGGTGCGCGGGTGGGTCGGGTGCGTGAGTGCGTCAGAGCGGCGAGTTGCCCCGGATGGTCGTGTCGAGGCCGGACACGTGGCCGATCGGGGCAACTCGATCTCGCGGGCGCGGCGGGGCGCGGTGCGACACTGGGGCCGTGAGCGACGACGACGCGTGGCCCGACGGGCTCGACGAGGCCCGCCGCCTCTTCGGCACGCCGGACGGGGCCGAGCCGGTCACCGTCGACGGCGACGTGGACGACTCCGACCGGGTGCGTCACGTGCTGGGCCGCTCGCTCGGGGGCACGGCGGGGCTCGTCGTGCTCGGGCTGATCGCCGCGCTCGTCGTCGTGTTCGTCGTGGCGCCGCTCCTCCTGTGGCCGGTGGGGGCGTGGATCGCCTTCCTGGAGCCGCCGCCCGTGGAGCTGCCGTCGCTCTGGTGGTTCACGGAGCTGCCGGGGCGGTACGCCTAGCCGGTCGCCCGTCGGGCGAGGCCCTGACGTCGCCCGGGCGACGAGACTGGGCGCATGACCAAGACGATCGGCATCTTCCTGTTCGACCAGTACGAGGAGCTCGACGCGATCGGCCCCTGGGAGGTGCTCTCGTACTGGACGAAGGCGCACCCCGGCGACGGCTGGCAGGTGATCACGTTCGGCGACGCCCCCGGGCCGGTCACCGCCGCGAAGGGCCTGCGCGTGCTGCCCGACACGACGATCGACGAGCTGCCGCCGCTCGACGTGCTGATCTACCCGGGCGGCAAGGGCACGCGCGCCCACCTCGACGACGAGGAGCGCCTCGCCTGGGTGCGCGACCAGGCCGACAGCGTGCCGTTGATGACCAGCGTGTGCACCGGCTCCTTGGTCTTCGCGGCCGCCGGCCTGCTCACCGGACGCGCCGCGACGACGCACTGGGGCTCGACCGTGCTGCTCGGCAGCCTCGACCCGACCATCGACGTGCGCGAGGACGAGCGCTTCGTCGACGACGGCGACGTCGTCACGTCGGCCGGGGTGAGCGCGGGCATCGACATGGCGCTGCACCTCGTCATGCGCCTGGGAGGTGCGGCGCGCGCGAAGCAGGTGCGCCGCGGCATCGAGTACGACCCGCAGCCGACCGTCTGAGCCGCGGTCGGTGGCGTGCGCCCGCGTGAGCCCGCGTCACGTGTCGCGACGCGGGGCCCGGCCGCGCGCGAGAGCCCGCGAGGTGACACCTGACCGCTCCTCACGAGCCGGGCTCGCGCGCGCACCCGCGTGACCCGCGTGGGCCCGCGAGCACGCCCCGGGTCAGCCGGTGGCGTCGAGGTAGACGGGCCGCTCCGGCTCGCGCGCCGACTCGACGCTGCGGACGGCCCCGAGGTGCGCGAGCACGGCCTTGCGGGCGGCGTCGAGCCGGGCGAGCGCGGTGCGCTGTGCCCCGGCGACGGCGGCGGCACGCTCGGCCAGCTCGGCGGGCAGCGGCCCGAGCCCGGACGGGGGCGTCCAGGCGGCCTGGGGTCCGTCGGCACGCTCGGCCCCGACCTGCGGGTCGCGTCCGGCGATCGCCTCGAGCTCGTCGAGGGCGGCGAGCCAGGCGGCGTGGGTGCGGTCCGTCCTAGGCGACACCGAGCTCGCCCCCGAGCGAGGACGAGGAGGCGTTGGTCGCCCCGTAGCCGGAGGTCGCGGCCCCGAAGGCGGCGGCCCCCACGGGCAGCGGCGACCCGACGCCCGGCTGCGACGCCGTGGGCGACGCGGGCGCGGGGAAGGCCGAGGCGGCGAACGCGGGCACGGCGCCGGGCGCCGACGCGGGCACGGCGCCGGGCGCCGACGCGGGCGCCGCGACAGGCCCGCCGGCACCGCCCGCCGCCCCGCCGCCCAGCGTCGTCGCGGCCTCGTGCCACGCCTGACGAAGCGGCTCGAGCAGCCCGGCGACCTCGCGGGTCAGGGCGACGTCGCGGTGCACGTTCGCGTTGACGAGCGCCGTCGACGTGTAGCCGTAGAGCGCGAGCAGCCCCTCGCCGCCGTCCCACACGTCGACGCGCAGCGACGACGTGAGCTCGGCGAGGATCGCCTGGGCGTGCAGCAGCTGCTCGGACGCCGCGGCCCACTCCTGGCCGACCTGCGCCTTCTCGGCGCGGGCCAGGTCGAGCAGCAGCCGGTCGTAGAGCATCGTGACGAGCTGCACGGGCGTGGCCGAGAGCACCGCCTGCTCGGCGAACTGCGACGCGGCCTGCGAGGCGGCCTGCTCGCTGCGCGGGCGCTGGCCCGACGTCTCGGCGGCGGCGGGGCGGGAGGCGGCGGCGAAGGCCGCGAAGGAGGTGGCGTCCATCAGCTGCTCGTGCTCAGGCTCGAGATCTGGCTGGTCAGCCAGCTCTGCTGCGCGGTGAGCGAGCTGAGGGCGACCTCGAGGGCGGTGTAGGTCTTCTGGAGCTGGGTGCGGCGCGACGACAGCCGGTCGTCCCAGTTCGCGATCTGGTCGTTGAGGTCCTTCACGACCGACTGCTGCCCGGTGATGATCTTGGTCAGCGAGCCGTCGCGCTTGTCGGAGGTGCTGGTCGCGGCCGCCTGGACGCGCCCGCTCAGCTCCGACAGCGTCGCCTGCACCTTCACGGGGTCTGCCGCGAGCGCCGCCGAGAACTTCGCCTCGTCGAACTCGAACGACCCCGTCTTCGTGATCGAGATGCCGATGCTCGACGGCGAGACGCCGCCGACGGGCGCCGACATCGCGGTGGTGAGCTTCTGCACGACGTCGCGGGTGGTCGAGCTGCCGGTGAAGGTGCCCGAGGTGACGGTCGTCACGCCGGAGGCGTTGGTCGACGTCGTCGTCGAGGTCTTCGACGCGATCAGGGTGAGGATGCCGTTCAGCCCCGAGACGAGGTCGGAGGCGACCTTCGACGAGGCGGCGCCGTCGCGGGCGACGGTGAGCGTGACGGGGTCCGGGCTCGCGGCCGTGACGGTGACCGAGACGCCGGGCAGCAGGTCGGCGAACGTGTTCGTCGAGCTCGTCACGACCTGCTCGGCCGAGGTGCCGGCCCAGAGGGTGAGGGAGGCGTCGCGCGCCTGCTTGACGACGGCCGCACCGGGCGCCGCGAGCAGGTCGGGGGCGGTGCCGGCGGCGACCTCGGCGGCCGTGCCCCGGTGCACCGTGAAGTCGCCGGCGGCTCCGGTCGCGGCGCTGGTCAGCTGCAGGCGGTAGGTGACGGCGCCGTCGGCGTCCTTGCCCGAGGCCACCTTGACGGCCTTGACGCCGGCCTCGGACGAGTTGACGGCGCGCACCAGGTCGTCGAGCGACGAGGAGGCGCTGGTCACCTCCACCTGCTTGCCGGCGGCGGACGTGAACGTGAGCGTCGCGGGCGACTCGGGCCAGGCGGTCATCGCGGCGGTGACGCCGCTCTTCGCCTGGGCGGTCGAGCCGACCGTGAAATCGATGGAGCCGGGCAGGGCCGTCGCGCTCGTGGTCGCCGTGACGTCCTTCGAGCTGCTCGTCGCGGTGGACGCGGCGAGCGAGTCCGGCTTCGCGGTCTTGGTCGCGAGGGTCGCGAGCTCGGCGACCTTCGTGTTGAGGCCCTGCAGCGCGGTGACGACCGCCTGGTTCGAGGTCGCCTTGTTCTTCAGGATCGTCTGGGGCACCGCCTCCGCCGCCATCAGGCCGTTGATCAGCGTGGTGGTGTCGAGCCCGCTGACGAGGCCGTCGATGCCGAACGAGGCCATCGGGAGCTCCTTGGGTGACGGGGGCGGGCGGGCGAGGAGGTGCGGAGGGGACCGCGGGATGCAGGAGCACGTGGGGCGGTGCGGCGGTGCAGGAGGTGCGGGCGAGGTCGTCGGGGACGCTCGGGATGACCGGTGGCCGGGGCGCGGAGGATCAGCTGCCGCGTCCCGACCACCGGTCGTGAACCGTGCTCCCGAGGGAGCGGAGTGTCAGGTGGTGTCCGGCTCCCGCTGGGATCGGGAGCCGTTCGTCCGCCGGTCGGTGAGGACTAGCGGAGGAGCGACAGCACGCCCTGGGTGCTCTGGTTCGCCTGCGCGAGCATCGCCTGGCCGGCCTGGCTGAGGACGTTCGAGCGGGTGTACTTGACCATCTCCTCCGCCATGTCGACGTCGCGGATGCGCGAGTTCGCCGCCGTGAGGTTCTCCTTCGCGACGTTGGTCGACGCGATGGAGTGCTCGAAGCGGTTCTGCACGGCACCGAGCTCGGAGCGGACCGTCGAGACGGCCTTGATCTGAGCGTCGATCTCGTCGATCGCGGCGAGGGCGCCCGTCGCGGTGCTGAAGTCGAGACCACCGGTCTTGGCGCCGGTGGTGGCGTCGAAGGTGGTGATCGCGTCGGCGACGTCGGCGATGTTCGCCTTGCTCAGGTCGACCGTGATCTGGTCGGCCGTGACCGAGGAACCGGCGCCGACCTGGAACTTCAGGACGCCGTCCGTGGCGGCACCGGCGCTCGCGTCGAGCAGGTTGATGCCGTTGAAGTTCGTCGACTCCGAGATGCGCGAGAGCTCCTTGGTCAGGGCGTTGACCTCGGTCTGGATCGCGCCGCGGGCGTCGGCGTTGTTCGAGTCGTTGCCGGCCTGGACGGCCAGGTCGCGGACGCGCTGGAGGATGGAGTGGACCTCGGTGAGGCCGCCCTCAGCGGTCTGGACGACCGAGATGCCGTCCTGGGCGTTGCGCGCGGCCACCGTCAGTCCGCCGACCTGCGAGCGCAGGCCCTCGGAGATCGAGAGGCCGGCCGCGTCGTCAGCGGCACGGTTGATGCGGAGGCCCGACGAGAGCTTCTCGAGGCTCTTCGACAGGTCGTTCTGCGTGGCGTTCAGGTTGCGGTAGGTGTTGTTCGCCGCGAGGTTGGTGTTGATCTGCATGCCCATGGTGTTTCCTCTTCCGTGACTGGGTGGTGTTCGTCAGCCCGTCCGTGGGCTGACACCGGCTACTCTCGGCCGGTCGCCGGCGCTCGTTAGCCGAGTGCCGAAGTTTTTCCGGTGCCGCCGCGACCGCGGCGGCGGCGCCGTCAGACGGCGGCGCTGAAGCCCTCGACGGCGGGCTCGCGCACGGCGCGGGCGATGCCCACGGCGGCGTTCGTCGCGACCTTCGAGAGGTAGGCGCTGCGGCGCGCGGGCGCCGTCCTCGAGACGGGCTCGAAGGCCGCGTCGGGGTCGTCCGCGTAGTGGGCGGCGAGCGCGTCCCTGAGCAGGCGGACCGCCTCCGTGCGCTGCTGCGACACCGCGCTGTGGGTGATGCCGAGCTCGGCGGCGACCTCGGTGACCGTGCGGTCGCCGAAGTAGACGGCCTCGACGATGAGGCGCATGCGCTCGGGCAGGGCGTCGACGGCGGCGCGCACGTAGCGGCTGCGCTCGCTGGCGAGCAGGTGGTCGCCGGGCATCGGCACGTCGGCCGCGAGGTGGTCGGCGACGGTGTCGTCGAGGGTCGAGACGGTGCGCGCCGCGTCGGCGAGGGCGCTCGACGCGGTCTGCCGGTCGACGCCGAGGGCGCCGGCGATCTCGTCGACCGAGGGGGCGCGTCCCAGGGAGGCGGTGAGCGCCTCCTGCGTGGCCAGCGTCTCCTTGATGCGCTTGCGCGTGCCACGGCTGGCCCAGTCGCCCGAGCGCATGTCGTCGGCGAAGGCGCCGACGATGCGGGTGCGGGCGTAGGCGCCGAACGGGATGCCGAGCGTGGGGTCGAACGCGTCCGCGGCCTGCACGAGGGCGACGGCGCCGACGCTGGCGAGGTCGTCGCGCGACAGGTGGGTGGCACGGGCGCACACCTCGCTGACGAGGTAGCCCACCAGCGGCAGGTTCTCGACCACCATGGCGTTGCGTTCGGTGCGGTTCATCCGGTGCTCCCAGCAGGACGGGGGCCTGCACGGGGCAGGCACGGTCGGGTTCCGGGCACGCCGAACGGCCCTCTGATCAGGGCTGGTTCGTCGGGGTGCTCGGTCGTGCGGTCGTTCGCGGGCAAGCGAGTCGGTGCGACGGCGTGGACGTCGGGGTCCGGGTCGGGTGGGGACTGGTCGGGCCAGGGACTTCGGGTCTCCCGGCCCGGCGGGTGTCCCCTGCCGTGCACGACCCAATCTATCGACGGGCCGGGAGCCGTATAAGGCCGGGTCTGTCCCCAGTGCGGGGCGGCCGCGACGCGCTTTCGGGGGGTGCCGGGCGGGGGTGTCCCCCGGGTTGGGGCGGCGCGGACGAGACGGGGGGCTGGCGGCGCGCCGAGAGGAGGCGGTAGGGCGCGGACGGGCCTGGCCGCGGTCGCGCGGGCGGGCGGGCCGGGCCGGGCCGGGCCGACGAGCGAGCTCGCCGGCCGCGGCGTCGCCTAGTTGCTGTAGACCCGCACGTAGTCGACCGTCATCTGCTGCGGCAGGCGGGTGCTGGCGTCCGGGTAGCCCGGCCACTGGCCGCCCACGGCCACGTTGAGGATCAAGAAGAACGGTGCGTCGAACACCCAGGGGTCTCCGCCGGTGTCGGCACGCGTGACCCGGTGGTACACCTGGCCGTCGACCGACCACTCGATCGACCCCGGCTTGCGGTCGACCGCGTAGGTGTGGAAGTCGTCGGCGAACGACCAGCCGCGGGGGTGCGCGTACGTGCCCGAGATGCCGTCGCCGCCGGAGTAGCCCGGGCCGTGCACCGTGCCGTGCACCAGGGACGGCTCACGGCCGATGTTCTCCATGACGTCGATCTCGCCCGCGGCCGGCCACCCCTTCGAGGGCAGGTCGGCGCCGAGCATCCAGAACGCCGGCCAGATGCCCTGGCCCCGCGGGATCGCGATGCGAGCCTCGACGCGTCCGTACTGGGTCTGGAACCGGCCCTGCGTGGTCATGCGCGCGGAGGTGTACGACCCGTCCGCCTCCTTCTTCGCCGTGATCACGAGGGCGCCCGCGCCGTCGAGCGACGAGTTGGCCCGCGAGGCCGTGTAGTTCTGCAGCTCGGCGTTGCCCCAGCCGCCCGCGCCCGTCTCGAGGTTCCAGGTCGCGGGGTCGGGCGCGCTGCCGGCGGGCCCGTCGAACTCCTGTGCCCAGACGACCCCGGCCGGGAGGGCGGCCCCGCGTCGGAGCCCGAGCGTGTCGCGACCGTCGCCGTCCCAGTCGCCGACGAGGGCGGTGTCGCCCGCCCGCCCGTAGACCTGGGTCCGGTCGGCGGCGCCGCCGCGCAGCGAGTCGCTGACGAAGTAGGTCGAGCCGTGCCGGACGGCGGGCGTGTCGACGCCGTCGCCGTCCCAGTCGCCGACGTAGGCCTGGTCGGTCGCCCTGCCGAAGCTGAACGAGACGTCGGCGCCGCCTCCCGTCAGCGAGTTCGCGAGGTGGAAGGTCGTCCCCCGACGGATGCCGAGGGAGTCTCGCCCGTCGCCGTCCCAGTCGCCGACGACGACGAGGTCGTCGGCCCGGCCGTACGAGACGACGCGCTGCGCGGCGCCGCCCTCGGGCCGGTTCGTGAGGTAGTAGGTCGCCCCGCGGCGGACGGCGGGGGTGTCGACGCCGTCGCCGTCCCAGTCGCCGGCGAGGGCGACGTCGGACGGCGTGCCGTAGCGGCCGGTCCGCACGTCGCCGCCCCCGCCCAGCACGTCGTCGTACGCGAAGGTCGCGTCGCGGCGGGTCGCGAGGGTGTCGCCGCCGTCGCCGTCCCAGTCGCCGACGTGCACGGCGTCGTCGGCGCGGCCCCACGTGAAGGCGTGGTCCGTGGTGCCGCTCCACCCGTCGGTCAGGAACCACTGCGTGCCGCTGCCCCCCACGGCTCCGCCCGAGGCGGTGGCGGGCAGGCCGCTCACCAGCGTGGCGCCGACGCAGACGATCGCGACCGCCAGTGCTGCCCGGTGACGTCGTCCCATGGTCCTGACCCCCCTCGTCGCGGATCTCCCGGCGCCCTGCCGCGCACCCTGCCCGGAGGCGAGGGCCGACCCGTCGATGGTGCCCGACCCTACCGGCGCCGCCGCCCCGCCACCACCGTCGGCGCCGGCAGTTCCACGACAGGCGTCGGCACGGTCTGGTCCGCGACGGCCGTCGGCGACGGCGCCGCCCCGGCGTCCGACCGGACGGCGACGATGCCCCCGACGATCAGCGCCCCGCCCACGAGCTGCCACGGGGTGAGCGCCTCGCCGAGCAGCACCCAGGCCCAGGCCGCGGCGGCCGCGACCTCGAGCAGGCCGACGAACGACGCGAGCCGCGACCCGAGCATCGTGCTCGCGGTGATGCTCGTCGCGTAGGCGACCGCGGTGGCGACGACGCCGACGACGAGCATCGGCACCCACCACGCGACCGTGCTGCCGAGCACGACCACGTCGTCGGCCGAGGCGGTGAACGGCACGAGCCCCGTGAGCCCGAGCAGGCCCAGCAGAGCAGAGCCCACGAGCAGCCCCGACGCGGCGAGCGCCACCGACGGCAGGTCGCCGGCCGGCTGCGCGGCGATGACGAAGTAGCCGGCGCAGCAGACCATCGCGAGCAGGCCGAACAGCAGGCCGAGCGGGTCGAGGGCTCCCCCGCCGCTCGGGGAGACGACGAGCACGAGCCCGGCGGCCGCGACCACCGAGCCGACCAGCACGGGCGCGGCGGGCCGGCGGCGCGACACGACCCAGGCGACCGCGACGAGCAGCAGCGGGGCGGTGTACTCGAGCAGGATCGCCGTGCCCACGGGGATGTGCTGGATCGCCGCGAAGTAGAAGACCTGCGTGCCCGCGACCCCGACGACCGCCATGCCGAGCACCCGTCGCCGCGCCCGCCAGACGGGCCGGAGGTCGAGCCGCAGGGCCGCGAGGGCGATCGGCGCGAGCAGCACGCCGCCGACCAGGGCGCGCAGCGCCACGGCGGCGACGGGGCTCCAGCCGGAGGCGAGCAGCGGCTTGACGAAGGGCCCGGACACCCCGAAGGAGGCGGCGGCCACGACCGCGACGATCAGTCCGGTGGTGAGGTGGCGGCGGTCCACGGCAGCTCGTCTCGTCAGGGCGACGGTGTCGTCGCCGGCGGCAGCCTCGTCAGGGGCGAAAGGGCTGTGGGTCCTGACAGTAGACTGGTCCCGAGTAAGGAGTAAATGTGCTTTTCGCCCCTGACACAGAAGACGTGCTCGAGTTCGACGCGACGATCCTCAACACGGCCCCGCGCGCGACCCGCAGCGGTGCCGACCTGCTCGCCACGACCGGCCAGCTGACCGAGCTGATGACGCGCTTCGGCTTCTCGGGGCGGCTCGACGGCGACGAGGCCGAGCTCGAGGCCGTGCGGCGGGCCCGCGCGCGCCTCCGTGGGCTCTGGGACCTCGACCGCGACGACCTCGTCGTCGAGGTGAACGAGCTGCTGGCCCGCCTGCAGGCCGTGCCTCGGCTCGTGCGGCACGGCGACCTGGACTGGCACGTGCACGCCACCCCGCAGGACGCCCCGCTCGCCGACCGCATCCTCGTCGAGGCCGCGATGGCGCTGGTCGACGTCGTCCGCACCGACGAGACCGGGCGACTGCGGGTCTGCGCCGCGGACGACTGCGACGGCGTGCTCGTCGATCTGTCGCGCAACGCGTCGAAGCGGTTCTGCAGCGTGCGCTGCGGCAACCGGATGAACGCGGTCGCGTTCCGCGAGCGCCGAGCCGCCGACCCGCTCGCGTAGCGCGCCGCCGCGCCGCGCCGGCCGCGCCGGCCGCGCCGCGGCACACCCCGAATTCGGCACCACACCCGGATCGATCGGGGTGTGATGCGGGATTCGGGGTGTCGTGCGGAAGCCAGCGCAGTGCGGCTCAGCGCAGCGGCTGGCAGCTCGGGCACCACCAGGTGCGTCGCTGCCCGGGGTCGTCGGGCACCTCGGCGCGCACGAGCACCGTCGTGCCGCAGCGCAGGCAGGGCCGTCCGGCCCGCCCCGCGACCCAGTGCCGCTCGCCGCGGCGGGTGTTCCCCGTCGTCGTCTGGAACATGCCCGGCACCCGGACCGACGCCCGCAGCCCCCGCGCCGCGACCCGCACGAGCGCGGCGGCGTCGACCGACCCGACGGGCGTGAACGGCGACACCCCGCGCAGGAAGCAGACCTCGTTGGCCCACAGGTTGCCGAGCCCGGCCAGCACGCGCTGGTCGAGCAGCACGGCGGCCACGGTGCGGCTCGGGTCGGCGGCCTCGACGCGGCGTCGCGCCTCGGCGGCGTCCCAGTCGTCGCGCAGGGGGTCGGGCCCGAGGTGCCCCACCACGTCGCGCTCGTCGCGGGTGTCGACGAGCTCGACCACGGGCAGGGAGACGCCCCAGGCGGTGGAGCCGGCCTCGGTCTGCAGCCGCACCCGCACCTCCCCCGCCACGGCCGCGGGCACGCGCCTGCCGGGCCGCGTGATCGTCCACGAGCCCTGCATGCGCAGGTGCGTGTGCAGGGTGCGACCGGTGTCGAACCGGGTCAGCAGGTGCTTGCCGTGGGTGTCGTGCTCGACCACCCGCCAGCCGTCGAGGGACGTGCCCGCGGCCCCGCCGGACCGCAGCTCGCCGCTCGTCAGCCGCTGGCCGTCGAGGGAGCCCCGGAGGCGCGCGGCCAGTCGGAAGACGCTGTCACCCTCGGGCATGCGGGCAGGCTAGCCGCCGCCCCCGACACCGGCGGGGCGGGGGCCCGCTCAGCCCGCCGCGGCCAGGCCCGACCGCTCCTGGAACCAGGCCAGCCCGTCGGCCAGGCCGGTCCGGGCGGTCTGCCAGTCGTGGGCGGAGCCCGGCACCTTCTCGAGCTCGACCACCATGCCGGCTCGACGGGCGGCGTCGGCGAGGGTGTCCGCGGCCGGGCCGTACCGGCCGTCCTCGGCGCCCACGGCGAAGAACGCGCCCGAGCCCGGGTAGGGCGCCCCGGCCGCGAGCAGGGCGACCGGCTGGGCCGCCTCCCACGCGGCACGGTCGCCGTCGAAGCCGAGCCGGATCGTGCGCTCGACGCCGCCGGTGAGCTCGGGCCCGAGCTGGCCGGCCACGTCGACCAGGGAGGCGAAGAGCTCGGGGTGGGCCGCCGCGAGCTGCGCCGAGCAGGTGCCGCCCTGCGAGAATCCGCCGATCGCCCAGCCTCCGCCCGGCGGGAGCACGTTCAGGGTGCCGCGGATCCAGCGCGGGACGTCGACCGTCAGGTAGGTGGCGCTGTCGCCGAGGGGCCCGTCGACGCACATCGGGTTGTTCGTCGGCCGGGCGAGCTGGTCGGGCATCACGACGACGGGGGCGAGGCCGTCGTTCGCGGCGGCCAGGCCGTCGAGCACCTGGGTCACCTGCCCGGCCTCGACGAGGTTCTCGGGGGACGCGCCCGGGCCCTGCCCGGAGAGCAGCACGACGACGGGCAGCGCCGGCGGGTCGTCCGTCAGCGCGGCCGGCGGCAGCCAGACGAGAGCGGGCCTCGCGGGGAAGCCCGATGTCGTGCCCGGCACGTCGACGCTGCCGAGCCGCCCCCGCTCGGGCATGTCGGCGGGCGCGCGCCACGTCGACCACGAGGGGAGGTCGCCCGCGGGCGGCGAGGCCGGATCGGCGGCCGCGGCGGCCGTCTGGGCGGCGGGAACCTCGAGCGGAGGCACGGTCGACCGCCCGGCCACCGCCCCCACGGTCGGGAACAGGCCCGCGTCGCGGTTGATCGCGAGCCCCGCCGCGAGCACGACGCACACGGCCGCCACGCCGGCGAGCACCCGACGCCCCGCTCCGCCCTTGACCGCCGCGACGGCGAGCGCCGCGATCGCCGCGCCGAGCGCGCTCACCCAGACCCGGTCGACCCAGGTCGGCGGGACGTCGACCACTTCGTGCACGTCGCCGAGCCACCAGGAGGTGGCGGCCCCGACGGCCGCACCGGCGACGGCCGCCCCGATGGTCCAGCCCCACCGCCGCCGGTCGCGGAGCGGCCCGCGCAGCGCGACGACCACGAGCCCCGCGGTCACGAGGTAGACGACGGCGAGGGTCTTCGCGGAGACCAGGGACAGTTCCCACATGCAGGGCTCCTCAGGACGGGACGGGACAGGACGCCGGGGTACCATCCAATATGGCACATTCCATGTTCGCAGACCGGACCAGGGCGCCGCTGGCCGTCCTCGCGTTCGTCGCCGGCGCCTCCTGGGCGGTCGTCGTCGCCGCCACCGGTGCCGAGCCGCACTGGGCCGGGCACGTCCTCGGCGCGCTGCTGCTGGCCGTCGGCGTCGGCTGGGCCGAGCGGCGCCTCGGCACGCGACGCACGGCCGTCATCGCGGCGGTCGGCACGGTCGTCCCCACCGTGGCGACCGTGCTGCTGCTCGCCCTCGGCGACGCGGTCGACGAGGCGTTCGCCGAGCTGGCCTCGGAGGACGTCGTCTGGGCGCCGAGCGTGACGCTCGTCGCGGTGGTCGTCGCGGCCAGCCGGGGCCTGGCGCCCTCCCGCCGCCGCGGGGTGCGGGCCGCCGTGCTCGCCGTCGTCGTCGCGGGGGTGCTCTTCGGGGGCTACGCGACCGACGCTGCCAGGGCGGCGGCGCTGCTCGCGGGCCTCGGCCTCGGCCGTCGACTCGTGCCCGTCTCGCCGCTCGCGGCCTGGCACGACCAGGCCGCCCACCGCGCCCGGACCGTCGCGGCCACGGCCCTCGGCACGCTCGCGCTCGGCTGGTCGGTCGCCGCCGTCGACCCGCACGCCAGCGGCCCCTTCATGACCCTCGGCCACGTCCTCCCGCCCGCCCAGACGGTCGCGGCCGTCGGGGTGCTCGTGCTCGCGGTCGCGCTGCTGCTGCACGGTCGGCGGCTCGGCCTCGTGCTCGCGGTCGCCGCCCTGCTCCTGATGACCGGCATGCTCGTCTGGTTCGTCGGCACCGCCGGGGTCCCCTTCGGCCCGTACGACGGCGACGACCTCCCGCCGCCCCCGCCCGAGTGGGAGGTCGCCGTGCTGCTGACCTGGCTCGCGCCCGCCGCGAGCCTCGTCGTGGTGGTCACCCGACGCCACGCCTTCGCCCGCCGCCCCCGGGGCGCGCTCGGCACGGCCGACCGCGACCGCCTCCTCGCCCGCATGACGCGCGGCGACGCCGGCTCGCTCGCCTGGATGGGCACCTGGGCCGGCAACTGCCACTGGTTCGCCGACGACGAGGAGGCGGCGGTCGCGGACGCCGTGCCGGCCGCCCCGTGCGAGGGCGTCGTCGCGTACCGCCCGGCCCACGGCGTCGCCCTCACGGTCTCCGACCCGGTCAGCACCGGGCCGGAGGCGGCCGAGACCATCCGCCGCTTCGCCCGCTGGTGCTCGGCGCGCGCCCTCGTGCCGGCCTTCTACAGCGTGCACGGACGGCACCTCGACACCTTCGCCGAGATGGGCTGGCACGTCACCCCGGTGGCCGAGGAGGCGGTGCTCGACCTGGCCGGGTTCAGCACGTCGGGCAAGAAGCGCCAGGATCTCCGCACCGCCGTGAACCGGGCCGCCCGCGACGGCGTCGAGGCCGTCTGGGGCACGTGGGCCGACCTGCCCGCCGGGCTCAGGGCGCAGGTGGAGGCGCTCAGCGACGACTGGGTCGACGCGAAGGCCCTGCCCGAGATGGGCTTCACGCTCGGCGGGCTGGCCGAGCTCGACGACCCCGACGTGCTCGTCCTGCTCGCGGTCGACGAGGCGGGGCGCCTGCACGGCGTGACGAGCTGGCTGCCGTCGTGGCGCGACGGCGAGCTGGTGGGCCGCACCCTCGACGTGATGCGACGGGGCGTCGACCCGATGCCCGGGGTCGTGGAGTTCCTCGTCGCGACGGCCGCCCGGACGTTCCAGGCCGAGGGGCTCGAGCAGCTCAGCCTCTCGGGCACGCCCCTGGCGCCCCTCCGCTCCGAGCCGCCGCGCACTGCGGCCACCCGTGTCGTCATGCGCGTGACCGAGGTGGTCCGGCACGTGCTCGAGCCGTCGTACGGCTTCACCTCGCTCGCCCGCTTCAAGGCCAAGTTCGACCCGCGGTACGAGACGCTCTGGCTCGCCTGCCCGAGCGCCGCCGACCTCGCGCCGATCGGCCGGGCGCTCGCCGCCGCCTACGTGCCCGGCCTGCGGGCCCACCAGGTCGTGGGCGCGCTGCGGGTGGCGCGTCGCAGCTCGCGCGGGCAGGTCCGCGACACGGCACGGCCCTGAGCGCGGCACGGCTCAGGAACCCGGCACCGCGGCTTCCTGCGTCGTGCACGGATCAGGACTCCGCCTGCCCTCCCTGCGCGGATCAGGAACGATCGTCCTGAACGAGGGAGGAATGGACCCGGGCACGCAGGGAACCGGGCAGGCGGGCACCCGGGCAGGCGGGGCCGCTCACTCGGCGAGCAGGTCCGCCCGCGACCACGAGTCGACGACGTGCCCGTGCCCGCCGGCACGGAACGCGAGCACCGCGGCGCCGATGCGCCCGCCGTGCGTGCCGAGCTGCGACAGCCGGATCTCGGGCGCCCCGCGCCAGGCGAGTCCCGCGGCGAGCTCGGCGCGGAGGGGGTCGACGAGGGCGGCTCCCGCCCGGGAGACTCCCCCGGCCAGCACGACGACGGCCGGGTCGACGAGCAGGGTGAGCGACGTCAGGCCGAGGGCGAGGGCGCGCACGCCGTCGGACCAGACGCGGTCGGCCACGGGGTCCGTGCCGAGGCGGGCGACGACGGCCGCGGTGTCGAGCCCGGGCTGCCCGCCGAGCGCGGCGTAGCGCCGGGCGACGCCGGCGCCCGAGAGGTAGACCTCGAGGCAGCCGACCTGTCCGCAGGTGCAGGCCTCGCCGCCGGGCACCGCCGGTACGTGGCCGAGCTCGCCGGCCGCGGTGAGGGCGCCGCGCACGGCGTGCCCGCCGCTCGTGATCGAGGCGGCCACGCCGGTGCCGACGGCGACGAGCACCGAGTCGGCCACCCCGGCCGAGGCGCCGAACAGGCTCTCGGCGAGTCCGCTGGTACGGACGTCGTGGTCGATCTCGACCGGCACGCCGAGCTCGGCCGAGAGGATCGGCCCGAGCGGCACGTCGGTCCAGTCGAGCGTCGACGCGAAGAGCACGACGCCCCGCTCGGCGTCGACCATGCCGGGCGTCACGACCCCGACGCCGACGACGTCGTGTCCCGAGGCGCGGGCCCCGGCCCGCAGGTCGTGCAGCAGCGCGACGACGCGGTCGATCGACTCGGCCCCGGTGGAGCCGGCCGCCACCGCGAGCGAGCGGACCGTGCGCCCCGCGTCGTCGACGACCGCTCCCTTGAACGAGGTGCCGCCGATGTCGACCGCGACGACCGCGGTCCGGACCGGGGCCGGGTCGGGAGCCGCGCCTCCTCGGCTCTCGGGCACGGCGTCGTCGGGCACGGCGGCGGCCTCGGGCACGGCGTCGTCGGGCCCGCCGGCGGCTCCGTCGGCCCGGCCCCGGCCGACCGCCGCGAGGAACCCGGCGACGACCGCCGGGTCGGTCCGCAGGGTCCCGTCGCCGCGCGGCGACGGCGACATCGCGCGCAGGTGCACCGAGGAGGCGCCGGTCGCGTCGAGCAGGGAGCGCACGCCCGCGGCCCGCACCCCTCCCCCGACGAGCACCTCGGGGGCGCCGGGCGCCGCCGACCGGCGCACGAGCTCGGCGAGGACGTCCGCGCCCTCGGCCGCGGTGCCGGGGCCGCCGGCGGTGAGCACCCGGCGCACGCCGAGCCCGTGCAGCACCTCGTACGCGGCGGGCAGGTCGCCGGTCGCGTCGATCGCCTTGTGGAACGTGACGGGCAGCGGGCCCGCCGCCGCGAGCAGGCGGCGCATCGCGGCGACGTCGACCCGGGAGGCGGGGGTCAGCGCCCCGAGGACGACCCCGACCTCGGTCGCGCACTCGGGCGCGAGGGCCGCGATCGCCTCGAGGTCGGCGCACATGACGTCGAGCTCGGCCTCGTCGTGCACGAAGTCGCCGCCGCGCGGCCGCACGATCACCTGGACGCCCGCGTGCCGGACGGCCCGGAACACCGAGCGGATCGTCCCCGCGCTGGGGGTCGTCCCGCCCTCGAGCAGGTCGGCGCAGAGCTCGATCCGGTCGGCGCCCGCACGGTCGGCGACCAGCGCGCCGGCGAGGTCGTCGACGCAGATCTCGACGACGACGTCCCGCGGCCCCGAGGGCTCCGTCATCGGCCGTCGACCCCGGCGTCGCCCGCGCTCGCGCCGGCGCCGCGGGCCTGTGCGACCCAGGCGGTCACGTCGCCGCCCACCGCGATCTCGCCCACCGGCACGCCGCCGCCGAGCACCGGCAGCGCGGTCAGCGACCCGGCCCCCGAGACGTCGACGCCGAGCGCGCCGAGCACCTCGAGCGCGACGAGCGTGGTCGCCCGCGGGCTGCCGTCGACGACCTTCATCGCGACCGCCTCGCCGCCCGCCGTCGCCATGCCGATGACGCCCTCGGCGCCGCCCTTGGCGAGCAGGCCGGGCACGCGCGTCATGGCGTCGCTGTTGGCGTGGTCGTTCCCGCCCACGAAGAAGGGGTGGGCGCGCATCGCGTCGGCGACCCGCCGCTCGGGCGAGCCCTCGGGCGCCGTGACGAGCGCCCGGAACGAGCGCGCCAGCCCCTCGACGGTGGTGCTGAACAGCGGGGCGCCGCAGCCGTCGACGGCCGTCGCCTCCACGGTCGTGCCGGCCACCGCCTCCAGCGTCCGGCGCACGAGCTGCTGCAGCGGGTGGGCAGGGTCCAGGTAGGAGGCGGTGTCCCAGCCCGCGGACACGCACGCCAGCAGCATGGCCGCGTGCTTGCCCGAGCAGTTCATGCGCACCCGCGAGCGCGTCTCGCCGTCGCGGATCAGGCGCTCGCGGGTCGCCTCGTCCTCGGGCCAGTCGACGGGGCAGCCGAGCGCGGACTCGTCGAGCCCCGCCCGCGCCAGGATGCGGCGGACGACCTCGACGTGGGCGTCCTCGCCGGTGTGGCTGCCGGCCGCGATCGCGAGCTCCTCGCCGTCGAGGTCGGCGCCCGCGGCGAGGCAGGCCAGCGCCTGCACCGGCTTGGTGGTCGAGCGGGGCAGCACCTGCGTCGAGCCGCGGCCGAGGTCGGCGGCGACGCGCCCCTCCGAGTCGAGCGCGACGAGCCAGCCGAGGTGCCGGCTCTCGACGACGCCGGAGCGCACGACGACCGCGAGCTCGGCCAGCGAGACCGCCCCCGAGGAGGCGCCCGTCGCGTCGGGGCCGTCGGTCGCGTCGGGCAGGCGGTCGGCAGGGGCGGGGAGGGAGGGGGCCACGGTGGTGCTCCTTGGGGACGGGGCGGCGGGGGTGCGGTGGGGTGGGGTGCGGGTGCGGCGGGTGCGGCGGGTGCGAGGGGGTCGGCCCGGGCGGCGGCCCGGGCTGGTCGTCAGTCCAGGGCGGGCGCCGACGCGGGCGCGGGCACCGGCGCCGCCGCGCGCCGCGGGCTGCGCCGTGACGGCCGCGCCCGCAGCCGGGCGGCGAGCGTCGAGAGCGCCCCGTTGAACACGAGGTAGACGAGCGTCACGACGAGGAACGTCTGGATCAGCAGGTGGTTGAACGACGACAGCACCTGGCCGCGGTAGAGCAGCTCGGTGAAGGCGACGATGTAGCCGAGCGAGGTGTCCTTGACGAGGCTGACGAGCTGCGTGACCAGCGAGGGCGTCACGAAGCGCAGCGCCTGGGGCAGCACGACCAGCCGGGTGGTCTGCGCCGACGAGAGCCCGAGGCTGAGCCCGGCCTCGCGCTGGCCACGCGACAGCCCGAGGATGCCCGCCCGCACGATCTCGGCGAACGCCGCCGAGTTGGCCACGGTCAGCGGCACGACGAGCTTCCAGATCAGCGGCAGGTCGAGGCCGAGCTGCGGCAGGCCGAAGAGCATGAGGTAGATCAGCAGCAGCACCGGCACGGTGCGGGCCACCTCGATGTACGCGGTCGAGACCCAGCGCACGGGCCGGCGGGGGCTCAGCCGGCCGAGGGCGAGCAGCAGGCCGAGGGCGCCGCCCAGCACGGCGACGAGGGCCGCGGCCTGGATCGTGCCCCACAGCCCGACGAGCAGGTACTGCCAGATCGGCCAGGAGAGGAACGGCGTCCAGCGGTCGGCGTCGAGCTGCCCGCGCGAGCCGAACTGCACGAGGCCGGCCGCGAGCAGCCCGGCGAGGGCGAGCACGACGACGACCGACCAGAGGCGGATCGCGCGGCGCGTGCGGGGCCCCGGCTCGTCGTAGAGCGAGACCGTGGGCGCGGTGCGGACGGAGGGGGTGGTCGGCGTGGTCATCGGACGATCGCCGCCTTTCGTTCGAGCCGACCGGCGCCGAGGCCGATGACGAGAGCGAGCACCATGTAGACGAGGCCCGCGGCCGTGAAGATGAGGATCGGCTGGGCCTGCACGAGGTTGAGCTTGTTCACGGCGCTGGTCAGCTCGACCACCCCGACCGCCGCGGCGAGCGCGGTGTTCATCGTGAGGGCGATCATGACGTTGCCGATCGGCTGCACGGCCGCCCGCAGCGACTGCGGCAGCACGACGAGCCGCAGCGTCTGGCCGAGCGTCAGGCCGAGCGCCCGGCTCGCCTCGATCTGGCCGTTGCCGACGGTGTTGACGCCGCTGCGCACGGCCTCCGCGACGTAGGCGGCCTCGTAGAGCGCGAGCACGAGCACGGTCGTGGGGGCGAGCGGCATGATCAGGCCGGCGTCGGGCAGGGCGAAGACCGCGAGGATCAGCAGGGCGAGCAACGGCACGTTCACGAAGAACTGCGTGTAGGCCCAGGCGGCGCCGCGCAGCACGGGCACCGGGCTGATCCGGGCGGCCGCGACCAGCGTGCCGAGCACGAGCGCGCCCGCGCCGGCGACGAGCGCCATCACGATCGTCGTGCCGAGCGCGGTCGCGAGCGGACCGGCACTGTCGACGAAGAAGTCCATGGGGTCTTTCGGGCCGAGGGCGGAGGAGCAGGAAGAACAGGAAGAGCAGGAGGACGGTGCCGAGGAGGCGCGCCTCCGGTGGCGCGGGCCGGCGCCGGCCGGTCGTCGGGTCGCCCCGCCGACCGGCCGGCAGGGAGGCTACGAGCCGGGCACCGAGCCGATCTCGGGGGCGTCCGGGGTGTCGGACTCGACGGCCGCGCCGAGGGTGGCGTCCCAGACCTTCGCCCAGGTGCCGTCGTCCTCGATCTTCACGAGCCAGTCGTTGACGAACTCCTTGAAGTCGGCGTCGTCCTTCGCCAGGCCGATGCCGTAGGCCTCGGTCGTGAAGGGCTGGCCGACGACCTTGATCGAGTCGTCCGACGCGGCGTTCGAGGCGAGCAGGGTGAAGTCCTGCACGTAGGCGTCGCCGCGGCCCTGCTTGAGGGCCTGCATCGCCTGCGGGTCGGTCGCGAACGAGACGAGCGTGGCCGTCGGCTGCTCCTCGGGCACGGCGGTGACCGCGGGCGTGTTGGCGCCGACGATGACCTTCTTGCCGCCGAGGTCGTCGATGCCCTCGATGTCGTCGTTGTCCGCCTTCACCGCGACGGCGAGGCCGGACTCCAGGTACGGGCCGGCGAACGAGATCTGCTCGGCCCGCTCCTCCGTGATCGTGTACGTGTTGAAGACGACGTCGACGGTGCCGTTCTGCAGCAGCGCCTCGCGCGTCTCGGAGGCGGGCGGCACGATCTCGACGTTCGGCTCGCCGAGGATGTAGATCGCGAGCAGCTTCGCGAGGTCGGCGTCGAAGCCCTGCACGTCGTCGGGGTTCGACGGGTCCTGCTGCGAGAGCAGGGGCGCGTCGAGGGCCTCGCCCACGATGAGCTTGCCGCGCTCCTTGATCTTCGCCATCGTCGAGTCGGGCAGGATGTCGGCCGCGTCGGCGACGACCGCGTCCGCGTAGACCTCGTCGAGGGCCGAGGCGGCCGAGGAGGCGCTGGGATCGGCCCCGGGGACGGCGGAGGTGTCGTTCGAGCAGGCCGCCAGGCCGAGCATCGCGACGACGGCGACGGCCGCGGGGACGACCCGGCGGAGGGGGGTGGGGGAGGTGCGCACGGTGGTGCCTCTCTTCTGTGGGTGCGTGGCGGAGCAGGGAGGAGGTGCTCAGGGGCGGTGCGGGAGGTGGTGCGGGGCGGTGCCGGAGGTGCTGCGGGAACGGTCGGTGCTGCGGGATCGGGTGCGGGTCAGTGGGTGAGGATCTTCGACAGGAACGCCTTGGCCCGGTCGGACTCGGGGTGGTCGAAGAACGTCGCGGGGTCGGCCTGCTCGACGATGCGGCCGCCGTCCATGAACACGACGCGGTCGGCGGCGCGACGGGCGAACCCCATCTCGTGGGTGACGACGATCATCGTCATGCCCTCGGCGGCGAGCGCGATCATCACGTCGAGCACCTCGGTCACCATCTCGGGGTCGAGGGCCGAGGTCGGCTCGTCGAAGAGCATCACCTTGGGGCGCATGGCGAGCGCCCGGGCGATGGCGGCGCGCTGCTGCTGTCCGCCCGAGAGCTGGGCGGGGAACGCGTCGGCCTTGTCGGCGATGCCGACCCGCTCGAGCAGCTCGAGGCCGTGCGCCTGGGCGTCGCGCTTCGACTCGCCGCGCACGGTGATCGGCGCGAGGGTCACGTTGTCGAGGATCGTGCGGTGCGCGAACAGGTTGAACGACTGGAACACCATGCCGACGTCGGAGCGGAGGGCGGCGAGCGCCTTGCCCTCCTCGGGCAGGCGGACGCCGTCGACGAGGATCTCGCCGCTCGTCGTCGTCTCGAGGCGGTTGAGGCAGCGGCAGAGCGTCGACTTGCCCGAGCCGGAGGGGCCGACGACCACGACGACCTCGCGGGGCGCGACGCTGAGCGACACGTCCTTGAGCACGTGGTTCTCGCCGAAGTGCTTCTGGACGTCGCGCATCGTGATCATGTCGCGCACGGCGCCGCCCGTCGCGGTGCCGCTCGTCGCGCTGCTGCCTGTCGCGCTGCTGCCTGTCGCGGTGCTGTCCAAGATCGTGCCGCTTTCTCGAGGGGTGCGGCAGGGGGCCGCGTCGCCGTCCGGTGGAGGCCGCCGTCCGTGTGGGACGGGAACCTACAGCCCGATTGTTGCACGTAGATTTCGAGCAACTTCATGCAATACTGGAGCAACGTGACGACCTGCCCCGGGGGGTCCGCGACCGACGATGCGAGGGGCCCATGACCAGCACCGACCCGTTCCGCGCCCCGGCCCGCCACACGCCCCAGGCCGTCGAGGTGCTGCGTCCGCTGCGCTCGGGCGCCGCCCGCTCGCGCGCCGACCTCGCCCGGGTGACCGGCCTGTCGCCCTCGACCGTCGCCTCCCGGGTCGAGGACCTCATCCGGCTCGGGCACGTCGTCGAGACCGGCGAGGGCGAGTCGCGCGGCGGCCGCCGGCCGCGCCGGCTGCAGATCCGGGGCGGGGTCGGCCTCGTCGGGTGCGTCGACCTGGGAGTCGACCGCGCCTCCTTCGGCCTCGTCGACTTCGCGGGCGCGCTGCTCGCCGAGCGGCACGTGGCGCTCGACGTGTCCGAGGGGCCGACCGCGGTGCTCTCGACGTCGCTGCGCCACCTCCTCGAGATGCTCGACGAGCTCGGCGACGAGGCCCACGTCCGGCTGAGCGGGCTGTCGGTCGGCGTGCCCGGCCCCGTGTCGTCGGCGACGTCGCGGATCGTCTCGCCGTCGCGCATGCCCGGCTGGAACGGCGTCTCGGTCGCCGAGGTCGTGCGACGCGAGGTCGACCTGCCGGTCGTCGTCAACAACGACGCGAACCTCATGGCCGCCGGCGAGCTCGTCGCCGAGGGCGACGAGCCCGTGCCCGCCGACCAGGTCTTCGTCAAGGTCGGCTCGGGCATCGGCTGCGGCATCGTGTCGCGGGGCGAGCTCTACACGGGCAGCGCCGGCTGGGCCGGCGACATCAGCCACGTCTCGGTGCCGGGCGCCGCCGCGGTGCCCTGCTCGTGCGGCCGCACCGGCTGCCTCGACGCGCTCGCCTCGGGCAACGCCCTGGTGCGCGAGATGCAGCTCGCCGGCCACGACGTCGCCACCGTCGAGGCGATGATCGACCTCGCCCGCGACGCCCACCCGCTGGCCACCGGCCTGCTGCGCGGCGCCGGCGTGATGACCGGCGGCGTGCTCGCGACCATCGTGAACTTCTTCAACCCCGACCGGCTCGTGCTCGGCGGCGTGCTGGCCGGCTCCGACGTCTTCGTCGCGGGGGTGCGGTCGACGCTCTGGGCGGACTGCCTCCCGATGGCGACCGAGCAGCTGAGCGTCGAGGTCACCCGGCACCAGGGCACGGGCGGGCTGCGCGGGGCGGCACGGGTGTTCCTCGACGAGGTGTTCTCGGTGCGCGGCCTGGCCTGAGCGGTGCCGCGCGCCTGCGGCCGGCGTGCCGGCCGCGCGCCGCCGCCTGCGTGCCGGCCTTGCGCGGTCGTTGCCTCAGGACCGAGCGAACGGGTCGATGTGACGCCAGGCGCGCCCGAGTCCGACGTCGCGCCTCAGGTCGAGCAGAGTGGGCGCGGCTCGATAGGCCCTCCCTCGCTTCTCTCCCGTCGCCGTCAAGAGCCCCGCTCGCACGAGTGCCATCAGATCACGAGTCGCCGTCTGCGGACTGATGTCCGTCCCGGCATCGGCGAGGGACCTGACGTAGCGCCCTCGGGTGACGACGGCACCGAAGAGCGCGTCGAACAGCGCGTCCATCGCCCTGTCGTCCATGCCGGAGTCCTCGAGCAGATCACTGAGTGCGGTCGAGGCCCGCCCCGCGGCCTCGATCCGCGCCGCCCTCTCCATCGCCTGGTTCAGGTGAGCCGTCAGGATGAAGCGGATCCAGGGGCGCACCTGCTCAGGACTCGACGACTGCGGGTCCCACGAGCCCTGGCCGACCGTGGCGAGCACGTCGTAGTAGGCCTGGGTGTGTCGCCCCAGATACTCCTCCGTCGAGAGGAAGACCGGTGATATGTCCTCGTCCGCAGCGAGGACCAGGGATTGCAGCACCCTCGCCATCCTCCCGTTCCCGTCCTTGAACGGGTGGATGAGGACGAAGTTGAGGTGCGCCATCGCGGCTTCGACGAGCCGGTCGCCGCCCCTCACGACCGACGCCGCGAGCTCGTCCATCAGCCCGGGCACAGCCTCGGCATCGGCACCTTCGTGGACGATGTCACCGGTCGACTCCTGCTGCACGTACACCGGCCCGAGCCGATACCGCCCCGGCCGCTCGGACAGATCGTGAGACGTCACCATGTAGTGCAGACTCCGGACGAGGGTGGGGTCGACCACGACCGGGTCCTGAGCGAGTTGGAGGACGTAGGTCATGGCCAGTTGATAACCAGCGAGCGCCCGCTCGGTGTCCTCGTCCATGGAGTCAGGCGTCTCGCCCTGCGCGATCGCTGCGACGTCGTCCACACTCGCGTTGATGCCCTCGATGCTGTTGGATCCCTGCACGTTGCGAGCGAGGGTCATCCGACGCAACGGCGCGGTCCAGCGGTTCCCCTGGCGCACCTGGAACGCCAAGGCGTCGTTGAACTGCTGGATCTCTGCGCGCACCCGAGTCTCATCCTCGCTGAGGTCAGGTGCTGTGTACATGACGCCTCCATCATTTGATCAATTCAAATGATCATACCCTCATCTCGGCCACATGCGCGAGGGACTGCTCGTTCACGACTGCGAGCCCGCACGGCCCCTAACGCGCGACCGCGGGACGCCGATAGTCCCCCGTGCAGAGGACGTCACCGCTCCGCTGCACCACACGACCCCCACCGAGGAGGCCCCATGGGCGCGAACGAGCTGTCCGCGCTGCTCTGGCGCGAGCGAGAGCTGCTGGAGCTGCTGACCTTCAAGCTGGAGGAGGAGCAGCTGCTGCTCACCGCCGGCCGCACCCGCTGGATCGAGCACGCGACCCGCGAGGTCGAGCAGGTGCTCGACCGCCTCCGCGAGGCCGGCCTGGCCCGTGCCGTCGAGGTCTCGTCCGTCGCCCAGGAATGGGGCACCGACGAGGAGGCGCCCCTCCGCGAGATCATCGCCGCGGCTCCCGCAGGCCCCTGGGGCGAGATCTTCACGGCGCACCTGCGCTCGATGACCGACCTCACCGCCCGCATCGCGCAGCTGCGCGACGAGAACGAGCGGTTCCTCCGCGCCGCGGCCCGTGCCACGCAGGAGACCCTCGCCACGGCCGCCGACGCGGCAGCCGGCAGCATCTACGACGCCAGCGGCTCGGTCGGGGGCGCCTCGGCGACGCGACCGGGTCGTGCCGGCGCGACCGCCGCCTCCGGCGGGCAGCTCTTCGACGGGAGGCTCTGACCGTGGTGAGCACCTTCGGCAGCCTCGGCACCGCCTACACCGGCCTCGTCGCCGCCCGCACCGGCCTCGACGTGACCGGCCAGAACATCGCGAACGTCAACACCGAGGGCTACACGCGCCAGCGCGTCGGCCAGAGCTCGGTCGAGGCGCCCGCCCGCGCCGGCCGCTTCAGCGCCGGCGTCGTGCCCGGCCAGGGCGTGTCGGTCGACGCGATCGCCCGCCTCGGCAACGCCGTCGTCGACGGCCAGGTGCGCGGCGCCGCGGCCGCCGCCGGGTACGCCTCGGTGCGCGCGGACGCGCTCTCCACCCTCGAGCAGGGCCTCGGCGAGCCGCGCGGCACGGGCATCGCGGCCCAGCTCGGCGCCTTCTGGAACTCGTGGAGCGACGTCGGCAGCCACCCCGCCGAGACCGGCCCCGCCGCCGTGCTGCTCGGCCAGGCGAAGACCCTCGCCGCGAGCATCGCCTCCGGCCACCAGGCCGTCGAGGACCAGTGGAGCGCCACGCGCAGCAGCGCCCAGACCCTCGGCGTGCAGCTGAACGACGCGGCCCGGCAGGTCGCCGACCTCAACGACCGCATCCGCTCGGCCGCCCAGGCCGGCACCAGCGCCAACGAGCTGATCGACGCCCGCGCCCGCCTCACCGAGCAGATCGCGACGATCGCCGGCGGCACCGTGCGCGACGCCGGCGACGGCACGGTCGACGTGCTGATCGGCGGCAACGCGCTCGTCAGCGGCACCACCGCGCGCAGCGTCGTCGTCAAGGGCGAGTTCGCGATGAGCGCCTCGACCGGCGTCACCGTCGAGTGGGCGCACCGCCCCGGCGACGCCGTCGTCATGGACGGCGGCAGCCTGGCCGGCGCCGTCTCGCTGCTCGGACCCGCGGCCGGCGGCTCGGGCGGCGCCCTCGCCGAGGCCGCCGCCTCGTACGACGCCCTCGCGACCCAGCTCGCCACCCAGGTCAACGCCGTCCACGCCGGGGGCGTCCGCGCCGACGGCCAGCCCGCCGGCGAGTTCTTCTCGCTCGCGCCGGGCGTCTCGGCGGCCCGCGGCCTCACGGTCGTGCCGACCGGCGCCTCCTCGATCGCCTCCGGAGGCGGGGCGGGCGCCCTCGACGGCTCGGTCGCGCAGGCGATCGCCCAGATCGGCGTCGGCGCGGGCTCGCCCGACCGCACGTGGTCGTCGACGGTCGCGAGCATCGGCGCCGCGGCGAAGAGCGAGATGGCCCAGTCGTCGCTCGCCGACCTCGCCTCGTCGTCGGCGAAGTCCCGGCAGCTCTCGGGCTCGGGCGTCAGCCTCGACGAGGAGAACGTCGCGCTGCTCAGCTACCAGCACGCCTACCAGGGCGCGGCCCGCGTGATGACGGCCATCGACGAGATGCTCGACACGCTGATCAACGGCATGGGCCGGGTCGGGAGGTAGGGACGATGCTGACACGCGTGACGAACCAGATGACCGCGCTGCAGTCGCAGCAGCACCTGCAGGCGGGCTCCGTGCGCCTCGCCCAGGCGCAGGAGCGGGCGACCAGCCTCGACAAGCTGACCCGCCCCTCCGACGACCCCACCGCCACGGCCGAGGCGCTGCGCGTCAAGAGCCTGCAGGCCGCGCTCGCCCAGCACACCCGCAACGTCACCGACGGCGACGGCTGGCTCAGCACGACCGACTCGGCGCTCATCGCCGCGGACTCCCTCATGGCGAAGGTCCGCGAGCTGACCCTGCAGGGCGCCAACGGCGCCCTGTCGCCGAACGCCAAGGAGGCGGTGGCCACCGAGCTCGAGGGCCTCAAGGCCGACCTGCTGGGCGTCGCCAACACGACCATCAACGGGCGCAGCGTCTTCGCCGGCACCTCGGACGCGGGGGTCGCGTTCCGCGCCGACTACAGCTGGACGGGCACGCCCGGCTCGACCGTCACCCGGCGCATCGGGCCCGAGACGACGGTCGCGGTCGACTCCGACGGCTCCGCCGCGTTCGGGACCGGCGCCTCCTCGGTGTTCGCCCTGATCGACGACGTCGCGACGGCGCTCCGCACCGGAGGCGACGTCGCGTCCCACCTGCCCACCCTCGACGCCCGTGTGGCCGGCCTGCGCAGCGTGCAGTCCGACATGGGCGCCCGACACGCACAACTGCTGAGAGCCGAGGACACCCTGATGGACACCAAGGTCGCGCTGGAGTCGCAGCGCGCCGGGCTGGAGGACCTCGACCTCGGCCAGGCCGTGCTCGACCTGCAGCTGCAGAACAACTCGTACCAGGCCGCCCTGCAGGTCACCGCGAAGGTGCTCCAGGTCTCGCTGATGGACTTCCTCCGATGAGCGCCGTGACCGCGCCCGTCGCGTTCGTGGCGCCTCCCTTCGGCCTCGAGCCGCTCGTCGACTTCGCGCTCGACGAGGTGGAGGGGGCCGCCGGGCTGTTCGCGCTGCGGGCGACCGGCTCGGGATCGGGTGCCGATGCGGCCGAG
>Ga0265780_10002216_pt1 | contig 26686 bp, 21 predicted proteins | sample P1T30metagenome_FD_192432 | JGI IMG/M metagenome (GOLD analysis project Ga0265780, IMG submission 192432) | Plant litter microbial communities from East Loma Ridge, Irvine, California - P1 T30 | ecosystem: Environmental > Terrestrial > Plant litter > Unclassified | place: USA: California...
TCCTGCTTCATGCCGCGCATTTCCCTGATTCTTGCGATGTTTCTCCCGATATGTTTTTGTGCTGTAGCTGTCATGGATTATGATTTGAAACCAAAGATATAAATTATAAGATCGTCAGCCAAGTCCGTATTCTACATTCTTTTGGTGTATTCTACATCGGCCCGTGGTTCGCTACCCGGATATTTAAGTTGAACTTGCCGTAAAAATCACAACCATGCCACACCGTATTACCATCCCCGAAAACCATCCGCATCATCAGGAACTAATGCATATCATGAACTCTTTTGCAGGCAGAAATAATGTGCTGAATGTCTTTTTAAGCTATTCGCAGGTTTCTCAGAAGCACATTGTTGTTATTTACCTCAGCGATGCGCAGATCCCTGACGATGTTCCAGAAAGCAAATGGATCAGGAAAGTCCTGTTAAAATACAACACGCATATTATTCTGCTGCGAAGCATGGACATCAAAAAACACCTGAAATCAGGCAGCCTGTTTATCAGCCGGCATTGCCACGCTTCAAGCCTTATCTATAAATCGGAAGAACACGGTTTTCCTTATCCCGAGCTTTTTCAACAGCTTAGAAAATTCAGGCGGCTAAAACAGGAATATTACCGTACCCACGATGTTCTGAGAATCAGGATCCGGAAAGCGGAGCATAACAATTCACCGGCTATGGCCTATCATCTGTACAACAGCCTTTTTGAACATTATCTTTTTCATCTGGAGCTTCTTCATCTTGGACATTGTTTCTGTAATGAGACGCTGGATGAGCGGTTTCTGAGATTGGAGAATTTTATCCCCGAGATCAAAAGCCTGTTGCTTAAAAAAACAGCGACCACCTATTTTATAACCGATGCGCTCCTCAGTGCTGAAAAATCAAATAAAGAGGAAGCGGAAAATACCCGTTTGAAAACCGAGTTTAAAGAAGCCATTGCCGGAACGGAACAACAACTGCATCATCTGGTAGAAAGAACATTCCACGAAATAAAAAAAGCAGTTAAAAATCCGGAAGTAACAAAGGCTTTGATTCAAAATAAAGCAGTTTCTCCGTATCAACCTGTAATTAATATCCTCACCGGGCATTTCAACATCGAAGAGATTTTTTTGTTTCACCGGGAAGAAGTTTCTTCCGGCAATCTAAAGGCTACCTTATTGTATCTTCTTCTGATCAGCGACAAAATAAGCAACCAGGATCTGTACTGCATGATGAAGATGGTGACCCGGCAGACTGAGGGGAAATATAAAATTGTGCCTCTTGCCCACTCCAAAACGTGGATACAGGAGCACCTTTGGGAATCCCAGGAATTCTTCCTGAAAATAATGGTTCCGGAAAATGTAATTTATACCGCAGGCTTCCCTTCTGTGATCCACTGGCATACAAAAGAGCTGCATTTATGTACCGATGAAGACCTATATCAGAGCCGCTGCACTGCGCTGTATGAAAAATATAAAGTATGCCGTTCCCGGGAGAAATCCTTTGCTCATGAAGGAATGGGATTGATAATCAGCGGTATCTTCTACCGGGCTTGTGCCGTATTCATTTACGCCAGGCTTCATTATCAACCCAATGAAATCAACATCCGCATCCTGTGGAAACTCTGCGAATACGCGGAGCCCAAAGTGAAAAACCTGGACTACCTGATCCAAAAACTGCCGTTCGATTTCTTGAAGTTTCTTACTCCGTCTAAAAACCTGTATAAAAATGCGTTTTATCTTGATGAAGAAATCCTCTGTGTGTTTGATGAATTGATAAAGGGTTTCTTAAGCCTTTCAGAGGATCAGTCTGAAAAGTAATACAAATCAACCTATTTGTTTTCTTTATCTAATATCTATAACTTGATTTATAATCCGAAACCCGATCTCATTCCGTCCTCAATCATCTACCATCCAATACCTTATACATACCTCATTATTTATGAGTGGCACAGTGTTAGGGGTTAAAAAGCCAACACCAAAAATATAAGTTATGTTTTATCACTCACAAAATCTTATCAATCCGATTGTACCGGATGAACCGGATCCATCAGCAGCTAATGCTTTACAGGAAGGCCTGGGCGGCCAGTTTGGGGAAATGCGAACCATGATGCAGTTCCTTTTCCAAAGTTTTAATTTCCGCGGCAAGGCCACGCCGTATCTGGATTTGATCCAGGGCGTAGGGGTTGAGGAAATCTCGCACGTTGAGCTTATTACCAAAACGATTTCCCAGTTGCTGGACGGCTCGCCAAGGTATCAGGGAGACAAATATGAAGCGCCCAGCAAAGGCGGAGGCGTTGCGCTTGATATGGCCAAAGAGCAGCAGAATCCGCATCATTACATCATGGGTGCGCAGTCTGCACTGCCGGTAGATGCTGCGGGAAACCCATGGAGCGGCAGTTATGTGCACAACCACGGAAATCTTGTGCTTGACCTGATGGATAACCTTGTGTTAGAGGCTACGGGAAGGATCCAGAAGAGCCGGATTTATCAGATGAGCAGCAACAAGACACTGCGTGCAACGGTTGCTTTCCTTATTGTCCGTGACGAAGCTCACCAGGCAGCTTTTGCCAAAGCCCTGGAAACACTGGGCGTAGACTGGGGCAAAATCCTGCCTGTACCGAAATTTGATTCTTCCCAGTTCCCGGAAGTAAAAAGGTTACTGGATTTAGGCCTGCACAGAGAGCAGTACACTTTCCGTATGGACGGATCTTTGATGGAGCAGATTTTCAGCGGTCCGTCGCCATTTAATGACGGCACGGAACTTACAACACTTAAAGAACCGGCTAACTCTTATCCTATCCCACAGGCACCGGAACGTCCGGAAGAATTTGCCCCGGGTCTTGATGAAGAAATGCAGGCACTGGCAGATGCCTTTACCGAGTTTAAAGAATCCGGAGGAAAAATAAAGAAAAGTGTTGCCGTTAAAGGAAGCAAAAAGAAATAGCCTTTTTTCCTATTCGATTTTAATCCGAATATAATTAAGGATTTAATATTTATATGATGGAAATGCCCATAAAAACATGTGTTTTTATGGGCATTTTATTTTTAACAGAAATTGGAGTTCAGACAGCTGTAGACACTGTTCATTTTATTTCAGGATACCCAATATAATATTATATCAATCTTTTATCGTCTTTAATTTATAAATCTGCCTCTATCGTATTTATACCTAAAATCAGAATTGGTCATTTCTACGCTATTCCGGATGTCTTTTTCTGCGTTACTTTGAATTACAAAATAACCCATAAAACCATCTATCATGGATCAGACAAACACAAGCTACAATGCAAATTCTTCAGGACAAATCCAATTAGGAGGCGGAGCCCAGTTCTGGGTGTATATTTCACCGCAAAACGAAACAGCTAAAATGATTACCAAATGGAGGGTAACTTTTTCGCAGGGAAACTGGAGCGAAATGATTACCAGCGACAACCCGACACAGCAGATCAGAACAAACGGCCTTTCAGGGATCTTTGACATTAAAGTAGAGACCCTGAGCGGTTCTACGGGAACATGGCGCGCCATCCCGCCTCAGGAAGGAAGCAAAAACCAGATCGGCTGTAATTCCAACTGTGCTTCTATGGTAGGAATTATTGCAGACAGTACCCATCCGGCTCCGGGCGCTATCAACGCTGCATTCTGGACTACATGGGATGCGTTCTGCAAATCAGGGATATAATACCTGAGTAATTTAAACGCACAACACTTCATTGCCGCGGTATTTTGTATCAGTCAGTCCCATACTGCCTGTTCTGCAAAATACCGCGGCAATTGTTGTTTTTAAAAGCAATAACCAGTATAGGGATATTTTAGATCATGCTACGTACCTATACATTAACCCTTTTTTCGTAATTTTGTATAGACATTGGTACCAAATTAAAATACTAAGGTACAATAATATATTTAAAAAGCAACAAATTATTGATTATTAACAATTAATTATTGCTTAATGCATTTTTATCACAATCAAAACATATAAAATGAAAATTTACCAAAAGATCCGGGAGTACAGCAAGGGAAAAGGAGAAACCATGAAAGAAATTGCAGATGCTTATGGTGTAACGCCACAGTCTATCCAGCTGTATTTTGCAGGAAAGAATGCAATACCCCTGAATTTCCTGGCCTGGTACATTGAAAAACACCCGGATATTGACCTGTATGCCCTTTTCAGCAATGAACAACAGTCTATTGTTTCTGAACCTAAAGCTGAATATCAGACAAAATCTAAAAAACAGGACGTAATTGATAAAATTGTATCTATCCTCAATAAAGAATTATAAGTCTGGAAATGGTATTGCCATCCTTGAATAAAGTAGAATGTGCATTTCCCGGATTTATTTTGAATGATTCGACAAGGCAACCCAAAGGCCATATAATCATCCGTTATTTCCGGCATGTGGATTAATTTTGTTAAAATACTGACTGTAATTTAGCCTGTTCAGACAATCTCCAGTTTGATGCGACAAAGCATGTCGTATTATACTGCATCGGTATGTTTAAACTATTCAACCCTTTTTCGTAAACTCTACCCTTCTCTTCTTACTCCAAAATCCTGAAAAATTCAATAGGATTTCAATACTCAATTACTTCTTTACAATATCAGATTAAGTAACTTTCAGAGCAGTTTATAGGTTCCCTCTTATGCGGTCTGTTTTTTCATCTTATTATCCATTTTCTTCGGGTGTTGTTCGATACCTGTTCGATAGTTCTTCGGAAAAAAGGTGTTTTTTCCGAAGAACTATCGAAGAAGACCCGAAGCGCTTCCGAAGAAATACTGAACTATACGAGTCAAAATACTTCAAAACCGGTCACGTTTTTGCTGAGGTAAACTGAGGTAATAAATCATCCTGAAAATGGATGCCGCTACCCTCTGATAGAAATGAAAACAAAAACATTCGGGAGAAGAACAGCAGCAATAACCATGGAATAGAAAGTAAAACCTTTACCACTGCTTTCGAGCCGCCTTGGCACCGAAAAATCCCGCGGATCACTTAACTGCTTTAGCACTTGCGCTTTTGCTTTTTGCCGGCGTTGTTTTCTTCTTATTCTTCGCCTTCCTGAAATCCCACGGTGATACCGGATTCCGGTCTGCCCACAAACCCAGTTTCTTTTGTTTGGCTTCATCCTGCAGTTTCTGCAGCTCCGTATTTTTTGACGCTTTAAAATACCACCATCCGAATCCTGCCTTTACAATTTCCCTGGACAGGTATTTGTCATTATCATAGAAAACCCCGGCAACAGACCGTCCGTACCGGTCTTTTCCTACAGTATAAAAGGTAACGGTCTTTCCGAAAACCTGCGAGCCGGTATATGCTTTTGCATTCTTCCCGAAAGCCTGGCTGTTCTCAGGACAGTCTACTTCCGCCAGCCTCAGGGTTTGCTGGGTATTGCCGGCCAGCAGGACCACAACGGTATCGCCGTCTTTTATGCTGATGACCTTTCCTTTGGTCTGTGAAAAAGCGGAAACGGATATAAAAAATAGCGCAAGAGAAATAATTTTTTTCATTTAGATGATAAGAAAATATAATAAGCATTAGACATTACATCAGGTCTGTACAAGAGCAGATTTAAGGAAAATCAATATGTTAAAATTAATCCTGTCCCTGAATGCATATCCCTTTATTGATCCCGATAAAAGCACCAAAGGTCTGTTAAAATTCCTTTTGAAGCAAGAGTCTGTATCCTCATCATTATTTAACGTTATGCCAAGAATAAAAGTTATTTCAGGCACCGTAAAGCCGTAAAATATAAACCGTTGAAAACTAAAACACTAAACTGCCGGGCAATAAAATAAGTACCTATGAGCCACAAAAAAGACTAAAAAAATGTTTTATCGTAAAGAATTTTATATATTTGCACCATCTAACAATTAAAAAAATAATTTACTATGTCAGACATTGCATCAAGAGTAAAAGCTATCATCGCTGATAAGCTTGACGTTGAAGAAACTGAAGTGACTCCTGAAGCTAGCTTCACAAACGATTTGGGAGCAGATTCATTGGATACAGTTGAATTGATCATGGAATTTGAAAAAGAATTCAACATTCAAATCCCTGATGATCAGGCTGAAAAAATTACTACTGTAGGTCACGCTATCGCTTATATCGAAGAAGTAGTAAATAAATAATATTCTTCAACAAAAAAGAAAATTAAAGAAAGTTTATGGAATTGAAAAGAGTAGTTGTAACCGGTTTTGGAGCAATAACGCCGATTGGGAATAATGCAAAAGAATACTGGGAAAACCTTGTAAAAGGCGAGAGCGGTGCCGCTCCGATTACTCTTTTTGATGCCACAAACTTTAAAACAAAATTCGCCTGCGAAGTAAAGAATTTCGATCCGCTACAGCATTTCGACAAGAAAGAAGCTAAAAAGATGGACAGAAATACACAGCTTGGTATGGTGGCTGCCAGAGAAGCAGTGGCACACTCGGGAATTATTGAAGACAACGTAAACAAAGACAGAGTCGGGGTAATCTGGGGTTCAGGAATCGGAGGGCTGGAAACATTTGAACATGAAGTCCTGGGATGGGCCAACACGGATATTCCGAGGTTCAACCCGTTCTTTATTCCTAAAATGATTGCAGACATCACTCCGGGGCATATTTCTATTGAATATGGCTTCCACGGACCGAATTACACAACGGTTTCTGCCTGTGCGTCTTCTGCCAATGCCCTGATTGATGCCAAAATGCTGATCCAGCTCGGAAAAGCAGACGTCATTGTATGCGGAGGCTCTGAAGCAGCCGTAACAGCAAGCGGTGTCGGCGGATTCAACGCCATGATGGCACTTTCTACAAGAAATGATAACCCTACAACAGCTTCAAGACCATTTGACAAAGACCGGGACGGATTTGTACTGGGCGAAGGAGCAGGATGCATCATCCTTGAAGAATATGAGCACGCGGTAAAACGTGGGGCAACAATTTATGCAGAATTAAAAGGCGGAGGCCTGAGTGCAGATGCACATCACATGACGGCTCCTCATCCTGAAGGACTGGGCGCTTACCTGGTAATGAAGAACTGTCTGGAAGACGCAGGGTTAACTGCTGATGAAGTAGACCATATCAACATGCATGGTACCTCTACTCCATTAGGAGACATTGCAGAATCCAATGCCATTTCAAAATTACTCGGCGAGCATGCTTTCAACATTCAGATTAATTCTACAAAATCAATGACCGGCCACCTTCTGGGTGCTGCAGGGGTTATTGAGGCAATTGCTGCGTTGGGAACTATTATTCATGGTATTGTTCCTCCTACCATCAATCATTTTACCGATGATGAAAATATCGACAGCAGACTGAACTTCACGTTCAATGATGCTGCGAAAAAAGATGTAAAAGTAGCCATGAGCAATACTTTCGGGTTTGGCGGGCACAATGCCTGCGTTCTATTTACGAAAATCTAATTTTACTGAATGGAGTTACAGAAATACTTTTCTAAATTCCTTCTCAAACAAAGAAAAAGAACATTAACGGAGAGAGATTATTTTCTCAGCACCAGGCTCAGCAAGATCCTCGGGACTGAGGTACAAAATATCGCGCTCTACCGTGAAGCTTTTTCTGTGAAAAGTTCTTCTAAAAACAAAGACAGCAACTATGAGAGGCTGGAGTTTTTAGGGGATTCTGTTTTGGGTACCGTTATTTCCTGCCATTTGTTTCATACCTATCCTCAGGCCAATGAAGGATACCTGACCCAGATGAAATCCAAGATTGTCAACAGGAAAAACCTCAATAAATTAGGAGAAGACTTAAAACTGACTGATCTGCTGCAAAAGCAGAATTCCGTGGCTTTAGGGGAAAACATCTCCGGAAATTTATTTGAGGCCTTAATCGGTGCAGTTTATCTGGACTTCCAGTATGATACCTGTAAAAGAATTATCCTGGAACGGCTGCTGACCGCTACCGAGATCAATAAGCTCGAAAATAAAATTGTAAGCTACAAAGGCCTCCTGCTCGAATGGAGCCAGAAGAAAAAGCTGAATATAAAGTACGAAACCTGCGAAGAGATACAGGTAAACAAATCTATTGTTTTCCGCTGCCATGTCTGGCTGGGAGAAGAGAAAATAGCCAACGCTACGGAAACTTCCAAAAAGAAAGCAGAAGAGAAAGCAGCACAGAGGGCATTTTATATTTTAAACAAAAAAGAAAACATCCTTGGAAATCCAAAACCTTTATGATCTTGATGATATAGAATCTGATGATATTACCATAGGACTGGTAAGATTGGCAAAGCATATCCCTGACCATGAGTTTTTCTTTACCGTAAACCAGAAAAACGGCATTAATTTTAAACGTATTGCTGATCTCATCTTCCAGGGAGCCCATTATGATTACCATTTTTCAAGATTTGAGGCTTACGATAAGTTTACAAAGACCTGCTTCACTTTCATTTCCAACCGGTCTTTTGAAAGCAGGCAGAAAAAAACACACACAGAACTCTTCTTACAGGAAGATAACATTAAATTTTTATTAAATAACCAGGTAGAAGTACAATATATTTTGTACAGTCCGGAACAGTTTACTGATTTTTCCGTAATTTTGCTCCCTGAAAATCTTGTGTTTCCAATTCAAGATTATACATTAAGTTCTGAAGAAGAGCTTTATCAAATTATCCAGTATTATGAATAAGTATTTAAAGAAGACAAAAATTATCGCGACACTTGGTCCGGCTTCATCGTCGAAGGAAGTAATGTTAGGGTTAATGAAAGCAGGTGTTGATATTTTCAGAATCAACTTTTCGCATGCAGACTATGATTTAGTTCGATCCAATATTAACATCATCAGAGAACTCAATAAAGAATACGGTTTTTCTGTAGGGATCCTCGGTGACCTTCAGGGCCCGAAACTGAGAGTAGGTGTAGTAAAGGAGGGTTCTTACCTTAATCCTGGAGACATTCTTACCTTTACAAATGAAAAAATAGAAGGTGATTCCACCAGAGTCTACATGACTTACCAACAGTTCCCGCAGGACGTAAAAGTAGGTGAGAAAATCCTTATTGATGACGGAAAGCTGATGCTTGAAGTTATTGAAACCAACGAAATAGATACGGTAAAGGCAAAAACCATCCAGGGTGGGCCTTTAAGCTCTAAAAAAGGGGTAAACCTTCCGAATACCAATGTTTCCCTTCCTGCTTTAACGGAAAAAGACATTCAGGATGCGAACTTCATGCTTGACCATGACGTAGACTGGATTGCCCTTTCTTTCGTGCGCCATGCCCAGGACATCATCGACCTGAAAGAACTTATTTCAAAACATCCTAACGGAAAATTCAAGACACCGATTATCGCGAAAATCGAGAAGCCTGAAGGGGTAAAAAATATCGAGGAAATTTTATTGGAGTGCGACGGCCTGATGGTTGCCCGTGGAGATTTAGGGGTTGAGGTTCCGATGGAAGAAGTTCCTGCGATCCAGAAAACACTGGTTGAAAAAGCAAGGTTCTACTCCAAGCCGGTAATCATTGCCACACAGATGATGGAAACAATGATCAACAGCTTAACGCCAACAAGAGCGGAAGTAAATGACGTAGCCAACTCTGTGCTTGACGGTGCCGATGCAGTAATGCTTTCCGGAGAAACTTCTGTAGGAAGATATCCTGTTCAGGTGGTTGAAAACATGACCAAGATCGTTAAGAATATTGAAACGACCCATTTTTACCAGCATAAAAACGAACCGATTGAAAAAGACTTCAACTGCATCGATGAAAGGTTTATTACCAACAGGGTATGCCTTGCGGCCGTAAGAATTGCCAAAACAACCAATGTAGCGGCTATCGTTACCCTGACCAGTTCAGGATATACCGCATTCCAGCTGGCTGCCCACCGTCCGAATTCCCACATCATCGTATTCAGCGGAAACAAAAGGGTCATTACCATGCTGAACCTGCTTTGGGGTGTTCATGCATTCTATTACGACATGAAGAAGTCTACAGATGAAACGATTATCCAGGTGAACATGCTGACGCATAACTACGGATATATTGAGGCCGGAGATTTTGTTATCAACATCAACGCTACTCCATCTTACGAAGGCGGAAAAACAAATACGCTGAGATTAACTACGGTTTAATTTAAACCTCAGCTTTATCAATAAAAAACTCCCGGAAAATTCCGGGAGTTTTTTTATTCGTAATCGGTTTTATCAAGATATTCCTGCTCAGCTTCATCATGACTTTTTTGAAATGTCCCTATAATCATATATTTTTCCTGAAGGTTATTAATATCTGCAGAATCTGTCATTATTCCGTATCTATCAATAGAGATCAATTTCTGAGAAAAGTATAAGCAACAGGTGAAGAGAAAGAATGAAATATACAGTTTTTGCATATTAATTCCCCACAATCGTCCTTGCCGTCACAAATTCTTTTAAAGCCAGTAAAGAGAGTTCCGTTCCGTAGCCCGACGTCTTGGTACCGCCAAAAGGGAAACGCGGATCAGAACTGGTCATCCTGTTTATGTTTACTGTCCCGGATTCCAGGTTCTCAATAAAGAAAAGCTGGCGGCCTCTGTCTTTTGCCCAGACCGAATTGGAAAGTCCGAAAGGGATATCATTAGCCATCTGTAAGGCTTCTTCATCATTTTTGGCAATCATGACCATTCCCAGTGGCCCGAAAAGTTCTTCCTGTAAAATCGGGTTGCCCTCCTGTACCCTGATCAGTCCGGGCATGAATTCATTATCGGAAATCCTTTCAAGCGGAATGATGATTTCGGCTCCGTTCTCCAAAGCTTTCCGGAATTGTTTTTCCAGGTCGTCCGCAAGGTCCGGGCGGGCCATTCCTGCGATTTTCGTTTCCTTATCCATTGGATCAGCAGGAACGTATTTCTTATATTCTTCAATGAATTTAGGAAGAAAGGTATCTTCTATTTTTTCATCAATTATAAATCTTTTAGCTGCCACACAGGTCTGTCCGCAGTTTTGAAGCCTTGCCTGTGCTCCCACTTTTGCCGCTTCATCCAGGTCTGCATCATCCAGAACGATAAAAGCATCGCTCCCTCCCAGTTCCAGCAGGGATTTTTTGATATTCTGCCCTGCAATGGAAGCCACTTCAGCTCCGGCTTTTTCACTTCCCGTTAAGCTCACGCCTGCAACAGCCTCATGTTCCAGAACTTCTTTTACATCTTTATGGCCTATTTCGAGATTCTGGAAAACCCCTTCCGGGAAACCTGCTTCCAACAGTATATCTTCAATGGCATTCCCGCTTCCGAAACAGATGGAAGCATGTTTAAGGACTACCGTGTTGCCCGCTAAAATGGCAGGGATCGCAAACCTTAACACCTGCCAGAAAGGAAAATTCCATGGCATAACGCCTAAAATTACACCTTTCGGGACATACTGAATTTCTGAATAGCTGTATTCCGAATCTACTTTTTCAGGCTTTAAAATATTTTCTGCATCTGCATAATAGTTCATCATCAGGGCACATTTCTCAATTTCAGCAATCGATTGTGAAATCGGCTTGTTCATTTCTGAGGTAATGATCCTGCCGAACTTTTCAGCATTGGTTTTTAATAATTCAGCTGCTTTGGCAATATATTTCTGACGGTCTTCAAACGGTACATTTTTCCATTCTTTGAAGGTCTTGCCCGCCCTGATTAATTTATTTTCAATTGATTGTTCCATAATGTAAGATCTGTTTAATTCAGATGATATGATGAATGTATTGTAGTTTCTTAAAGCACCGGAAAAGCAGCAAATTCTGTTCCCTGCCGCCAATGGTTACAGTGATTTTATCTATGGATACCATCACCATCCAATCAGGCCATAAACCATTCGTTAACAAGCGTTGCTGCAAGTCTGGCCGTGCGGTCCTGAATATCATAGGCAGGATTGACTTCCGCTACATCCAAAGCCAGCAGTTTATTGCTTTTTAAAATATGCCTGTAAAAATGCATGAAAGCAGCATCGGCAAAGATCCCGTTGTATGCCGAAGCCGAAACTCCGGGTGCTATGGAAGCATTAAAAACATCCATGCAAACGGTAAGGTAAAGATAATCCACACTGCCCAGCAGGTCATCAATACGCTGATAAACGGACGGAAGGTTTTCAAAGAAAATTTCATCCGCCAGGATGTACTTCATCCTATACTGGTGCGCGATATCAAACAGTTTTAAGGTATTTGAATTCCTCTGGATCCCGATATGGAGTGAATTCATCTCGCCTTCCTGGGCAATCTGCCAGAAACCTGTTCCGGAACTTGCACCTGCACTTTCAGGCTGACGGTTGTCAAAGTGTGCATCGATATTGATAATCCCGATTTTCTGCTCCGGAAATGCTGTTTTTACGCCTAAATAATGGGCATAGGTAACTTCATGGCCGCCTCCCAGGACTACCGATTTGCCACCCTTCAGCAAAACTTTGGAAACCCTTTTGGCAAGGTCATGCTGGGTATTCTCCAGATTTCCGTCCGGGCATACGATGTTTCCGAAATCCAGCAGTGAAAAATCAGGAAGGATAACCGGGAAATTGGCCATATTTTTCCTGATGAGATCCGGAGCTTCTTTTGCTCCCTGCCGGCCTTTGTTTCTGCGGACACCTTCGTCTACTGCAAATCCGTGCAGTACAAAGTCATCTGCTGAAATTGTATCGTAGTTATTTTCTTCTCTTACCCTCTGAAATATTCTGTGGAAAAGAAGTTCTTCCCCGTCTAATCTTCCCTGCCAAATATTTTTCATTATTAATGTGTGTATGTGATAAAGTGTGTTGGATATTTTAAATTATATTTCCGTTAATATAAACATTTTCAGCCTTTAAACTCCCCTGATAATATAAAATATTCTGGAAATTATCGGTTTTGAAAGTAACAAAATCTGCTTTCATCCCTTCTTCCAGTTTTCCTCTGTCTTCCAGCCCGAGTGCAAACGCAGAACGGAAGGTAATTCCTGCTAAAACCTCAGCGGTGGTAAGCTTTTCAAATGTAGCTAAAACTGAAGCCTGGGTAATCAGGTTTCCCATGGGTGCAGAACCTGGATTCCAATCGCTGGCGATGGCTAAAATGGCACCCGCATCCAGTAATTTCCTGGCCGGTGTAAACTTTTCACCCAATCCTAAGCTTGCTCCGGGTAAAGCGGTGGCCACCGTATCAGATTCTGCCAGAAACGTAATATCTTCATCAATGGTTGCCTCCAGATGATCAGCAGATTTCGCGCCAACCTCCACTGCAATTCTTGAGCTTCCGGGTGTAAACTGATCGGCATGGACTGTAATTTCAAAACCTAAATCTTTAGTTTTAAGCAGAAAATCACGGCTTTCTTCAGGTTGGAAAGCAGACTTCTCAATAAATATATCAACACGTTCTGCAAGGCTTTCTTCTTTTACTTTAGGCAGAATCTCGGTCAGGATATATTGTAAGTAGGCCGGATTATCCCCCTCAAAATCCTTTGGCTTCAGGTGCGCTGAAAGACAGGTTGGTACAAGGGTTGCCGGGGTCTGCGCCTGTGCTTTCTTAATGGTACGGAGCATTTTCAGCTCGTTGTCAACATCCAGGCCGTATCCGCTTTTCACCTCAATGGTCGTAATCCCGAGAGAAATTAAAAAATTGATTCTTTCCAGAAGTGTCTTTAACAGTTCTTCTTCCGGAGCATTTCTGGTATGCTGTACAGAACTCCAGATCCCGCCTCCGCTTCCGGCAATTTCCAGGTAGGTCTTCCCCGCATTACGCATGGCAAAATCATTCGCCCGGTTACCGCCAAAACAAATATGGGTGTGCGAATCTGTGAACGCAGGGAGAACGATCTGTACGCCTTCTACGGATTCAGTTTCGATATCCTGATATTCAGATTTTAATGTTTCAAAAGTTCCGGTTTTGTGAATTTTACCGTTGTTCACAATAATTCCGCCATCAGGGATGACGTGTATCTGTTCATCAGAAAGTTTTCCTCTTAACGGGAGATCGGCAAGGGTTACCACCTGCCTGAAAGGACCTATAAGTTTCATGTATCGGGTTTAAGCTGTAATTCAGATAAAAAATACGGGATGCTTCAGAATGCCGGATTGTGTTTTCATATGCGTTTCCGCGGTAATCCGGGCACAGACAGAAGCGCTGTACATTCTTATCTTTAATTTTCTCTCTCAAAAATACTCAAAATATCTCTTGTTCTCAAATCTTAATTTTTCCGTAATCTCAACCTCAATTTTTCCTATCTTTACGGTAAATGAAATTGAATTAATGCCTGATTTTTTACATCCCGATAAAGACAATTTTTCCAGCGATGAACTGATGCAGGAAGAACAGATTCGTCCGCAGAGCTTTAAAGATTTTGCCGGACAGAGAAAGACTTTGGAGAATCTCGAAGTTTTTGTAAATGCTGCCAAAAGGCGTGGCGGAGCCCTGGATCATGTTTTGCTGCACGGCCCTCCCGGCCTGGGTAAAACAACCCTTGCCAATATCATTGCAAATGAACTCGGGGTCAGCTGCAAGATTACTTCCGGCCCCGTACTGGATAAACCGGGCAGCCTTGCGGGCTTACTCACCAACCTGGAGGAAAACGATGTTCTTTTTATTGATGAGATCCACCGTCTGTCGCCTGTTGTGGAAGAATACCTGTATTCTGCCATGGAGGATTATAAAATTGATATTATGCTGGAAACGGGCCCGAATGCAAGAAGTGTCCAGATCAGCCTAAATCCTTTTACCCTGGTGGGTGCTACCACGAGAAGCGGAATGCTGACGAAACCGATGCTGGCAAGATTCGGGATCCAGAGCAGGCTGGAATATTATACAATTGAACTTTTGTCCATGATCATCATCCGGAGCGCAAGGGTTCTCGGCGTGAGAATTTATGAAGATGCAGCCATTGAGATCGCCAGAAGAAGCCGCGGAACCCCGAGAATTGCGAATGCCCTTTTAAGAAGGGTCCGGGATTTTGCCGAAATAAAAGGAAACGGTGAAATTGAAATCAACATTACCAAATATGCGCTGGATTCTCTGCATGTAGATGAATTCGGACTGGATGAAATGGATAATAAGATCATGCGCGTAATGATTGAGAATTTTAAGGGCAAGCCGGTGGGAATTTCTGCCCTGGCCACCTCAATCGCAGAAAATCCGGAAACGCTGGAGGAAGTGTACGAACCTTTCCTGATTCAGGAAGGATTTATCATCAGAACCCCGAGAGGACGGGAAGTAACAGAGAAAGCCTATAAGCATTTAAATATTCCGATACCGAGAAACCCGGGAGAACTTTTTTAAGCCGGACTTAGTTTTATTTTAAAATTAATTTTGCAGGTTTGCGGTTTAAAGAAAAGTAATTTAATCTATGTATGTACCTAAATTATACAGAAGCGAAGATTATAACGTGATGAAGGAAATCATCAGGGAAAATGCCTTTGCAATGCTGATTTCTTCCGGAGACAGAATAAGAGCCACCCATTCTATGATGATGCTTAATGAAGATGATCCGGAAAACACGTATATAGAAACCCATATTTCAAGAGCAAATCCACAGTCAAAAACACTGAAGAACGGAGATGAGGTCCTGTGTGACTTTTTGGGTGCACACAGCTATATTTCAAGCAGCTGGTATGACCATATCAATGTTTCAACATGGAATTACGAAGCGGTGCAAATCTACGGAAAAGTGCAGCTGATGGATCAGGAAGAGCTGTATAAGCATCTGAAAAAATTAACTTCCCGGTTTGAAAAAAGCCAGCAGTGCCCGATGATGGTGGAAGATATGGGGAGGGCATTTGTAGAGAAAGAGATGAAAGGGGCATTCGGCATCAAAATAATTCCGGATGAGATTTTCATCCAGCAGAAACTTTCTCAGAACAGAAAAGAGCATGACTTCCAAAACATCATTTCAAATCTTGAAAACGGAAGTGACAATGAACGAAAAACAGCTGATCAGATGAAAAAGCTGAAAAGATAAGACACGATAAAAACTTAATATTATATGAAATTATATCCAATACAATGTGGAAAATTTAAGCTGGACGGCGGCGCCATGTTCGGAGTCGTCCCAAAGAGTCTGTGGGAAAAAACAAACCCGGCAGACGAAAGAAACCTGATTGAACTGGGAACCCGTTCCCTTCTTGTGGAAGACGGAAAAAAACTGATCCTGATCGACTGCGGCCTAGGCAATAAGCAGGATGAGAAATTCTTCGGTCACTATTCGCTTTGGGGAGATGATAATTTAGACAAAAATTTAAAAAAATACGGTTTTGTAAAGGAGGATATTACTGATGTCTTCCTTACCCACCTTCATTTCGACCACTGTGGCGGTGCCATTGAATGGAATGATGACAAAACAGGATACCGGCCGGCCTTTAAGAACGCACAGTTCTGGTCAAATGAAAACCATTGGCAATGGGCAACCGAGCCCAATCCGAGGGAAAAAGCAAGCTTCCTGAAGGAAAATATCATCCCGATCCAGGAAAGCGGACAGCTTAATTTCGTATCCCTTCCCAACACGGGAAACTATGGTTTCATGCCCGATCTGAAAATGGATGTGATCTTTGTTGACGGCCATACGGAAAAGCAGATGCTGCCTGTTATCCAATACCAGGAAAAAACGATTGTATTTGCCGCAGACCTGATCCCTACAGCCGGACACATTAACCAGGTTTATGTAATGGGATATGATACAAGACCTCTTTTAACAATGGAAGAAAAAGGGAAATTCCTGAAAAAGTGTGTGGAAAATGAATATCTGCTGTTCTTTGAGCACGATGCCCATCATGAACTGGCCAGCCTTAAAATGACTGAAAAGGGCGTAAGGCTTGACGAGACTTTTAGCTTTAATGATGTTTTCGGATATTAATTGTTAACAATGGAAGAATTACATTCAGAAAACCTTACCACAGAACCGGACCCGTTATCGGCACCGAAAGTTATCGGGCTTACAGGAGGTATCGGATCAGGGAAAACTACCGTTGCACGTTTCATTGAGGAATTCGGATTTCCGGTATATTATTCGGATGACCGTGCAAAGACTATAGTCAATGAGGACGATGGTTTAAGGTTAAAAATAAAGGAACTTTTAGGAAATGAAGCCTATGATACAAATGGCCTTTATGACCGGAAAACAGTAGCCGAAAAAGTTTTTAATGATAAAGAACTGCTCGATCAGCTAAACGAAATTATCCACCCCGCTGTCCGGATTGATTTTGAAAACTGGCTGCAGCAACAGACCAAATACCTGGTTTTTAAAGAAACTGCCCTACTGTTTGAATTAAAGCTCAACCGGCAGTGCTACAAATCTCTCCTGATCACTGCTGAAGACAATATCAGGATTAAAAGGGTAATGGACCGGGACGGCAAAACGTACCGCGAAGTACAGGCCGTTATGGAAAAGCAGATGCCCGAAAAAGATAAAATAAAACTCGCAGACTGTGTTATCCACAACAACACAAACATAGACGATTTAAAGGAACAGACTGAAAAGGTCATCTTCGATATCGAATAAACATAAAACCCGTTAGAAAATACCTAACGGGTTTTTTATTGAGCTTTTTTAAATGAATTAAATTTACCGGTAACCAACATCGGGCGTGTTTAAAAGAGGTAATCTTTACAGAACCAATAATTATCAGAACCAATAAATCCCAAAGATTAAAGATGTTTTTGACTGATATATTCTTATCCCCTATTCATTAATAAATCAAACCGATTCTGATCTTGTTTCTCTGTTGAATTTGAAAAAATCAAGTGTTTAAATACAAAAAATAGGCTCCCGTAAACGGGAGCCTATTACAAATGATTAATAATTAAATGTATACTTATTCTTTGATAAATTTCTTCTGGGCAGAAGTTTCGTTTCCGTCCTGAATGTCTATTACATAAACACCATTTATCAGGTTATGTACATCTATGCTGTTATTTAGGATAATACCGTTGGATACCAGCTGTCCTGCGGCGTTATAGATCTTATAATCTGCTTTTTTGCTGATATTTTTCACATATAACACTGTCTTAACCGGGTTAGGATAAATTAATATATCCGTCTGATTAACCGGGTTAGGAACAGGAAGTTTAGAAATCCTTACTGTATAATCTTCTACTTCACCAACAGGGAAATTAGCACAGTTTACCGGGATTGCATCTTTTGCCATCGCTACTCTCATCACTACGTATTTGTAGTCTGTCAAGCTGATGAAGGCATCTGCAGGCACTGTAAATGTTCCATTGGCCGTAGCATCTGTACTCGGGTCAACAGCCATGATTCTTTCGTTAATATCGAAATATCCGTTTCTGTTGAAATCAATCCAAACAGCTACACCTGCCTTCGAACCTCCTGTAAGTTTTTTATCAATGGTAATCTGGTTTCCTGTAGATCCCTGTACCAATTCAATAAACTTAAGAGGGTTACCCGTAAAGTCAGAATAATTAGAAGCAACTGATATATTTTCCATTTTCGGTTTACCGTTTGGTGTAACGGTAACTTTTGAAATATAATCTGTACTTGCCGCAGAACTCATCTGGCAGTATACAATGGTAGGCGTTGTAAAGAAATACGGCAGTGTATAAGTAGCCGGCGTACCGCTACATACATTTGCTACCTGCATTTCATACTGTGTAAGCTCAATCAGTCCGGTTAATGTAACCGTATTGGTTGCAACCGCTACCGTTGTCCAGCTTGGAATCCCTACTTTTCTGTATCTTAATACATACGTTGCTCCTGGGAAAGGATCCCAAACTACAACTGCAGTAGTCGGTGTAAGGTTAGTGATCGTTAATCCCGGAGGAGGTAATTCACAGATTCTCTCTGTTACAAATACTTTAGGGTTAGACCAAGGGTTAACCGTTGTTTCACCGTTACAGATATTGGCTACCTGTACTTCATATGTCGTATACGGAAGTAAACCTGTAAGGGTCAACGTATTTAAAGGTGCTGTTGTAACGTTTACCGTTGTCCACACTGTAGTTCCTACTATCCTGTATCTGATCTGATAAGTTGCGCTTGCCGCCACAGGAGCCCAGTTGACTACTGCTGAGGTTGCTGTTACTGTACCGATTGTTACATTCGGAGGTGTAGGATCACATCTTGTGGTAAATGTTTTTACAGGTGCAAATGGCCCAGGGCTTGTTCCGCAGCTTGAAGCAATCTGTACTTCATATGTTGTTGCAGGGGTAAGTCCTGTTAAGCTCAAAGGCGGGTTTCCTGTTAATGTAGAAGCTGTAACTTCTGTCCATGGTGCTGTACTTCCGGCTACCCTGTATCTTACGATAAAGGTAAGACTGCCTGTAGGCACTGTCCATGTAACATTAGCAGAAGTATGCGTAATGGTATTGAATGCTAAATTAGTCGGTGCCGTTGTAGAACAAGGCCTCAGTTTTACCGAATAGTCTTCAACTTCTCCATTAACAGCATTCTGACACATTACAGGCGCACTTGAACGTTTCAGAACCACTCTCATGGTTGTGGTTAACGGACCGTTATACGCTGTTGTAGGTACATTGAACAATGATGTTACCGGAGTGGTAGCACTTGCTGCAGAGTTCATAATCTGTTCTGAAGTTTCAAATATACCGTTTCTGTTAAAGTCGATCCACGCAGAAACCGCATCACTCTGTGCCGCTCCGGACCATCCTTTAGATACGGAAATCTTATTTCCTGTAGAACCGATTTCCAAATTAACAAGTGTAGCCGGAGCTGTATAACTGATATAATTGGTCTGAACAGAGGTATTACTCATCGGAGGTATGCCCGGGTTAACAGAAGTCATTGTCACATTGGAAATGAAATCAGTAGTTCCGGTACCGGTCATGTTACAGTACGTAATCGGCGTAGTGGTAAACGGTGTAGAAGTAGACCAAGGTCCCTGGGTTCCGCCACAAATTGTAGCTACCTGCACTTCGTATGCCGTCTGCTCTGTAAGACCTGTAATATTATAACTGTTTCCTGTAATAGGTGCCGGAGATACGTTCCATGCTCCTACCGGGTTGGTCGTTCTCCATCTTACCAGATACGTGGCTCCTGTAGAAGAGATCCATGAAACTGTAGCGGTAGTAGCTCCTACATTGGTTAATACAATACCTGTAGGTGCTGCTGTAGTACATGGCTGGATATCAATGAATTTAACCTGATAATCTTCAACTTCTCCATCACTTGTAAGCGGTGAACACGCATCAGTTGGTGTAAGGAAATACACAATAACACGCATTTTCAGCTTATTGGTTCCGATATAAGCTCCTGCCGGAACAGCAAAGGTAGCAGTAACCGGTGTTGTAGAAGAGTATCCTAAGTTCATGACTCTCTCCCCTCCTGCGATAGTAGTCGGGTTATTATTGAATATTCCGTCTCCGTTGAAGTCGATCCATGCATATGTGGAATAAGTTCCTGATGTTATGGTTCTTCCTACAGAAAGTGAATTATTCGTAGAGTTACGGGCTAAGGTGATAATCTTGGTAACATCATTAGAATAATCCGTATAAGTACTAGGTCCGGAATTGTTGGACATAGCCGGCGTATTGGTACCCGATACTGTAATATTACTGATATAAGCATTATTGACAGTTGCTGTACCGGAATTACAATATGAAATGGCAGGGGTAGTGAAGTTCACAGAACCTGACCATGCTCCGGTAGTACCGCCGCAGATCGTTGCCACCTGTACTTCATAGGTAGTAGCACCGTTAAGGTTACTGATTGTGTAAGGATTGGTTGCTGCCACAACAGTTGTCCATGCTCCCGTTCCTGTTCTGTATCTCAATGTATAAGTAGCTCCTGTTGCATTGATCCAGGAAACCAAAGCGGTAGAGGCTGTTACGTTGGAAACAATAATCGGAGACGGCGGAGCTGTAGTACAAGGCGAAAGATCAATGATCTTAACGGCATAGTCTTCAATCTCACCGTTCGCTACCGTAGCACAAGGATCTGTAATGGTGCTGGTAGAGAAGATTACTCTCATTCTAAGGGTCAGCGGACCGTTGTAAGAAGTAGTCGGAACCGTAAACGTTGCCGTGATCGGCGTTGTTGTATTGGCTGTTGTATTGACTACTCTTTCAGTTGTCTCAAGAATCCCGTTTCTGTTGAAATCAATCCACACGCCTACTGCTAATGAAGAAGTGGTAGTGCCTAACCATGATTTAGAAACAGAAATGCTGTTATTGGTTGACGTACGAACCAGTGTAATCAGTTTCGCAGGATCAGCAGAATAGTTTGTATATGTATTCGCGCCTGAGTTGTTACTCATCACATAAGAATTCGTAGGGGAAATGGTTACGTTTGAAATATAACCGTTTGTATTATTGCTTGAAGTAATCGTACAATAAGTAACTGCAGGAGTTGTAAAAGGCATTGGTGCCGTATAAGTTCCTGTAGTTCCTGAACATACATAGGCTACCTGAACTTCATATTGGGTCTGCTCCGTTAAACCGTTGATGGTATAAGCACTGGTGGTTAAAGGAACTGTAGTCCATGTTGTAGAACCAAAAGGTCTGTACTGCAATACATAAGTAGCACCTACAGCCGGATCCCACATTACATAGGCAGAAGTAGCTGTAATGTTACTTACAGAAAGGTTCAGCGGAGCATTGCTCGTACAAGGGATAGGCTGGATCAGTTTCACAGCATAATCCTCCACTTCCCCGTCTCCGAAACTCTGACACATAACAGGAGAACTTGAGTATCTCATAGCTACTCTCATTCTTGTTGTTGCAGGTCCGTTATAAGCCGTTGTCGGAACGTTGAAGGTAGCAGTAACAGGCGTTGTTGCACTTGCAGGAGAATTCATTACCTGCTCAGTTGCTTCAAACACTCCGTTTCTGTTAAAATCAATCCAAACACCTACAGACTCACTGTAACTGAAACCGCCAGGGTAAAACTTAGATACAGAAACTGTATTTCCTACAGATCCGATCACCAGGTTTACTAATGCACTAGGTGTCGGTGAATAATCTGTATAAGTAGATCCCACAGAGTTGTTGCTCATAACAGGTGCACCAACCGGAGTTACCGTAACATTGGAAATATATTCCGATGCAAAGTTACTTGAGGTCATCGTACAATAACTAAGACCTAAAGTAGTAAAGGTTGTAATCGCAGAGAAAGGCCCCTGAACTCCTGAACAAACAGTGGAAACCTGTACCTGGTACTGGATACCGTCTGTTAATCCTGTGAGGTTTATAGAGTTTCCTGTAGAAGGAACCGTAATCCATGTTGTGCTGCCTAACGGACGGTACTGAACTACATAGGTTGAGTTCGCCGTAGCCACCCATGAAACAGTTGCCGTAGTCTGCGTAATTGCTGAAACCACAATACCTGTCGGAGCCGCTCCTGTACAACTTGCCAGTGAAGCTACTGTAGAACTTCCGATAGCATAGAATACGTTTCCGATAGCGCTTACTCTGATTTTAACATTACCTCCCAGCGTAAGACCGGTTAAGTTGATAGACTCATTACCGTCATTAGCTGTAGAAGCTGAAGCTACCGTCCAGGTTACTCCGTTATCTGTAGTATAGTCAATTTTTACATTAGCTACATTATAAGGAGCAGCTGTTGTATTAACAACATCCCAGGTAATATTGGTAGGACCGTTATTATAGGCAGTGGTAGTAGTCACTTTAAAAGGGCCGTCATTTCCTACAATAATCTGCTGGTTGGCAAATTGAGTCTGCTGCTGAGTAGCTACGGGATTGTTATCTCTTACCGTTACCCGGAAATTAGTGGTTCTGGCAATTGTAGAAACAGATTCCCAACCGTTATTAGCGTTATTTAAAACTCCGGCCAATACTGAAGATAATTTTGGAAAATATCTTACAGGATTGGTGGTAGGTGTAAATGACCTGAACGATCCTCCGGTAAGCGTCGTTCCTAAATTATTTTTATTAATGGTAGCAGATGCATTATCCACTTGTTCCCAGGTATAGGTCATTGGGTCATTCTCAGCATCCGTTGCAGAAGCTGTTAACACAAATGCAGTACCTTTAGGAATATTGTACGTAGGCAAAGCCGTAATTACAGGTGGATTATTTGTGGTGGTTGTTTCCACATCACACGTTTTGCTGTTGAGGTTATTCTGAACCTGCGTGATGCTAACGGCATGGAAATAAGGATCTGAATGCGGCTGAACATCTGTATTGGGACCTGTAATCCCTGCATAGCCCATAATAGTAGACCCGGAACCCGGCTCCACATTAACTCCTGCTCCTTCCAACCCATGAGAGAACGTGTGATTGGCTCCTAACTGATGCCCGATTTCGTGGGCTACGTAGTCGATATCAAAATTATCTCCCTGTGGAATACCGTCCGCAGGTGAAGTATAGCCTGAGCCTTTACCGTTTGGCACTGAAGTGGTCGGGTTGATACAAACACAGCCTATACAGCCTGCATTTCCACCTCCGCCTGAAGCACCAAATAAGTGACCGATGTCATAGTTGGCATTGCCCACATTGGCAGTAAGTGCCTGTTGCAATTCTCCGTTCCATGCTCCTCCGGCACCCGCTGCTGCTGGTGAATAAGGATCTGTTGCCGGATTTGTGTAAATAACACCCGGATAGTTCTGCAGATCCAAGTGCAAGGCAAAATCTTTTTCAAATACGCCGTTTACTCTGGTTAAACTTGCGTTGATTGCGACTAACGCATTCGCAACAGTCCCCCCAAAAAACTGGGTATACTCTCCTGTTACCGACATGGCCAGTCTCATCGTTCTGTATTTTTTGTCAGAAGATTTTGCGAAATTGGTGGTCTGGTTGGAAAAAGCTTTACCGGTTGTGTACAGTTTTTCGATCTCCTGTTTTGATAGCCTGTCCTCGTTCATGGAACAAAGGAAACCTTCATTGCTTTTATCAGTTTTTGGATGCACACCATACACTGTTTTAGACTTGTCAGCAGGCTCTATAAATTCGTACTGCCCATCCTTGATGATCATCGACTGAAAATCATCGGGTGCCATACTGAATCTAAGGTACTTGCCCGGATCATCAGTCCCGACACCTACATAGGAGCCCAGTTGATACTGATCTGCCAGTTCTTTCACTACCACAGGGAAGCTGTAAACGGCAAATCTTTCAATTTTTCCTTCTAAAGTTGGCAAAGAAATGGTTACGGGCTTTGCATTTTTGCCCGTTTCCTGTGCTTTTGCCAATTGAGACTTTAGTAAAGAAATGTCTAGAGAATAATAGTTCTTAATATCAGAACCTGCTCTGGATTTTTCTCCTCTGAATGTCGTCGGACTCCATTGTGCACTGGTAATCGCAAACAAAAAGAGGAAAAAGAAAGAAGTAAAATTTTTCTTCATAACTTTCTCAATATATTAATTAAACAAATCTAATCATTTTTTATTATTAATTTATAAATGTAACTATTTTTTTTATATAAATTCGACAAGGATTCAAAGCATGTATTTGGAATAAACAAACCCACAAACGGGCTTGCAGAGTTTTTCTCTATTATATTATGTAAGATAAAATATCCTGTCTTTTGTTGAGTTAAATAAATGCACTGCCTGTTAAAAACAAAAATCCCCGGTAGCCCGGGGATTTATATATTAATAATTTTTAAAAGTTAAATTACTTTTTGATGAATTTAATATTTTCAGAAATATTGTTGTCTTTAATGGTAATAATATAAGTACCTTTTACCAACTCAGCTACTCTCACCTGATTATTATCAATGTTACCGGCTTTTACCAACTGGCCGACAGCATTATAAATTTCAAATTTAGCTTTATTTGACACTTTAGTAATATTTAACACGTCACTTGCAGGGTTTGGATACAATCCGAAAGCTTCTTTTTTAACAGTTTCGTTAGTAGCTAAAACCTGAGCCTTAAGAAGTCTGCTTTGTGTAGTTGTAAAACTTGAGCTTGAAACTAAAGTTGCTCCTGATGTTGATTTGATATTATAATATCCACCATATAAAGAGAACCCATCACCGAATGAATCATTTATAGTGAATGTATAACATTCATTAGGACTTAATGTCCAATTCTGAGTAATTAAAGCAGGAATTGGGTTTGAACCTGGATTTACTACATCTGGATAATTACTGCCGCTATAAACTGTAGTTCCTGCACTATTTTTCAATGTCCATGATGTTTCAGTCCCATAATAATCTAATTGAAGATTAAATACTACATTAGTTTCAGCATTAGCAGGTGCCCCTACATAACTTCCTGTAACTATATTGTTAGATGCTCTTTGATCTGTTCCACCATTTACTGAAGCAATACTCACCGTTACAGGTCCTGCAGCCGTATTTGCAACAACAGGAAGATTTATAAGCTGAAATTTATCCTGAGCTAAATTTCCTGTCCAGTTAAAAGACTGAGCATTACCATTAATTGAATAACTAATCGTAGCAGCTGTTAAGGGGCTTGTCCCTCTATTAAAAAGAGATACTTGTAGAGCCTGAGGCGTACTGCAACTTGGGGTTCCGCATGCTCTTTCTATTTTAATTTCCGCATCATTTGGAAATAAGGCAATAGGAAGATCTCTAGTAGAAGTTTTCAAAGAAGCTCTTCTAGGTGAGTTATTCATCACAGCTGTTAATCTTGCTTTTTGATCATTTGTAAAAATGTTCATACATGCATCATTGGTATAATCCATATAATTTTGAACCATTTCAAAAATAGACGGGTTATCGCAGCTTGGATTAGTAGTAGGACAATTGTAGTTCTCTTGATGAGCCGTCGGCGTATCAGCACAGTAGTCTGTTCCACAAGTGGCATCTCCCCAAATATGTCTTAAACCTAAAAAGTGACCAACTTCATGAGTCATCGTTCTTCCTTTATCATATGGAGCTCCCAACAAAAATCCTGTTCCATAATCACTGCTTCCAAAAGTTGAAAAATTAGCAACAACTCCGTCTGTGTAATTGGCACCCCCAACTGCATTTAAGCCTGGAAGGCTAGAACCATCCGGAAACTGGGCATATCCTAAAAGATTAGTATTGGGTGCAGCAAATGCCACACTCCACATATTCATATATTGAGTAGGATCCCAAATAGTCTCAGGTTTCACAAAACCTTCAATAATATCTCTTTTAAAAGTAGACTGACACATTCTCACCCTATCAATACCGTTAGTAGGATTTCCATTAGGATCTACTTTTGCTAATGCAAACTGGATCTGGGTATCAGCACCTACTGCACTTAAATTAAATCCCGGAGTTCCTGTCAATCTACGGAAATCATTATTCATTACTGTAATTTGAGATATCACTTGCTCATCTACAATATTTGGAGCCGCACCGTAAGCCTGACCTCCGTGAATAACGTGTACAACTACGGGAATTGTTACGATATTACCATTTTGAGATTTACTGGCTTTAGCTTTTTCAACTAAAGGCTTCAGCCAAGATTCAAACTGATCCACTGACATTCTGCCAGGAAACGACTTTCTTAGAAATTCCTCATATTCTGTCGTACCACATCTTTCGAACCCATGAGATTTAGCTAACTCCTGTGATGTTTTTTCAACTGTAGATGTCTTAATTCGACTAACTTGTGCATTAATAATCCCTGCACATAATATTGGCAGTAAAAATAAAGTTTTTGAAGTAGTAGATTTTCGCATTTCTTTTACATTTATCGCAAATATATTCTTTTTTATTCGATCACCATAAAAAAACTTTTTTCAAGTTAAATTAAATAAATTCTTCATATACTATTAAATTGACATCATATTATTTTGAATAAATAAAAGAATCCGTCTCACAACTGAGGCGGATTTTTTTTGGTTATTATTTTGGTTTTTCGTATATTTATATCTGATAATCAGATATTTGTGTATGAATTTCAAACATTATAACCAAAATCAGACTGTGTTGTT
>Ga0265780_10002219_pt1 | contig 26662 bp, 31 predicted proteins | sample P1T30metagenome_FD_192432 | JGI IMG/M metagenome (GOLD analysis project Ga0265780, IMG submission 192432) | Plant litter microbial communities from East Loma Ridge, Irvine, California - P1 T30 | ecosystem: Environmental > Terrestrial > Plant litter > Unclassified | place: USA: California...
TTTAGGATCTAGATATCAGTACTCGCTACGAAAGGGTGACTGACCTCTTTGGCCTTTTCAGTGCCTTCTGGCCAAACTTCTGATATCTCTTCCTGGTTGTCGACTTCGTAGCCTTCGAGGTGATCTGGAACTGGAGTCGCGTCGAACAATTTGCCGAATGTCGCGTGTTTCCTGATCGAGGCATCGTTCGATTCCGGCAGAGGCGACATGTCGAGCAGCTCCGGCTCCTTGTCTAATAATCTAGCCCAGGCTACTTGTCAGCTCTTGCGCAGTATCAGTTTGAGAGTCGGACCTTTCTGCCATGGACTGCTCATCAGCGAAAGCCTCGGAGGAGGTAGTAAGCTTACCTGAAGACAGACATTGGTTTCCCAGCCTGAGATGTGATCCTTCCTGGAGGTGCTACCAACCGATCATGTACACATTGAACGTCGATTCCCTTCTCCCGACCTAATCTGACAGTCGCAATATCCCTGCGAAGCTCATCTACTTCATATTCAATATTTGCGAACACGTGAGTTGTCTTCAACTCTGAGAATACTTCAGTGACGAGTTTCCGAGGGATCGCAAGTCGCCGATCGTAGGAAACGATATGTAGTGGAATATTGAGATCGTCCAGTTTGCCCTGCCTGTCAGCATATTGTAGATTGCTTGAGAGCGAGAGAATTACCTTCAGGTAACGGAGATTACGGAGCATAAAGTCTATACGCTTGGAACTCCTGTCGTGCCATTTGTAGTCTCCTGGTGAAAGGACAAAGAGGGTAACGAGGGGTAGTGATAGCTCTTTGGCGAGTTTGGAAGCTCTTGACAATGCGGTATTATCCTCGACTAGATATTAGCTTTGACAAGCCCCAAGGCGCGATCGACTTACGTCGCAAATCATTCATCCTCATCCAGTAAACGACCGATTCTCCTTTCTCTACCTTCGGCGCCTTCTCCTTCAGTAATCGCATGAGCTGGTCTAGAGGTGGATCCGCATCTACTCGAGCGGCATCTTCGGCTGTAGCGACCTTGCCCTCTGGAAATCAGCCCCAACCAGACTGGACAACAATGGCACGTACTGATCTCGTACGCGTTCTTTGACTTTTTGCTATCCCTTCCAGCAACTCCTCCGCCTTCAGGACTTCTGCTCCTTTTATTTGATGGTACACCCTTTGCCCTCTCTCCATCCTTCCCATTACTCTTGACCTCACTCTTCCCTTTACCTCCCGCCCCATCACCTGCCTCTCGATCAAAAGCAGCATCCCCCATATCATTCTCATCATGCATCGGAACCTTCTTCCCTTCTGCTTGAGCTTTCGCTCTTGATTTCGAAGCAGCAGCCATATCTTCTTCGTCGTGGTGTAATTTCCGTAAATCCGGTTGTTGGCCCCTGGAGGATATTGTCAAGTGAGATTGTTTTGGTTTGTTGGGTGATAGAGAGAGTTGTCGGTTCGGAGAGTTGAATGATAGAGTGAGCTGAGGCATACGAGGTATTATTGATTGTACGAGTGGTCTTAGTGTACGCCTTAATATGATCATACAAGTATATGAGTATGAGTAGTAGATGTCTCTCTCAACAACAACAAATACCATCGATCAGTGACGTCAGGCACATGATATTGATCGGACATCGGATCTGACCGATAGTCTTACCAATTCTGTGCAACCCTCAGACTGGTCTGTACATCCTGAAACAAGTGATAGGTGGGACAAGAAGTTGCGAAAGAATGGAGGAAGTACACAATGTCAAGCGCTCACACTATTCGTGGAGTCATAGCGCCTCAGCTTCCACATGTTGATAAGAAGACCGAGTCACGTGCTCGGCTTCCATTTCCGCATCCACCAGAGGGTCTGACGTACGGGTTGCTGACAGACCTTTCCACCAATTGGGGAAGTCGCAGTCTGCTATGGAGGTGAGCGCAACTCGGGAGCCACGTTCAAAGACGCTAGCAGATGGGCAGACGGGTCACCATGGAAGTCAAAGGGGAATATCGGCCCGAGACGTTTTTACCCCATTCCCAATCTGACGGCCGTAGCGAGGTGTTCACACGAGTGATACTATGCCAAGACTTCAGGATCTATTTAGACTGGCTTGTGTGTTTTGAAAATTTTAATCTTCCCAACCCATTGAGCACACGTTCAGGGGTAATAGTCGGTGATACCGGCGATGACAGAAGCGGCATTGGCGGCTACCTCAGGGCCATCAGCCATCAACGTCACTCTTTCTGCTTCTTTTTTCCGATCTACCGCCCTCGCTAATTGATCCTATTTTAAGACCGAGATTGAGTCTGGGCGAGGAAAGAACAGAGAGACCAAGTTACGGCTCGGTGATCAAGTCGGCTGTTCCTTCTACAACCCGGCGGCATGCTTAAACCACCGCGCCCTCTCTCTATTACCGACCTGGGTAAATACTGACGCCACTGACTACATCATGCGGTCCTGGACAATTTCCAAAACACGGCTAAACGATACACGACGAATAGATGACATGTTGCTTGGGGTGAGATCCAAGGTATGAAGATTTTCTGAAGGGGTTGGGTGTGTTGAAACCGAATCTGTGGAGCAATAACGGAAGCGGAGGAGGCTAGGTCGTAAGACGCGAGACACGCACATTTCATCAGGGTGTACCCCAAAGTGGGGTCTTGTGCTCGGGACGTTAAAATCCTCGATTGCTTATAGGGTCAAATTAGATATATAACAGCAAGTTTTGCCAAACAAGCCTCTTGATTTATCAGTTTCTCTTTTTCACGTCAATACGTCTTGTATACAAGGCGTTTCATTCTTCTTCTCTATAATATAATATCACACTACTGTATCGATAGTTCCCTTTTTTCAACACAACTCGCTACAAACATGCTTGGCTTCGGAAACAAGAAGCGCGCCCAAGCCGTCCAGGACGAGAAGGCTTTCACGTCTGGCGAGCTCGTCAAGTTCGGTGGATTCAATGGCAACAGGCTATTGACTGCTATCGTCTTTACCGCTACTGTCGGTTTCTCTCTATTCGGTTATGATCAAGGTGAATTCTTGCCGGAACTGATGACCAAATCAAACAAATTCTGATAGCCAGGTTTGATGTCTGGTATTATCGGTGCCAAAACCTTCAACGATGAATTCCCTGCTACTCGACAAGCCGACAAGAACGATGTTCACGCCGGTACCGTTCGAGGATCCGTTACTGCCTGTTATGAAGTCGGTTGTTTCTTTGGTGCTCTTTTCGCCTACTTTGTTGGAGAGCGATTCGGTCGACGAAAGATGATGCTTGGTGGTGGTTACGTCATGATTATTGGTACCGTCATTACCGTCTCTGCTTTTGGTCCCGGAGAACCCCGAGGAAACGTCGGTGGTTTCGTTCAATTCATCATTGGTCGAGTCATTACCGGTCTTGGAAACGGAGCCAACACTGCTACTATCCCATCCTGGGTCGCCGAGTCCTCCAAGGCCCATAACCGAGGTTTCTTGATCTGTATCGAAGCATCCACCGTCGCTGTCGGTACCGTCATCGCCTACTGGCTCGACTTTGGTCTCTCGTACACCAACTCGTCCGTCAACTGGCGATTCCCCATTGCTTTCCAAATCTTCTTCGCATTCATCCTCATTGCCGGTGTTACCGTTCTCCCCGAGTCTCCTCGATGGTTGATGGCTCACGGACGAGATCACGAGGCCCAGAGAGTCGTCGCTGCTCTCGAGGGTGTCGCTTACGATGACCCCAAGGCTATCCAGGAAAAGAACAAGATGTCTGATGCCCTCGCCGCACAGGACCAGACCAGGGCCGCCCGAAAATCCGATATCCTCAAAGGTGGAAAGAACCAACATCTTCGACGAGCTCTTGTCGGTGCTTCCACCCAACTTTTCCAACAACTCGGTGGATGTAACGCCGTCATTTACTACTCTACTATTCTATTCGAAGACTCTATCGGTCTCACTGGTCGACTACCCCTCATTCTCGGTGGTGTCTTGTCTGTCGTCTACGCTTGTTTCGCTTTGACTTCATTCTTGCTCGTCGAAAAGGTTGGTCGACGAAAGCTATTCTTGATCGGTACTTTCGGTCAAGGTGCTTCCATGTTTATCGTATTCGCCTGTTTGAATGCTGGAGGTGCTCAGAACGCCAAGGGTGCCGCCGTCGGTCTCTTCCTCTTCATCTCATTCTTTGGTGCTACTTGGCTCCCCTTGCCTTGGTTGTACCCCGCCGAGCTCAACTCGATGGCCGTCCGAACCGAAGCCAATGCTATCTCGACCATGACCAACTGGCTTTCCAACTTCTTGGTCGTCCAGGTTCTCCCCACCATGACTGCCTCGATCAACGAATACACCTTCTTGCTCTTTGCTCTCGCCAACATGATCTTCTTGCCCGTCATCTACTTCTTCTACCCCGAAACTGCGGGGCGAACGCTCGAGGAGCTGGACGTGCTATTTGCTAGAGCACACATCATGAAGCGACGACCTACCATCATCGCAAAGGAGATGCCCAAGCTTACCGACCACCAAGTTCAGGTACTCACCGACCGATGGGATATCCACGGTGGTGCCGCCGATCACCCCGAGGGCGCCAACTCTTACGGAGGTCCCATCAACCAGGAAGAAGAGCATGACACTTCCCTTCCCCCTGCTCACCCTACCGAGAAGGCGGGAATGAACACTGTCGGACGAAGTGGAAGCGGAAGTGGAAGTAGTTTGTCGGGCAACAACACTCGGGTTCCTACTCCTACTGCCTAGATCTTGTCTCTTTTGGGGTATATTAGATAGATATACACGAAATAGAATTCATAGATACGGATGCATGCATCTCTACCTTCATATTTCTACTTGGCAACGGTCTCTGGCCTACTCTATGCCTGATAATCACTGGTGCAAGAGTGTGCAGAAAAGGGTGGCGAAATACTGCCACACCTATACTTGTAGCGGAATCAGATTTGTGAACCAAAGAATGACGTCCTGTTGAATAGGCGATTGTATCAAAAGTTACATCTACTGTATACTATACTCATTCCACCATACAGATTATAGCAAAGAATGGCACCCTTACCACCACCTCAAGCACAATTCTCAATCCCAACCCCGCCACCACCAGCTTCCGCCCCATCCCAATCATTCCTAACCAAAACTCAGCGATTCATCGAAGAAAACCAGCGTCTAATCCTCCTAGGTTGTGCAGTAGCAGCAGCAGGAGGAGCAGGGTATTACCTCTATAACCGACCTTCCGATAAACCATCCGGTAGCTCTGGATCCAGCCCTACATCGAGCTCAAAGAAGAAGAACAAGAAGAAGAACAAGAAGAATGGATCTGGGTTACAAGGGGGGTTCTTGAAAGGAGAGGGAGCACAGGGGCCATTGTTGGAGGAGATTGAGAAACCTAAACAGGCAGAGAAGGAGGCAGGTGTAGTTGAGGAAAAGACTCAGGAGCCAGGGACGAGTCATTTGATGGATGTTCCCGAATCTTCCGATTTGGCAGCCATGCCCGAGTCTGTAAGCTTTCTCATATCCTACCTCTGGAGTTCACAAAGCTGATATACAGGAACGTAACACGCTCGGAGCAACTTTGAAAGATCGGGGAAACAAACTATACTCCAGAAAAGATTTCCAGAGAGCAGTCGAGTGGTAAGTCCACCTTTATCATTCGAGGACGAGGTGCTGATGACAGCTACACAAAAGCAATCGAGGTATCAATAAGGAAAGACCCAGTCTTCTTCTCCAACCGAGCTGCTTGTAAGTTGGCTGCTCTATTCTTGGTCAAGCTTATATGTAGGCTACACCAACTTCTCTCCTCCTCAGTACGAGAAGTGCGTTGCCGATTGTGACGAGGCTTTGAAACTTGACCGGAATTAGTATGTGTCTCTCTGCCTAACACGATCATTGCTTATAACCAGCGTCAAGGCTCTCAAGAGGCGAGCTACTGCTTTAGAGAACCTCGGCCGAGACGAGGAAGCTGTACGAGGTATGTCTCTTTTTCGTAGCAACTGAAGGAAGCTGATCCCAGACTTCACCGCTACGACCATCATTGAGCGTTTCACAGATGAAGCTGCTGCTGCATCTGTTGAGCGATGTCTCAAGAAATTAGCTGCCAAGAAAGCAAAGGAACAGCTTGAACAGCGGGAACCAAGATTACCTTCTCCTACTTTTATCTCTTCCTACCTTGGTGCTTTCAGGCCTCGTACGTCCTTTCATATAGCGCTTAGACGTGGCTGATTATTAGACCCCAAGCCCACTCTACCTGCCAACCCAACTCAGGGAGATCAGACCCTTCTACTTGCTTTCGATGCATTGTCGGCTGCCGACTACAGCCACGCTGTATCATTCGTCAATGAGTCTATCGATCAGGGAATCAGCTTCAAAGAGGGACAGGCAGAGGCATACAACCTAAGAGCTACTTTCAAGTATGTTTTCCCCTATTTCCAATGATGCGTATGCTGATGGTAGATTCTTGATTGGTGATTCCGAAGGAGCCAAGACTGATTTGGAGAAGAGTTTGGATATCTTGCCTTCTTTCGTTCAGAGTTGGGTCAAGATTGCCAGTGTACACATGGAGCTTGGTGAGCTCATTCTATTCAAGTAGATGCTTGGCGTAAGCTGACAAGCAGGCGACCCAGCTAGTGCCTTCGGTGATTTCGAAGCTGCTATTCGACACAATCCAGACGATGCCGATATCTACTACCACCGAGGTCAAGGTAAGTCCCTGCCATCGGATGAAGAGCAAAGCTAACGGATAGTCTACTTCATCATGCAAGACTTTGACAAGGCTATTGCGGATTACAACAAATCTACCTCGCTAGATGATACTTTCATCTTTACCCATGTTCAGGCCGCTGTTGCCCAGTACAAACAGGGTAATATCGCTCAGTCCATGGCTGCGTTCAGGAGGATCTTGAAGCAGTTCCCTGAGAAGGGGGAGCCATCTAATTACTAGTATGTCAAACCTCCCTTCTCTCCTAATTCTATATCAAGATTAGAGGAGAGAATACTGGATTGGAAGCTGACGAGACAGCGGTGAACTACTGCTCGATCAGCAGAAATACCAAGAGGCCGTCGAGAGGTTCGATAAATCCCTTGAACTTGATAAATCAAGGCAAGCTCTCAACGTACACGGTTTCGACCGAGCTAATATTCAGAAAACCAAGAAACGTCCTCCCACTAGTCAACAAGGCCCTAGCAATCTTCCAATGGAAACAAGATATGCCAGCTGCCGAGAGACTATGTAACGACGCTCTAGCAATCGACCCAGATTGTGATGTTGCAGTAGCCACCCTCGCTCAGCTCTGTCTACAACAAGGAAAGATTGACGAGGCTATCAAGTGGTTCGAGATGAGTGGGAAATTGGCTAGGACAGAGGGAGAATTGGCAAATGCCATCACCTGTAAGTCTTTCCCTCGGACGATTCAGACATGAGAAAGGATACGACGCTAATGATAGATGAACATGCTTCCAGAGCTCAACAATCTTTCTTGAGGGTACGTCTAATTCCTCTGTAACGTGCGATTGCTGACGAGTAGAACTACCCCGAATTCGCCGAGCGATTGAACCAAATGGCAGCTCAGATGTAGATTGATAGGTGAATAGGCATACACACGTTGAGAGACGAGAGAATGGTAGAGTCATGGTGGGGGAGGATTTAATGATGATGAGCGGTAGTAGTAGTCGAAACAACAACTCCATGCACTTTCTGATTGCACCTCCTCGTGTCCGTTCACTCTTCTTTGCGTTCCTTCCGCCTCGCCTGCATACTCACGAGCATGTGTGTATGGTGACCTGCTGTCCTGGATGCCCTGTCCTACCATGTCTAGTGCTACCGCCTGAGTAGCGACACCACCTATTGTTCCAGGTGTTAGTGAATTGTGACGACATCCTTCAAATCGATCTCGACGGTCCAGGTCATCCACAGTAGATGTGTAAAATAACCATATTCATACAGTAGACAGTACTAACAAGTAAAGAGATGTATGGACCACCATCCCGCTCTCCAAACACTACTCCCTACCAAGGAGCTACCGTTTAAAGCGATTCGATTGAGCTGGGAATTAAGACGTCCTCATATAATTGATCTAGACACAGGTTGACGCTCGACTACTCGTGATTACTCGCGAGAGTGGGAGAAGGAGCAACTTGGGGAAGTTGATACTGTGACTGCCGCACAGCCCGTAGGCGTAAAGAAGAAAGAGAGGGGGCAGGGTTAGGTTGAGTTTTGTAGCACAGTGACGGGATTTAAAGGGATTATGGGACATGTGGCGTTTATTGTTGAATGCATCAAGCACTCTCACTCTGTCTATTCTATCGGTCTATTACTGAGTGCCGTACCCTTCTGATGCGATGACTAGACGACTTCTCCACTACCCCTCATCATCACTGTCATCCAACAATCTAAAATTACCATTTAAAAACCCATGCATCTTCGTACTACCCCCATAAGTCCTAGGGGTTTGATATTTTCTGTACCCCGGTTCAGCCCTCCTCAGTGTAGGCGCGGGTAAAGCGAGCGATTGTTCTACGAGCTCAGTCGAAGTCACCTCCTTCTCCTTCTCCGTCTGGGTTGGAGAATCGACTTGAGTTTCGAATTGAGTCGATTCGTATACAGGGAGAGAAGGGACCGAGGGGAGTTGGCCATGTCCGAATTCATTTGTATTGTCGAATTGACTATCGTTAAGTTGCGTTTGGGTTTGGACTTGGGTTTGAGATTGGGATTGGCCAAGATCTTGAGTCTCTGGTAGAGGCGGTGTTTCGATCTCGATAGGTCGATCCTCAGCTCCGGCCCGAGGTCGAGTCAGAGGTTGAGCACTATCGGGCAGACCGAGAGGCCAGGTGGTATCGCCCGAATTCGAGGTATCAGGGACGATAGTTCCCCGTTTCTTGCCACTACTCCCCGAACTCTCTAGATTGATGACATCGATCCCAAGTTCCTTTCCTCGATTAGAACAGGATCGAGTAGTAGGTCTCAATGATAGACTATTCGGTGGGGATTTCCGTTTCATCTTATTGGCTACGGAACCGGTACTATTTTGTCGAGATGATGTACTTTGTGATCCTCGAATCGGACCCCGGGAATCTGTCGGGATCGGTAATGTGAACTTAGGAATCGAGGAGACTTTCGTCTTTCGTCTCTTATCTGCTGTGGTGTGATCGGTAGGAATGGGTTGGATGGCACCAAAGATGTCGGATCCAATTCCCCCTGCGTCAGATTGAACACCCCTGTTCCCAATAACTCGCATAGCCGCTGGATCTTGTCGTGCCCAGGGCGTGGGTCGTATAGGTCGACCAAAGACTCGAGGTGGTGATGCAATATCCTCGGCTTCAGGAGGTAGGAGTTTGTCGGAGACGGGTCGAATGCCAGTAGTAGGGGTATGTACTTGGCCGGGAAATGGGACTGGAGTATCGCTAATAGCGTGGGGAGCAGGTCGATATTTGAGCTGTTCGAGGATTGCCCGGAGGGTGGCTGTCATTTCATGATCGATTGCAGGGGTGGAAGTTACGGGTCGGGCGAGATTGGCAAGTGTATCCTTCATACCCGCCATTTCCATTCTCATCTCCAACACGAGATCCCTCATCTCCTTCACCTCTCCACTGACTTCACCACCAGATCCAGTGGCAACAGCAGTCTTGACCTCCTCCAAAGCCCTCTTCAACCCAGCAATCGCACCAAATACTTTCCCACTATCCACCCCGACAGTCGGTTCCGAAGATATATCAACCTTCCTCATAATCTTTTCCATCGTTTCTTGTAATTTCGAAATCTGGTCTTTCTCAATCGGTGGTAGTTGTGCTTGGGTATGGGGATCGGGCCGATTAGATATCCTCTCCTGCATCGTTCTCATCGTTTCGCGAAATACGGCAACTTGTTCCAATGCCTCTGGTAAACCGGAGAGCGAGGAGAGGGTAGAAGTAATATCGTCGAGTGGGTTCAACTTGGTAATGAGGTGATTGAGTAGTGTCATCAATGGCTACTTGTCAGCTTGAACCGACACACGTTCGCTCAAGCTCACGTTCTCCACGGCACCTTCACGGACAGCTTCTTTCCTTGCTAGATCTTGCATTTCCAGCATATGGATCTTGACTTTTCCGGCAGCCAATTCGGAAGTAGTTTCCGGTACCGGCATGATAGTGGTCTTGATTGTCTCGGTGATCGACTCCAAAAATTCATTCAAGGCAGGAGTTACTGCTCATCAGCTTCCGAGCTACAGGGGTGTGTTAGGTGACGTACATTGCGAACTGATTTCCTCATTCAATTCCGATCTCGTAGGTAACACCTTCTGACCCATACTCAACTCATGTAATCTCTCTTTCAAATCTTTATTCTCATCTTCCAATCCTTTTAATCGATCTTCCAACGCTTCTTGAAATTCGGTATCTTCTTCTTCCTTCTTCCCAAATTTCTCTTCAATCATTGAATATAGACCTCTTCATCAGCTCGATTCAAACTAGTGAGAGTCTCTTACCAGCAATCTTTTCTAGGATCTCTACCCCTTTTTGAGCTTTGGGAGGTATAGAAGAAGGTCGATCACCTTGATATACCTGAGCCGCTGTTCTTGGCATAGGTATCGAGTCCGGTCGATAATGGTCAACAATGCCCATTGCTTGACTGCCACCAAGTGAAGAAGGAGGTCTGGGTACTTGTCGTTGCGTCTGAGAAGTGAACAGTTGGGTAGGTTGTGAAGAAGGAGGGGAATATCGATTATCAAGTCGATTCGAACTCGGTCTCTGTGACTGCGAAGACGGCTGTGAGTCCCGCCATGGTGTCTGAGGTTGACGTGCTTGAGTGGAAGAGATACGACCGAAAGAAGGAGGTTGACCGGGTCGAGGTCGCTGGAGAGAAGGGAATACTGATTTGTTCCTGGTAGGTAACACAGGCTGTGAGGAGGGAGGGGCACGTATAGTAGGAGGGGGAATCGCTGGCATTTCTGGATGCAGGCGATATGTGAGTAGGATGTAGTATACGGCCGAACGAATGAATGAACAGAAGAGAGCATGAAGGAGAAGAAAGAAGAGAAAATGAAATAACATTCAGTCGATGAAATCGAAAAGAGGTCCGTGCTCAAAACAATTACCCTTATTATACATTATGCTTGTCGTCTTGGTCGTCTATGCTCTATGCGTAGGTGCTTGACCGGCTCCACTTCCCGCAGGTTGGAATACCGGCGCATCACCATTAAATCCCCCTCCTCTCGCAGGGGTCGCAGGAGGTCCTCCTCGTCCTCTTGCTCCACCCCTTCCTCCTCGTCCACCACCTCTACCTCGAGCGTTGCCATCATTCGCCCGACCAGGATTGATCGGCTCGTCGTCGATCCGCACAGTCGCGGGATCCCTAGCCACACCTCCTGAAGCATGGGTAGTTCCGCGATTAGGTACTTTCCTCTGTCCTCTTCCCCTCGACTTCCCTCGTCCTCGTCCATCTTGTCCACTTCCTCCAGCGGTGGCAGTGGAGGTAGAACCCTCATTCTTCGCAATCTCCTGCTGTAACCACCGATCGTATTCCACTTCAGCAGCAGTCCTTTCTTCCTGTCTCCGATCCTTTTCTTCCTGTTCGATGATCTCAGCCAAAGAGCGCATCGTAGGTTTCTTGGCTTTTTCAAGATATTCTTTCTCTTGTTCTTGAATCTGAAGGAGGGAGAGTGATTGAGCTGCTGTGGTTGGTGATATAGCTAATGGGGCGGGTGGCGCGAAACCTGCTACTGCCGTCCAAGCCGAGCCACTGTTTGTCAGCCTATAGTCCAGAGACCTCTATCATCCGTCCACATACCTAGAGGCTTTCCGGGTGTTGGTCGCAGAAGGGATCTTTGTAGGTGTAAACACCTTCGATCCAGACGGTTGTCGCTGTGAAGAAGACGCTTGGGCGGGGGTAGCAGGACTCCTTCCCAGTCCGGGGAAAGAATTAGCCGTAGGCGGCGGACTTCCAACTTGAGCAGCTTGGACCGCCGAAAGTGACGGTCGGACTTGATCAACAGCTCGCCAAGGAGCACCAGAAGAGGATGCTTTGGGAGGAGTAAAGGACGCCGCGCTGGGCTTCATAGATGTAGGGATGGCGGGTCGAGGTTTGGGTGCGGAAGCTTCCGTTTCGGCCATTATACTTCGTAAATCCACGCTACTTATCAGTATTATTACCCGGCGGTGTCAATGGAACACTCACCGGCCCGATTCTACAGTCTTTGATTTCCAAGTGAGACCAGCCTTTGGACTCTGTGGATCGAGCGGAGTCATCGGCCTCGACCCCCTCGATGCCTTGCCCGAGACCATTGGCGACGCCTCCTCATCCATTGAGAAGATATCATCTTGCGCAGCTTTGATCTCAGGACTAGCGACCGGTGAGGGACTAGCCTTCCTCCTCGTCTTTGGCTTTGTAGGCTCGATCTTTGGCGACCGCATGACTCTGGGCTTGTAGGCGGTCCTAATCCTGGGTTGAGGAATATCCTGCAAAGCCAACCAATCTCCCCATTTCCCAACTGCTTCATCCATAAGCGATCCATCTCGAGAGACACCAAGTCGTATGTCCTGCTTCTTCGCGATTACGTTACACAGTTCTTGGAGGACATCGTCGTCCATTTCATCTAATAGACCTGATTCAAGCATCGTCTCCATTGAGGAGGTTATGAAGTCGAATATCGACAGTTTGAGAGTATGGGCTTGGTAGAACGCTGCTTCACATGCGAGTGCTGTTGCGTTGTAGGCGTTACAATGGCGGATGACGACTCGAGAGCAGATATGAACCAGCCGGTCAATCAGTAGCTCAGTCTGAATGTCAGCTTGGCCTTCCAAATCATCACGAGTGTCGTACAGCAGCAGCTAGAACCTCAAATACGAAATCCAAGAACTCGTCCAGAGTCTCTTGGTCTAAAATCAGCACTTATCTCCCCACTCTCCGAGCATAGGATGAGGAACTCACGATGGTAGTCAAACAAATCATCTTCCATCCCACCATGTAGATACTTGAAAACAAGCTTCATAGGCCTCCATTTCAGATGTTCCATTTTCACAACTACTCTTCCCCCATCTTCTTCCCTATTGGCAGTCCAATCCCGGTCTTCAAACATAGCCTCAAAGAACGGACATCGAGACCGCAATAGTACAGAAGAGCATGAAACTTCCTTATCGGCTAGAAGTAAGGTGGTATCGCATGAAACTGGTGGTGGGGTAGCGGCATATGTCCGGGAGAAGAATGACAGTAAGTCTGTGGACAAGGTACGAATTGGGATTGGAACCTTTGATGCGGAGTTCAAGATAGTCGAAAGGGGTTGGAGGTCGAGTGCATCGGCAAGTAACTTGAGATCGGATTTAATGGTTGCAATCGGTAGACCGAGATCGGGGAACTTGTCGGAAACAGCCCTGGCGACTCTAGCATCCCAAATAGCAGCAACCTCGTCGGTATAGATATACTGCAATAACAGGAATATCGTAATCGGTGATCGAGCTTCCAGCGTAATCTTCAACCCGGAATCCCTTTTGGCAACCTTGAAGCCAGCCACCTTTTCTCCCCTCAAGACCCGTTTAAAGACCGATGATCGCAAAGCCAGCATGATTGAATGCGCAGGTACCTCAACTCCACCAGCGACCAACCACACATCACTCCCAACAAGAGGTACACTCCAAGAGAATAACGAGTCGTTATCATCTCTTCTCCACCGCCCTAAGACTGTACACATCCGTATAGCGACCCTGGTATCACTGACCACCGAATTTCCACCATCATCCTCTTCATCCTCATCAATCTTGATTTTTGTCTCGCGATCGAAATCTTCTGAAGTCATTTGATTGGCGAATCTGCGGAAATGTGGTTGGAGGAGGAACAGATCTTCTTCAAGCGTTGGGCCTTTCAGGGGTACAGTGGGAGCGCGAGCGTCTGAGCGAATGGCGGCGAACGCTCCTGATTCGTTACATGATACTTTGATGATTCGTTGGAGGTAGGGTATACGGCGGAATTTGAGTTGACCAGCGCCTGATTTGACTCGTTGGCGAACATAGACGTGACCGGAGGTCGTACAAACAATAGCTGTCCCGTCGGAACCTATAGCAATGTCCTGGTTATCAGCTCATATTGCGTCGCAAGACGAGAAACTCACCTGAGCAGCAGTAAACTTCTTTCTCAAGCCCCAGATGAGCTGCGGTTTGACATTCACATGTCTCTCCTTAATATCCTTGGAGATATCTTCGAGAGGATTGGGGAGACTGAATGTGAAAACATCGCCCAGTGATGACAAGGCAGCAAAGCTGGACGCGCTAGATGTGACCTTCTTGATCATCGGCCTACTAGTGAGGTGTGGGGGTCGATACCCAAATCCACCGCTTCGAGGTACGGGAAAGCTGATCGTCAGTTTGACTCAAAGCAACATTGGGATGGTCTTACACGATCTTGAAATTGACATCATGATGGAAACAGATGACCTCGAATGAGTCCACCAAACAGACCATGGCGTAATCCTGTTGATCAGCATAGACCCATTGTGTAACAGAATACACGTACCGTAAGAGCGACATCAAGAACAGGCTGGGAAATAGCAGGTACTTTTCTAGGCAAGACCTGAACAGGATTCGTTGCTTTATCATATCCTACCCATAAGCATCTCCGTCATCTCCAATTTATGTCGAGAGGAGGAATATACGTACCGAGATGTCCAGCATTAGTTCCCCAAGTGTACACCGAATCCTCGGTCCAACAAGCACTAGCCATTCTTCCCGCAGCCACACCTTTTACAAACTCCTTCTTCAACATGCCCACAATCCGTTTTGGTGAAACTTGTATTTCCACCTCCTCCTTCCCCCTTGAGTTTTCAGGTTGTTCGATTGGATAACCGAGTTGTGAGAATCGATTGTGGCCCCATGAAAGGATATAGCCTCCTGTCGTGAGTGCCAAGGTATGATCTTGGCCTAGTGCTACCGATGCTATGGAATGTGGAAAGTCGGGCATTGGAGTCAGAGCCAACTGAGAATGGACATTACGTCCGAGCCTACTCGTCAGCCCCGCCCATATGAAGGAGATAGGACTTACCGCCCATTAGATCCAAATCCACATAAACTCAAATTCCCCTTCGCCTCAGTGGTTATGACACCGGTATGTAATTTGGCCATGACAACATCTTTAACCCCAATATGGAAGAACCTCTGCATCGGATCAGGCCTTCCACCCGCTTGATTCTGGGTCAAGAGGTTTACACGATCCGCAAAAGCTTTATCGGCAGTATCACCTGTCCCGAGGGCGAAATTACGGTTGACACCCCACACGTATAGGTCTGATCCATCGATATCGTGAGGAGGATTTGTCTATCATTAGCCCCGTTTGTGATAATACATGAAACGGGAGCCGGACGTACACCTTCGACGGTTCCATTGTATAGATCAAAAGCTGTCAGACCCTCTATATCCTTGATTCCCAGATCTATATCATGTCGCATGAGAAGGTCCCTAGCTGCCTTGATGTTCCCCACATACAACGCCCGATGTAGAGCTGTATGTCCCGATTCATAATCTTGTAAATTGACTGATATATTCGGGTTCCGCAATAAAGTTGAGAAGAACGAGTAGGCGATAGGAGCCATACTGGATGCTGCTAGATGCAGAACCCTGCCATCAGCCTCTCCTACCATCTGACTTCCTACAGAACCTCAACTTACGTTCGACCATACGAATCACGTTCGTTCGGATCAGTCTTTCCCCCTCCAACACCACTCCTCATCTCTACTGATGCTCCCCAACTCCTCCCCGCGCTCCCAGTATGCGTTTGCGCATGTTTCGAAGATGACGAAGTGGAAGTATCCAGTTCCTGTCGGAATTGCTTGACATTTCCGAGATAATAATGTGCGTGGAGGTTTGGCATAACACTCAAGGGGAATCAGTCACAGCTCCTATCACCTATCAGTATAGATGAGGGCTGTTACTGAACCGCTAGACCGAGGAAGATGGCCTCGGTTTATCGGATTGGTCTTCGTCCTTGTATGATCGATCAAGTCGGTTGAACGTAGATCGTTGGACGGAGGTGGTCGAGATCTGGTATCGGGCCGGCGGCAAGAGCTGGTGTCTGGGTTGATATCTCGGGTAGTATAGGGCTTATCGAGATCTACGGATGTACAGGATCTAGATGACAGATGAAGTTCTGCTTGATTGGGTATACACAACAGTTGGACGAATGAGTAACACAATCAAGTCGACTCGGAGCCGCCAACATGAGGACCTCCACTTCACACATCACACGTTCCCACATGTCAACCACACTACGAAACTGCAAACAATCAAATGCAACGAAATAGATATAAAACATAATGCATGATAATGACAATGATGTCGTCCGGATGATGGACCTCTCCTGCGCACGTATAAAAGCCCAGTGGGTGAGTATAAGACTATTTTATCTTGGTGACATGAAAATCGCAAAACGACACGGGTACAGTCGTCCGCAGAGTGTTAGACACCGTTGGTTCTTCTTCCCTCTCTTCTTCTTCTTCTTCTCGCCTCCTAGTCCTTTCGCACCTCGCTCCTCGTCCATACAATTCCATCAGACTCCCATTTAGTCGCGCGAGGCGATAAACGATCCATACCTAGTATCGATCTCGGTATGATTCGCGTATCGACCCAATTAACGAAAAGGGAAGATGTGTATCTATGTTCAGCGCCTGTGAAGTATACGACTGTGATAATCTAGAGTCGGATAGCAAAAAACGCCCTGGGGAGACCATAAAGTACTCCCACTCGTTCTTCGCTGGCAGACCTCATGAGCATCATCGAGTTGAGGATGAGCCCAGGTGGGTCCAATAGCGTGGTATGGAGGATCAGTAAAAGGTTGAGTAGGCGGCTTCATAACGTTGGATGCATGTACACTGATTATCAGTTTTGCTCACGAAGGAGGGCCAACAAACTTACTGTCTTGTAATACGGAATCTGTCTATCGGTCTGCGATGTCAGCTTGAATAAACGCACAGATTCGTATAGCTTACAGAACTCATGAGTATCGTCACTCCTCTTGACAACAGACTGTACAACATCAGCATTGAACGCAATGTAATTTGGAGGAATAGTAAGAGCGGGATTGGCGGAAATTAATCAAGAAAACATGGGTGTGGCACTTTTAAGGATTCAACTCACCTTCCATGCCTCTTCGAAGTCGACCGGTAAGATGACATAACGGTTCTTCCTGACGGCTGAAGAGTCAGCTAAAGGCGCGCTACTGCACAGATAGCCTACCCTGTAATCCAGCTGCTTGACAGATGGAAGCAATTTCTGCTGAACTTAATCGATCAGGTCGTGAGATGTCTGTCTTGTCAGCTTAATCCAGAATTACAGATCAATGGTAGCTTACAGTCCTCAAGGTCAACATCTGGACCCAAGTTCATACGTCCAGTGACAGTCTGGAAGATCAGTCGCCTCTCTCTCCTGGAAGGCATTGGGAATTCGATCTTTCGATCCAATCGTCCAGGTCGAAGCAGAGCAGGATCAAGCGTATCCTGTCGATTGGTGGCCATGATTACCTATTCATCAGCTTTTGTCCCCCTCCGCGGAGCCCTCAACTCACCTTGACGGAAGTTTGCTGGTCGAAACCGTCCATTTGATTAAGAAGCTCGAGGAGGATACGCTGTACTTCTCGGTCTGAACCTGTTTGAGCATCGAATCGTTTTGTAGCGATGGCATCGACTTCATCGATAAAGATGATACACGGCGAGTTCTCACGTGCGAGACGGAAGACATCTCGTACCATTCGTGGTCCCTGTACGTCAGTATGACTGTAAACTGAATGAATTAGGGAAAGAGACGCACCTCTCCTAGATACTTCTGCACAAACTCGGATCCTACCACTCGGATGAAAGATGCCTTTGTGGCATTTGCGACTGCCTTGACCAACATTGTCTTTCCGGTACCTAGGTATTAGCTGGACTGTCCTGTTGAATCTCATATGCAGTGAGCTTACCTGGTGGACCGTAAAGCAAAACACCACGAGGAGGATCAATACCGATTTTGGTGTAAAGTTCCATCTATTTCGTTAGCTCCTATGAATATTGTCGAGTCCGCGGAAACTCACCTGCTCCATAGGAAGCTCGACAGCCTCCCTAATCTCCTGTTTCTGAGAGTCCAATCCACCAACATCCGAATACTTGATATCCGGTTTCTCATCAGCTCCAAGCATTGCGATTGATGAATCAGCCTCTGGGGGCAGGATATCGACTAGAGCGTTGGAATGTCGATGCAAAGCGACTGAAGAGGATGGTTTGAGGAGTTCACGATCTAGGGTTGAGAGGATTCGGACGACGTGGTTGGAGCCTGGTTGTCAGCTTTCCGACTGCCTCATCATCTAGATAGGTTGAGTACGCACCAGTGGTAGATCCTACGATACCCCTCTTCTCATCGACGGCCTCGAGGAATTGACCAATGACCAGAGGAACAGATTGAATCCTCTTGACTTCCTCCTGTGCTCTGATCAACTCATGGCGCAGATTGTGGGTTTCATCTCGGATATATTCCTGCCTCTCAGCTTGTGATCACGGAATGCAGAACGGCAGCTTGCCTCTTGAACACTCAAGAACTCTAGATGAGCCTCGAGTTTCTTCCAGTTGGTGTACAGCTCCTCGTCACCTGATGGTAATGATTTGAATAGAGTCTGTTTCTCGTTGATCTGCTGCTCAATCGAGGGCTCCTATATGTTCAGCTGAGGATTCTAGTGTAATGATGTCAGCTTACCTGTATCTTGAGATCAATACCAATCTCCTCCATTGTGTATGAGATAAGTGATGTAGAATGAGGAGTATCCAGTTGAGGTTGACCGCGCGTTGTCATCGCTCACTCATTCAACGGAGATTACTCAATCTCCGTAGGATCCTACATTTCAAAAGTTAAATCGTCCATATTTCACCAAACCTGACACCGTATACGCATCATATCATGTCGACCTCAATAAGTACCCCTGCGTCTCTGGCGACATTCCCACAACCTCACGCCTCGACTTCGAAACTACCACATGTCACCCTCAATCCTGTTGAAGGTGGGGAGGGAAATGCCGCCTTGGCAGTAGCTGCCGTACAAGGAGATGGGGTCTGGACTTATGATGTGAGTTCTATCTAATGATATTCCCAGGGGGAAGTGCTTATGTTAGCTGCGGACTATGAGACCGCTCAACTCATTTACTGTGCCTCCTAGTACTGTCTTCTCGTCTGCTCCTGTATCTTTCTACAGTAAAGCAAAAGGGAAAGCGAATGGGATGGACGTCGACGAGGTCGTGTCGGGACCGGAAAGAATCACTGCAGTCGTATTAGAGAAAGGAGAGGGTGTCACAAAGGAGACCAAGCGGAAAGTAATCTGGGCATGGACGGGCGACGAAGAGGCTCGTCGTTCAATCACTGTAAGATCTAATCATGGGGTGTACGAAATACATCTGACCTGCAGGTGAAAGAGCCCATCCACGGACTTCATCGTACTGCAAACCCATCATACCCGATTCTAGCCGTACACTCCGCCAGCGCATTCTCCTTCATCCCAGGATCAGGTACTGAAGCTCGCCACGCCCAGTCATCCGACAAGACTTCCACCGAGGTCCTGGCCAGTCAAATCATCTTCTCGTCTCCTGAACACACGAGGTGTTTGATCCTTGATGTCACTGGTCATTGGACATTGGTCGCTATCGAGAACGGGAAAGCGGAGAAACAGAAGGAGGGACAATTGACCGAGGATAAGAGGGTACTACGATTTGCAAGTATCAGTAAAGACGGTGTAATTACTGCTACAGGTACGTTTCCAAGACTGTCCTTGGGCCTCACTGACGATCAGATTCCAACAACCAGATCATCTCGAAACAATTCAACGACCCCATCTCGACCTCGTTCCCTACCTTCCTACATCCCACTCCCGCACCAATCTCATTATCCCTCCCCACGTTCGGTAAACCTCTCATCGTCCTTCCCACTCTCCACCCCACGCCATCGATTCTGCTATCAATAGCATCTTCCACAATCCCCGCTTTACTTTCCTCAACCTCAATCTCATCGACGAGTACGAAAACTACGATCTCGCACCTTGCGCTACTTGGTCAGACATCTTCGCATGTCCTCATCATCGGTGTAGTCTTACATCACGAAGGCGAAGATGGTGGAAGGAGTGTGGTCTACACTTGCGAGATCACCATCCCTGAGAGAGGGATCGGACTCAACGCTCTACTTGGAAGTCATGCTCGGACAGAGGAATACATCTCCCTACCCTCGACCGCACAGGCCGGCAAGGTCAACCAGAAACACGAGATCCAGGACAGGAGCATGGCGGATATGCAGAAAGCATTGTCAAAGGGGGATACCAAAACAGCCAATGCTCGATTGAACGATCTACTCAGTGACCAAAATGCTGCGCTCCCGGGCTCATTCGTCAAGGCACTAGTCAAAGTCGTTTTCGAGACTGCTCTGCCTGACTTTGGCAAGGAGGGAGACAGCAAGAAACGAGGACATTACGCTTCCGGAATTATTACTACACTCCTTCAGAAAGGACTCGTCAACGATGAGATGCTCAGCGGTGGTGTCGTCGCCGCCGGCCTTCTTCCTCTCGCGGACTGGGTAAGTTCTCCATTCTCATCTTAATGAGCGAATCCAGCTGACAGGCAGGAAAACATCTTCATTGCCCTTCCCGCCCTACGTACCATTCCATCCTCAGCTATCGTCGCTATCCTCAAAGCCTCCTTACAATCCGGCGAAACATCAATAGAACAGACACTCGAAGCCGTCGTTTCCTTGCCCCCTCCTCCACCTACCTATCGAGTAGAGCTCAAGCGAGGACTAGGCGTCGAAGATGCTACTTCCATTCTAGAGGTCCTCACCCAATGGGCCGAGGCTTGGGTATTAAGTAATGCCAAGGGTTTGAAATGGGATATCGATCAATCTCAGTTGAACGAGGAAGAAACTTCAATCCCTCCTCTCGAGGCTGTACGTCCTGCCTGCCCCTGATTGAGCCAAACTGATAAGCAGGTCATCACCCACTCATCCCTCCTCCTCGACTCTCACCTACCCCTCTTCCTCTCACACCCACCCTCTCACCCCTTTCTTACCCGGATGCAAGCTACCTTGGAACCTCTTTTGCACATGCAAGCCGAATACAGAGCCCTTCGAGCTCCACTCGAGGCTGTCTTGACACTCTCAAAGAGATCAGACAGAGATGCAGCGGAACGACTACGAAAGTCCGAATTAATGCAAGGTGCTTTCGGAAGGAAGAGCAAGGGCAAGATGGAGGCTGGTAAGCCTGGATTGGGAGAAGCGAAGGTCGGGAAATGGAAAGTTGAGGATTTCGTCTTTTAGTCATATCTGCTATTCTTGCATGCACTCACAATCCCGAAATGTGATGCATGAGCCATGATTCCGGAGGCGCATCTTAGCCCCTCTGGGAACCGCGACGCCATCTCAGGGGTCATACGTCTTAGGGTCCTGAACTAGCGTAACTCACGACGCGTCGGATGGTATTTCACCCCCTATTCATGGTCGATCGCTGATTTCCATCTGGCTGATCTTCTCATGGAAACAAGTTTCTAGCGTGTAAATTAGAGAACGGGATATTCGACGTCTACGACAACGTAAAAAGGATTCGCTCCGAAGATCTTTGGTAAACAACGACAATACGTCCAACCGACAATCGGAAACAGAGGCGTTTACAGGACCTCCTTTCGCGCACAGACTCTTTTCACCAGAGTGGGGATTTTCACTTGTCGACCTTTTGGACTTTGGAATAGACAATAGACAATAGATGGACAGGTTTGATAGCATAGTATACATCATAGAATAGATTCTCGTTCGCATAGTATCGACTTTGAATTATCACACGACCTCGACAACCTATACCCAAGCGAAAGGCATAGCGAAACATCTTATCCAAGATCCCTTTACCTCCTTCGCAATCCCGCCGAGAGTCAAAGGTCCTTCAGCTCTCGCTCCTTTATCTCCAGCTTGGACTCCAGCAATTAGCTCGACCGACAATCGTCCTTACTAGGAGACTAGGTTACGCTCGGATATCAACCCTAATCAATCGCAAATACACACACACTACCCCACTGTGGTCAAAGCAGAACTACCCCGAGACACAAAACAACAACACGGAGTTGGTCTCGGCATTGGCTATATCACTGCTTGGCACCTATTGGAAAGAATAGAACAAGGACCTGATTCCCTACTTGTTCATACCCTCATCCATTGGTACATCTACATCTGTTTACAAGGTGAGTACACATTTCTTTTCCCTAAGCTTGCGTCACATCCGAGACAATCATGTTTCTTCATCATCTTCTATTCTTGGCAATCAACCTGATATACTGTACTGCCGAGCCTTGTCGGCTTGGTGCAACAATTCAGTCTCGCACAATGTCGCAGTATCTTATCAATACTCTGATATCCAATCACATCTCGGACCACATCATTCGCAGGTTTCCGCCCTCCTTGCTCCTATTCTTCTAACTGCCGGTCAATTCAAATACATACTGATATTCTAGACTCCCTTACTCAACAGAACAGTCGGCATGTCACTCTCAATTCCCCGCCCAACTGAGCGCGCATCCGTCATGCTCCCCACTGTCACTTGTTCATCATGTTCCGCACCCATCCCCCTCAACTCACTAGGTGACCACGTCTGCCTCCCACCAAGTCGCTCCACTGGTTCGCGGACCGTCCCTCGTCCGTCCCAGCTTTCGATACCTTCAACCAAACCGACCGCTAGATCACCACTAGCTGGATCTTCACCTTTAGGTCGTTCGGAACCAAGCTCGAGCTCCAGCGCTAGTAGTAGCTCTCGACCTTTTGCTGGACCATCAAGTATTTCTTCCGGTAGTGGATCCGGCTCGGCTAGGAGACAAGCACCACCTGCTCTCGATATCCCATCTCATGATTTTTCCGCAAGGGCCCCAAGCCCATTGTCAGGAGGAGGTCAATACCTGACCGAACCACCTACCGCATCTTCATCACGAACTCCGTCACCTACAAACCCGTTCTTCCCACACCGCACTGAAGGCGATGGAGTAGTCGTCCATGGTCTAGGACTAGGAGTTGGGGGAAGTAGTAGGAGAGAAGGACCATATCCTACGGATCGACCATTACCTGCCGGTATTACTGGTCCTGGATTACAAGATGGAGCAGCAGGGATGGCAGGAGTTGGGCGGAGAGCATTTGCTGCTGCAGCTTGGGGAGTAAGGGCTGGCGTAGCGATGGCGCATGCAGGTGCTCAGAGGGTATCGCCAGTGGAACAGACATTCTCACAGCCAATACAGAATCAATCGAATTCGCCTACAGTATCACATGTCCCACTGGAACCTCCTTCGAGACCTACGGAACCTAGGGCGCGATCACCATTCGGTAACGGCCAGGGAAATGCCACGATGCCAGTCCCACAAGTGACTGGTGAGGACCAACGGCCAAGGGTTCCACTCGCTAATCGACCTTCATATTCCCGTAATCCCAGTGTGTCATCGACCTCGACTCATGTTCCATCAGACGAACGAACCTCATCAGCAATGTCTCGACGATCCGTCACTGCACCTTTACCTAGTACACACCGACGCGCCGAATCAAGCTCATCTTCTGGAAGTAGGGACGACTCAATCTCTCAACTCCTGCGAGCTCGTGTCGATCCCTCACAACAACAAGAAAAGAAACCTGCATTCTTTGAGAAGTACAAGCAATTAGTAGGAGCCACCGATGGACGAGGATCACCCATCCTATCTTTGGCCAACCCGGACAAGATCTCAAGTAGTCCCGAAAACGCTACTCTGAGGATCGAGGATGAAGATGATGATGAAGGAGAATCGGCACTACCCTGGATGCAAGCGACTCCTAACGCGTCGCCTGCTATCCCTCAAGTACCCAACTCAAGACCTACTCTGGCGCCTCGATCAGTCTCACAGGTCCATTCGAGGCAACACACTTTAGACAGTTCTTCTGGACATTCTTCCTCCTCTTCCCGATCCGGTGGAAATGGTGGATCCGGACCTGAATCTGAAGAAGTGGTAACCCCATCTCAGAGTTGGGAGGGAAGTCTGGTTGACCGTGTGGGCGGGTTAGCTAGGAAAGTTGGGGATAGTGAGCTTGAAAAGATTGGCGAGGAGGAAGAAGATGAAGGGGATAGAGTCGTCTTTAATACTGGACTACATCCAAATTCCCAATATCGACCTTCAACCTCACTTGCACGCTGTGATCAACCCGAAACCAAGGATACCCCCGTCTTCCCACCTCATGTCCGATCTCATACTGCGCCTTCACCCCGGCCATCATTGGGTCAAAGGAGCGGTAGCAAACGTACGAAACAATGTCAAAACTGCTTGGAGATCGTTGGTGGAACCCGTCGATTCGTTGAGCGAGACGGTATTGTCCTATGTGAAAAGGACTGGAAGAAACTCTATTTACCAAGTTGTCGGAGATGTCAATTACCGATTGAGAAATCTGCTGTTTCAAGCTCGGATGGACAATTGAAGGGCAAATGGCATAAAGAGTGTTTCAGTTGTACGAAATGTAGTATGCCATTCGAGGGGGATAGCTTCTACGTCCTTCACGGCAAACCTTGGTGTCAATATCATTATCACGAGGAAAAGTGAGTCCCTCTCTCTATATAAGAACAAAGCTGATGAACAGTGATACATTATGCGCCTCAGCATCATGTCGAAAGCCAATAGAAGGTGCATGCCTCTTGACTCAGGATAGGCGTTATCACCCTGGCCACCTGAATTGCGATAAGATAGGATGCACTTCGAAAATGGACGAATACTACGAGATCGGGAATAAGAGGTATTGTGAGAGGCATGTCGCTTCAGCCCTGGCTGGACCGGGACTGGGAGTAGGGTCCAGGCGGGCGGAGAAAAGGATTACGAGATTGGTAGAATTACCTGTAGGTGGCTTTGGGTTGTAGGCCAGCCACGGAGGATAGCGAGTGCTAGCAGGGGAATTGGAAGGACAATGCTCTAATGATACATGGACAATTTACAGTACTTGAACCTAATTGTTTGTCAGTATGTAGTATGTCACTATTATGTACCATAGTATATCTTGACTGCTTATCGTCTTCTCTGGAATCCATGATGGACATCGCGACGCGTTGATTCCAGCGTAAAGTCATGTCCGTGCCTTAAAAGATGATCGGATCAATCTTGATTCTACCAACCAACTGATAATCTATCGATACAAGGGCAAAGGCAAGATGCCTAAACCATTAACCCCAACTTCATCTCAGGAGATCATCGCTATCTCTCCTCCGATCTCTCTCAAGCCAAGTCGCAATGATCCTGGCAAAATGGCACGCGCAAGAGCTATACCTTTCGGAAAACCCGCTGCTCCATCACAATCAAAGACGATATCTCATATGTCAAATTACGCTTCTACCTCCACCTCGAACCGCACTCCAGATTCGTCGACAACATTACCCACGCCGAAAACCTTCAAACCAAGTGTAGAATTGAGAGGAAAGATTGTTGAGCATGTAAGGGCTGATAAGTATTTACAGCAAATTGGACATGTACCTACCCCTGGCGATCCCTCCAGATTACGGACTACTGGTACAACTAGGGGAGATGTTAAGAAAGGGAAAAGGAAAGAGAGGGAGGAAGAGGTTGAAGGAGAGCGGAAGAGATTATTGGCAGGAGATGGAGATGGGAGTAGGGAGAGAACAACTCAGAGAATGGTACGTTCATCTCTTGACCTTCTCATGTTCATCTCCACTCATCTCCGCCAAAACGATATATAGAGGAAGGGAGCATCGCTAAAGTTCAGATGTCTACTCTGGGGAAAGGTTCTAATCCAATAACGAATTCAGACCTGTATACCCGGTAAGCCCCCCTCTTCATTCTTGCATTTCGTCGACAATCGAATGATGCTGATGGGATAGGACAGACCATTTTGTCTCAAGTGCTACAGGACATCAACAATCTAATTCAGGGGGTGGAAGTGCAGGTCAAGGCACTTATTGGGAAGTGAGGAAAGCGAAGATGGCAGAACAGGCTAGAGAGGGTGTAAGTGTTACTTCCCCATTCCTGTTCTAGTCCATACTTGATCGACTACGAAGACTGGCAGATGTATTTAGTAAAAGCGCTGATTGGCAGAAAACAACGATTCTCGGGGGCTGTATATTCTACCTCAATGGATCTTCCGGTCCTAAAGTCTCGAATCTACAATTACAGAACGTAATAACCAGTAATGGGGGTACATTCATGTAAGTCCATCCCATCCGAGATCACAACACCTCAACGTCGTTCCAGATGTCCTTAATAGAGGGGCGGAAAGAGAACTGATCGTAGACCAATGCAAAGTGGATCATGTACCCATATCATTGCCAATGGTGGATTGTCCGGAACAAAGACTCAGAAATGGATAGACGGACAAGGGTCTAGGGGATTGGCGAAGCGGATGAAAGTTGTGACTACTGATTGTGAGTCCTAATTTCATATAAGATTCCCCTCTTAAAATGGTCGCGAAGAAGGGATAGCTGATTAAAAGGGATATTGGATAGTGTAGCGAATGGGAAACGGGTTTCCGAAGCTGGTTATGGAGTGATTAAAGATCCTGTACGTCCCCTTCCCTTTCCGAATCAATAATGGCTGAGAGAACAGACACAGAACAGTCTGCTTGGTGTTTTTGGAGTGAAGCCGAAAGTTGAAATTAGAGAGAAGGTCGTGAACGACGACGAGGATAATACCGATATCCAGGTAATACCTTAGAGGATTGCCTCTGTACCGATACCATTCACCTTGCCATCTTGCCTGTCTTGCTTGTTGTAGCCCCCCTGCAATCTG
>Ga0265780_10002221_pt1 | contig 26649 bp, 21 predicted proteins | sample P1T30metagenome_FD_192432 | JGI IMG/M metagenome (GOLD analysis project Ga0265780, IMG submission 192432) | Plant litter microbial communities from East Loma Ridge, Irvine, California - P1 T30 | ecosystem: Environmental > Terrestrial > Plant litter > Unclassified | place: USA: California...
TGCCGGCATCCATCGCGCCTTCGGCCTTGCCGGCCCCGACCATGGTATGGATCTCGTCGATGAAGACGATGGTCTGGCCTTCGTCCTGCGCCAGTTCCTTCAGCACCGATTTCAAACGTTCCTCGAATTCGCCGCGGAACTTGGCGCCGGCCAGCAGCGCCGCCATGTCGAGCGACAGCACGCGCTTGCCCTTGAGCGAATCCGGTACCTCGCCATTCACGATGCGCTGGGCCAGGCCTTCGACGATGGCGGTTTTACCGACGCCCGGTTCGCCGATCAGCACCGGATTGTTCTTGGTACGGCGCTGCAGCACCTGGATCGCGCGGCGGATCTCGTCGTCGCGGCCGATCACCGGGTCCAGCTTGCCCATGCGGGCGCGCTCGGTCAGGTCGAGGGTGTATTTTTTCAGCGCTTCGCGGTTGCCTTCGGCCTCCTGCGAATTCACGGATTCGCCGCCGCGCACGGCCTGGATCGCCGATTCGAGCGACTTCTTGGTCAGGCCATGTTCGCGCGCCAGGCGGCCGGCGTCGGACTTGTCATCGACGAGGGCCAGCAAGATCATTTCGCTGGACAGGAACTGGTCGCCGCGGCGCTGAGATTCGCGGTCGGCCAGGTTCAGTAGCCCGACCAGGTCACGCCCGACCTGCACGTCGCCGCCGGTGCCTGAGACTTTCGGCAGGCGCTCGACCGCATTGCGCAGCTGATTAGCCAGCCCGCCGACGTTGACGCCGGCGCGCTGCAGCAGCGAACGCGGGCCGCCATCGTCCTGGTTCAAAAGCGCACTCAGCAGGTGCGCCGGTTCGATGTATTGATTGTCGTTGCCGACCGCCAGGCTCTGGGCATCCGCCAGCGCTTCCTGGAGCTTGGTCGTCAATTTGTCTTGCCTCATAATTTTTGCCCCTAGCAAATTAGTTAGTTTTCAGGATGGAACTAAATTAAGGGCCATGCATCGACTTTTCAAGATGTGAAAATGTGCGGATTGCTTAACTGTGGCTTAGAGCTAAGTTAAAATAGGCAGGTGGAAATGGCATTCTTCCACTGACAAACTGCCCCCAGGGCCGATGATGCCTGCACGAATTCCCGGTCATGGGAGGTGCAGGCGCACGCCGTCCGGCCTGCCGCATGTCCAGGGAAACGATAGCCCCTCACCAAGGACATGCATGAGATCTACCATGAAGGATTCCGGGCCCTGGGCACTGCTGCGCTACCTGGCCAAATGGCTGCCGCTGGCCCTGGTGACAGGCGTGCTGGCCGGCTCCACCTCGGCCCTGCTGCTGGTCGCCCTCGACTGGGCGGGCGCCACCCGCGAGGCGCACCGCTGGCTGATCTGGCTGCTGCCCCTGGGCGGCTTCGCATCCGGCTTGTGCTACCTGCGCTTCGGACGCGCGGTCGAAACCGGCAACAACCTGCTGATCGACGAGGTCCACGATCCGAAGAAGGTCGTACCGCTGCGCATGGCGCCGATGATATTGGGCGGTACCGTGGTGGCCCACCTGTTCGGCGCTTCGGTCGGACGCGAAGGCACGGCGGTGCAGATGGCGGGCGCCCTGATCGACCAGCTGACCCACGTCTTCCGGCTTTCGCAGGAAGACCGGCGCACGCTGCTGGTGGCGGGCATCAGCGCCGGCTTCGGCTCGGTGTTCGGCACGCCGCTGGCCGGTGCCGTCTTTGGCCTGGAGGTGCTCGCCATCGGGCGCCTGCGGACGGATGCCCTGTTCGCCTGCCTGGTGGCGTCCGTCGCCGGCGAACGCGTCTGTCTGCTGTGGGGCGCCCACCACACCCACTATGTAACAGGGCCGGTCCCGGCACCGGCCTTGTGGACACTGCTGGCGGTCGGCCTGGCCGCTGTCGTCTTCGGCCTGGTTGCCCGCCTATTCGCCGGCGCGACCCATGCACTCGGCGCCTGGATGCGGTGCAAGGTCGCCTATGCGCCGCTGCGTCCGCTGTTAGGCGGGGTGCTCATTGCCGTGCTGGCCGCCGCCTTCCCGATCGACCGTTTCCTCGGCCTGGGCATCCCCAGTATCCAGGCCGCCTTCATGCAGCCGCTGGCACCCTGGGACTGGGCCGCCAAACTGGCGCTGACGGTGGCGTCGCTCGGCAGCGGTTTCAAGGGCGGCGAAGTGACGCCGCTGTTCTATATCGGTGCGACGCTCGGCAATGCACTGGCGCCGCTGCTGCAGTTGCCGGTCGGGCTGCTGGCCGGACTCGGCTTCGTCGCCGTATTCGCCGGTGCGGCCAACACGCCGCTGGCCTCGACGCTGATGGCCATCGAACTGTTCGGCGGCGAGATCGCCGTGTACGCGGCCCTGGCATGCACCCTCAGCTACCTGTGTTCCGGCCACGCCGGCATCTACCGTTCGCAACGTATTGGACGCGGCAAGTTCCTGCACGGCCGCCCGGCGCCGGCGCACCTGCGCCTGGGCGAACTCGACGCCTGGCGCCGTGAGGCAGCCGGGGGCGCTGCCAGGAACACGGAAGAGCGCCACTGATTTGTGCTTTTCCTATCCCAGCTGTTCATAAACTGAACATCATGCACCACGCATAGTGTTCAGTTTCCGCACCTTTTTCGCTGCGCCTGCTCCCCGCTCCCGCTGATACACCCTCAGGCACGCTCGGCACGCTTATTGCGCGCATCCGCTCCATCGGCCCGCTGTGCCGATCCAATAAACGATAACGAGGAGATCGCGATGAAGAAGCTGCTTCTGCCGAGCGTGCTTGCCGCTGGCGCCATCCACCCCGCCGGCGCAGTCGATATCAAGGCCGGCGACTGGACCGTCAATGTCGGCGGCAACGTCAATGCCTATTACACGGTAGTGCGCTGCAAGGGCGGTTTCGATGGCGGCCTGGCGCTGGCCGGCCCCACCATCGGCTGCGGCGGCGAAGACCGCCGGACCACGGTCGGCAATGGCCTGCTCCCGAGCGGCCTGGTCACCTCTGCCACGACCAGCCAGGGCGGCTACGATGTCAAGGCCCAGATCGGCATCATGGTGGCCGCCGCCACCGACAGCGCCATCACCCAGAACAGCACGGTCGACGTGCGCCAGGCCTTCTTCAGCTTCGGCAACAAGCAGATCGGCACGGTCAAGCTGGGCCGCGACTACGGCATCTTCGGCGACAACGTCATCCTCGCTGACATGACCCTGATGGGCACCGGCGCCCCCTCCCAGGCCACCCAGCGCGGCCGCGTCGCCCTCGGCCACATCGGCGCCGGCTATGCCTACGCCGGCCAATACGGGCAAGTCGCCTACACCACGCCGCAAGTGCTGCCCTACGGACTGGTGCTCGACTTCGGCCTGATGAGCCCGGTGGATGACACGCCCATCGTCGCGCCTTCGCGCTACACGGCCAAGTCGACACCGCAGGTGCAGGCCCAGCTGAGCGGCACCTACGGCACTGCCAGAGGCTGGCTGGGCTTCAAGACCCAGCATTTCGAAGCCATCGGCCCCACGACCGGCAACCTGCGCATGAATGCCGTCGAACTGGGCGTGCAGCTCGACTACGGCCCCGCCAATTTCCTGGCCAACGTCCAGCACGGCAAAGGCCTGGGCGTGCTGTCGGACGCCGACCAGGGCGACGTGAAAACCACGCATTGGCTGGTGCAGGCAACGTACAAGACCGACGAGAAGCTGAAGCTCGGCCTCAACTACGGCCAGAGCAAGAACAAGGACGACGGCTTCGGCACCGGCGGGCTGAAGTCGAACAGCAACGTCACGCTGGGCGCCTACTATGCGCTGAACACCGCGATCACCCTGGTGGGCGAACTGGGGAGGACCCGCTCCAAGGGGTTTTCCGGGGCATCGAGCCACATGAACGGCGTTTCGCTGGGCGGCATCATCCTGTTCTAGTACTTGCGCCGGCATGGTCAAGGCCATCCGTTTTACGCAGCGGATGGCCTGGAGGCCGTACCACTCCTGCTACACTCGCGGGATCGATTTTTGAGTATCCGAGTGAAGCATGAAGCATGGTTCGAATGGCGGCCTGGTGTATTCCACCGAAAGCGGCCGCATGTGTCCCGATTGCCGCCAGCCGGTATCGGCCTGTGCCTGCAAGACTGCAGCCCAAGCCGCCGTCAAAGGCGATGGCGTGGTGCGCGTGTCGCGTCTGACGAAGGGCCGCGGCGGCAAGACAGTGACGGTGGTCAAGGGACTGGCGCTGGATCCGCTGGCGCTGGCCTTGCTGGGCAAGCAGCTGCGCGGCGCTTGCGGTTCGGGCGGTACGGTGAAGGATGGGGTGGTCGAGGTGCAGGGTGACCATGTCGAGCTGGTCATGGAGACGCTGAACAAGCATGGTCATGCGGCGAAACGGGCGGGCGGCTGATCGGTGCGCCCGACATACGGCGAACGCACCCACCCCGCGTTGATTCAGGCTTGCTCGGCAGCAAGCGCGGATGGATGATGGCCGCCCATCGCTGCCATGTCACGCACATTTTTTTGCACTGCGATGATGGCGAACAGGCTCAGCACGAAGGACATGGCATAAAAACCTTTTTCGCTCAGCGTCAGATTCGCGTTCACCAGACCGATGGCCAGCAGCGCGATAGCACAACCCATCGCTGTCCAGCAAAACCCGAGATACATGCCGGTGACAGCATGTCCCTCTGCGCGGTCCCGGATCGTCTTTTGCAGAGAAACTGCGGCGAAACTTCCCAATAATAAAAGCGTAAAGTAATAGCCTTTTTCGTTGAGCTGCATTTGCGCGTTCCACAAGCCGGCCAAATAGGCAATCAGGCCGACGATCAGTGCTCCCCAGGATGCGCCAAGAAAAGCGCCGCTTGGACGTGCAGGCATTGCATGGTTCATATTTGCTCTCCGGTTACGTGGATGGACCTCCAGGACGAGTAATATTGCGATAATGCAATTTAACGCGTCTTGACGTCGAGCAACAAAGAGCTCAGCGCCCCCACTTCGCCCTGGCCGTATCGTCGCTGCTGCGTGCATCGACCCAGCGCGCCCCGCTCGGCGTCTGTTCCTTCTTCCAGAACGGCGCATCGGTCTTCAGGTAATCCATGATGAATTCGCAGGCCGCAAAGGCTTCCCCGCGGTGGGCGGCGCTGGCCGCCACCAGCACGATCTGCTCCTGCGGCTTCATCGGGCCGATGCGGTGCACTACCAGCGCGCCGTACAGCGGCCAGCGCGCGCGTGCCTGTTCGACGATGTCTTCGAGCGAGCGCTCGGTCATGCCGGGGTAGTGTTCCAGTTCCAGCTCGGCGACCTGGTCGCCGTCGTTCATGTCGCGCACCGTGCCGACGAAGCTGACCACGGCACCGATGCGCGGGTCGCCCGCACGCAACCGTGCCACCTCCTGGCCGAGATCGAAGTCATCCGCCTGCACCCGCACCTCGGTGAACGCCACCCTCATTTGCCCTCCTTCGCCAGGCGCATCGACAATTGTTCGATGCGCGAGGCGGTGCGGGCTTCCAGCAGCGCCGGCAGGGCCAGCAGCGTGCGCAGCTGGGCCGCCGGGGTGGCTGCATTGCCGTTCTTCTGGCCCGACTTGAGCGAGGATTGCAGCACCTCGACCTGCAGCTTCAGGCGTTCACGCGCAAATTCCGGGCCGCTGTCGATGCCGGCGCCGATTTCCATGCGCAGCAAGTCATGCAGCAGGATCTCGCGGTTACGCTCCAGCAGCTGGGCGTAGGCGGCGCGGCCGGCCGCCAGGGCCTGGACGGCGGCGTCGAAACGGGTGCGCAGGGTGCGATCCAGTTCGGCATCCAGGGCCGGCAAGGCGCTCCAGCGCGCTTCCCAGTCGCTTGCGCCACCCTCTCCACCGCCCTCCCCGCCGGCCACCACAGCCTCGAGTTCCTGCACCAGGCGCAGCTTGTCGCGCAACTGGCTGGCCTGGGCCATGCCGGCGGCACGCCGTACCTGGTCGGCGTGCTGCTGGACCAGCGCCACGGCGGCGTGATAGCGCTTTTCGACGCGGGCTTCGTGGGCCCGCGGCACCGGGCCTATCGCCTGCCACTCGGCCTGCGCCTCGCGCAGCAGCTTGCCCATGGTGGCCGGGGTGGCCTCGGGTGCGGCCGCTTCCAGGCGCGCGCTGATGGCTTCCTTGGCGGCTTCATGGGCGCGGCGCTCGATGTCGGCCTCGTGCATGCTGTCCTTGCGGCGCTGGAACACCTCGTCGCAGACGGCGCGGAAGCGCTGCCACAGGGCCTGTTCGCTCTTGCGCTCGAGCGGCAGCGCGCGCGCGTGCTCCTGCCAGCGCTGCTGCAGGGCGCGCAAGGTGTCGATCGCGTGGCGGTCGTGCGGGTCGATGGCGGCGGCTTCTTCGATGATCGCTTCGCGCTCGGCCATCTCTCCCTTGCGCTGCTCCTCGAGCGGGGCCTGCATCACGTTCAGGGCGTCCGTGAAGTGGGTATCCAGGCGCTTTTTTTCCTTGCGGTCGATCGCGCCCAGGTGGCTCCAGGCCAGGCGTAGACGCTGGACGGTGCCGGCGACGTGCTTCCAGTCGGCTTCGCCGGATTGCAGGCGCGCGATCTCGGCGCGCGCTTCTTCCAGCAGCTTTTCGCCGCGCGCCGCGTTGGCGTGGCGCTCGTCGGCCAATTGGCGGAAGTGGGCGGCGGCCGGCGCGTAGGCGGCGCTGCAGGCGGCGTCGAAGCGTTCCCACAGGCTTTTCGGGGCGGCGCCGGACAGGCTGTCGAGCGCCTTCCAGCGCTCGCGCATGCTGCCAACCTTCTTGGCCAGTTCGCTCATCGGCAGGTTCTGGGTGGCCAAGGTTTCCACGTTCTTGATGAGTTCCTCGCGCGAGACGTTGCCGCCCCAGCGCGCCCAGTCGGACAGGCGCTTCAGTTCGGCGCGGACGTGGGCCAGGCGGTCGGACTGGGCCGGCGTCAGGCGCATGCCTTTTTCGCGCGATTCCTTCAGGCTCTTGTCGAGTTCGGCCGCAGTGCCGAGCGAACCTTGCTGCAGGGCCGCTTCCATTGCATCCATGGTGTCCAGGAAATGCTGGTCGGCACCCTTCTGTTTCCTTGGCTCATTGCGCACCTCATCGCCCACATCGCCCGATGTCTTGGCTTCCAGCGCCGACCTGGATTCTTTCGGCTTGCGCGGCTCGGCTTGCGGCAGGCTCGCGAGCACGGCGTCGAAGCGGCGCTGCAACTCGCTGCCGGCTTCGCCCTGGGGCAAGGCCGGCAAGGCTTTCCATTCCTTGCGCAAAGTGTCGGCGTTCAATTCGGCCACCGGCTTGCCCGTCTGCAGCTCCAGGAAGGCGCTGCGCGCCGCCAGCGCGGTCTGGCCGGCTTCCAGGGCGTTCAGGCTGGCCTGCAGCTTCTGGTGTTCGACGCCGAACTCGGCGCCCAGGCCGCGCGGCAGCGATGCGTGTTCGGGTGCTTGCAGGGCCGCGGCTTGCTCCTGCGCCAACGCTTCCAGGCGCGCGGCGAGTTCGGCCGCCGGCAAGCTGCCGGAGGCGACGCCGGCCGACAGCTGGCGCAGTGCGGCCAGCCGGTCGATCATGGCGCGCTGCAATTGCACTTGCGCTTCCAGGCGCTGGCCGAGCGCGGCGCGTACGCCCTGGAGGGCTTCCTGCAGCTCGGGGGCGGCGATGACGGCCCATTTGCGGTCCAGGTCGGCAACGTGGTTGGGCGTCAACAACTCGTCCTTCAGCAGGGACTGGGCGTGCTCCAGGGCCGCCTGGGCGCGCCGGTGCTCGGCTTCGTGGTGGCGGTGCGCGTCCAGGCGCGACTGCATCAGCTTGGCGACGCGGCGGTCGGTGTTGCGCATCGCCGTATGGATGCGCTCGAGCGCTGCCGGGCTATGGACGAACTCGGCGGCGGTGAGCCGCAGTTCGGAGAATTCGCATTGAAGGATGAATTCCACCGCGGCGGCCTCGTCGCCCTGCACGCGGCTCAAGCGCTCGGCCTGTAGCGCGCGTGCGGCAGTAGCACCCGCGGCGCCGTCGGCGCCCGGTTTGGCGGACTGCCCGGCCGCCTGCTGCGCCTGCGCGCCCTGTCCGGCCGGCTTGTCGCCGGGCTTGTTGTCACCCGGCCGCTTGAATAGGAACTCGAACATGATGAAATCGCACTTCCAAAATCGCCATCATAACAAAGAACCTGATGGCTTCGCGCCACCGGACTGGCGTGTGCGAACAACACATCTGGAAGCATGTCAGTGGGCAATCGAAAGCGGCACCACCCGCCGCGCCTGTCCATGACTGTCCTGGGCAATCAAGCCGGCGCCCACCTCGATCTGGCTCCCCGCCTGGCCGTAGCGGCCGTCCTCCGCGCCGCCGCGCCGCTCGCGCGTGTAGGCGTCGTGCGCCAGCATCAGGTTGGCGATGGCGAACCAGGCGCCGTCGCCGACCACGCTGCGCGCCAGCGGGAACAGTTCGTGTTCCTCGCGCTCGAGCCGATGGCGCAGGGCCGCGACGCAGCGCTCGACGGCGTTGCAGAAGCGTTCGCGCTGGACCGGACGGTCGGGCTGGGCGACACAGGCTTCGGCCACGTAGATCGCTTCGGCGGCGTTGCGGCTGAGCTGGTCGAGCTCGTGCAGCAAGCCGTCGGCGGCGCCGGTATGGCGGCGCAGGGCCGGCACCAGGAATTTGTCCAACTTGCGCCAATGGCAGCTGTCGTAGATCTGGCGCAAACTGGCGCACAGCTGGGCTGCGCGGCCCAGGGCCAGGGTAGTGGTGTCGCCGGGCAGCGCGTGCAAATCCTCGGCCAGCGATTGCAATGCGCCGCGCACGGTGTTCTGTTCGACGGACAAGGCAACGAGGGTGTAAGTCGACGTCAGCATTCTGTCTCCGCTCAGTTGTTTCGCCAAAAGCTGCGCCGCAGGAAAGCAAGCGCCATGGAGGGCCGGCACGGGGCACAGATTGGGAAGCATTGATATTGACCAGGCGAATGCTTTTGTTGGTTTGTTGTCATCGGCCTGAAGAAGTACCAAGTGTAAGGATCGCAGCGGGGTTGGCGTTTGATATAGATCAAACCGCTGCCCGCGTCCGGCCTCGCCCGGCCCATGCTGTCATGGGTGTCGTCAGCGTGTTGCCAGGCAGTTGCGGATGACTATCCCGGCCGCGCGCTCAGGATGGCAACAGGCTTCGCGCGCCCATTCAATATCGGTTCGCCGATAGCAGGTTTCCAATGCGTTTTTGCCACTGCTGCGCATTCGCGGGAGAACTTTTTACACGGCCCGGAAGTCTGCGCTATAGTGGGCGGCTCATCCAAATCCAAGACCTTCCTGTCCTCCTCATGCGGCTGCTGCACACCTCCGACTGGCACCTCGGCCAGACCCTGCACAATTTCGACCGTACCTGGGAGCACCAGCGCTTCCTCGACTGGCTGCTCGACACCCTCGTGGCCGAAGAGATCGACGCCCTCCTGATCGCGGGCGACATCTTCGACAACGCCAATCCGTCGGCGGCTTCGCAGCGCCAGCTGTATCACTTCCTGCAACAGGCGCGGGCCCGCTCGCCGCGGCTCGACATCGTCGTCATCGCCGGCAACCACGATTCGCCCGGCCGCCTGGAAGCGCCGGGGCCGCTCCTGAGTGCGCACGGCACCCACGTGGTCGGCCACATGGTGAGGAACGAAGCGGGCGAGATCGACCTGGAGCGCTTGCTGGTGCCGCTGAGCGGTCGCGATGGCGCCGTACAAGCCTGGTGCGTGGCAATTCCCTTCCTGCGTCCGGGCGACGTGCCGCGCCCCGCGCCGCGTGAGGGTGAGGCACTGGACCCTTACGCCGCCTACCTGCAAGGCATCGCCCTGCTCTACCAGCAAGCCTATGCGCTGGCCGAGGCGCGCCGCACGCCGGGCCAGGCGATCCTGGCGATGGGCCATTGCCACATGGTTGGGGGCGATTCCTCGCCGGATTCCGAGCGCCGCATCGTCATCGGCGGCACCGAAGCGCTGCCGGCCTCGATGTTCGATCCCGGCCTGGCCTATGCGGCCCTGGGCCACCTGCACCTGGCCCAGCGCGTCGGCAAGCAGGAGCACCTGCGCTACAGCGGCAGTCCCCTGCCGCTGTCGTTTTCGGAAGTGAACTACCGGCACCAGGTGCTGCGCATCGATCTCGATGGCGCCGCGGCGCGCGAGATCGTGCCCTTGAGCGTGCCGCGCGCGGTCGAACTGCTGCGCGTGCCGGCCGCGCCGGCGCCGTTGAAGGACGTGATCGCGGAACTGGTCGGCCTCGACCTGCCGGAACGCCCGCTCCAGCAGCAGCCCTATCTGGAAGTCCGGGTACTGCTGGACGGCCCCGAACCCGGCCTGCGCGCCCAGGTCGAGGCGGCGCTGCAGGACAAGGCCGTGCGCCTGGCCAAGATCGAGCCGACCCGGCGCGTCGTCACCGCGCCCGGCATCGAACCGGCGCTGACCCTCGACCAGCTGGCGGCGCTGCAGCCGGACGAGATCTTCCGCCGCCTGTGGCAACAGCGCTTCGGCGCCGACGCCCCCGACGACCAGCTGGCCGCCTTTGCCGAATTGACGATGCCAGGGGATGCAGTATGAAGATCCTGCGCATCGCCGGCAAGAACCTGGCCTCGCTGGCCGGCGAGTTCGAAGTCGATTTCGAGCGCGAGCCGCTGGCCTCGAGCGGCCTGTTCGCGATCAGCGGCCCGACCGGCGCCGGCAAGAGCACACTGCTGGACGCCCTGTGCCTAGCCCTGTACGACGCCACCCCGCGCCTGCTCAAGACGCGCGCCGGCAACCAGGTGCCCGACGTCGGCGCGGACACCGTGCAAGCCCACGACCGCCGCACCCTGCTGCGCCGCGGCGCCGCCGAAGGCTATGCCGAAGTCGATTTCGTCGGCAACGACGGCATCGCCTACCGCGCGCGCTGGAGCGTGCGCCGTTCCTACAACAAGGCGACCGGCGCGCTGCAGGGCGTGAACATGAGCCTGCACAAGCTGCCGGAACTGGCGGCGCTGGGCAATACCAAGACCGAGACCCTGCTTGAAATCGAAAAGCGGATCGGCCTGTCCTTCGAGCAGTTCACCCGCTCCGTGCTGCTCGCCCAGAACGAATTCTCGGCCTTCCTGCGCACCGACGACAACGAGCGCGGCGAACTGCTGGAAACCCTGACCGGCAGCGCCATTTACAGCGACATCTCGCGCCGCGCCTTCGAGCGCTGGCGGGTCGAACAGGAAGCGATGCGGCGCCTGGCCGGCCGCCTGCAGGACCAGGCGCCGCTGGCGCCGGACTTGCGCATCACCCTCGACGAAGAACACGCGCGAGCCCAGGCCGCGCTGGCGGCGGCCGATGCGCGCCGCACGGCGCTGGAGCAGGGGCTGCGCTGGCACCAGGCGCTCGAGCAGCTGACGGGCGGCGAAGCCCAGGCCGAAGCCGCGCTGGCGCGCGCCGCGGCGGCGGTCGACCAAGCCGGCGGGCGCAAACGCCACCTCGCGACCCTGGACGCGGTGCAGCCTGCGCGCGCCCTGGTGGCCGAGTTGCAGCGCCTGGCCACAGAGCAGCGCCAGGCCCAGCTCGCGCTGGAAAACGGAGAAAAAGACCTGGCACGGGCGCTGGACGCCCAGAAGCTGGCGGCGCACGCCCGGATCGAGGCCGAGCGCAAGCTGGAAGCGGCCGAGCTGGCCCAGCGCGACCGGGCGCCCCTGCTCGACCGCGCCAAGGCCCTCGACGCCACCCTGTCCACGCTGGCGCCGGCCCACGCCAAGTCGGCCGGCGCGCGCGATGCCGCGGTCAAGGAAGCCAGCCAGCTCGATACCGCGCTGGCCACCAAGGCGCGCGAACTGGCCAATGCCCGGCAAACCCTGGCCGGGACCCGCGCCTGGCTCGACGCACGGCGCGACCTCGATGGCCTGGCCGCGCAATGGGCACGCTGGGAACAACGCCTGGTGCAGGCCGAGGGAGCAGCAAGCCAGGATGCCGCCAGCGCCGCGGCCCTGGCCCGCGCCTGTTCCGGCCTGGAGCAGGCGGAGACCGGCGCCCAGCGCACCGCGGCCGCCCTCGGTGCCGCGACCACGCTGCTGCAGGAACGCGAGACCATGCGCGCCACGGCCGTCGCGGCACTCGAGGCCTTCGATGGCGACGGCTTGCGCCGCGAACGCCGCGCGCTGGAAAAGCGGCGCGAGGGCCTGGCTGCCTTTGGCGCCACCCACACGGCGCTGGCCACGGCGCGCCAAGGCACGGCCAGACTGGATGCCCAGGCCGGGCGCCAGCAAACCGCGCACGCGGCCGCGGCCAAGGCGCTGGACGCGGCACGCGTCGCCGGCGGCGCCATCGAAGCCACGCTGGAGCAGGCCGAACGCCTGTACGAAGCGGCGCAGCTGGCCTGTGCGGACGGCGTCGAAAGCCTGCGCGACCGCCTGAGCCACGGCACGCCCTGCCCGGTGTGCGGCAGCGAAGAACATCCGTATCGCCACCAGGATGCCCGCCTGCACACGCTGCTCGACAAGATGGCGCAGGAAGTCGCGGCGCGCCGCCGCGAACAGCGCGACAACGTCAACGCACAGGCGCAGCAGCAGGCGGCGCTGGATGCCGCCGCCGAGCGCCTGCGCACCCTGGCGGAAGAGCGCGCCGGCCTGGTCGACGCGATCGGCCGGATCGAGGAAGAACTGGCTGCCAGTCCGCTGGCCGCGGAAGTCCCCGACGAGGACGGACGGGCCGCCTGGCTGACGGCCCAGCAAGACGCGCTGCGCACCCGCTTCGACGACCTCGATGGCCGCGAGCAGGCGCTGCGCCGCGCCGAACTGGCACGCGACGCCGCCCAGCAAGCCTGGGACAGTACCCACCGCGAACAGGCCAGGCTGCTGGAAGCGGCGCAGGCCGCGCAAGGCCAGCTGGGCCGCCTGGAAGCGGACATCGCCGCGCTGGCCGCGACCCGTGAAGCCGCTGCCGGCGCGCTGGCCGGTTTGCTGGCCGAACTCGATCCGGTGCTGGTCGACGCTTGCGGCGACGGCTGGCAAGCGCAGTGGCGCCAGGATCCGGCCGGCTGGCGCCAGCAGCGTGCCGGCGCCGCGCGCGAATGGGCCGAGCGCTCGGCGCAGCTGGCGCGGCTGGAATCCGGCATCGTCGCCTTCGAGGCCGAGCATGCGGCGCTGGCCACGCGCGCCGAACAAGGCAAGATTCGGGCAGGCGAAGCCCAGGCCGAATTTGAACGCATCGACACCGAGATCGCCACGCTGCGCCAGGAGCGCGCACAGCTGTTCGATGGCCGCCCGGCACGCGACGTCGAACAGGCGCTGGCAGCCAGCGTGGCCGCCGCGCGCGAAGGCGTCAACGCGAGCCAGGCCGCCAGCCTGCAGGCGGCCCAGCTCGAGGCCCGCGTGCGCGAAGCCCAGGCCAAGGCCCGGGAGCGCATCGCCGCGCTGCAGGATGCCTCCGGCGACACGGCGGCGCGTCTGAATGCCTGGATCGAAGACTTCGACGGATCCGACCCTGGCCTGGAGCCGGTCGACAGCGAACAGGCGCTGGCCGCCCTGCTGGCGGTCGGCAACGCCTGGATTGCCCAGGAGCGCGCCGCCTTGCTGGAGCTGGACGCGCAGGCGCGCCAGGCCGGCGCCGTGCTGGCCGAGCGCCGCATGCAGCGCCAGCAGCACCAGGCTGCTGCACCGGCGGATGCCCCCGGCCGCGACGCTACTACGGTGGCCCGGGACCTGGCCACGGCCGAGGGAGAAAAGCGCACGGTGCACGAAACGGCGGCTGCGCTGGCGCTGCGCATCCGCGAGGACGATACGCGGCGCCAGCGTGCGCAATCGATGATGGCCGAGATCGAGCGCCAGCGCGCCATCGAGGAGCGCTGGGCGAAACTCGCGGACCTGATCGGCTCCGCCGACGGCAAGAAATTCCGCAACTACGCCCAGCAATTCACGCTCGACGTGCTGCTGGGTTATGCCAACCAGCACCTGGCCCAGCTGGCGCGGCGCTACCGCCTGGAGCGCGTGGGCAACGGCAGCGGCCCCTCGCTGGCGCTGATGGTGCGCGACCAGGATATGGGCGGCGAAGTGCGCTCGGTCAACTCGCTGTCCGGCGGCGAATCCTTCCTGGTGTCGCTGGCGCTGGCGCTGGGCCTGGCCTCGCTGTCCTCGAACCGGGTCAAGGTGGAATCGCTGTTCATCGACGAAGGTTTCGGCAGCCTGGACAGCGACACCCTGGGCGTGGCGATGGATGCGCTGGACGCGCTGCAATCGATGGGACGCAAGGTGGGCGTGATTTCGCACGTGCAGGAAATGACGGAGCGGATCGCAACCAAGGTGCTGGTGCGGCCCGGCGGCGGCGGCAGCAGCTCAATTACCGTTCAATGATATGAAGCACACACTCTTCCTGTTCGACCTCGACGACACCCTGCTCGACTTCAAGGCATCCGAAAAGCTGTCATTCGCCCACACGCTGGCGGAACTCGGGATGCGCGGCGACATCGACGCCCTGTTCGCCGACTACCAGGCCATCAACCTGGCGCTCTGGAAAAGCTTCGAGGCGGGCACCGTCTCCAAGGATGTCCTGGAGATCGAGCGCTTCCGCAAGACCTTTGACCGGCATCGCCTGGATCTCGACCCGGACGCCGCCAACCGCCTCTACCTGGAAGGGCTGGCGAACACCGTCGTGCTGATCGACGGCGCCGTGCGCGTCTGCGAGACCCTGGCCGCCATCGGCGAGGTCGGCATCATCACCAACGGCATCCACCACATCCAGAACCGCCGCATCGCCAGTTCCGGGCTGGGCGAGCACATCGCCTTTGTCGCCACCTCCGAAGCCTGCGGCCACGCCAAGCCGGACAGCCGCTTCTTCGAGTACACGGCGGCGATGGCGAAAGCCTTCGTCAAGGACCAGGCCATCATCGTCGGCGACCGCCTGGATGCCGACATCCTCGGCGCCAACCGCTTCGGCATGGAAAGCTGCTGGTTCAATCCGGGCAATCTGCCCAACGGCAGCGCCGCGGTGCCGACCTGCGAAGTCCACAGCCTGGACGAGATCGTGCCGGCCCTGCGCCGCCTGGCCGAGGCCTGATCGGCGAGCGATGTCGGGTGCGGGCGGGTGCTAAAATGCGCGCCTCCCCAGCATTTTCCATGAGCTCATCATGTCCAAACCCGCCCGTTTCCTGACCTTCAAGTGCGCGAAGTGCACCAAGCCGGTCAAGGTCCAGCTGCAAAAAGTCTCGGCCTGCTCGCACATCCAGCCCTATCAAGGCATCTGCGATTGCGGCGAAATCAAGCGCCACGCCACAGGCAATCCGGAGGCGGTGAAGTCCTACGTCGATTCGAACGACCTGCACTGGCACCACCACCATTGATGGACACAAGGATCCACTGGAGCGAAGACGGCGAAGGCGGCGCAGACCGTTCGGCGCGCTGGCGCTCGGAGAGCGGCTGGCCGGCGCCGAAGAAAGTCGTGCTGGCCGACGACACCATGAACGCCGATACCGCTTACCGGCTGGCGCTGGACGGCACCGGCCTGCTGTGGCGCGGCGACTTCCAGAATGCGCGCCAGCTGCTGCAGGCGCTGGCGCGCCGGCTCGACCAGAAAAGCGAGCGCAACAAGCGCAAGCCCGCCAGGCCGGCCGCCACGCTGACCGAACAATTCCATCGCCACCGCCTGGCCCAGCTGCAGCGCGCGCGCCTGCTGGCCATGCTGCTGATTCCCTTCGACGCCGATTACACGATCCCGCTGCGGCGCGCGCCCGACGTCGCACAGGCGTGCAACGAAGCCTATGGCGCCGGCAGCGAGCCCTTCGTCGCCTCGCTGCGCGAGCTGCTGGGCCTGATCGGTGCCCATGAATGGCGGCGCAAGGGCGTGTTCATCCCGACGCTGGACGAGCGCATCCACCCCTGGTACGGCGTGTTCTCTCCGGTACGCGGCGAATACGTCGAGCTGGTGGCGCAGGCGCCCCTGCCAGCGCACGCGACGCTCGCCTTCGACATCGGCGCCGGTACCGGCGTGCTGTCGGCGGTGCTGGCCCGCCGCGGCTTGCAGGGGGTGCTCGCCACCGACATGGACGAACGCGCCCTCGGCTGCGCCCGCGCCAACCTCGGGCGCCTCGGCTTGAGCGACCAGGTGCAGGTGGTGAAAGCCGATCTGTATCCGGAAGGCCGCGCCGGCCTGGTGGTGTGCAACCCGCCCTGGTTGCCGGGCAAGCCGAGTTCGGCAATCGAATACGCGATCTACGACCCGGACAGCCGCATGCTGAAAGGCTTCCTGGCCGGCCTCGGGGACCACTTGCTGCCGGGCGGCGAAGGCTGGCTGATCCTGTCCGACCTGGCCGAGCACCTCGGGCTGCGTTCGCGCGAGCAATTGCTGGCGTGGATAGCAGAGGCTGGACTGGCGGTGGCCGGGCGCCACGACGTGCGTCCGGCCCATCCGAAAGCGGCCGATGCGGACGATCCGCTGGCAGCGGCGCGCATGCGCGAGCTGACATCCTTGTGGCGGCTCGTTGTGGCCTGATGAGTGTCAGTGCGGAAACTCGATTTGCGCCCTTGGATCGATTGATATACAATAGCGTTCTCAGACGCGGGGTGGAGCAGTCTGGCAGCTCGTCGGGCTCATAACCCGAAGGTCACAGGTTCAAATCCTGTCCCCGCAACCAGAATTCTTGAAACCAAGCCCGACTTTCGTAGTTGGGCTTTGTTTTTTGGTAGTACCAAGTTGCACATCAAGTTGCAAATAATAAGTAGTTGAGCGCGCATGAGAGACAAGAAAGACAACGCGACCTTCGAGTTGCCCGGCTTCGAGCCGGCCATACACGACGATGCCGTTGTTGTCCCCTCTTCCGAAACCAGGCGCGGCGGCTCGCGTCCGCGCCGGATCGCCCTCAAGCAGGAGCAGATGCAACTGCTCGACGAAACCGACGCCAGCGGCCTGCCTGTGTGGCAGCGCGATCCCAATCTTGACCTGACTGGCTTGCCGATCTGGCAGCCGGATACCTGATCCTCGCCGCGCCCGCGGTTGATACCATGACTGATACCGCATTCTCCTCCCTCCAGCTCGATCCGCGCTTCCTGGCCAACCTGACCCAGCTCGGCTATCACCAGATGACGCCGGTGCAGGCGGCCACCCTGCCGCTGGCCCTGGCCGGACGCGACCTCATCGCCCAGGCCAAGACGGGCAGCGGCAAGACCGCCGCCTTCGGCATCGGCATGCTGCTGGGCCTGAACCCGACCCTGTTCGCGGTGCAAGGCATGGTGATGTGCCCGACGCGCGAGCTGGCCGACCAGGTCGCCAACGAATTGCGCCGGCTGGCGCGCGGCATCGGCAACGTCAAGATCGTCACCCTCACCGGCGGCATCCCGATGCGCCCGCAGATCGCTTCGCTGGAATTCGGCGCCCACATCGTGGTCGGCACGCCGGGCCGCATCCGCGACCACCTGCAGCGCAAGACCCTCGACCTGGCGCGCCTGCGCACCCTGGTGCTGGACGAGGCCGACCGCATGACCGACATGGGTTTCTATGACGAGATCGCGGCCATCGTGCGCGAATGCCCGAGCCGCCGCCAGACCCTGCTGTTCTCGGCGACCTACCCGGACGACATCCGCGAAGCCACGGCGCTGTTCCTGAACAATCCCGAAGAAGTCGCGGTCGAGACGCGCCACGTGCCGACCCAGATCGAGCAGCGTTTTTACGAGATCGGCTTCGAGGGCCGCGAAGACGCCGTCGCGCGCGTGCTGCGCCATTACCGTCCCGGCTCGGCGATCGCCTTCTGCAACACCAAGGCGCGCTGCCGTGAAGTGGTCGACTACCTGCGAGGCAAAGGCTTCGCGGCCCTGGCGCTGTACGGCGAACTCGAACAGCGCGAGCGCGACGAGACCCTGGTGCTGTTCGCCAACCGCAGCTGTTCGGTGCTGGTGGCCACCGACGTGGCCGCGCGCGGCATCGACGTCGCCGGTCTGGAGCTGGTGCTCAACGTCGACGTCTCCAAGGATCCGGAAGTGCACGTGCACCGCGTCGGCCGCACCGGCCGCGCCGGCGAGACCGGCCTGGCGCTGACCCTGTCCGCCCCCAACGAAAAGCGCTTCGTGCGCCAGATCGAAGACTTGCAGGGCCTGGCCGCCGAGTGGCATCCGATCGCCGAACTCGACGATATCGACGTGCCCGCGGACGAACTGGCCGCGCTGGCACCGATGGTCACCCTGAGCTTTGCCGGCGGCAAGAAAGAAAAGCTACGCCCGGGCGACCTGCTGGGCGCGCTTACCAAGGATGCCGGCCTGACCAAGGAACAAGTGGGCAAGATCCACATCTTCGAGTTCACAAGCTACGTCGCCCTGGAGCGCGGCATCGCCCATCAGGCCTACCAGCGCCTGAACGCGGGCAGCACCCTCGGCCCCGACTACGGCAGCGTCAAGGGCCGCTTCTTCAAGATGCGCTTCATCGAAGTTTGATCCGCCTCAGACCGGAGTCATAGCCCGGTTTTTGCAACATCCCGGCAACAACTTCGGGGTCAGCAACTTCGGGGTCAGAGCAGAATGCTGGCGACATTCGGGGTCAGAGCACATATCTATTAGTTCTGGAAGGCTCTTGCTCCTTTTTTCGCGCCGAGCCCTTAACCCGCAAATCCATAAACTACGTGAAATAATATTTCAGATATCATAAAATACTGAAATATTATTTCAAGCTGTTCATTAGGGAAATTACTAAGAAAATCGCTCTGACCCCGAATTTGCAGCCATTTGTGCTCTGACCCCGAACTTGTAACAAGTGTAACTGCCGCGCACGCTTGAAATAATTTCCGGGCGGCAGCTCAGCAGTTCTGGCATGATTTGCTATCAGGGGACTTAGCAAAATGACCAGCTCAACCACAACCGCGCAAGAGACGACGGACAGCCGCAGCGTCAGGGACATCGTCGAGCACGCGCACGACCAGGTCAACGAAACCTGGTGCCGCAGGATTTTCCGTCAGCTGCTGCAATCGCTCGAACGGCAGTACGCGATGGAGATGCCGCACCGCGTGATCACGCCGGACACGGTCGTGTTCCACGAAAATGGCGATCCGCTGCTGCTGCCTTCGGTCGTCGACGATCCCGCGCCCGGCCCCGCCGACGACCTTACCGCCCTTGCCAAGCTCGTCCATTACGCCATCACCCAGGAATTGCTGCCGGCCGGGCCGCTGCACGGACGCGATCTGCAGGGCTACAGCGACTCGCTGAAAACCGCGGTCGACCGCTGCATGGATCCCGATCCGGCGCGACGTCCGCAAAGCATCGATGAGTTACGCGACATCCTCGGGATCGTTGCGCCCGGCTCGATACCGCCTGCACCGCCGCCGCCGCTAGCGGACGATCCGGTCGCTCAGCCGGCGGCCAGCCCCGCGCCCACGGCTGCATCCGAGCCGGTACCGGCCGCAGCACAAGCGCAAACGATGCGCGCGAGCGCCAGCGGCACCCAGGCATCGGCGCCCGCCACCGTCGCGCCGGACGCGTCCAGCCACCCTGCCCGCAAGCGCTGGCCCCTCGTCGCCGGCGCTGTCATCGTGCTGGCGATCGTATTGGCCGGCCTCGCCGCATTACGCAACGGCGACCAGGACAAGGAAAGCGACAGCGCCTACAACACCGCGCCGCCCGCAGCCGCACCCGCTACCGAGCCCGGCACCCAGGCCGCAGCGGACAACGCACCGGCAGCCAGCCCAACGGCCGCCCAGCCGCCGGAGACGCCGGTTACCTCCACCGCAACGGCCGCCGCCGATCCCGGCCAATCCGCCCCGTCACGGGACGCCGTCACCGTGCCCGCAACAACGCCGCCCGCAGTCCCGCCAGCGGAAGCCCCGGCCACGAACGCCACCGGCGCCACCGGCGCCACCAACGCCACCAACAACAGCGTCAGCTACCGACTGCAGATCCAGCCCTGGGGCACGGTCTACGTGGACGGCGTCGATCGCGGCGTCAGTCCGCCGGTCAAGCGCCTGGTCCTGGCCCCGGGCCGCCACACGATCCGCGTGGCCAATCCAAATTTCCGCGAACGCGTGCTCGAGATCGACACCGCGAGCGGCGACGGCCGTATCGCCGTCGATTTCAGCAGCGCCGAATGAGCCGGCGCATGGAAGATGACCGCAAGATGATCCCCTTCGCCCGCCAACTGCTTCCGGCCGCCGTGGCCACCCTGGCCGCGCTACTGGCCGGCTGCGCCAGCTACCCGATCTTCGACAAGACCCCGCCGCGCAACGCCGACCACCCGAAAGCGGTACCCGTAGTGGAGCGCGATATCAACGCCACGCGCGCGAAAGAACGCAGCCGCGAGCGCGACCGCGACGAGGCGCCAAGGGACACGGGCGGCCTGCGCGAAGGTATCCGCCTGTACAACGAAGGCGATTACAATGGCGCCATCAAGCGCCTGAGCGCACGCGACCTCAACAACGGTCCGCTGGCGACGCGGCTGACGGCGCTCAAGTACACCGCCTTCAGCTATTGCGTCACCTCACGCCCGGCCCAGTGCCGCCAGACCTTCGACAAGGCGCTGCGCCTGGATCCCGATTTCGACCTGGCACCGGGCGAACATGGTCACCCGCTGTGGGGACCGGTATTCACCAAGGCCAAGCAGGCGGCCGACTAGCTGGCCCGGGCCCGGGCCGCGGTCCTGAAGCGCAAGCTTGACCGCCAAATCTACACCCGGCTCAGCCCGGCCGAAGACCTGCTTCTTGCCGACCTCGGCAGCAAAGCGCTGCGCGATACCGGGAAAGACCAGTATCCCCTCACCCGGCTCCGGGCCGAAGCCATGCATGCACAGCATCCCGACGTTCAGGGCCTGTGCCGGACCTCGCGCGGGGACGACGCTCTGCGAACGCGCTGGTGCTGTTCGGCGACCGCACCGGAGCGGCGGCCCAGGCAGTATCGATTTCGGCGCGCCTGACCGCGCACGCCGATTGCCAGGGCAAATTACTGGCCCTGGCCGAGCACATCGGCGTGAACATCGTCCCCGGCCGGGCCCAGGCGCTCAAGCCCGCCTTCAGGCTTTCACATTCACCGAAGCCGGAAACGTCGGCGCCCGCCGGCGCAGCGTCGCCTGCTCATACGCATACGCCATCCCGATCAGCGTCGCCTCGCTCCAGGCCCCGCCGACAAAGGAAATCCCGACCGGCAAGCCATGCACATAACCGGCCGGCACCGTCACGTGCGGGTAGCCCGCCACCGCCGCCGGCGACGAGAAGCTGCCGCCGTAATGGTCGCCGTTGATATAGTCGGTCAACCAGGCGACGCCGCCGGTCGGCGCCACCAGCGCGTCCAGCTTTTCCTCGCGCATGATCTTGTCGATGCCTTCTTCGCGCGCGTAGCGGTGGTTGTTGGCCAGCGCCTCGCGGTAAGCCTTGTCCTGCAGGCCCGGCCTGGCCTGGGCGGCGATCAGGTGCTCCTGGCCGAAATGCTGCAGCTCGCGTTCGGCGTTCTTGTCGTTGAAGGCGATGAGGTCGGCCATGGTCTTGACAGGTGCGTGGGCGGCATAAGCGGCCAGGTAGGCTTCCAGGTCGGGCCGGAATTCGCCCAGCAGGACTTCCAATTCGCTGTCGTTGTACTTGTCGGTGTTCGGCACCTGCACGTCGACCAGGGTCACGCCCTGGGCCTTGAGCACGGCCAGTTCTTTCTCGATGAGGGCGTCGATTGCCGTGCTGCTGCCGAAGAAGTTGCGGGCCACGCCGATGCGCTTGCCCTTCAAGCCATCCTTGCGCAGGGCTTGCGTGTAGTCGCCCGTCTTGCCGCGCCCCTCCGCGGTGGCCGCGTCGGCCGCGTCGATGCCGCTGATCACGCCCAGCAGGATGGCCGCATCCGCCACGCTGCGCGTCATCGGGCCGGCCGTGTCCTGGGAATGCGCGATCGGGATGATACCGCTGCGGCTGACCAGGCCCAGCGTCGGCTTGATGCCGACGATGCCGCAGGTCGAGGATGGCGAGACGATCGAGCCGTCGGTCTCGGTGCCGATCGCCAGCGTCGCCAGGCTGGCGGCGATCGCCGCGCCCGAACCCGAGCTGGAGCCGCTGGTGTTGCGGTCGAGCGCATACGGGTTGCGGGTCTGGCCGCCGCGCCCGCTCCAGCCGCTGACGGAATGCGTCGAGCGCATATTGGCCCATTCGGACAGATTGGTCTTGCCGAGGATGACGGCGCCGGCTTCGCGCAGCTTGTGCGCCACATACGCATCCTTGCTGGCGCGCACGCCTGCAAGTGCCAGCGAACCGGCGCTGGTGCTCATCTTGTCGGCAGTGGCGATATTGTCCTTGATCAGGACCGGGATGCCGTGCAGCGGCCCGCGCAGCTTGCCGGCCTTGCGCTCGCGGTCCATGGCCTCGGCGATCGCGAGCGCATCCGGGTTCAGTTCGATCACGGCATGGATCGCGGGCCCGGCCTTGTCGATCGCAGCGATCCGGGCGAGATATTGCTGCACCAGCGACTTGGACGTCAGCTTGCCGGCTGCCATCTGGGCCTGCTGTTCCTGCACGCCGGCCTCCAGGATGCCAGCGCCGACGCTGCCGTTATTGCCAGCCGCCTGGGCCAGTTGTGCCACACCGGCAGCCACGCCGGCCACTGCGCCGAGTCGAACGAAATCCCTGCGATCCATGCCACGCTCCGTATCAGATAAAACAAAAGGATAACAGCTAAGTTGCCATGCAAAACGGGGTTGGCTTGCCGAGCTGGCGCTACATGCGCACGGCCGAAGCGCCAGTCATGCCCTCGACGCCTTTGCCATAAGCGGCGAGTTCCTGGCGCAGGCCAGCCACTTCGAGCTGCAATTGCTCGGTGCGCAGTGCCTGCAAATCGAGGCCGACCTGATGGGCCGCGTGCTCCAGGACGGCGATCTCGTCCGGCCGGTAAGCATCGCCGCTGGGCTTCTGGCCGAGCAGTACGAAACCTTGCAGTTCGCCGCGGAAGCGCATCGGCAGCGCCAGCGCGCCGGGCAAGCTCGACGCGCATTCGGCCGGCGCCGCCGGGGCCTGCTCGGCGCGCAAGGCAACCGCCAGCGGGTCGTCGATCCCCGCCAGCTGCGGCGCCGCCAGGCCGGCCGAGGCAGTCAGTGCGTAGTCACCGCCCTCGCGCCGGTACACGGCGCAGCCGGCGGCGCCGGTGAAGTGCTGCAGCGCCGACAAGTAAGCGCCGATCAGCACCTGCGGACTGGTGATGTGGGCGGCATGCTTGACGAAGCGGCGCAGCCTTTCTTCGTTCGCGTGCCATTTGTGGAAGAACATGCGGTCGACGAAGTGGTCGACAAAGTGGCGCAGGCGGTGGAACACGAGATACAGACCGAGGGCGATACCGGCGTCCAGGAAGGCATTCTTTTCAGCTTCCTCCGGGCTGACGAAATGGTGGGCCAGCCATTCCATCAAGCCAAAGGTCACCAGCAGCACCACGCTGACAATCGTGTACACGAGCGCGCGGTTGACGGCAAAACCGACGTCGAACACGCGATGGCGCAGGATCGCATAGGCAAGCGCGATGTTGGCCAGGATCGTCAAAACGATTTGCCCCTCGGCGAACGCCACGCTATCGGAATAAGGCATGCCCGGCAGGGTGACCGCGACGTAACTCGCAAAGCGTACGGCGGTTGCCACGCCGACCCACTGGATGCGCTGGCGCGCCATCCCGGAGGAACGACGGTAGGCATGCCACAGATTCACACCCGAGAACAGGAAGATCAGCGACAGCATGACAGGCAGGGATGCATCGGGCATGCCCTTCGGCACGGCCATCCAGCCGGCGCGAACGGCCAGGCCGATCAGGTTGTAGACGCAGTAACACAGAATAACCGGCACCGACGTCCAGCGCACCCAGCGCGGCACATGCGACACGTCGTCGTTCGGAAACAGGCAGGTGAATAGGAAGAAGCCGCAGAAAGCGACGAGGCCGACGCAAGGTGCGAGCACGACATAAGCGAAGGCCGTCAGCGCGCCGCCAGGCAGGAACTGGTTCGCGAACGAGGCTTCGATCATCACGATCAATGCCAGCAGGCGTGCGGAGGGACTGGCCGCGCGGCGCCAGCCGATCAATGCCGCCAGCGTCAGTGCCACGATCGAATTGATCAGCACCAGGACGTAGAACACACTGGTCCCGGGGTCGAGATGCGCCTTGGGCCGGGCCTCGATGAAGACATGGCGTCGTGCGCTGTCCTCGCCAATCGTCAAGCCGACCCGGTCGCCGGTCGCGAATGGCATGCGCCAGCCATCGCCGATATTGTCGTAGGTGATCATGTCGCCCGTTTTCGCACCCAGCATCGCCATCTGCGATCCGGGCTCGATGGTCTTGAGTTTCGCCCGTGCTCCTACGAGATTACCGGTGGAAAAACGCACTTCCGCCGCAATGCCGGGCGAGAGCAACTGCTGCCAGTTGGCGATGGCAAGGACACAGATACTGCCAAGAAGCAGGAGCGCGGCGCACAGAACCATCTTCCACTGACGCACACCGAGGGCTGGAATCTTCATCGTTGTTCAAGATAGAGTTGACGCTTCGATCATACGATGAATGTTGCTCCCAGTTAAAGAAAAAAATACAACAGGCATAGCCAGGGGCGAAAAAAAACGCTGCCTACGGGCAGCGTTTTCTTGTAGTCCGATGCGGCAACTTAGTTGCGCACGACGCGCTTGTACTCGGCGGTACGGGTGTCGATCTCGATGGTGTCGTCCTGGTTGACGAACAGCGGCACCGAAATGGTGAACTGCTTGCCCTCGATCGCGTTTTCGATCTTGGCTTCTTTCAGGACGTTGCCCGAAGTGTTGCCCTTGACGGCCGGCTCGGTGTAGATGATCTGGCGTGCGATGGTGATCGGCAGTTCGACGGAGATGGCTTTGCCGTCGTAGAACACGGCTTCGCATTCCATACCGTCTTTCAGGTAGTTGATGGCTTCGCCCATGTTTTCTTCTTCGATCTCGTACTGGTTGTACTCTTCATCCATGAAGACGTACAGCGGATCGGCGAAGTACGAATAGGTCACCGGCTTCTTGTCCAGCACGACGACGTCGAACTTGTCGTCGCCGCGGAACACGTTTTCCAGCGGTGCGTTGGTCAGAAGATTCTTCATCTTCCATTTGTAGGTGAAGCCCGTGCGGCTCGAGCCGTTGACGTCAGAGCGCAGCACGATGAAAGGCTTGTCATCGACCATGATGATGTTGCCGACACGAATTTCTTTTGCGGGTTTCATAGAAAGTTTTGGGTAAAAAATGAGTTGCAGTAATCGAGCATCATACCATGATCCTTGCCTGCCGCCTACCGAAGGGAGCGGGCGAAATGCAGCAGATTGCTCACCAAGTCGCCGTTCGCCAACATCAGGACCTGCCATTCGGTGGCACGGCGCGACAGTGTCGGCAGATCGGCTTGCAGGGACCTCCACAGTGCCGGCCAATCGGCCTGTCCGTCCGCACCGCCCTCGCCCGCTGCATTCCAGTGCAGGGCCAGGCCGGTCAGACCGTCGAGAGGCTCCGCGTCCCCGGTGTATTTTTCCAGGAAAGCACGAAGTTTAACATGATGCAAGTTTTCATCTTGCGGATAAATGTGCCAGATGAAGGGGCGTCCGGCCCATTGTGCGCGTACCCAGGAATCTTCGCCTCGCACGACATTCAGGTCGCAGGCCCACAGCAGGCGGTCATAATCGTCCTGGCGCAGGAAAGGAATCACGCGCACGGTCAGCTGCCCCTGCGTCGCGGCCGCGCCCGCCACCGGTTCGGTGCCGAGGAAGGCCTCGAGCTGTTCGCGCGCGACGCCTTCCGGCACCAGGCAAGTCACCGCCCGGCCGCCGTCGCGCCAGGCGGCGAACAAGGGCGTGACCGGCGCATGCGGGTAGCAGAACAGGCTGGCCTTGAAGGCGTCGATCTCGCCGTCAAGCACACCGAGGCCGCGCAGGAAAGCTGCTTGCAACGCGGGGTCGGCCTGGAAGCGGTCGCGCGCGGAGAGCAAGCCCTGCTCGCGCAGCAGGCCACCGGTTTTATCCGTAAATCCCGGGAAGAAGAAATGCTTGGTGAGCTTCAGGCGCGGGTGCATCGACGGCAGCGCATGGCAGGTTTCGACCCATGCTTCCGCACTCAAGCCTTCGTAATTGATCCAGACCGGACGCGGCTCGCACTGCGCCATCGCGGCAATATAGCCCGGCGGGATGTCGACGCCGAAGAATTCGATGACGATGTCGGCAATATCGGCGGCTTCGAAGGCAGCATCCTGGCCTTGCCAGTGGCGCACCTGCACGCCCTCGACCGTTTGCATGGCCACGTCGACCGCCACTGTTGGCCAGATGCGCCGGAAACTGGGCAGGTCGTCTACCCACAAGGTCACCGCGATGCCATGCTCGTGATGGAACTGGCGCGCCAGGCGCCAGCAGATGCCGATGTCGCCATAGTTGTCGACCACCTTGCAGAAAATCGCAAGGCTAAGCGGATGAAGGATTTCGGAAGGCATATCAGGCAGGAAGAATGGAAGGCCCAATAAGAAAACCGGGGCACCTCTCCGCGCAAGCGCGTTGGTCTACCCCGGTTTTGACTGGCGTTCCCACGGGGATTCGAACCCCGGTACTCACCGTGAAAGGGTGATGTCCTAGGCCTCTAGACGATGGGAACCTAAAACGGTATTACTAAATTTGGTGGAGGTAAGCGGGATCGAACCGCTGACCTCTTGCATGCCATGCAAGCGCTCTCCCAGCTGAGCTATACCCCCCAGGCCACTCAAGAAAAGAGCCGCCCGAAGCGGCTCTTTCTGAATCTGGCGTTCCCACGGGGATTCGAACCCCGGTACTCACCGTGAAAGGGTGATGTCCTAGGCCTCTAGACGATGGGAACCTAAAACTGTTACCGCTACTGCGATACCGCCTGCTGGATG
>Ga0265780_10002222_pt1 | contig 26649 bp, 9 predicted proteins | sample P1T30metagenome_FD_192432 | JGI IMG/M metagenome (GOLD analysis project Ga0265780, IMG submission 192432) | Plant litter microbial communities from East Loma Ridge, Irvine, California - P1 T30 | ecosystem: Environmental > Terrestrial > Plant litter > Unclassified | place: USA: California...
GGTCGGGACACCGGCGTAGCCGGTGGCCTGGCCGCGGTCGTTGATGGACAGCGCGCCGTTGGGCGTAAAGCCAAAATCGCCCAGGTCGCGCATCTTGCCCTTGGTCCAGATAAAGGAACGCAGCGGCTGGTCGGGGAAGGTCAGCGGCCCGGATTCGCCGGCGATCTGGTTCTTGTTGTTGACGGACGCTGAGAAGGTGATCAAGGGGCGATCCGGGAAGTCGTTGGGCAGGTCGCCGATATCCGTCAGCGCGCCGTTGGGCGCGCGCAGGAAACAGCTGATGCCTTCACTGGAGGGCGTATCCGACGCGAAGGCCGTGATGTAGCCGGCATTGTTGATGTCGCGCCAGGTGGTGAGCCGGCCGCCGATGACGCCGATGTCGCGCAGCCTGGCGCAGTCGTAGACGAAGCCGCGCTGCTGGCCGCTGCTGGTGGTCCACTCCCCCAGCACCTGGCCCTTGTCGTTGATGGCGACGGCAACGCTGGCCGTGCCTTTCAAGGTGCCCAGGTCGACCAGGCCCTTGCCGCGGTTGAGGAAAGCGTGATTCACCGAGGGCGTATGGGATAGTAGCCGACCACCACGCCGGCATGGTTGATGTCGGCGGCGGCGCTGTCGGCCGGCCCCACCACCGTGACCCGGTACTCCGGGTAGGCGCTGGCAGTGCCGGCCAGGGTGAACGACATCAGGGCCAGCGACAGGCGATAACGCAAATGCATGGCAGTCTCCTTGGGTTGGTGATGAAAGGGGAACTTATTGGGCCACCGGCCACGCCACTTCGCGGGCCTGGGCCTGGGCCTGCGCCTCGGCTTCGGCCCGATCGAGCGCCGCCGCCTGCGCTGGCGGCGCCGCCATGGCGGCCACCTCGGCCGCCTGGTCGGCATCCAGGACCGGCGCCGCCAGGCCATGCGGCCGGATCAGGTCGAGCCGGATCGCATACTGCACGCCGTTGCGGATGGCGGTGGCGGCCGGGCGCCGTTATTGCTTGCGCTCTGTAATGGCGCTGTCGGGGTCGATGTCGATCGCCACCCACTTGTGGATGCCGCCGTCCACATTGAACAGCGGCGCCGCCCGCATCCCGGCGTGGCGCCAGCCACCATCCGCGCTGCGAATCCGGAAGCGGGCGTCGAATACCTCGCGCCGCGCCAGCGCCGCCCGCCACTGCCGAAGCGCGGCCTCGCGGTCGTCGGGATGGATGGTGTCGAGCCAGCCGGGAGGCGGATGCACGCCGTCACTTTCCCAGACGTGTCCGGCCAGCCCCTCGAGCAGGATGCGCAGGCGCATTTCGTTTTGCTGCAGCACGGCTTCGCTGCGCTTGAGCGCGTCGATGTCGGTCACGACACCGATGTGGCCGGCCGGATCGCCATGGGCGTTGCGGATCGGCACCGATGAGACCCGGGTCCAGGTGGTGCGTCCGTCGTCCTGGATATAGATCATCTCGATGCCGGGCACGACGCGCTCGCCGCGCCGCGCCCGGGCGCCCGGGAAGTCATGCGGGGCGAGCGGATGGCCGTCGGCGCCGAAGCCGTGCCAGTGGTCCACGCGCGCCGCATCGCGCGAGGGCAAGATGCCGGTCGGCAGGTAAAGCGTCATCTCCGGATTCGACATCGCCACCATGCCCTCGGTGTCGAACACCGCCACGCCCACCGGCAGGCTGTCGAACACCGCCGACAGCCGGGCCTCGCTCTCGCGCAGCGCGTTCTCGGCGGCGCGCCAGCTGGTGATGTCGAAGAACGTCATCACGGCGCCCTCGATGCGGTCGCTCGTGGCGCGGTAGGGATGGACCCGCACGATGTAGTCGCGGCCGTCGGCGCGCACTTCGCGCTCCATCGGCTGCAGGGTGTCGAACACCCGGGCCGCCTCTTCGGCCAGCTGCGGGTAGTCCAGCCGGCTGGCGATGTGCAGCAGCGGGCGCCCGACGTCGGACGGCAGCACGTTGAAGAAGTCGGCGATGCGCGGCGTGAAGCGCTGGATGCACATGGCGCGGTCGAGGAAGATGGTGGCCACGCCCGAGGACGCGATCAGGTTGCCCAGATCGTCGCGCGCCTTGTCGGCTTCTTCGATGCGCCGCTGCGAGGCCATCTGGTCCAGGGCCAGCGCCTGGTTCCGGCAGCGCAGGTCGTGGAGCTCGTCTTCCAGTTCGGCGACGGTGGCGCGTAGCTGCTCGGCGATGCTCTGCGCTTCCTCGCACTGAACCCGCATCTCTTCGCCCGAGCGCTGCGCCTGGTCGACGGTGTCGTTCAACTGCCTGCGCAGATGGCGCAGCTCGGCATCGAGCTGGCGCAGCATGGCGCTGTCTCGGCCCGATGCCTGGTCCGACGCCCGGTCCGGTGTGTTGGCGGCGGGCTGATGCTGATCCAGCTCGACGAACTGGACCAGCATCAGCGTGTCCCCGACACCGGGATCCTCGAACGGCAGCACCCGGATCTCGACCAGCCGGGCTTGCCCATCGCGCACGTGGCGCAGCGGGCCGGTGGCACTGGATTGTCCATTCTCGCGCGCCTGGTACAGCGCCGTGCGCAAAGGCAGTTGCAGCGGCGACGGCAGCAGCGCAGCCAACTCGCGGGTGGGTTCGCCGCCGGGATGGCGCAGATAGTGCGCAGCGCATGCCGAGATGTGGACGATGTCGGCATTGGCGTCGAGCAAGATACTGGGCGCCCCCAGCGCGGCGCGCCGGTCGCGGTGGATGTCGGCGAACGCGGACAGCCGGTTGTAGAGTGGGGCTGATTTCTCCATATCCATGAGCTGGGGGTTGCCGAAGCGTCAACGTAAGAATGACCAGTGTAACCGTGGCCGTTCATGCCTCGCGTGCCAGTTAATATCAGCACGAACGTGCCATGCCACTTGCATGCAAGTTAAGATTATTTTCACTTTTCGTCCAAAAATTGTGACAGATCGACTAGACTCGCAATCACTTACATCATAGAGTCAACGATGTCCGATCCAGTCATCAGCAGCAACGACCTGCCCGTCGAGGTAGGTATTGTTCCGAGCAACCTGCATTTTCCCGTGGTCGGGATCGGCGCGTCGGCAGGCGGATTACCTGCCCTGCAACGCCTGTTCGAGGACATGCCCGTGGCGCACGAGATGGCCTTCGTCGTCATCCTGCACCTGTCGCCCAGTCATCCGAGCTCGGCTGCGTCCATCCTGCAGCGCGCCACCCGCATGCCGGTCATCCAGGTGACCTCGCGGGTGCAGATCGAGCCCGGCCACGTGTACGTGATCACACCCAACGTGCACCTGACGATGATGGACGGCCTCTTGATCGTCGAAGAGCTGCAGCGTCCGCGCGGCCAGCACGTGGCGATCGACCTGTTCTTCCGCACCCTGGCCCAGGTGCACCGCGAGCGCTCGATCGCGATCGTGCTGTCCGGCACCGGTTCCGACGGCGCCGTCGGCCTGTCCCGGGTCAAGGAGCAGGGCGGGGTGACCATCGTGCAGTCGCCGCACGACGCCGAACACGAAGGCATGCCGGCAGCGGCGATCCGCACCGGCGCGGTCGACTTCGTCCTGCCCGTGAGCGAGATGCCGCAGAAGCTGATCGACCTGTGGGACAACGCCAAGCGCATCCAGTTGCCGCCGCCGCTCGATGCCGATGTGCAGCAGGCGAAGGCCGTCACGCCGCCCGAGCCCGATGCGGGCAGCGAAACCGCGCTGCAGGAAATCATCGCCTCGCTGCTGAGCCGCACCGGCCACGATTTCCGCCATTACAAGCGCGCCACCGTACTGCGCCGCATCGAGCGCCGCATGCAGGTGCGCCAGACGCCCACCTTGCCCGACTACCGTGACCTGCTGCTCAATGACGCGGGCGAGAACAAGGCGCTGCTGGACGATATGCTGATCGGCGTGACCAACTTCTTCCGCGACCGCGAGGCCTTCGATTCGATCGAGCGCGACGTCATGCCCGAGCTGTTCAAGGACCGCGTCGCCGGCGACGAGGTGCGCGCCTGGGTCGCCGCCTGCGCCAGCGGCGAAGAAGCGTATTCGCTGGCGATGCTGATGGCCGACCAGGCCGGGCTCATGGAAAATCCGCCGGCGTTCCAGGTGTTCGCCTCGGACATCGACGACCATGCGATCGACGCCGCGCGCGCCGGCAACTATCCGGGCTCGATCATCACCGATGTCCCGCCAACCCGGCTGCGCCAGTATTTCAAGCGCGAGGACAGCCGCTACCGCATCCGCAAGACGCTGCGCGACCGCATTTTGTTCGCCTCGCACAACCTGCTGCGCGACCCGCCGTTCTCGCGGCTCGACTTGATCAGCTGCCGCAACCTGCTGATCTACCTCAACCGCGACGTCCAGTTGCGGGTGCTGCAGACCTTCCACTTCGCGCTCAAGCCCGGCGGCTACCTGTTCCTGGGTTCGTCCGAATCGGCCGAGTCGGTGGCCGAGTACTTCATTCCGGTCGACAAGAAGAACCGCATCTACCGCGCCCGCACCACCGATCGCCAGATGCATCACCAGAACCCGTCATCGGCCCTGTACGGCGTGCGCCTGCCCGAGATCAGCCGCCCCAAGCTGCAGGGCAAGCGTCCCAGCACCTATGCCGACATGCACCAGCGCGCGCTGGCCCAGTTTGCGCCGCCCTCGGTCGTGATCGACCGCGAGGGCAACCTGGTGTATGTGTCGGAGCAGGCCGGCCAGTACCTGCGGATGGGCGGCGGCGAGCCGTCGCGCAACCTGCTGACGCTGGTGCTGCCCGAGCTGCGCCTGGAGCTGCGCTCGGCCATCTACCAGGTGACGCAGAACGGCGGCAGCGTCGAATGCCGTCCGATCGACATCACCGAGGCGCGCGAGCTGGGCACGGTGGCGGCCACCGTGCGCGCGTTCCGCGACGAGGAAGCCGAATCCGACTACCTGCTGGTGCTGTTCAACCGGGTCGAGGACGAGCCGGGCGCCGCGCCGCAGCCGCGGCCGGACGGCAGCCACGACGTGGTGCTGTCCCAGCTCGAGGCCGAGCTGCAGCGCAAGCGCGAGCAGCTGCAAGAGACGATCGAGTATTCCGAGATCTCGACCGAAGAGCTGCGCGCCTCGAACGAGGAGCTGCAGGCGATCAACGAAGAACTGCGCTCGGCCACCGAGGAACTCGAGACCAGCAAGGAAGAGCTGCAATCGGTTAACGAAGAGCTGGTCACGGTCAACTACGAGCTCAAGGTCAAGGTCGAGGAAACCGGCAAGGCCAACGACGACCTGAACAACCTGATCGCCTCAACCGACATCGCCACCATCTTTGTCGACAGCGGCGTGCGCATCAAGCGCTTCACGCCGCGCGCGGCCGACCTGTTCTCGATCATCTCGACCGACGTCGGCCGCTCGCTGCTCGACCTGACCCACAAACTCGACTACGACCAGCTGGTCGAGGACGTCAGCGCCACCTTCGACACGCTGCGCCTGGTCGAGCGCGAAGTGCGCAGCAACGACGGCCGTTTCTACATCGTGCGCCTGCTGCCCTACCGCACCAACGAAGACCGCATCGAGGGCGCAGTGATGACCTTCTTCGACATCACGGCGCGTCGCCATGCCGAGGAACAGGCCCGGGCCAGCGAGGCGCGCATGCGCATGGTGGCCGAGAGCGCCAAGGACTACGCGATCATCACGCTGGACGAGGAGGGCCGCGTCACCAGCTGGAACAAGGGCGCCGAGACCCTGTTCGGCTACGGCGCCGACGAGATCCACGGCCAGGACCTGGAGCGCCTGTTCGTGCCCGAGGATGTCGCCGCGGGCGTGCCTGAGGACGAACTGCGCCGCGCACGCGAGGAGGGCCGCGCCGAGGACGAGCGCTGGCACTTGCGCAAGGATGGCAGCCGCTTCTTCTGCAGCGGCGTTACCACCCCGCTGCGTAACGGCGACTTCTATGGCTATGCAAAAATCGCGCGCGACGAGACTGCGCGCGAACGCCAGGGCAAGGAGCGCGAGCAGGCGCTGAGCCACGAGCAGACCGTGCGTTCCGACGCCGAGAGCGCGGCGGCGCTGAAGGACGAGTTCCTGGCCGTGATGTCGCACGAGCTGCGCCATCCGCTGAACATGATCCACATAAACGTCGAGCTGCTCTCGCGCATGCCGGAACTGCGCCAGTCGCCGCAATTCATGCGCGCCGCCTCGATCATCCGCAGCTCGGTCATGAGCCAGGCCAAGATCATCGACGACCTGATGGACATGTCGCGCGTGCGCACCGGCAAGCTGTCGCTGACCATGGCGCCGGTGGTGCTCGACACGCTGCTGCAGGGCGTGGTCGACGCCGCCCGCAACGATCCGGCCGCGAAAGACCTGCGCATTGAATTCACCGGCGGCGCCGACGGCATGCCGGTGCTGGCCGACGTGGTGCGCATCGAGCAGGTGGTGATGAACCTGCTCAGCAACGCGGTCAAGTTCACGCCGGGCGGCGGGCGCATCGAGGTCCACCTCGAGCGTGAGGAAGAAGCGCTGCGCATCGACGTGGTCGATAGCGGCCAGGGCATCGCCCAGTCCTTCCTGCCGCATGTGTTCGACATGTACGGCCAGAGCATGTCGGTGACCACGCGCTCCAAGGGCGGCCTGGGGATCGGGCTGGCGCTGGTGCGCGAGATCGTGGCCCTGCACGGCGGCCGGGTCGATGTCGCGTCGGAAGGCGTGGGCAAGGGCGCGCGCTTCTCGGTCTGGCTGCCGCTGTTCGAAAACAAGGCGGCGGTGTGCGGCGGCGGCGAAGCGGGGGCCGACGACCTGGTCGGGCTGCGCATCCTGGTGGTCGACGACATGGAAGACATGCTGATGGTGTTCAAGTCGCTGCTCGAGATGAGCGGCGCCACCGTGTTCGAGGCCTCCAGCGCCAAGGCCGGAATGGCGGTGCTCGAACGCGAGGACGTCGACCTCCTGATCTCGGACATCTCGATGCCCGAGATCGACGGCTACGAGTTCCTCGGCATGGTGCGCGCGCTGCCGAAGTTTGCCACGCTGCCGGCGATCGCCATCACCGGCATGCGGCGCGACGCCGACATCGCGCGGGCGCGCGCGGCCGGGTTCTCGGCGCACCTGGGCAAGCCGGTGTCGGTCGAGCGCCTGAACGCGGTGGTGCGCGACCTGCTGCCGCGTTCGTAACCGCGTTTTGCAGACAGCAAGAACGGCGGCGGGCGGACCTTGATACGGTTCGCTTGCCGCCCTTCGCAATGAGCACGCGGCGCGCCAACACTCTCACCAAATGTCACCAACTCGTGGCGTGGAAGACACAACTTTTTGTTGAACACACTGGGTTGTCTAGTAAATGTAATTAGGTGTATTTCTTTGTATCAACATCGAGCTTATACTCTGGCTCAGATATGTTGCCGCATGGAAATAAATGCCTGTCCCCCCACATGCCTTGCGGCGCGGCCTGATTGCCGCACTGATTGCCGCCTGTCTGCCGCCGCCGGCCAGCGCCCAGGACCTTTCCGGGCTGGCCGAGCAACAGCTGCAACGCCAGCAGCAGCGCGAGGACGAACGCCGCCGGCGCGATGAAGCCCAGCCGGATGTGCGCCTGCAGGACGCCGCACCGCCGCCATCCGGTTATCCCGCCACCGAATCTCCATGCTTCGTGATCGACTCCGTCGTGCTCGTGAGTGAGCGCGCGGCCGATTTCCAATGGGCGCTCGACGCCGCCCGTCCCGTGCGCGGGCGCTGCCTGGGTAGCGCGGGAATCAATGTCCTGCTCGGCCAGGTCCAGAACGCGCTGGTCGCGCGCGGCTACGTCACCGCCCGGGTGGTCGCCGCGGCGCAAGACCTGCAGGACGGCGAACTGCAGCTCACCCTGGTTCCTGGGCGGATCCGCGCGATCCGCTTCACTGGGGCCGAGCCGGGCCACTGGCGCGCCGCGCTGCCGGCGCGCGCCGGCGACCTGCTGAACCTGCGTGCCATCGAGCAGGGACTGGAAAACCTCAAGCGGGTGCCGGGCGCCGAAGCCGATATCAAGATCGTGCCGGCCGAGCTGCCGGGCGACAGCGACCTGCAGGTGCAGTGGCAGGGCGGTCGCGCCTACCGCCTCGGCCTGTCGCTCGACGACAGCGGCAGCCACGCCACCGGCACCTACCAGGGCGGAGTGACGCTGTCGGTCGACAATCCGACCGGCTTCCAGGACCTGTTCTATCTCACCCTGAACCACAACCTGCCCGGCGACAGCCCGTCGGGCGACTACGGCACACGCGGCTATGCGGCGCACTATTCGGTGCCATGGGGATACTGGCTGTTCACGGCACAGGTCAATGACTATCGCTACCACCAGAGTGTAGCGGGCGCCAACCAGGACTACCTCTACAGCGGCAGCAGCCTGAATACCGAACTGAAGGCGGCACGGCTGGTGTATCGCAATGCCGTGCGCAAGACCACGCTGTCGCTGCGCGCCTACCAGCGCCGCAGCCACAACTTCATCGACGACACCGAAGTCGAGGTGCAGCGCCGCCGCATGGGCGGCTTCGTGCTCGGCATTGCGCACAAGGAATTCATCGGCCGCGCCACGCTCGACGCGGCACTGGGCTGGAAGATCGGCACCGGCGCCTTCGGGACGTTGGCAGCGCCGGAAGAGCCCTACGGCGAAGGCACGGCGCGCCCACGCCTGCTCACCGCCGACCTCGCCCTGCAGTTGCCGCTCACGCGCGACCTCGCCTGGTCGTCCTCGTGGCGCGGCCAGTGGAACCGCACGCCGCTGGTGCCGCAGGATCGCTTCGCCATCGGCGGACGCTATACCGTGCGCGGCTTCGACGGCGAAACCAGCTTGTCGGCCGAGCGCGGCTGGCTGCTGCGCAATGACCTGGCCTGGACGCTGCCCGGCACCCGCCAGCAGCTGTACGCCGCCATCGACCACGGCCAGGTGTCGGGCCCCGGCGCCGAACGCCTGCTGGGAACGCGCCTGAGCGGCGCCGCCATCGGCTGGCGTTTTGCGTGGGGCCGCCTGCAGGGCGAGCTGTTTGCCGGCGCTCCGATCGACCGTCCCGAAGGCTACCGCACCGCCAGCGTGGCCACCGGCTTCAACCTGAACTACGACTACTGACTGCCATGAACAAGCTCTGTTACCGTCTCGTCTTCAACCAGGCCCGCGGCATGCTGATGGCCGTCCAGGAAACCGCGCGCAGCCAGGGCAAGGGCCCCGGCGAGACCCGCGCGGCGGCAGGAATGCAAGGCATGGACGGGCCGCCGCTGCGGCGCCTGGCCTTGCTGCTGGGGACGGCGTTCGGTGGCGCCTTGTGGTGCGGGGCGGCGCTGGCCCAGATCGTGGCCGATCCGAATGCGCCTGGCCAGCAGCAGGCGACCGTCCTGCGTACGGCGAATGGCGTGCTGCAGGTGAACGTGCAGACCCCGAGCGCGGCCGGGGTGTCGCGCAACGTCTATTCGCAGTTCGACGTGCCGCACAGCGGCGCGATCCTGAACAACGCACGCACCGACGTCCAGACCCAGCTTGGCGGCTGGGTCCAGGCCAATCCATGGATGAAAGAGGGCAGCGCGCGGGTCATCCTGAACGAGGTCAACTCGAGCAATCCAAGCCGCCTGCAGGGCTTCATCGAAGTGGCCGGGCCGCGCGCCGAAACCGTGATCGCGAACCCGGCCGGCATCGTGGTCGACGGCGGCGGTTTCATCAACGTCAGCCGCGCCACCCTCAGCACCGGCGCGCCGCAGATGGTGGATGGCCGGCTTACCGGCTTCGACGTGCAGCGCGGCGTGATCGCGATCGAAGGCGCGGGCCTGAACGCCAGCCAGACCGACTACACCGCGCTCATCGCGCGCTCGGTCCAGCTCAATGCCGGCCTGTGGGCGCAGCGCCTGGACGTCGTCGCCGGCGTCAACCAGGTGGGCCTGGGCGATGAACCGGAGGCAGCTCCCGTCGTGACACCGGCGGGCGCCAGCCACACCGGCGCCCCGTCCTATGCGATCGACGTCGCGCGGCTGGGCGGCATGTACGCCAACCATATCTGGCTGGTGGGCACCGAAGCAGGGGTCGGCGTGCGCAATGCCGGCGAGATCGGCGCCGCCGCAGGCGACCTGGTCGTCACCAGCAGCGGCCGCCTGGAAAACCGCGGCACGATGGAGGCGAAACAACGCCTGGATGCGCAAGCGCAGGCGATCGAAAACGCGGGCGACATGCTCGCCGGCGCCGGCCTGCTGCTGACCGCCCAGGAGCTGCGCAACGCGGGCGAGCTGGCCACCCATGGCGAAGCCCGGATCGCCCTCGAGGGGGCGTTCGACAACCGCATGGGCACGCTCGAGGCCGAGCGTTTGGAGATCGCCGCCGCGACGCTGGTGAACCGCGACGGCAGCATCGTCCAGACCGGGGGCATGGCCCTGGGCCTGGAGGCGCAGGCCGTGTCCAACGGCGCCGGCACCCTGGGCCGGGCCGCCGCCGCGCCTTCCACCGCATCGCCCGCGGCGCCGGTCGGTGCGGACACGCCGGCGGATGCTGGAGCGGCAACGCCACCGGCCGCGCCGGAAAGCGCGCCGGGCGTGGACGCCGCGACCGCGCAAATCGTGCCGGAAGCGCCAACGCCAACGCCAATGCCGGCCCCGGTCGTGGCGGACGGCTCGCTGAAGGCAGACCTGCTCGACAACGACGGCGGACGGATCGAAGCCAGCGGCGGCGTTGGCGTGCGCACCGGACAATTCCTGAACCTCGGCGGCGAGGCGCACCTGGAGAACCTGGAGGTGCGCGGCCCACGCTTCAACAACGCCGGCGGCACCCTGCAGGTACGTGACGCGCTGCAGGTCGAGACCGACAGCTTCGGCAACCGCGCGGGCAATCTCCTGGTGGGCGGGGCGGCCGACGTGGCGGCGGGCGGCTTCGACAACGTCGACGGCCTGCTGCAAGCTGGCCGCCTGGCGCTGCAGGCCGCCACGCTGGATAACGGCGGCGGCATGCTGCGCCACCTCGGCGCCGCGCCGGCCGCGATCACGGTCGACGGCGAACTGAAACAGCAAGCCGGCGCGATCCACACGGCATCGGCGCTGGACCTGCGCGCCGGCAGCATCAGCGGCGCGCGAGGCACGCTGAACGTCACCGGTGACCTCGACCTGACCAGCGGCGACGCCAGCGCCGCGCACGGCGTCTGGCGCATCGGCGGCGACGCCCGCATCGCTACCGGCAAGCTCGACGCCAGCGAAGGCATCGTCAGCGCCGAGGGCGCGCTGGCGCTGGCCAGTACGTCGATCGACAACAGCGGCGGGCGCATCGTGGCCGGGACCCAGGCGGCAGTGCAGGTCGACGGCGCGATCGACAACTCGCGCGGCCTGATCCAGGCCGACAGCGCGCTCGCGCTCACGGCGGGCGGGCGCCTGCTCAACCGCGCGGGCACCGTCGAGACTCTCGGCGAACACGCCACGTTGGCGCTCCAGGCGGCGTCGATCGACAACACCTCCGGGCGGCTGGTCAATACCGGCGATGGCGCGGCACGGATCGCGGCCGGGGTCATCACCAGCGATGGCCTGATCGGCGGCAACGGCAGCCTCGACATCGTGGCCGTACGGCTGGCCAACGAGGGCAAGGGCCGCATCGTGTCCGCCGCCGACATGACGCTGGCGGTCGATGCCTTGCTGACCAACCGCGGCAGCATTGCCAGCGGCGCGGCGCTGGCGGTGAGCGGCGCGCGCGCCGAACTCGACAACCAGGGCAGCATCCTGGCGCAGGACGACCTGGTCATCGACAACGGGGCGATCGTCAACCGCGGCACGATCGCAACCGCCAGCGGCGGCGCGGGTGCGCTGCTGGTGGACACCGGGCGCCTCGACAACGACGGCGGTGCGCTGCAGGCTGCCGCCAACGCCCACATCGAGGTGGACGGCAGCGTCAGCAACGTCCAGGGCGTCATCGACGCGGCCAGCGAGCTGCGACTGAAAGCCGGCGGCAATCTCGATAATGCAGGCGGCGACATCGTCGGCGGCCAGCGGATCGACGTCGCGGCGCGCAATATCGACAACCTGGATGGCAGGATCGTCAGCACTGGCCACGGCGACTCGGTCGTGAAGGCGGCGGGCACGATCGACAACGGCGGCAGCATCGGCGCCCGGGGCGCGCTTACGGTGGAGGCGCGCGTGCTCGAGAACCGCGCCGGCGCCGACATCGCCGCGCACGGCGCCCTGGACCTGGGCGTGAGCGAGCATCTCGTGAACGACGGCGCCATCAGCAGCGGCGGCGCCATGACCTATGACGAGGGCGGCGCGCTGCTGGAAAACCGCGGCACGATCACCGCCGGCGGAGACATGCGCATGCGCGTGGACGCCATCGACAACCAGGGCGGCGCGATCCTCACCCTCGATGGCGCCGACATGGCGCTGGCCGCCAATACCCTGGACAACCGCGGCGGACGCGTGATGGCGGGCGATGCGGCCCGCTTCGATATCGCGGGCGAGATGAACAATGACGGCGGCCTGGTCCAGGCGGGCGACGCGCTGCGCGTGCGGGTGGGCGGCAAGTTGAGCAACGCGGCCGGCACCATCGAGGTGCTGGGCGAACACGGGACCCTCGCGATCGACGCCGGAGCGATCGACAATATCGCCGGACGCATCGTGAACGCCGGCAGCGGCGACAGCAGCGTGCGCGCCGCCACCACGCTGGACAATAGCGGCCTGATCGCCGGCAACGGCAAGCTGGCGGTCGAGGCGCACGACGTGCGCAACAGCGCGGATGGCGTCATCGCCGCGGGCGCCGCGCTCGAACTCACGCTGCACGGCAGCCTGGACAACGCGGGCACGATCAGCAGCCGCGCCATGCTGGACATGGAAGCGGCGGCAGCCGACGTGAGGAATCGCGGCGTCATCGTCGCCGGCGACGACGCCACGCTGATCGTGGGACGGCTCGACAACGACGGCGGCCGGATCGTGACCGCGCTCGATTCCGGCGCCAGCCTGGCGCTGCAAGCCGGCAGCCTGAGCAACCGGGGCGGCGCCATCATGGCCGAAGACGCGATGGCGGTGCAGGTGACGGAAGGATTCGACAATACCGGCGGCACGCTGCAGGCCGTCAAGCGCATGGACGTGGCCGTTGGCGCCACGCTGAGCAACGACGCCGGCCTGATCGAGGCGAGCGGGCCGGAGTCGACCCTGGCGCTGCAGGCCGGCGCCATCGCCAATGGCGGCGGGCGGATCGTCAACGTCGGCGCCGGCGCCGCCAGCGTGAGCGGTGACGCGATCGTCAACAACGGCCTGATCGCCGGCAACGGCACCCTGGACCTGGCGGCCGGTACCCTGCTCAACGAGGAGGAGGGAACGATCGCCTCCAGCGGCGCGATGCAGGTCGACATCGGAACCGCGATGGACAACCGGGGCGCCGTCAACAGCGGCGCCACGCTCGACATCGGCGCCCAGGACGCGGTGGTGCGCAACAGCGGCCTGGTGGTCGCGCGCGGCGACCTGGCCATGCAGGGCGGCGAGTTGAACAACGACGGCGGCCAGATCGCCACCGCCAGCGGTTCGGGCGCGGCCCTGCGCATCGAAGCCGACGGCATCAGCAACCGCAAGGGCGTAATCCTGTCCGACGCCGACGCGACGATTGCCAGCAGCGGCGCCATCGACAACCGCGAGGGCACGCTGCAGGCCGCCGGCTCGCTCGCGCTGGACGCGGCCGGCAAGATCGACAACGATGCCGGTGTGATCGAAGCGCTGGACCCGGCCGCCACCCTGGCGCTGCGCGCAGGGGAACTCGACAACGGCAGCGGACGGCTGGTTAACGTGGGCGCCGGCGACACCACCCTGGCCGCCGACCGCATATCGAACCGTGGCCTGATGGCTGGCAACGGCCAGGTGATGGTCGCCGCCGCCAACATCGACAATGCCGGCACCATCGCCGCCGGACGCGGGCTCGAGATCGACGCCAGCGCCAGCATCGTCAACGCCGGCATGGTGAGCAGCCACGACGCGCTGGTGGTGCGCGCCGCCACGGCGAGCCTGCGCAACAGCGGCCAGATCGTCAGCGGGGCCGACGCCACGCTCGACACCGGCGCCTTCGAGAACAGCGGACAGCTGGTCACCACTACCGAAGGCGGCGGCGACATCGCATTGCGAACGGGCGACGTGGTCAATGCCGGCGGCGCCATCGTGGCGGCCGGCGCGATGCGCATCGACACGGACGGCACGCTCGACAACAGCAAGGGCACGATCCGCGCGCGCGAGGCGCTGCAGGTCGGCGTCAGCGGCAGCCTGCTCAACCAGCACGGCGCGATCGAGGCGACCGACGGCGCGGCCACGCTGGACATGAGCGCGCAGGCCATCGACAACGGCAACGGACGCCTGGTGAACGCGGGCAGCGGCGCCACCCGCATCGAGGCCGCCACCGCCATCGTCAACAGCGGCCTGGTAGCCGGCAACGGCCGGCTCGACCTGCTGGCGCAGACAGTCGACAACCGTGCCGCCGGGACCCTGGCGTCGGGCGGTGCGATGGACCTGCAGGTGACGCAGCTGCTGGACAATGCCGGCAGCATCAGCAGCGCCGGCACCCTGGACATGGACCAGACCAGCGCGCGCATCGCCAACCGCGGCAAGATCGTTGCCGGCGAGCGCCTGGCGCTGCATGCCGATGCGATCGTCAACGACGGCGGCCAGATCGCCACCGCGGATGGCGCCGACATTGCGTTGGACAGCGTGACGCAGCTGAGCAACCGGGGCGGCCAGATCGCCGCCGCCGGCAACGCCAGCCTGGCGGCAGGGGGCGCCATCGACAACAGCGGCGGCCAGGTGCAGACGCCGGGCCGGCTCGCGGTGAGCGCCGGCGGCGCGCTGGTTAACACCGGCGGCGCCTTCGAGGCGACCGGCACGGCCAGCACCCTGGACATGGATGCCGGATCGATCTCCAACAGCGGCCGGATCGTCAACAGCGGCGCCGGGCTGACGGACGTGCGCAGCCTGGCGGGCATCGTCAACAGCGGCACGATCGGCGGCAACGGTGCGCTCGACCTGGCCGGCCTGACGCTGGACAACAGCGCGAGCGGCACCATCATCGCCGGCGCCGGGCTCGAACTGGCGATCCGCCAGCGGCTGGACAATGCCGGCGGCACGATCAGCAGCGGCGGAACCTTGCGCTTCAACCAGGCCGGCGCCGCCTTCATCAATAGCGGGCGCCTGGGCGCCGGCGGCGCGATCGACATCCGCGCGGCCGACATCGACAACGGCGGCGGCCAGTTGTACACGGCAAGCGGTTCGGGCGCCGACATCGCGCTCCAGGCGGGGGAGTTGAGCAATATCGGCGGCAAGGTGGCGGCCGACGGTCGGCTGGACGTCGATGTGCGCGGCGGCGTGGACAACCATGCCGGCACCCTGCACGGCAGTCGCGGCCTGGCGCTGGAGGCGGGCCGGGACATCGCCAACGGCAGCGGCACCATCGAAGCCGCCAGCGGCGCGCTCGAGGTGCGGGCCGCTTCCATCGCCAGCAGTGGCCGCATCGTCAACGGCGGCGCCGGCGACACCCGGATCACGGGCAGCTCCAGCATCGTCAACGACGGCACGATCGCCGGCAACGGCGCGCTCACGCTCGGCACCCAGAGCCTGCGCAACGGCGCCGGTGGCCAGATCGGCGCCGGCCGCGCCATGCTGCTCGAGGCCAGCCGCGAATTCACCAATGCCGGCAGCGTCAGCAGCGCCGGCACGCTGACCTTCGAGCAGTCGGGCGCCAGCTTCGTCAACAGCGGCCAGGTCGATGCCGGCGGGCATGCGAACTTCAAGGTGAATACCTTCAACAACGATGGCGGCCGCATCTCGACGGTGAAGAACTCCGGCGCCGACGTGGTCGTGACGGCGTCCGGCCTGAGCAACCGCAATGGCGCGATCCTGGCGGACGGCAAGGCCAGCCTGGCCCTGGAGGGCGCCCTCGACAACCGTGGCGGGACGCTGCAGGCGGGCAGTGAGCTGAGCGCGACCGCGAAAGGCGCGCTGAACAACGACGGCGGCACGATCGAGACGATCGGCGCCAATGCCGTCCTGAGCATCGACAGCGTGGCCATCGACAACGGCGGCGGCCGGATCGCCAACCTGGGCACGGGCGACACCAAACTCACCAGCCAGGCCGGCATCCTGAACAACGGCACGATCGCGGCCATGGGCAACCTGCTGTTCACCGGCCAGGAGTTGCAGAACGGCGCGGCAGGCGTCATCGCGTCCGGCGCCAATACCCTGCTTGCGATCGAGCGCCAATGGACCAACCAGGGCAAGGTCAACAGCGGCGGCACGCTGACCTTCGACCAGGCCGGCGCGACCTTCGTCAACAGCGGCCAGGTGCTAGCGGGCGGCAATGTGGTGATCAATGCCCGGCAGGTGAACAATAATGGCGGCCAGCTCGGCACCGGCAACGGCTCGGGCGCCGACCTGGCCCTGACGACCGAGCAGATGAGCAATGAGGGCGGCCGCATCGCGACCGACCGCGACCTGGCGGTGACGACCGGCGCGATGGCCGGCATGGGCCAGCTGTTCGGCGGCCGAGATCTTGCATTGACGATGGACGGCGATTACGTGCATGGCAGTGGCGACCAGCAGTTCCAGTCGAACCGCGACCTCAGCCTGACCGTGACCGGCAACATCACCAATACCGCCAACTTCCAGGCGATCGGCACGCTGACCCTGTCGGGCCAGCAGGTCACCAACAATGCCGGCGCCACCATTGGCGGCCAGGGCGTGGCGATCAAGGCGAGCGGCGACCTGGATAACGCCGGCGAGATCCAGGGTGACGCCAAGCTCGACATCGAAGCGGCGAACGTGCGCAACACGAATGCGATCATCGGCGGCGAGGTCAGCATCGACACCGGCAACCTGGACAATACGGGCGGCCAGGCGCTGGTCGGCGCCACGCGCTCGCTCGACCTGAGCGTATCCGGCGCGCTGAACAATACCGGCGGCGCCACCCTGTACAGCAGCGGCAGCCTTTCCATCGGCGGCATCGGCGGCGGCGCCGCCGGCCTGGTCAACAACCATTCATCGACCATCGAGGCGGGCGGCGACCTGGCGATGAACGTCGACACGCTCAAGAACATCCGCGAGAACGTGCGCATCCACCAGGTGGAAACCGTGAACGATACCTTCCAGATGTCGTTGCCGGGGTGGTATTCGCATGGAGACAACCACGACGGATTCGAGACGGGCGCGGCCAACTACGTTCCGCGCGAAGTGTATTTCGTCGACCAGAGCGACATCCTGGAAGAGACGCCCTACGTGACGCCGGACGGCTATACCGTCATCCGGGCAGTCATCAGGACGCATGCCAACGACTCCGTGTTCTATGTGGCGGCCAGCGGCCTGCATACGGCGTATGGCATGCAGGAGCGCCTGTCGAGCTCGGACGGCACGCAGGTGATCTACTACTTCTCCAAGGACGCGATGGCCAACCCGGACCAGGGTGGCGCCAGTAACAATGTCAAAGCCGGCCTGACTACCGTGACGAAGTGGGAAAACGAGGTGGAGTTCTCGAGCGACTACGGCAACTGCAGCAGCCGTTGCGTGCGACTGATCACCCAGCCCGATTACCACGACCCTTCCTCGACCCTGTTGCGGGATCAACTGAAATCGCTGGCGCCGGTGAAGGACAAGCTGGAAGTGAGGCGAGACGCCCATCATACGGCGGTCGAGGACCAGATCGCCCCTGGCTCGGGCCCGCTGTCGCAAATCCTGTCGGGCGGGAATATGCGGCTGACGGTGAACAGCACGCTCGACAATCAGTATGGCGACATCAAGGCGCGCGGCCGGCTGGACATCCTGGGCACGTCGGATATCCGCAACGAAGGGGCGACACTGTATCGCAAGCATACCTTCAATGGCTACTGGTACACGGCAGCCGGCGACAGGGTCGCATACTCGCATCCCAGCCTGTCGGAAGAGATCGGCTCGGCAGCCGGGACCATCAAGGGCGAACAGGGCGTGAGCATCACCGGCCGCAGCTTCACCAACGTCGACGTCACGGCCGGCACGGCCGGCAATATCCGCGATTCTGTGCAGGTGCTCGGCAGCGGCCACAGCGGCGCCGGCAGCGCCGGAGCCCAGGCCACGACCGGCCGTGGCAGCGGCGGCGTGGAAGGCGGCGTTAGGGGCGGCGCAAGCCATGCGGGGGTGGATATCAACGGCGCCCAGGCCGCAAGTGGCGGTGTGAGCGGACTGGGGGCGTCCGCGGCCAGCGGCGCCAGCGGCGTGCAGAACGGACTCGCGGCGGGCGGCACAGCCGACGCCAGCGGCGCCGGCCACGACCTGGCCGCGCAGGGCGACGCGAACGCCAGTGGTGCGCGCAACGATGGGCGGATCATGTCCGTCAGCGGAAACAACCAGGCCCGGATCGGCGTTGGCGACGTGCGCAGCAGCGGCGGCGCCGGCGCGGTCCAGGGCGCGACCGGCGTGCAGGGTGCAGGCGTGGCCGGCGCCCGCCAGGTGGCGGCGGGCGGCCTGTTCATCCAGAACCCGGACGCCTCGGGCGACTACCTGTTCGAAGCCCGCCCGCAGTTCGCCAACCAGGGCCAGTGGACCAGCAGCGACTATCTGCTGAACCAGATCGGCATGGACCCGAACGCGACCCACAAGCGCCTGGGCGACGGTTTCTACGAGCAGCGCCTGGTGCGCGAGCAGTTGTCCGAGCTGACCGGCCATTCGTCGTCGGGAGCGAGCGACGACAGCGTGTACAAGGAACTCCTGACCAACGGCGCCAGCGCGGCGCACGAATTCGGCCTGCGCCCGGGCATCGGCCTGAGCGCCGACCAGGTAGCGCACCTGACCAGCGACATCGTGTGGATGGTGAGCGAGAACGTCCAGCTGCCGGACGGCAGCGTCGAGACCGTGCTGGTGCCGAAGGTGTATGTGGCGCATGCAGGCAAGGACGCGGTGAAGGCGGGCGGCGCGCTGGTGACCGGGGATGGGGTGTCGATCAACGTCACCGAGAGCATCGCCAATCTGGGTGGGGTGATCGATGGAGGGAGCGGTCGGACGGTGCTGGTGGCAGGGAGGGATATCGTCAATAGCGGCGGCACCATTGCTGGCGGCAGCGTCGGTATCAAGGCTGGCGGTGACGTACGCAACTAGTCCTTGACCGTCAAGGAGAGCTGGGCCACGTCGCAGAACGGCGGCAGCCACACGTCTCTGTCGAACCAGGCCGGCATCGTCGCCACTGGTGACCTGGTCATCGAGGCGGGACGGGATCTGGTCGACCTGGCCGGCAAGATCACTGCTGGCAACGCGTTCGTCACGGCAGGCAACGACATTCGCTTCGACACGATCAAGACCGGCAGCACCTACGAGTCGCAGATCAGCGGCTATACGCAGAACGACAGCAGCATTACGCATGCGCTGAGCCAGATCGATATTGGCGGCGAACTGGGGATGAAGGCGGGGGGTAGCCTGAACCTGACGGGGACCCAGGTGGCGATCGGGACGAGCGGCAGCGGGACGGGTTGGCTCTCGGCGGGCAAGGATGTAAACATCGCGGCGGTGGTCAACGAGGTCAATACCAGCCAGTACAACGACCCGGCGAGCAAGATGCATGACAGACAGGTGCATGCTAATCAGACTATCGTCAGCGCCGGCGTCGCCTCCAGCGGTGATCTGCTAGTCAGCGCCGGGATCAAGACCGGTGGTGACCTGAATGTGACTGGTAGCGTCCTGGTCGGGGACGGGAATCTGGTGCTGGAAGCAGGCAATGACATTCGCATTACCGGCCTCGCCGAACGTCATTTGTCGGACACAGCGATCCACCGTGAATCGAGTAGCTTCCTGAAGAGCAGCAGCACGACAGCGGCCCAATACAGTGACAGGACGGAGGTCGTGGGCAGCACGGTCAGTGGCGGCAGCGTCATGATCAGCAGTGGCCGGGATGCTCTTCTATCTGGAAGCACCGTCGTGGCAGACAATAACATCGATATCAATGCCGGACGCGACCTGACCATCGTAAGCGCTGAACGCACCACCAGCGAGCGCTCGTCGAGCAGCAGCAAGAAGTCAGGATTGGTCGGCGGGGCCTCGATTGGCACGATCAAATCGACACAGGATCGCACACTGGAAGAGGTGACCCAGGTCGGGAGTCAGATCGCGAGCCTTGGCGGCAACATCAACCTGAGCGCTGGAAACCAGTACACGCAAACGGCGAGTATCGTGATGGCGCCAAAGGGCGATATCGCGATCGAGGCTAAAGACGTTTTGGTCAATGCAGGAAGCGACAGAAGCCAAGGGAGTGAGGACAGCAGTTACAGCAAGACTGCGATTGGAATCTCAGTGAGCGTACCGTTGCTGGAGAATGTGCAGGCGGTCTCCAACATGAAGAAGGCTGGCGACAATGCGGGAGATGGGCGAATGAAAGCGTTGGCTACCCTGAATGCCGGTTTTAATATCATCGATGGAGCAAGCGCGCTCAAGGGCTTGTCTGATGACCCTAAAAAGGGCGTCAGCGTCAGCGTCAGTTTGGGCAGCTCGAAGTCAGAAAGCCATATGGACCGCAAATCGAAGACTAGCGTCGGCTCGAGCATCTCCGCTGGGGGCAACATAAGCATCGTCGCCACGGGAGGCGGCGTGGATAGCAACCTGAACGTCATCGGCAGCAGTATCAAGGCAGGCGGTGATGTCGCGCTTGCCGCAGATAACGACATTAATCTGCTCGCCGGTGAAAACACAGCTAGTCAGCACAGCAATAACAAATCCAGTGGCGCAAGTATCGGAATCGGTTTCAGCTTTGGAGGCCAGCAGAATGGCTTCTCACTCAACGTAGGAGCGAACAAGGCACAAGGCAGGGCCGACGGAGAAGATCTGGTCTACCAGAACACGCACGTTACGGGCGGCGGAACCGTCAAGGTGACTAGCGGTGGCGACACGACATTAAAAGGGGCTTTGATCGACGGTAAGTCGGTGCAGGCGAATGTCGGCGGAGATCTCAACATCGAGAGTCTTCAGGATCGAAGCACCTACGAGAGCAAGCAGAAGACAGCTGGTATCAGTGCGAGCATCTGTATTCCGCCCTTCTGCACGGGAACTAGCTCTGTCAGCGGAAACGTGGGCAAGTCGAACGCAACCGGGGAATACCTTAGTGTTGTTGAGCAGAGCGGCATCAAAGCTGGCGATGGCGGTTTCCAAATCACCGTTGGAAGTAATACTGATTTAAAAGGAGGAATTATTTCGTCCACTGATGCTGCGATCACCGATGGCCAGAATTTCTTGGACACAGGCACGCTGACGACCAGCGATCTCGTCAATAAATCTGACGCTAATGCCAGCAGCAGCGGTTTTGGTTTGAGCAGCAATATGCTCGAAGGGAAATACCAAACTGGAAAAGCTCTGTTAGGAAATGCGATAAATAGTGCTGATCTTTCGGCGTCTTCGGTCGGGCAAACCTACAGTGCCGTTGGCGAAGGGAAAGTCGTCGTGAGGAATGAAGGAAAGCAAATTGAACTCACGGGCCATACGGCGGGGCAAATGATTGCCGAGCTCAATCGTGATACTGATAATACGAACAGATCTGCGGAGAAGCATGATGTCGCTGTCATGCAGGAAGCGGTTAATAACGTCCGGTCGAACAGAGAAGCGATCTTTAATGAGGCGACTAAGTTTACTGATGAAGCTTATCGGACCATGTTCATTTCAAAAGCCGAGTTTTATGTTCTAATAAAAGATGAAAATGGCGAGGTGATATTGGGAGAGGATGATAGACCACTCAGGCGGAAGCTTTCCGAGGAGGAGAAGCTTTATTTGAAAGCCGATGCAAAAGGAAATGTCAACATCGCAAATAACGGAATATTTAACGATGAAAAAGCAGCGGCGAAGTATGCTGAGCAGCATAGTACTACAAATGGCGAGCAATATTTTATTCACTTCCCAGAGGCTAATGGCGTAACATCAGAGCTTATGATTGCAGGTTATCAAAAATATCTTGAGGGGGATATTTTAGGACTAACTAATGCCACGAAGGAAGTAAAATGGGCTCTAAATCACTATGGCTCGTCTGGTTTGCATCTTGATGGCCATAGTCGTGGATCGATGACCATTGGAAATGCGCTCCAGTCGCTGCTTAATGATATGGGGGCAGAGGGGAAATTGTCGCAAACAACCATTAATTTGTTTGGGCCGGCATTTAATGCCGAAAAAGCAGATCATCTACTGGGCTTGCTTCAAGGAAGAGATTTTAAAGACCCAGCTGTACAGCACGATTTTGTAATACAGCTTCAAAATCATTATCTTGATCCCGTTGGCGCACTAAATGGGAAGAATCCTGGAACTGGGGGGACTCTTCCTGAAGGTAGTTTTAAAATTAAGGAAATATTTAATGTTATGTTTGGGGACGTGACTGCGCACAATTGTTACGGGAGCGGCGGTTTGGATTGCGGGCCATTCTGGAATGACTCCCCTCAAAAAGAACCTGAATTCGTCCCGGTGAATAAACTAAAAACGGAGAAGTGAATATGAATCTGACTGATAAATACGTGATCGTACTGGTGTGTATGTGCATGATTGTTGGCTGTGCCAAACCATTCCAACCGCCGCCTACTGCGATCGAAAGCTGGGTTAAGCCTGGCGTTGGTCGTGACCAAAAGTTGAAACAATTGTTGGATTGCGGATTTCCAAATGCGGGCGGATTCTTTGGTAGCTCCGCGAGGGGTGTTACGATAACCGAAAAAATACGTGCGGAACGCTGCATGTTTAATAATGGATATCATTATAAGAGTGGCTGGAAAGGTTTGTGCACCTTGAGCGGTGAAGATATCAGAGCTGCTTGTCGTGATTGATCACAAAAAATAGTAATTAGGATCCGATCTTGTTTAGGCAGAAATGAGAGATCAACTATGTTCGCAAGACTATTGGGATAAGTGGATAAGCTATTCAATCGAGTCGATATCAAGCAAGGTCGCGGAGGGAAACAAGGAGCCAGCTAATAAAGATTTTATTCCAACATACGTTTATTTTATTTCTAAGGTATATCTTGAGTTATTAATGGCTTTGGTGTCAGGTCTGACATTGGGACACGACCTCAGCTGTGAGGTTTCGAATGTCAGACCTCACCTCGAGGTTCTGTCGCGAGTGGTGGGCTCAGCGGATTGGCGGCGATCTGGGGATGAAGGCAGGGGGCGGCCTGAACCTGACGGGGACCCAGGTGGCGATCGGGACGAGCGGCAGCGGGACGGGTTGGCTTTCGGCGGGCAAGGACGTGAACATCGCGCGGTGGTCAATGAGGTCAATACCAGCCAGTACAACGATCCGTCGAGCAAAGTGTACGACAGGCAGGTGCATCAGAACCAGACGGTGATTGGCGCCGGCGTGGCTTCCGCGGGTGACCTCACAGTCAAGGCTGGCACTGGCGGTGCGGGTTCGCTCAATATCGTGGCCAGCGGCCTCAAGGCAGGCGATGCGCTGCGGGTGTCGGCGACCGATGATGTAAACCTGGTCTCGGCCCAGGAACGGCATCTGTCGGACACAGCGATCAACCGCACCTCGAGCAGCATGTTGCGTGACGAGACGACGCAACAGACGGATTACGTCGACCTCAGCAAGTCGGTCGCCGGCAGCCTGTCAGGCAACATGGTCGCTGTCAATGCAGGCAACGATATCAATGTGCGCGGCAGCTTTATTGCCGGCACTGGCGATGTCGATCTCGTCGCGGGCGGCGCTGTCAACATCGAGGCCGGCACCAACACCTTGACGGAGAAGCACCATAAGGAGGTCAAGGAGAGCGGCTTCCTGAGTGGCGGAGGCTTTGGTATCAGCTACGGCGAGCGCACGACGACGACCGACCAGGCGCGCGACGCAACGACCCAGAGCATGGATGCGCGCAGCATGGTCGGCTCGGTCGATGGCAACCTGAACATCAAGGCGGGCGAGGCGATCAAGGTCGGCGGCAGCGACCTGCACGCGGGCCACGACATGACGCTGGAAGGGAAAAGCGTCACGATCGACCCGGGGCGCGACAATGTCCACGACAAATTCGACCAGAGCATGAAGCAGGACGGCTTTACCCTGGCCGTTGGTGGCTCGGTGGTCGGCGCGTTGCAGACATTGCAGACAGTGGGCGAGGCGGCATCCGAGTCCAAGGATGGGCGGGTGCAGGCGCTTGCCGCGGCGACTGCGGCGCTGGCGGTGAGAAATGCCGCGAGCGAAATCGCCCAGAACGGCCTGAACGTCAGTGTGAGCCTCACGGTTGGTCATTCAGAATCGCAGACCAGCGGACCAGCGACAATCTGACGAACCTGGGCAGCACGCTCAAGGCCGGTAACGACCTCACCATCATTGCCACCGGAGCGGGTGCCGACAGCAACATCAACATCATCGGCAGCGATGTCACTGCCGATGGCAACATCAAGCTCAAGGCCGACAACGAAGTCAACCTCGTCGCGGCCCAGGACCAGGAAAGCCAGCACACCGATACCAGCAGCATGAGCGCGGCAGCCGGCATCGGTGCGTCCTTCGGCAGCAACGGCACCTCGATCGGCTTCACCGCCAGCGCCAGCGTCGGCAAGGGCAAGGAGGATGGCAAGGGCACGACGCAACTGAATTCGCACGTCATGGCAGGCAAGCAGCTTGCCATCGAAAGTGGTGGGGACACCAATATCAAGGGCGCTGTCGCCAGCGGCGAACAGGTGGTCGCGAAAGTCGGCGGCGACCTGAACATCGAAAGCCTGCAGGATACGGCCACCTTTGACAGCAAGAACCAGAGCCTGGGCGTGAGCGGCACCTTCGGCATGGGCGTCAGCGTCAGCGCCAGCTTCAGTGACAGCAAGCTGAGCAGTGATTATGCGAGCGTGCAGGAGCAAAGCGGCATCCGCGCCGGCGCCGGTGGCTTCCAGCTGGTCGTTGATGGCAATACCGACCTGAAGGGCGCTGTCATTAGCAGCAGCCAGGAAGCGATCGATGCGGGCAAGAACAGCTTGACGACCGGCTCGCTGACCGTGCGCGACATTGCGAACCATGCCGACTACAAGGGACACAGCGTTGGGTTGAGCGGTGGACTCGGCACCGAAGGCGATAGCCGGGATGCGGCGCCGGATACTTCCGGCGTCGGCGGTGACAGCTGGAAGTGGATGCAGACCGGCGGCAGCGGCATGAATGCGCCGATTGCGTTGGGCGCCTCGGGCAACGATTCGAGCACGACGGTGAGTGGCATTAGTGGTGGCGTGGTCACGATCACCAATGGACAGCAACAGCAGGAACTGACGGACAAGACTGCCGAGGAGATGCTGGCGGAGTTGAACCGTGACGTGTCGAATGAGAAGGACACGAGTGGGCGGATTGAGAACAACTTCGATCAGGCGTCGATCCAGGCGGGGTTCGAGATCGTCGGGGCGTTTACCCGGCAGGTATCGACGTTCATTGCGGATAAATCGGGGGAAATAGATAGCGTTCGTACGAAGGCCGAAAATCTGGATGCCGAGGCGGATGCGCTCACCGCAAAAGCTGAAGCGCTTCCGGATGGCCAAGAGAAGCAGCGTTTGCTTGATGCAGCTAGTTCATTAATTGAGGAAGCTACAGCTAAACGTATTCAATCGATCACGCTTGAGGATCAGGGGGGGGGGGCAGGTGGTACTTATCGCCAGATTGCGACCGCGTTTACAGCAGCCGCTGCTGGCGATGTAAGCGGAGCGACGAACGAATTCATTCAGCGCAGCCTGGTAAATTGGGCTCAGTCGAATATTGCTGGCAGCATTAAACAGCTTGCGGAAGATTATGGGCTCGCGGAGGGATTTCCAGCACACGTTGCGCTGCACGCGAAAAGGTCCAAAGACTATCTTTCAAAAAAGGGCAGCGAAGGACTCGAAAAGGTCGGCGAACTTCTGGAGAAGCTCGAAATAGGAGAGTTAAAGAAGAGGCAGAAACAGATCAGCGACTTCTTGGATGCCGCCGCTGCAACGGGCGGATTGACTGATGGCGAGATCGCGGCACTAGGTATCCTGTATGCAGCAAATGAAGCCCTGTTTCCTACTGGTGTATTAGATGTAGCTCCAGGACTCGGGAAAGCTGTCAGGCATGCCGGTACGCTGATAAAGAGTGGCGTGCGAGCAGAAGAAGCCGCACGCGTGGCAAGCACTGCGACAAAAATCCATCCGACAGGAAAGATACAGATCGATGTCGCGTCAGGATCGAAAGGGGACTGGAGTAATGAAATCAATAAGCCCCAATCGAACACGGTTTATAATATTGACAATCGCTATCAGTATCATACTGATAATTTCTCTAGAGTAGAAAGGGTGGAAGGTGATCTCTCCTTGCAGACGGTTGATAGAAACACGTATCAACAATGTGTGGTAGGAAAGTGTGGCAGCAATGGCGATGAAGGAGGCCATCTCATTGCAGCTATTTTTTCTGGTCCCGGAGAAAGGTTAAACCTTGTACCGATGAACGGAAATTTAAATAAAGGTGAGTGGAGAAAGCTTGAGAATGAATGGGCAAAAGCACTTAATGAAAACAAAACAGTCAGCGTCGATATACGTCCTGTCTATATGGGTGACGGAAGAAGACCTGACATGTTTGAAATTACATATATAATCGAAGGAAAAAGGCCGGAAACTGTAAAATTAAAAAATTCTCCTGGAGGTGTTTAATGAATAATGACATTGAGATATATAATGAGTTAGCTAAAATTTTATTGTTTTATGCTCCTAAAAATTCAGCAGTAATAAAGTTAAAATTTGTGATTGAATTTGATGTTGAAAAAAATGAAACAGGTACGGAGAGGTTCTATTTTGACTATGTAGACGAGAATGGTAATGAAGATTGGTTTGTCATAAATGATGTGGG
>Ga0265780_10002223_pt1 | contig 26646 bp, 30 predicted proteins | sample P1T30metagenome_FD_192432 | JGI IMG/M metagenome (GOLD analysis project Ga0265780, IMG submission 192432) | Plant litter microbial communities from East Loma Ridge, Irvine, California - P1 T30 | ecosystem: Environmental > Terrestrial > Plant litter > Unclassified | place: USA: California...
GTAAGGTGAGGGGGAAGGCTGGAAGCGTGGTGGGACAGGGAGAGGGAGAGAGGAAGGTGCCGGATATGAGTTTGTTTGAAGACACAATTGAAGTACCGTTCGTGGTGCCTGGGGAGGAGTATGGGGGGAGGGAACCTTGGTTCTTCAGGGAGGATGGACGGACATGAGGACTTGCAATCGACTGTGTAAGAAGCGACTCCTACGTGCGGCATACCCAGTACATGGAAAGGAGATATCTTTCAAAAGCCTCTCGTCTTGCAAGTCCGAACAAGGGGGTAGGTGTCTAGTACATACTTGGAAACGGCGGTCCAGCAAAGCTTGTAGAGGACTACACCTTTTGCGTTGCAAGACGCCATCAACATTTGAAGTCCCAATCAACCTGTACCGCTTCGCTTCCGCACGAGTCCCAGATATTGAATAAGTGAACCCTGCCCAGGTGAAATCTGCGTTCCGGTCTCTTCCTGAACCTCCGTGCACCGCGGACGCCGTACCGCCCGTATGCAGCGCAGCAATGAAATCACCCGCAGTACGCAAGCCCAGACCACGAAGACGATGGTGCGACTGAATCATTCTGAGCACGATGTCAAAAGTAGACTAAGCTCCGCAGGGGTGGCAAGCGGACCAATGCGAACGGAGGGGTCGGAGGGTCGCAAAGCCACTCGGACTTGTTCTGCGCGTACACAGTAGTTTTTTGTACGCCTTCTCGGTGTCTTGAGAAATGCGCTAACGAAGCTACCGCAATTGACGTCTGCTTACAACATAAGGCGACGCTTTCACTATGCGAGCATTCGCCTCGTTACACATGTTGCACCTGTCCCCATGCCAGACCGCCGTACGAAAGATGATGCCAGGGCGCCGGTCAACACATTCGGGCCTGGCGAGCGTCCGATAACAGCGCCCATCCACAGCTGGTTCACGAGCCCGGCGCGCTCGCATCCGAATGCTGCGCAGGCGAAGGAGCTGCCGCTGCACCTGATACAGCTGATTCTCACATATGTATGTGCTGTGTAATCGATAGCGTATGACGCGCTGACTCCCCCCAGCTCGACGATGTCGCCGACCTCGCGCGCATCACCCGCACCTCGCGCCTCTTCTACTACATGACCCTGCCGCGCCTGTACGAACACGTCACCCTGCGCTCCTACGCCGAGCTGCGCTACCGCGACGATGGGCGGCCCGAGGGCTACGGCGGCGGGAGCCCCTTCGCCATGGGGCTCAATACGCTGGTCTCGCGCACCTTCACCGACTACGTACAGTCGTTCCGCGTGGTGGGCGAGATAAAGGAGCATGACGTGGATGATTACAAGCAGGGCCGCGTGCCGGACACCAGCATGATACTGCAGATCGGCCTGCGCGCGGCGCTCGATAAGATGAAGATACTACGGGCCTTTGCGTGGGTAGACATGTACTAATAGTACGAGGACACAGCTGATGCGCGCAGATGGGAGCTCAACACCAAACCGCTGAACACCGTGTGGCAGGGCCTCGTCAACAAAGCGCCCACACTAACATCCCTGACCCTCCGCTGCCAGACCCAACGAATACCGCGCCCGACAACCGTCATATCCCCCTTACCCAACCTCAAGACCCTCGTCGTCTACGACATCGATCCCCTGTGCTACCCGGACGATATCTCCATGCTCCTCCTCGGCGCAAAGAATCTCGAGAACCTGAAGCTGCACTGGAACCCCCGGATGCGCGACTCGGGCGAAGAGTCCGTCAACCTCATGTCCATATTCGGGCGCATCATGCACGCGAAAACACGGCTGCATATCAAGCGCTTCGCCATGTACAATCTGTACACGCGCTTCCTGGGCGAGGATCCTGAAGAAATCTTTGCCCCTGAAGCGCAGGAAGAGGTCACGGTGTTTAATTCCATGGGCAGCTCGGATCCCATGACTGTCTTTTTGGACGATGCGTGGCGCGTGAATTCTCAGCGGCGGCCTGTGACGCAGAATTTGAAAATGTTTAGGACGGATCATGTGGAGCGCGATATGGTGGCTGGCTTTGCGAAGTTTAGTGGGCTGGAGAGGTTGTACCTTGTGAGTAAGCGCGCAAAAGGCTCTCCGGTGACGGGCACGACCAGTGCGGTTGCGAGTCCCGATACACCATCCACCACGAACGGCACAAGCACGCCCAAGAAAAAAGACGACGAACACCGCACCCTAGGCTCTGATTTCCTCGCCGTAATCCAACACCACCACCGCAGCATGCGCCACCTCCTCCTCTCCCCCCGCTGGCAAATCAGCGACACCGCACTCTTCAAACTGTGCCAATCCCTGCCCCACCTCGAACAACTGGGCTTCGCATGCATCGTCCCGCCCCTCGAATCGCTACGGCAAATCCTCGCGCTCACGCCGAAACTATGGGCCCTGCGCGTCCTCGTCCCGCCGGACTCGAGCTTCGCGCAGCATGTGGACAGCGGGGATCCCGAGATGCATGCGTTTGTTATGGCGACGGAGTTTTGGCGGGATGAGTATAGGAATCTGAAGTATATTGGTATGGGGGAGAGGTTGGTGTGGAGGTTGGGGGATGTGGTGTGGCCGAAAAGGGGAAGGGTTGGGGCTTGTGGGAGTTGGGAGGGTGGGGATGGGGTGGGGATGGAGGAGGGGAATAGTATGAATGCTAGGAGGAAGGGGCCGGTTAGGAGGATGGAGGTTGTTAGTCGGGAGAGTGTGGGGTGGATTGAGATTTGGGGGCTGGATAGCACAGAGTTTGAGGTTCGGTTTGAGTGAGGTGGGAGGAAGAGAAGGAAGATAGACGACAAAGATCGTACAGGTGTCGACACTGCGGACTTCATTGGCGGGGTGACTATTACGATAACAACACCATTCCACTTCCATGTCCACCCGCACTCAGTTAATCTCGCGCTTGAACCTTCTGGGCGGTGTGCGCCTTGCCACACGACACGCCCATACCCTTCTCCACCCCGCCTTACTCCCAATCCCCTCATCCCCCACTCCATAACCTCCTTCCTCGAAACCTCCTTCTCCCGCTCCAAGACCGCCTTCTTCTGCCTCAAAAGGTCGAATTCCTGCTCCAAGACGGCATCCTTGACTTTGACACCGGCCATCTTGACTTTGAGCGCGGCACGTTCTTTCTGCGGGCGCTCGGTCTTGGCGTTCGCGTCGATGAGGGCCGTGAGCATGGCTGCGACTGCGTGGGTGCCGTGCTTTGCGATGTCGGCGGCGAGGGTGGTGGTGTCGATGGTGGTGGCGGAAAGGGTGCTGGTGTTGATGTCCATGGTGGGAGCGAAGGGGCGGTGTGGAAGGTTTCTTGGTGGGTGCGATTGAGGATGGTTGATGGGTATGAACGAGGTTTTGCGTGTGGGGTTCGGTGAGGTGCGGTGCGGTGTAAGTCGTAGTGATATTTGAGCGTTGAAAAAGCTTGGGAGCGCCAGATGGACCCTGGCTTGGTAATCCAGCCACTTAGTGATGCGGTGAAAGCTGTTATCACCTTGGGCGTTTGTCAAGGCCACCGAATCATAACAATGCGCATCGAAGCTCTAGAGTGCGCAGACGGTGTAATGCCATCTCGTGGAGCAAAGCGCGGCGCCGCGGAACTCGACGAGGAAATCGAGTGATGATCCTTCACCATTACTATTCCACTTGAACCAGACACTAGACTCAGCCTCTCCCGCGCCAACATCTCGCTCCGCAAAAAGAAGAAGTTCGATGTCGATGCTTGCACGCAGTGAATGTGACAACTACAAACGCGGCATATGCAAGTACTACAAGAAGAAACACATGCATGGATCACGACAAGAGCAATGGACACGTCTAGTTGGTGCCGTTTACGCGCTGGGAGGCTGTCAAGGAGAAGGAGCGGGAGAGAAGTCCGCAGGAGCAAAAGGCTTGGGAGGACAAGGACGCGTGAGGAATTGGATGGGATTTGTGATAAGATGGAGGTGTGGGGAGGCGATGGGGATGGGGAAGGTGGCTGGGGATGGGGATGTGGTGGCTGCTTGATAGTAGGTGGTGGGTGCTACGGCTAGGCGAGGAGGAATCATGAGAGATATACATTCGACCGACTAGGGAAATGGTATGGAGAATGGATATGGAGAAGACCGTCGCATCGCCGCTGGTTTACTACGACTCGCATTCTGAATGTCTAACTATTGTCACCACGAACTTGAGCGACTTGATTGTATTTCGATTCCTTCTATAGCTTCAGTCCATCGTGGTTCTTTCGACGGATCACGGCATGGCTTTGGCCGTGCGACTCTATGCTGATTTTGTGCGACATGAGCGTATGTGAGTTGCCGAACTAGCGGTGACGCTCAAACGCGCGAAAGCAATCGGAAAAAGAGGATATTGCGTACTTGATCTAGCTAGTCGTTAGGTGTACCGGCGTCTCGTCTCTTTGAGTGATGTAGTCGCCATGCGGCTGTCTAGATGTAAAAATTTATGGTCAATGGCTGGGGTCGTTGGTCAGTGTTACACGTGACCCATGCGTGTTGTAGCGTTTCGTATCACGGCTTCTTGCATGTGTCAATATCGCTATCCGCTGTCTCCTGCACAAGGGGCTTCTCAATGAGTTCCAGGTACTTATAGCGGTGAGAATAGCCATATTTCCTATCAGTGTTGCTCTCCCCACACATTCCAATCTACCCTGGTTCAGCTCCCATCCTATCAAACTCAAGCCTGTAAGTCCACATCCCACATATTCCCGTTTCCCACGCAAGGCTAAATCGCAAGATAGACTTGCAACAAACACATCGAATGCCACGAAGATTTCCATCACCACAGCCTCCCCTCTCGCACCTTACGCCCTCCAGATCCTCGCCCTGCTCAACTTCCAACTCCGCCTGCAGTTGCGAGGCGAAGTGCTAGATTCTCTCGACAGTGGCATCAATATCTATGCGTGTAAGCTGCAGAACCTCCAACTGCGGGTCAGGGCTCTCCCGGATGGTCCTGAGAAGAATCACGTGTCGCAAGAAATCAATACTTGCGTCAAGGAATTAGCCAAGATGGCCGAACGATTCGATAGCGTGAAAGCCGAACTCGAAATGTTGCGAGAGGAGGTCTTGGAGGCGCAGCTCAGCTGGCTGAGATGCGTGAGGGTGGAGGTGGGAACTGAGACTTGGGGCTGTGGAGAATGGTACTTATTGGCTCGTATCATGGGGGTCGAAGTGTTGCATTTCTTGCGACTACGAGGCCAGAGTGAAAAGCCGCTCGACGCAAGTGTGATGCAACTTAATTGTGACAGTGTTCTCCGCACTCTCCCTTTGTGTAAACTAGCACTTTCGCCTTCTTACTCATGGTCACATGTTCAAAGCATGCTGCCATCTGGTGCGCGGCTCAGACACCATGACCCATCTTGACTGGTCAGGTTTATGATAGTGTGCTCGGCATCTCGCGTGTGCTGAGATGAACGGGAGATACTTCTTCCGGATGAACTCGACCTCCGTCTTCGACCCTCAGTCTCCTGGCTAAAAATGAGTGTGCATCGCACTTCTCCCGTGATACCATTGCTCGCACATTTCCGTACCATTTTCCGCCCAGCCGCGCAGATATCCTCGCAATACTGCAAAACCAATACTCGACAATGTTCCCGGTATGTGTCAAAGCCCTGAAATCTCATTTCAAAGTAGATGCTAATAATACGCAGTCCCACGGACCACACTCCGCAACGGCATTCGACACCGTTTCCAGCCTCCCCAAGGCAAACACATCTCCCCCCACCGTCAACACCACCCCAGACACCTAGCGCATCGACGACATGACCCGCCTCCGAGAAGAAGTCGTACACCTCTGACAGGACGTGTCTCGCCTCCAGACAAACGTCAATAACCTCGAGAGAATGGCGTACCATGGTAAAGACGTCAATAGATGGCGTGTTGCGAAGGTGGAGGCCCTGCTGGCTTTGATGAAGGAGGAGATTGCGTAGATTAAGAAGATTGCGGAGGACGGTGGTGCGGTGAAGGAAGAGGGAGATGGGGCTGGTGGGGGGAATTTTGGGAAAATTAACGGCTTGGGCAAGGAATGGGTCCGCTGGGTGGTATCAGTGGTTAATTGCGAGATTGTTGAACGGATGAGTCTGCTTAGTGGCATCAGTGGACGTTTGTGAGTTGAAGAACTTGGCAGAGGCGTGGTAGCACATACCTAGGCACGCGAACGTATAGAATCGAGAACATGTCCCTGTGCAGCGACACGCCCATAATCCCGTCACTCAAAAAAATCAGTTGTGACTTCCAGACTGCTATAATTGTGTCTTGTCTCTTCCATCGTCGTCCCGGACACCCCTGACTGATTCTGGCCCGACGTGCGTTTTGGGGGCCCCAAAGCATTGATCTGACCCGGCACTCTCCCAGTTGACCGCAATTTCTCGTCATGTCTGACTCGTTTGGCTGCAATCTCAAAATTACCGAGGTGACGACTTCGTGCAGATATTTGTACCACCTGAGAAATGTCGGTGGTAGGTAATTGGAAGTGCCCGACCACACAGCTTGGACATATCGCAGTGAAGAACAGCTCACTTCACAAGTTGCTGAGGTAAGCATAAGCCCACTGGAATTGCGATGCATCGCCAATAGATTTCGGGCGCTGCTGCTTCGCCGCGGTTGCTTCCAGGTTGATGCTATGCGTACGCCAGTGTCTCAGCTTCCTGCAGACAATACATTGCTTTGCGCATATGTCGCTTTGACTCAGGACTGACCGCTAATTTCTCCGTGTACCTCACCCAACTCCATACGTGGCTGCTCTTTTCCCCTCAAATCCTGGGTGTCTTCGTCTCCTTCCCTACGTCCCTGACCTTGTGCGTGCTCGGGACCTCATCGCCTTGAATGTGATTTGAGTAGGTAAAAGCTGAGGCATCTTCCGCTTTTGTATCTACGGCACTGATTATTTGCTTACAGATCCTTGTCATCAACGTCTACGTGCATACTCAGTTCTCTGCCACAATGTCGACACCAGAGACACCGCCTCCCCCCTACTCAACAGAGGATGAGCTCCGCCGCAGTATCGAGCAACGGAACCACATTATTCTGGGGCAGAACCACACAATCGCGGAACAGAACCGCACAATCGCAGAGCAAAACCGCATACTTGCAGAACAGAACCGCATACTCGCAAGACAGAACCGCACCATCAAAGATGTACGTGGCAACCTTCAGGTCGTGAGCGCCGCTATCGAACAGCATCACACAACCTCTGATGTCAGGCAACACGCATTCGTCCCTCACCGAACAATCGCTGCAGATGAACGAGCAGCACTACAAGGAGCAGAACGGGACCGAGCCTATAGCCATGCTGACACGCCAATCGTGTTTGACCCTCGACCGGGTACGGAGATTCTCTCGGATGCACCCGCGCGTCGATGGAATTCCAGGAGCCAGCGCGCTTTAATCGCTGGAGAACCCGAAAGTCTGCATTGACAGTGGAACTTCAAGAAGGGTCATCTGCTGACAAAAATGATAAGACTGCAGACTCTACACTCTCCCATCCGATCTTCAGACGGCTTGAACTATTTGCCGCAGATCTCGAGGACGAAAACAACCGTAGAAGGCTCGAGTTCTTCGCTCGGTGGGGCCGGTTCCCGAGCAACCGTTCAAGCACTCAAGACTTCTTAGCCCAATGGGCGCGTAGGCGCGGCTCTCGCGCAGGGGTTGACGAAGATATCCATTAGTTCGAGTTGCAGTGCTTGGCGCGACGGAATCATTGGAGGGAAAGACTGCTCGGGAGTTACGGTGTCGATACCGTGCTAATAGTTGGGTGACGAATGTTGGTGATGAATTGGGAGATGACGAGACTGGGGATGTAAAAGAGTAGATTTCTGATTGCAGGCTGACAAAAAGTGAAATTGTTGAAGTCGGTGCATACGGGATTTGTATCGCTAAGTTAGTGAGAATCATGGATTCCGTCAAAAGCTACGGCACGAGGAAAGAATTCGTGCTTATCTGAGCTCGAGAATGTACAAGCCTGGAGATCGTCAATCGGCTTGCCATGCGTGTACGAGGTCTTGTCGTTGACTGAAATGGTCAGAAAGCGACGACGCAGATTTTGACCTTTCGCACCTGCATGATGCTAACGGACGCTGAATGGGTTTGCGCTACCGGTAAGGTGAGCGCGCGAGTGATCGACTCTGGAGGTTGTACAATCAGTCTACCATGTACGAACGATGATCATCCGAAGCTTTTCTCTTTCATCTGCTCTCGTGAGCCTGAACGCTAAAATGGTGCACGCTTGCCAAGTGGGCCCCGCCACCGCGCCCGCCACACTGAATCAGCCCACTAGCGTCACCTCAGACTACTTCAACTGCGGCTGCCCTCACTCATACCTCTTCTTCTTCTTTTCTCTCCACAACGAAAGATTGACCGTGGCTGTGTCTAACCGCATGGAATCCTCTTTCTTTCGCCGAGTGATCAGGCAGCATGAGTTAAACCTTGTTGTGAGAATCCACGGCGCATTCCCAGACACCCAAGTCCCTGCAATGGACTCGCCTCACTCCAATGAGGCGCCTGCACGGGACGGCAAGTCTAGCCACCACACTTGTCATGCACCGATCTCTGGCATGAAGGGCTTTTAGTCTGAGTCAGGTCTACAATTTACCGATCTTGCCTCGAGCAGGAGTCACTGGTCCGTAGGCCCTTGGAAGGAGCAGTGGTGGTTTAGTGTGAGAATGTGCTGATCACCCTTCCGTGCCCAGTTCCTCGTATGAGAGACTGGGCATGAGTAACGGACGCGTTCGCCTTCGGGTGTTCGAGTAGCCATGACTGTCAGTCGTATGTCATTGGGTTGTCGGACCCATGTGCTGCGATTGTCTCAGTCCATTTTCGTTGAGTGTGCCGCCAACTGGTGGGCCCTTGAAGAAGATTGGTACATTTATTGGCGACAGGGCAAAAGTCGGTCTGAGTAGGTCTCCCGTGTTGTGATCGTCACCAACTCACTACACTGATCGAAGTGTTCTGCGTACGTTGTAGTTGATTTATACAGCCAGCTTACGGAAGCAGTTTCCCCGTCATCGTTGGCTCATACGCCGGAACATCCATCGGCTTCGGCGCCTCATCCTGCCTGCAATGCACCTCCGCCCATCTCAACCACCCCGCATACGTGCCCTCCTCACAATCACTCCCAACATTCTTCCTCCACAGCATGCCCAGCGTATCCGCACCAAACAGTTTCGATGAAAAGCCGTGCCCAAGTTTCAAGCACCAGCTATTCGCTACGCTGTTGGCCACCATCTCCCTCGTGAATTCTTGCTCCTCGCTTTCCGCTTCGCCGTCCTTGGGAAGCTGCTGTTGCAGCAAGTCGAGCTGCCGCCGTCCGCTCCAGTTGGTGATTTGCTCGTGTAGATATGCGCCGTTCATCATGCTGTATAGCCAGCAGTGTTCGCGGACGTATTTCGGTCCGTCCCAGCCATCGTCTCCATCGAGCCAGCGCTGTGCGGAGCCCATGCATTGAATCTGAATCGCGTAGTCTGTCATAACAGCATCGTTGATGACCATCTTGCCCTGCCCTTCGTCATCCACCTCGACTTCTTGAGGTACGTGCATCAACTCCATATGGTTGACAAGCGGATGTTGATGCGCTCCTGTGGTGTTCGTCTTACCCTCCCAGATTTTGAGCAGGATGTGATGTGCGCGTTTGACGAGCGGATTGTCGGGTCCACACATGAGTGCGAAGTTGACGATTGAAATGCCGTCCGGTGGACCGCCCATCGTGAAGCCTGCGAAGTCGTATGTGGACGCTGGGTTGGCGATGTGTTCGGACCATAGCCAATCGATGTCGCCGAACATCAGTATACCGACATCGAGGTACACGCCACCGTAATTAAGCAGTAGCGGGTATCGAATGAGGTCGGACGTATGCTGCGCGGCATAAGTGCCGTCGAGTGTGCCATTTATGAAAGCTTCTGGCACCACTTCCCGGCTAGTCGTGTCCATGAAATTCGCGACACTGAGCGGTGAGCCTGGAACACTGTCGAGGACGTAGATGGTCCATCCGAGTGGTGAGAAGCGGCGGTACCAGTTGATCACGTTGCGCAGCAGATATGGCGGGAGTGTGTCGATGCCTGAGTGCCAGAAGGCGAAGATAGACTTGGAGCCTTGGATTGGTGGAGGCGGGTGGGTCAGATCTGCAGGTAGCGAGTCCGAAGAGGAGATGGAAGGAAGAAATTCGTGGGGTATGGGGGAGGTTCCTGGAATGCTGGGGTAGTCCATCGTATTTAGTGTCTGTGGCTTGCGAAGGTTATTATCGATGGTTGCAGGGCTTGCTTGCTTTATGGCAGCTCAGACATCTTGTTGTTGATGTTAGGAATTGCCTGTATCACTTCGACTCATCTTCTTTGTGTATTGTGAATAAATTGACGAGAACATGAAGTGGAGGTTGCTTCGTGAGACGTCATTTCGACTCATCCTCGCTTAACTTGCCGTATCGGGATTGGTGCCAGGCGCGACCTTGATGCGTTCCAAATTGTCGGACGAGTGAGGCTCTGCTCGCCATCGACTTTATCATCTGCGTCTTCTTGCACGGTAGTATATCTCCCGAGAGTCTGCCATATTGGCCAGAGGCGTAGCTGTCCCGTCCGCTCCGTTGACCGTCGGCAAATTGAGAACAGCTGCCATGAGCGTGGCTGAGAAATTTACCATAGACAAGCGGCTTGAGGTGAATGCTAAGACTTGGCTACACGTGGTTTGTTGACACTCTCCGCCCATTGACGTGCGATGCTTCCAGGTGACTGCTCCTCCGTTTGTATCGTTGTCATCGTCGCTTCCTTGCCAAAGGACAACTCCCAAGCGACCCAGCACTACTACCGAGCCTACTGAATACGCTGTCCTCGACGACGACCTTCTACAAATATCATCTCTCTTCACAGATGTGGCTTCTCAGATCCGCTCCCTCCAGACGTACACCACCTCCTGATGGTGTGTCTGGACGCAACGCAGCTCCTCCAGCAGCAGCTCCTCCTCGCGAGAGCTCTCCTTCACAATCACAGCCCGAATTCTTGATCGTTGGACTCTTCCCATTGCGCCTAGCAAAGCGGCTCATCGAAAGCCTCGACATCTATCCTAATCGTGACGCCGACATTGCTTGGCTCACCAATTTCCTCGCCCCGTACCCGCCTGAATATGGACTTGGAAAGACCTCTGGCGCGAGGAAGACCGACTACATTGCCACATACCAGGACATCGTGTCCCGTATGAAGAAGCAGCCCCGGTATCCGATGCGCTTCATGCAGATGAACCCGGACCGATCGATGCAGCAGCGACAGCAAGGACGAGTTGAAGCGACAAGGGAGCCTGAAGGACGAATGACGGATCGTGAGCCAAGCGATCAACTCGAGCCCAGAAGTCTGAAGCTGACAAATGGCAGAGGAACGACTGGATATCATCGACTTCTGCGATGCAGCAGCAGAGTGGGGATCGACCGTCCCAATACCGGCGCGCGAAGCGGATCGCATGATCGAATTGGCGAATCAGCGGCGTATTGCTGATTTGGAGGAAATTCGAGCGCCACGCGACGACAGACCGCGCTATGAGGTATGAAGCCGTGAAGTCTGTCATCAGAATTCAGGTGCTAACGTCCAGTAGGATCGTCGCAGGTGACGATGAAAAGAGATCGGGTTGTGAGGATGCGCTACCTTTTGAGAGGGACATCTTCGTAGCTTGGTTCAACAACGACATGTGCCGCAATGCAGTCAAAATTGGCCCTAGTCCCCACGTCTGCGCTATTAAAGTGCTCTCACTTCGTACATTTCAGCGTCGCATTCTTCATCATACTTCGCGAACTGACACAGGAGAGTATGTCGATCCACCACCGCATAGCTGTTGTGAAGCATGCGCTTGGGGAAAACCTCGCGGGAGCGTGGCACAATGTGCGAGAAGTCGGCATCGCAAGAACATCCGGGTCATCTGGCCGGAAGTAAATGGAAAGTTGGCTTGCTCAGGATGTCTATCTGGCAGGAGAGGGTGGCAAGGCATGATTAGAAGAAGTTTGACTTTGCGGCGCGTATTTATTTCAGACTTGTGCGACCACCACTTCTCTATCAATCTTGAGCAGGTGATCTAAAAAGCTACTTGAAACGGATGTTGACTTTGAGCATGATACTCACAAATATCAAGCTAGGGTATGTTGATTCGCATAACAACTGCCGAGGCATGATAGGCAGCCACGCCGCAGAAAAGGCCCCCACGCTAAGTGGCGGGGCGTAGGTAAGCACGACGGGGTTCGTCGATGTTGTGCACTTTGCAACATCTGGACAAAATCACGTAAGGGGCCAAATTTCTGGTTCCTTGACATGTTCCATCTTACAACCTCGTCTAGACCAGCAGCGTCGTGATTCCTCCGAGACGGTCGAACTTCCATCACCAAATCCAGCAACAGGCAGGCACCATGCCTCCAAAGCGCACAGTGGAGGATGGTGAGACATCGGGCACTCCGAGTACATCAAGCACTGCCGCAGATATGGCGACTTTAATCCGCACAGAGCTTCTCACTGGGTTAGATTCTGCGAGGAAGAAGCGTCGAGTTCGCAGTTCTGGCACGACAAATGTCAACACAATTGATCCGACACCATGCACATCCTTATTATTCAAGCTACCAAGGGAGATACGGGACCAAATCTATCAACTCTTGTGGATCGAGACGCCCCGAATACGACAGCGCTACAAGCGTAGATCTTACCCCATTACATACGGCGCTTTGACCCTTGCGGAGCAGCATCATATCTCCACCGAGAAGGTAGGTCCTATCCGATCGACGCTGTACTGCATTTTGCCTCCCTCGTGATCGATTGCTCACGAAGTGATGCAGGTACCATGGCTTCTCACGAACAAGCAGATACTGCTCGAAGGTCTGACAGCGTTCCACAAACGCTCTGTCTGGATATTCGAGGCATCGCCTGGCTTCATGCGAACGGAGTATGTCTTCCCACTCCTCACTCCAGTGCTCGTAAGTGAGCAGCATCTTTTCATAAAAGGGAAGCTTGACACGCGGCGGTCAATGAACTCTCGCTACATGCTCCCTTTCTCGAGACATGAATACGAGGAAGGGGAGGGGTCATCAAAGATCGTTTGGAACGTGCTCACGCCACGCAACGACACCATGGAACTTGCCAACATCATGACAACCACGGCAGAGCCTGAAGGTAGGGTGCAAAAGATCAAACTCCACATCCAGATGTGGCAGCTGGGGTTCCGCAACGAAGAGCACACTGGCTTCCTCCCAAACGTGGTTTGGGATCTTTCCAAGCTTGAACGACTAGCTGTACATCGCAACCTTCGCACGTTTGAGGTCAGATTCCAGATGCCAAGGGTTTTCAACTCTCACCCAGAGGCCGAACACATGAAGATGGCTGTGGCGAACTTGATGGATGAACTTGAACTCGTGGCAAAAGCGCTTCTACCAGACGGCATAATCGAAAGCGGGACGTTCTTGGGTTCATGGGACGAGCCGGGACCGCCTGGAAGCTTCGAGATGATTGCTAGGAAGGCGTAAGTGACCTCAACGACGCGTGGAGATGGAGAGCATGTGACAGCTCTGTGGATGTCTTTGATGAAGGTAGATTGTTCTCCGGCCAGTTTTTTAAAGCTTTCGTGCGGCCACAACTAACGTTTCTAGTGACAGTCAGCCAGTGTCTTAGACTCCAGCTTAAGAAGCATCTATGTGACAGTACGCGAACATCCCCAGAACTCAGCACCATAAACACTGACAATGCTCAAACTTTTAGTAAATCTGTCTGGGCAACGCGAACAGGTGACAAAGTGACAGGAGCTCCGATGACCGCACGTGCGATTGCGACGCTAGCATTTCGTAACCCACAAACGGTGGTCACCCGTCATAAAGGTTTAACCCAACCATTCCGATCACCACAACTTCTCTCGCGACTATCACGTCGCTTCACTTTCTGCACCTTCTGGCAGCTTTAGCGCTTTTTCGTACACTCATCGTTGGCGACTGATCGCAGGAACTCCAACGACATGGCAACCAAGCGTACGATAGAAGAGGTGGAAGATTTCAGCGCTGAGGCAGCTCCCGCTCCGCAAACTACAGCGGCCATGGCCCACCGGCTCCAGGAAAGGCTCCTCGTCTCACATAAGGCGCAGAACAAATATCGCGGCATCTATAAGCGCAGCACCCTCGACCTGAGCACTATCAACCCAACCTTGAATCCGGTGGGATTCTTCAAGTTGGACCGCGAGCACCGAGACCAGATCTACCAGATGTTGTGGTCTGAGACGCCCCGGGTCAAGCAGCGATACAAGCGTCGCGTCTTCGAAGTGACCTACGGTGACGTGCCGGTCTGTCCTGATCTGCATCCTGATATCGAGATGAACATCCATACCACAGATGCTATCAAATTCAAGGTAATTTCCACCACATGAACACTCAAGAGTTGCGTAGACTTACAAAGTACATTTGCTAACGAGACCACGGTAGGTTCCCTGGCTTATGATTTGCAAGCAGATGCTACTAGAGGGCTTTACTGAGTTCCATCAACGGTCCATCTGGCGCTTCAAGGCACGCTACCACGAAGTTCTGCCACAAGAGTACATCTTTCCGCTGATGACTCCAGCATTGGCGTGGGAGCATCATCTCGACATCATAAACGCACAATACTACCTCTCGATGGTTCAGTACCCTCTGGAAGATGACACTCCGGGTGATGAGGTAGTGCACATCGGCTCGCCCAAATCGGACCTCATCGCAGTTGTCAACCTGATGACAGTGTCTGCCGAAGCACATGATGCGGGCTCAAAAATCAAACTCACGATGTCTCTTAGGATTGATAGCCTCGGGGAATACATCTATACCCCGGGAATGTGGAAATACCGACATCTGGAGAACTCGAAATTGGACTTATCGAAGCTCGATCGACTGGCAGTGCATAAGCATCTCCGCACGTTCGAAGTCAACGTCAATCTCGTCTTCTCCTTTTTGGGAGCCGCTGAACGACCTGAACGGTTTGAGAAAGCCTTGGAGAATCTGATGGTGGAGCTGGAAATCGTTGGAAATGCACTAATCCCTGGAGGCGTGACCAGTCGCCAAACGCCAGTGAGTGGATGGGCCTCTCAGCCGCTTCCTCACAACAACCCTACCACTTTCACAATCAAAGTGGAAACAGCATCAGCATAGAAGTGATGGTGTTGGTGCAAGTCCAAGCCGTCGAGGCGAGTGGGGAATCGGTTTTAAAGATTTTAAACAGAGTTGCAGAGTTTCAAGGGTTCAAGTTGGTCTTCCTACGACTTGCTGTCAGAATAACAATGTCGCCAGGAGTGACGGAGGACGGCGAAGTGATTTGAGTGGCGCTATGAGGTCGGCTTTGACTTAGCAGACCTCGGAGGTACTCGTATGCTCTGGAAGACCGCAACTAGAATTAAATTTGTCCTTAAAGTTGACAGAATAGCAGACACGAATACAAAAATGACATCATCTCGTACTTCACCACTGACCACAAGTGATGCCTCACTACTAGCGGCTGGGCATTCGCTCAAGTTGCCACACACTCCATACCTTCCAGCTCTCAAATCTCGCTCACCTCACTCAACATACCGCTCTACACCCACTCATCGCTCACCATGGCGCTCGACATGTCGCGAGCGCCTACCGTCGAGGACCTCCAGCCGAAGGCGGCAAGCCAGTCACCTATCTTCCACCTCCTTCCTCGCGAGATTCGAGACTGCATCCATAAGTGCTTTTGGGACATCACACCAAGACTGCGACAACGCTTTTGGAGGCTCGTGTGTACGGTGTCGTACGGCGATCAAACCCCGCTTAGCGATGCAGAGCAACCTAAGGTTTGTGTTCCTTGCCATCTCACTTGTATACATTACTAAACTCATTCTTTCATTCTTGTAGGCCTTGTGGCTTCTCACAAACAAGCAGATGCTTGTCGAGGGACTCTTGGAGTTCCACCAGCATTCTATCTGGCACTTCGAGATCAACGAATAACGCACCACGGAGCTATTCACGCCGTTAAAATTGATTCCCATCGGCCCCGGGCTACGGTTACTTGCACCTTGCTATTCCTTTCCGTTGATGAAATCAGACGCAAGCAGACCTCGACCGAGGAGCGTCGTGCTCGTTCCGCGCAGATAAGAGCGAAGGGCCTGGAGATGTCGTTTCGGTGTGGTCGGTGCGAGGAGACGATTTTCGGGTCTTTGTGGACACTACCACGGGCCGTTGTGCTGGCTGCATTGCTGTGAAGGCTGATTGTAGCCTGTTCGTTTCCGAGGAAGACTGGGAGAAGGCGCAGACTGAGAAGCAGGCGAAGCGTCTTGAGGTCGCGAGGCTGAAGGCTCAGCTTGCGCAGCGTGAGCTGGAGTTGCTGGAGGCGGAGGCCCGCGAGCGCGAGTACGCCAATCGCGATCATGCTGTCCTGAGTCTGTAGGACAGGTCGAAAGAGTGGGCCGAGGGGAAGCCTGGCCCTGGTACGTATTTTCCTGCCGTCGAACCAACGCTATCCGGACCATCGGCTGATCTAGGCTAGTTACAGGCTGATTCTTTTGACTTCTCGTCCTTCGTTGATCCCTTGTTGGGTCCTGACTTGTCTTCTTTCCTTGATTCCCTGATGGGACTCGATCTTGCTGCCCTGGATGCCGTTGGTGGTACTCCGTCACCAATTACTTGCAGTTCGTGAGATTCCTCTCTGGTTCCCAGGTGTTATAGGCCTTTGGCCATCCTTGCCACTTAACCAAGTACTCCTGCTAACGCTTGTTCGTTCGTAGGTCCTTGATTGCCTTGACTATATACTCGTCGTCCTCGAGTTCGATGTCGGTTGCGACCTCGGCGTCTAGGGGTGCTAGTTCAAGCAGTTTCTTGTGAAAGACGGGGTGGATACTGTTACAAACAAGCACTCGCGATATCCCATGGACGAGGTGTGCGAGGTTGAAGGCCAACCGTCGCACAACACACAGGATGATGATCAGCGCGGGGCGCTAAGGATCACGTGACTGGCATCTCGCCAAGCCTGGCATCGCCCGATGTCACGGCCAAGCCTGATGCCCAACATCAGAACCAAGCATGGCATCTCGCGATGTAAGGAAAGGGGCTGATGCCACAGGACAAGGCAACAAGTATATAGGGAGGATAGTTTCCTACTCTACGCTCGTTGTGGTCAACTCTTCTAAGTTGATCTCTTGCCCAGATTGGTACTTATTTATTCATCGTTAGATTGAATTGGATTGTCATCTCCAAATACCACCTCCCTCCTGAATCGCCAGACAACCTCCGCACTGCGGCCCGCCTAGTGAACGGACCACCGTGTAACACTTTGACCACCCACGGATTCAAGAGAGGTATTCACCCCGTCGCCGAGAAGATCTCACGATGTCTGCAGCAGCAGGACAAGCTCCCGCTACGTCAGCCGGCCCAAGCACGAGATCCACGGACGATGAAATGCTGGACACCGACTCCGAGGCCGATGAGACCGAAGCAGTCTTCACCGAGTCGTTCAACGATCTTATGCGACAAACCCGCGCCCAAGCTCGACATATCACCTCGCTAATGGACCTCATCAATCAGATGACGGCCCAATTGATAGCAACCCCAGGAGGAGCATCTCAGTCAGCACCCAAGATGGCCGCCCCCAAGAAGTATGAAGGTGGTAGAGTGGAACCAGCAGCCTTCCTCACGAACATGGACCTGTACTGCCTTCGACACAAGGTACCCAACGATCAGGAAAAGATCCTCACGGCCAACCTACACATGGAAGGCAAAACCGCCATGTGGATGCAGCCCTACGTTAAGAACTACCTTGAGAGCGCCACGGCAGCCGACATGAAGCCAGATACCCGAAGCCTGTTCGCTAGTTGGAGCAACTTTAAGGAAGAAATGAAGCGCATCTTTGGAGAAGTGGACGCAGGGAACCAGGCAGAGGAAGCAATTACTCGCTTGAAGCAGATTAAGTCAGTGTCTTCCTACACCGCCGAGTTTAAGCAGCTACAATCGCGAATTGATTGGGACGACGTAGCGCTACGAACGGTGTTCGAAAACGGTCTGAAGGACACGATTAAGGACGCACTCGTGCATCACGACAAGCCAGGGGACCTACAGGCACTGGTGGAGATGGCCACTAGAATTGACAACCGCCTTTGGGAACGGACGCAGCAAAGGAACTAAAACTAACCCCTGTCGCGAACACTAAGAGGCACCGACGCCACATTCGCATCGACAAGGAAGGAGACGTGATTATGACCGACAAAGTCTAGAGCAAGGATCGCAAGCCACGTGGCAGGCGCCAGGATGGACTGTCCAAGGAAGAGCGCCAGAGACGCTACGATTCTAAAGCATGCCTCCGCTGCAGTGAAGTAGGACACTTCCGCAGGGACTGCCCTAAGAATAACGACACTCGGAAGCAGGGAGCTATCAAGATCGGGATGATCAGACAGGGCACCCCTTACTCGAAGAGTGTACACCCATCTAACGACGACGTCAGCGACGTGGACCTGTACGAAGAAGCCCGGCTACTTAGCCACGAGCGCTACGAGGTAGTGCCCAGAGCACCCTGGGCCCCTGACATCGTTAAAGCAAAGTCAGCGGTACGATACTTCCCGCAGAAGCGAGCAGGGAAGCGCAACCGCAGAGAGTCAAAGAACTAGGATGCCGCCAGGAACAGGGTCACGCTGGTGCAGGCAGTCCTAAAACGACCCTCTACAATGTCCGAAGTCCGCAGCCTCAGGACAACAGGCTGAAAACGGAAGTCCTCGTGAGCGGATACACGATCACGGCAGTCGTAGACAGCGGCGCCGCATGGACAGTCATTTCACCCCGAGTGGTGGAGAAATTCAACATACCCTTCCGGATCAAGGACCGACCGATACGAGTGGTACTCGCCGACGACAACCCTATGGAATATGGGAAAGGCGTTATCCGGCTGGAGACCCAGCCAATACCGTTCATCACCGCAGGCCTGGGCCTGGGAGATAAGGCAGCAATCAGCATCGTGGAACTTGGAGAAGAGGACATGTTGATTGGCTACGACTGGTTGACTAAGTATAACCCAGCCATCGATTGGCAAAGTATGACAATACGTGGCCGAGAACCAGCGCGCAAGGTTGCCAACGTACGAAGGACATTAAGCCCGACATTCCAGAGCTTACCCTAGATTGGGAGGATTGGCAAGATTTCACCTTATGAGATCGCGAGAATCTATGAGAAGGACCCTCAGAGAGTAGGAGTCATCTGGATCAGGAAGGTTGCGCCTAAGAAGGACGAACCTCCACCAGCAATTCCAAAGGAATACAACACGGCCGACTTCAGGGAACTGTTCGAAAAGACCGAAGCTACGGAGCTAGCAGACCACCAGGAGTAGGATCACGAGATCCACCTGGAAGAAGGCGCTAAGCTTAGCCCGGTACCCAGTCTCACAAGTCCAGTACCTAAAACAGGGGTTAAAGCTTAAGCGACAGCCTTGTCTTTGCTAGCTGAAAACTTTGGTAATACTAGGCCAAATCAGGCAATTTCTAAACATATAGAAAGCGCTGTGTAAATGCTATCAGGATCTTCAAGTTTTTTCAAAAAGGTTCAATATTGGAGGAGTTATTAAGAAAAGAGCTTTGCTAAGCCTTTTTGACCGAGGTGCTGGGTTGACCGAGGTGCTAGTGGAATACGTTAATCTCTAAGTCTGCTCTGTTATCGTCTTGAGACCCGCACATGTTGCTGGTACAAACCTAGTAACGTGTTTAGCTGTCCTACGGGTAAAGTACGGCTGATCGTACAAACCTGCGCCGCGATACCGAGACGTCCACGTTGAAATTTAGCTCGTTGGTAGCGTCTGCGCTACATTGACCGGTGGTGTGGCTTTGACCATCTCAACAAACCTCGCGTGTGTGTTCTGGAAGGCAACAACCGCAAAATCGAACAAAGAAACTAGACTGGCGTCAATGGAAGTTCAAATAAGCTCCATCACGTGGTGCTTACAACCCTGCAAAAAGCTTCGAAACACGCGACTAGCGCTGCCCCAACACGATCTGGCGTAACATCAGCCTAAATTTAGCCCTGAGAATCTATCGAAATGGGACAAGATCAGGCAACCAGCTTCGCCCTCAGGAGGCGTTGTCATTTTTTCTTCTCTGTTTTTCATGCTTTCCATCGGCTCATAATACACTCGCTTTTCTTCTTTGTCGCGCGACTTTCTGCACAGCCAGATCGCTTTTCTCCTTCTTCAGGGGCGTGATACATTGTAATAATGGCAGACGAAATCCAACAGGCGCCTCGCGCATCACACACGACTGTTGCACCTACACAATCAGCAGTCCAACCCCAAGCAACACCTACCTCTCCACGCGCAAACTTCTCTCGACCGACAACATCGAACGATGCGGCTCAGAATGCGACAGCCACCGCTCCATCAGCAACCACATCTCCTCCTGCAGCCGCCCAACCTACCACGACCACCGAAGAGAAGCAGACCCTGAACGAGCGCCTCAATAATGTCGACCGATACTGGAAGTTCAAAGGCGCACTACAAGCCTGCGCGATCATAGTAGGCCTCATCGGAATTGGCACGCTGGGCTGGTGCATGTCCCAATCTCAAGGGCAAGGCTACGGTTACGGGTACGGCTACAACGGCACATGGTCCCTCTGGCCCGCGCTGCTCACATTCGCATGCTCCGTCATCTGGTGCGCCGCATGCATCATCGTACTCGTACTTCGCAAGCGCCCCGTCCACCCTGGCCTGCGCGTCGCCGTCGATCTGATACTCTGGCTCGGCTTCATCGTCACCGCGCTGTTCATTGTCGTGTCGTTTGCGGAACTGACTACGTGGGGCGAGTACGGAGATCTGGGATCCTACTACGGATCTTCGAGTCGATATGGCGACTATGAGCTGCAGAGCAACGGCACTTGGGTCTGGGAACAGGACCCGGAGTACGCATCGTCGAGCTCTTACTTGCGGGACTGCGAGAAAAACTCCACGCGCAACTACTATTCTTACGGCCCGACGTTCGCCGACTGCGCAGAGCAAGACGCATACGTCAATAAGCTGTGGCAAGAAAAGCCGCACCGCGAGAGCGTGCAGCTGACAGGCGTTGTATGCCAGTTCTTCTCCCTAATAATACACCTGGTACTCTTCATCTGGGCGTGCGTAGACTGCGCCCGCCATAATCGCAAAAAGGTCAGCAAAGACGCCGAGGTATTGGCAGCGAGCATCGTGCAGACCATGATCACGAACGGTGCGGTCATTCCGCCGCCGGGGCAGGCGCACATGAGAGCCTGGGGCCAGCAGCCGATGGGTTACTATCAGTTGCCTCCTCACCAACAAGGACAAGCGTACCCGATGCAAGCGATGTATCCATACCCGCATCCGCAGCAGGGAATGGCTGTTGTGCCTGGCCAGCCGATGATTGGGCCTCAAACAGGGTTTGCTGCTGCTGGGCCGAGTAATGAGAAGAGTCAGGGGCCAAGATATGCTTAGGAGAGGAGGGATGGAAGTATGGACAGTGTTTGGGATTGTACTTTTAGCGGAAGATACCAGTTTGATACCCAATAGCGATACTGTATTCATTATTTGCACATGCATGCGCTACATTATCTCGCGGACTTGTTCCATCAACCCCTCTAAGGTAATGTCGTGACAGGTGCGCCCTCCAGCTTGAAATACCCTGGCTGAAGCTTCTGGAACACCTGCCTCGGGTCGTACTTCTTCGCCACAGTCTTCAAGAACGCCTTGTCCGAGTAGCTGCCGATGACGTCCTGGTACTGGCTCGCATAGTTCATGTACAAGTAATCCTCCGTCATGCCCATGCTAGCCGAACCCTCCTTGAATCTGCGAATGATGTTCGCGGCAGCCTGCAGCACACGCTCATCGTCTTCGATCTTATCCCAGCGGATGGAGAGGTTCATGAGGAAGATGGGCCCATCAGCAGGCTTGAGACCGAGCGCATTGCCACCCTTTTTCTGCATCTGCTGGATTTGCGGGACGGTAATGACCTGCAGTGTGTTCGCGGGAACGATGCCTTGAACATCAATGATCCTAGAGTACTCGTCAAAAGTGACGTTGAATGTATATTCGACCATTTCCCGGCTCAACTTGGAGGCTGCGGTCCAGTACGTTTCACGGAAGCCCTTGGGGTTGTTGATGTTTAGCTGGTCGGTGAAGTACGTGAGAGTGTTGATTTGGGTGGTATCCTGGAGTGCTTCGACTTGGCGGTACTCCTCAAAGATGGCTGGAGCGGCGACGGGGTCCGCATACTCCAACTCGGCGACGGCAAGGTTGGTGCCAGATGCCGCATCGGTAGTGATGGAGAAGATTTGCGCGGCTTTGGGGTCGTTTGCAGAGTTGACGCCTAGGTTTACGAATGCGTCGATGGCTGCTGGAAAGCTTGGGGTGACGAACAATCGCGTCCCTCCGAACATGAGAGGGCCATGGGCGAATGTCTCGAGATTGAACTTGGTAACAATGCCGAAATTGTTTCCACCGCCACGAAGAGCTTTGTAGAGGTCCGGGTAGGATGTTGGCGACACGTTCAAAGTGATGCCAGACGCAGTGACGACTTCGAATGAAGCTACGTTATCACAGGCCCAACCGTACTCATTCGAGAAGAAAGAGATGCCGCCGCCGGTTGTCAGACCACCAACACCAATCGTGGAGACGCGGCCACCAACGACTGTCAAGTTGTCGTTCGCGAGCCTTGTGTAGATGTCATACCAGAGGTTGCCTGGTTCGATCGCGGCGATCTTCTTGTCTTGGGAAAGAGTGATGTCTTTCATCTTCTCGAAAGTGACTGTGATGCCACCATCAGCGCTGGATGCGCTTTTGAAAGCAGCATGTCCTCCACTTCTGACTGCGAAAGGGCATTGAGTCAGTCGTGACATTAACACAACTGTGGAGACATCGGTTGCTTGCTCAGGCTTGACGACGCAATATGGCTTGGCTTCTTGCTGCTGGACCGACCAGAAGTAGTTGATGACGGCATCGTAGGCAGACTCTCCTCGCGACTCGACGCTGTCGTCGCCAAAGATGAGCTTTAAAGAACCACACTATTGAAAATCAGCACTGAGCCTTCGATGTCTTCAAGGACGTGGCAAAGACGAAAATGCACAACTTACAGCCAACGAGCACCCGCTGAAGAGCGATCGTTTTGTCAATGCCGTCACGTCTGGTAGATCTGACGGGTCCACTCCATTCTCCAGCAATGCCTGTGTCACATTGAAATCCGCAGGTTCAATGACATCTTGGGCAATTGTCGCTGCTGAAAGAGAGCCAAACAAGGCAACGGAAGAGACGCGCATGTTGACTTCTGCAGGTAACAGGGCCTATCCAGAGTGCTGGGAGTGACACTTGAGCAGGAAACGAATGGCCGGATAATTCCGCGAGTCCAAAAGGATGGTGAAGCTGGATCCGGTCGGGCAAACATGGGGTACTTCAGTCCTCTCTTTCGCCACAAGCCAAAAACAAGGAAGTACTGCATTTGCTGCAATACGCTGTAAACGCGACGCTTTCGCCGGTTCGAGAAGGGTCGCCGTCTACGCGGCTCGGACTGACTCGATAGTTTAATGCTAATCTCATTATAGGAATGAAATTCGCTGCAAGGATGATACGGGCCTCTCATATCGCCCGCTGTCAGAATGCCGGCTTGAAAATCCGTTGCCGAGAAGAACGAAGGAATGGCGTGTTTTGTTGATCAAGCCGAACGCCGAGCCATAGCGGTGTACCATGTCGAGAGGGTGACATTTATCATTGATACACGTGTGTATGACGAGAAAGCAGCAGCGTGCTCGTTGTAAAGAGGCTCAATAATGGCTGTCACTTGGGATGCTGGTGCAAGTCAGAAGATGGGACCGCCTCCCCAGGAAGACGGGAAGGTGCGTGGACCCCTGGCGCTAATTTCTGCAGCATCCACCCCCACGCAACCCACCACCAACACCTTTCCCTTCGCCTCGGCGCAGACGGCTGGGTTCCTTCAATTTGGTTATTCTCCGGCTTCCTTTTCTTTGCGCATGACTCGTAGGCCGTAAGCTTCCCGCGAAGGCCTCTCAGAGTCAGAGCCGTCCGACTATGAAAAGGCTTGCAAAGAAAGCGTCAAGCGACAGTGGCGTTTCACAAGATGAAGCACATAAGATGGGTACTGATAGCTTTCTTACCACATAGAAATGCGTCTTAAGCACCATGTGCCGGAATGCTCGGCTGCGGCCAAATCTCTATCATGCTCAGGACCCGACGACATGGTGCGCAGGATTCAGCGGGCCTTGCAAGTGAAGCAACGCCCAGTCAGATCAGGTGGGTATCGCTGCGCCGTATAATGCCGGATGCTCCCGAGTGCGTATCGTGCTCTGATCTGTCTACTTTCTCTCCCGTACCGCTGCGTGACGACCGCCATCTTCCTTGCGCCTTAGGCGGCCTACCCGTTCGTCGCTACCGCTCATCCGTCGGCGTTGCGGACGACATCAGCATCACATTGGCGAGAGCTGAAGCGACTCAAACGTACGCATACCGCTGAGAGCTGTGATTCGCCCGCTTGCGAAACATGGCGGCCCAGCAGAACTACATCACGGAAGACCAGCTGGTCAGGACGACTTATGCGATGTTAACACTGGCGACCGTTGTCGTTCTCGCACGCATAGTTACGATACAACTCGTTCGACCCAAACGATGGCTGCCGCAGGATTTGTTCATCTACTTTGCCTACGTCGTCTACCTTGTCATGGCCATTTTATATATTGTTGTCGCACCCATCATCTACCGGCTCAGCGCAGTCACCGAGGGACGAAGGGAGCCATACGCCGCGCTCCCAGATGAGGTCATGTTTATGATCAAGATCTTCTTCTGCAATACGCTCTTGTTTTGGGTGGTCTTATGGACTGTGAAGATGTCTTTCCTGATGCTGTACCGGAAGTTGATGGAGGGGTTGCAGGATGTGTACATCAAGCTATGGTGGGCACTTGTCGTCTTCTGGTTCCTAGTAAGCATGTTTGAGAACCCAGCAGTGGTTATACTGACTACCATAGTCCTTCGTCGGCAATGTAGTGTCTCAAATGACCTCATGCTCTAGCATGCACGCGTGGTTCACACCTGGCGAGTGTGCCACGCCTCGCGATGCAAGGGCACAGATTGCATCCTTATATTATGCCTACGCCGTGGACGTTCTCACCGACATGTTGAGTACGTATTCTTTCATGTACCTCGCCGACACCCGCTAATTGTGGCCATCAGTCATGATTCTTCCTATCCGCCTAATCTGGAACCTTCAAATGCCACGAACACAGAAGATTGGCGTAATAGGCATCTTCGCCATCGGCATCATTCTCATCGCGGCTGCGACTCTCCGTGTCGCGCAAGTTGGTGGCAAGGCGGAATCGTCTTCAACGCCCTCGTCCTCATGGCTTGCTCTGTGGGCTGTGATTGAATGCAGCATCGCCGTGATCATTGGATGCTTGCCTACTTTCGTCGCCCTTATCCGCAACCACACTTCACCAGCCATATCATACAACACCCAAGGATTCGTACGACAGCGAGACGGCGAGAACGGCAGCGGCTCGACTACGAATGATGTGAAACTGAAGAACATCTTGACATGCTCGAACACGACGAAATCGACAGTGTCGAAAGAGGCGGCTTGGGAGGATGTAGATGGGAGCCAATTTGATCTGGTCACGGCGCCGAAATCTCGAGACGTAGTGGAAGAGCTGGAGGAAGACACGCCGATGGGCCGCAGGAAGATCAAAGTGCGTACGGGAGCGCGGTGATTCGTTTTACAATTGACTGAGACACTACCATTCTGGAACCACCTATCTTCGCAGTGGCACAGGTAGACTACCAGTATCCCCTCCTCGACGGCTGTTCAGCTCATCGAATAGACCCTGGTACCGACTCGCATACTGCTCGGCCTCCTTGACATACGCCGCGTGTTTGCTCCGGCTGGCCGCGAGAAAAGACTTCTTGAGACCCTGGGCCTCGGAAGCCTTCTTCTTGAGGTTGCTTTTGATGGCATTGTAGCGGTTTCCGAGCGTCGTAATGAGCTTGCTGGTGGCTTCCTTCACATGTACGACTTTGGCGTGCTTCTCGCCGTCATCGGCGCAGTCCTCAACATCCACCTCCAAAGTCTTCAAGACATCGGCCGCAGCATTCCTTTCCCTCTCGACCTTGGTCTCCATGGCCTCGAAGTAATCGATCAAACGGTCGGTATGTCTACCGTTCGCCCTGGACTTATTGGTGTTGAGCCCGTTGAAGCCCCTCTTGAGCTGCCGCATCGATGTCGCCGCTTTCTTGATGAGATCCGCGATGCTCTTGTAGCGGCTGTCGAGAGTGGTGAGGGTATTTCTCGCGGGCTCGGTGTCCCAGGCTTTGAGCTGCGCGTTCTCGGCTTCCAGGGCGGCGATCCGGGCGCGAAGTTGCTCCTCTGTGGAGGACATGGTGTGGTGGTGAGTGATGCGCTATGCGACACGATTAGTTGGACGAATTATGAGGATTATAGGAGATTCTACGTTCTGTGTATATGGAAAGTACTTTGCAAGACACGAGCGTGTGTGGTGCTGGTTGAGGGAGATGAGAGGGTGTTGAGCTGATGCGCTGAGTGCGAAGGTATCGAGCCTATGGAAGATAAATATCGTAGCGTAAAACGCGCACAAACGCAGTTATGAGTCAACCTTTGGACCCTGTCCAAAACGTACTCACGGCGCTGACCTGTTACAGAGGGTTTGCGGATTGAGTGAAGGTGAATAGCGCGAAACTACACATCTTGTCATTCCAAAGAGCTGATGATTAAGA
>Ga0265780_10002226_pt1 | contig 26615 bp, 23 predicted proteins | sample P1T30metagenome_FD_192432 | JGI IMG/M metagenome (GOLD analysis project Ga0265780, IMG submission 192432) | Plant litter microbial communities from East Loma Ridge, Irvine, California - P1 T30 | ecosystem: Environmental > Terrestrial > Plant litter > Unclassified | place: USA: California...
AGAGTAAGAGCGAGACATGACATTACTTGCAGTGGAAGTTTTGATGAAAGGTAATTACTTGTCGCAGCGAATTATTTACGGCTGGATGACACCTGTAGTCGAGACCCATAAGAATCGTCCTGTTGAAGTGGCTGTGAGACACAGACCATGTTCATCATGCTTCACAAGTAAGCTGCAGCGCAAATGCGCATGCCATGCGTGTGAACCAAATCAAAGCTCAAGGTAAATCAGCTTGAGTTTCAACGATCCGCAAATGATCTTAGCTTCCTGGAGATAAACCTTCTCGTCCATGTCTGGCCGGTGCCTGGCGCTCATGCCGGGCCACGCGATCAACAGTATTTCTTTCTTTTGCGCTCTTGACTTCTTCATCCAGCGCCTCCTTATCAAATCTTCGTGGTACGCGAGCATAGTTTTCAACGCCTCAAAACTACTGAAGATGTCCGATCTGAGCTCATTCGATTGCTTGCGACATTCCGTGATGCCTGGCACAGCCGTCGGTGGTATTGCATGCGCGGTCTGCTTCATGAAGCGGTCGACACCCGTCTCGTGCGAACTCATGTGTTTGATCTGTTCATCGTAGTGCAAGAAGAATGTCTCGAGGTTGCTAAGCGGCATTCCCGTCCTCAGCGCGACTTGCTCGAGATCGAGGTTACCCCAAGGTACGTCAACTTTTGCAACTTGCTCATGAAGTGCATGTAGTTCTTCTCTCGAGAGATTGGCAAGGGCGCGAGATGCTGAACTGGCAGATCGTGGTGCTGTGGTTGAGGAAACTCTTGGAGGTGACAGAAGAGCGCAGACTTGAGGTGAGCGAGCTGCGAGTCAAACGAGCTTTGAGCCCGTGGAAAATTTTTCATTTTGACGGAGCAAACAGATGAGGTGAGTGAGAGTGAAACGAGGTGCACATTCTTCATTCACTGCGACTTGCAACCGAAATGAGCAGGGGACACACCCTCCGAGAACAACTAGTCGAAAGACAGAGGGTGAAGGAAAACATCATTCACGGGGATGACGTTAGCAGCGACAGTATCCATCTCTCCCGAGGTCGAAGTTGAGCATCCTGGTGTTGTGATGTGAGAACCGGATCTTCTTGGCTCGCGCCTTACAAACGGTCGTTATCATGGACTCACCATGCTAATAGCATATTACTTCTCAAGTCGTCGCTGGACTTGCGGTGTAGTATCGGATGGCATCGGTGAGAGGCGACCCATCCCAAAAAAGCGCAAGCGCATGCGACGAAAACTGGAAGAGGTGGAAACGACGACGGAAAGCAGACTTTACCACGACCGACGAGAGCAACGTTGCACCACTCGATCCGGGGAATGCGGAGCGCTGGGCTAGGAAGTCTGTGGAAGAAGCCGCCAGCCGCCGAAAACCAAGAAGACGGCTTGTGTGACGGCTTGTGTGACGGCAGCATGCTGATGCCTGACAAACATGTCCCATGGCATCCCATTCGACGCTGCGATATTGTGGTGCGATATCCCATTGGTCTTGGCTTTCTCAGACACTCATGGGTTACGCGACGATGGCAACAATGCCGAATGGCGTCGCATCGAATCGCACCTTGTTCGAGGACAGCAAACAAGAATAACAGCCTGGATCCTGGACGGCACGCTGCTTGTTGGGCTGACGTGGACAAGGTGAGGCTGCAGCGCGTGCATTCGTTTTTCGTCGCGGCGACGGGCATGCTGCTTTTCGTGTGAGGCGTTTCGGCGCCGAATGGCAGCTGCTCGTGGGCGAACACAACAGCAGACGTGCTCTCGCAACGCAGGGCGGTGGAAGGTCTGACATGTCACATTTGTGCCGGACATCTGCCGGACGCCGTGGAAAAGAAATGTCGCGGAAGGATACAAGGGGGTCGACTTGACGAAAGAGGAGAGCTCCGACGTTGTTGTGCCGACTCATGGGAATTCCTGCCCGAACACAGAGGCTCGAGCGTCCTTCCAGCACCCTTCTGGAACCTTTCATTGCAGGAACATTTCGGCCGGAAGGGATGTGGGCTGACACTCCCGCAACGTCTGCTACCTATTCAGGAGGTTCATGCCCGTTGTATCTAGAGGGCTGAACACCGTGCGACTCTCGCCTCCAGAGTGCTCTTCGTTAGACGACTGTGCCACGAAGCACTTCGCTTCAACGAGCACAAAACTAATGCGCACCGTTGCCGATCATACAGCGCAGCATGGTCCAGATGCCTCATTTGAATGGACCATTCCCGGACTGCCGGGTTCCGGGGAAGTCTCCACACTTCCCCATCCTGATACTGCAAGCCCTCGCGTGGGATGAATGCCATTCTGAATGAGCGGTCAGAGAATGTTCCGCCCATTCGCGCTGCAGCTTGGAAGTCTCCCACGTCAGAACACGCTCATCCGCGGATCGGTCTTGGGCTGACTCTTCATTCGGTCGCCATAGGCACCCCGTCCATCGCCGTTCCGGTAAGGAATGGTTGAGGAGACCGAGGACGGATAGGGGCAACGTCGGCCTTGTTCCCTCGCCGCGATCGATACACGCAGATATGCATCAAGGATACTTGTCGATTTTCAGACAACAACCCGATGACGACAATCACTACCCCAGACGCCATTAACTTCGCGACCTTGGAAGGGTTGGGCGTGGCGTGGAACCTGCACCATGTGGAACGACGGTGGGAAGCAACGACGCAACCGTCCGCTTCCCCGTTTCCGCGTCGGTCCTTTGATTGCTGATACGCCTTCCTTTTGTTCGAGGCCCAAACAAAACGTAGCGAGTCAGGTCTGGCGGTGAAATGTAACAAAAGAAAATTCTATAAGACCAACAACAACCCTTCGCGAAACCCGCCAAAGCAAAACCAGCTCTTGCGTCACAGAAAGTTACTTTTGCACCTTGCAACTACGTCGTCTCCCCTGACTATCCCTCAAGCCTTCGTTCTTAAGACCCGCCTGTCAGCATCGCCAACTTACTGCAGCAATTCACCGGCTCAAGACAAGTCATACACTCGCTACCACCTGGCCGGATCATCCGCACCACATACAACCACCAAATCTGCTATCGAATCATCGCATCCGGTGTGCCTTTCAAGCAATAACATTCCTGCTGTAAGTAAGCCTCAAATGCAGCCTTGTCTAAATATGCGTGCGTCAATCCGGGGCTCCGCCATTCCCATGTTCCAAAAGCGGCATATGCCAGCACACCCGCATCAGCCCTGTCGCAACGCCCAGACGGCATCCTTGATATTAAATCTGACTCACCCCAGACTCGTTACGCATATCAGCCTTTTGTACACGCACCTCCTTCGGGCTTTGAACTTCAGCCAACCGAATTCTGCCAGCGACTATTGTTGTCCCGAGACAGGTCATTACCACATTGCGCCTTCCCCCGAGAATTACTGTGCTCGACTTTGACATCTCATCTCGCATACGGCCCGCGTGTACTCTTCGGTCTCTCAGCATCCCGTATATAGTCGCTGCTCCCGACTATTGACTTTCAGTCAACGCTTCCACCAAACACCATCACTGAAGACCAACACAATCACAACAATGCCTTCCTCATCTGCTGCCTTCAACCCGCGCCAGCGCCTCTCCATCCTCACAAACTCCAAGCTCGGCCACGATGTCAGCGCCGCCTTCAAAGCCTCCAGTGTAGCCTCGCGCTCCGCAGACATCAACGAGACACCCGCACCACCGCCATCGCCAATCGACTTCAGCTTCCCCGCGACGCCCATGGAGCAGCGATCACGGAGCACAAGCCAGTCGTCGAACTAGATGACAATCTGTCCTACCATTCAATTCTTCCAATCATTTACACCACTACTTTATATGCATTTAGCGAGCGCGTTAGACAAAGGGGGTGCATTCTCTCATCGACGTGCACCACGACCGAGGACGGGGATTACGATGGGTGTGCATTCGGTGTTCGTAAGACGGGCTTACATTTCCTTTGGCGTGTGTTGATTGCAGTATTTATTTATTTTTGATTCCCCAATTCAGTCGACCTCTCACGCGGTCCCGACTTGAACTTCTTCGCTTCTTGAAATATACACAGTACATAGACATGGACGTGCCAGAATATTTGGTACTTTGCTTGATTTGGGCATCGAGTAATAATGACAACTTCTTTCAAATACGATTTGTGTCCCACGTCATCCCCACGCTGTGAGGCTGACTGCGGTGATTAGACACCGTCTTAGATGCTTTTTGGGGCTATGATGGTTGCTGTTCTCAGCGCGCCGCTCCGCTCCCGTTGCGGAGACGTCCGATTTGTTTTACACCGAGACATGTGCAGTTGTATGCGTCATGCTGATGTGATACACAGCGTCTGTGCCGCCTTGTCCGTTCAATGTCTTGTGCAAGGACACTCCCGTTCACATCGCGTCGCACCAACACCAACGTCATTGCCGGCGCTTCTACTTTAACAAAGCAATCGCCCTTGCAATATTGATGTTCCAGAACGTCGCACAAGCCACGTGCACTATGTGCTATCATTGCCGACTGCGTTTGCGAAAGTACGGGGAAGCCTGGGGGTGCCGTGTATACAATATAACAGTGGTTATAACTAATCCTTCATATATGAATATGCCTGGGAGGAAGCATGGTGCCGGCTAAAAGCACGTGAAGAATTTATTGGTGCTATAAAAAGGCAACATGACCGTGGCCTATGAAGGCGCCAGGTCGACATGTACCGTTCTTTCGAGTCCATTTTTCACCGCCTCGATGACATCTATTGGACTGCCTGTATGTTGAAGGCGCGCGTTGGCCGGGTGTGCTATGTCACTTTCGATGGGCCCAAGGTCTAATTTATGGGATGACATCTGCCGAATGTCTGCGTCAGCGCACCAGTCACTCAGTGCATATCACGCTTCTACTTAGAATGACATTAACGGCTCCTAAAGAAAGATCTGACGCAGTCGAAGACGAGAGAATGGGTTGAGATCTGCGCCTGGACACCTCGGCATGCCGGGTGTATGAAAAAAAATAGTCGCCAAAACACCGGAGTTCGCCTCCGGTACGATTCTCTCATGCAACATCTTTATGCGATTTCGTATTCCTCTTCTGCCCGGAAACAGTATAGGGTGTTGAAGGAAGAGACTAAGCGCCGGAACTGTCGTTCCCGTTTCAATTTGATCCTCACTTCGAGCCCATACCGCTATGGCAAGCTATCTTCGAGGTGCACAAACTAATGCTCTGCTAGTGAAAAGCGGTCAATCCAAAAAAGTCTACCATGATTGCGGTAAAGAATAGAGAAAGCTCGGAATGTGGAGCCGGTGGGGGCAACTGCTCAAAGGGGTCCAGTTCGGCTTGGAAGCATCAAAAACCTTCCAACGAAAGTCGGGTTTTCATACATGCAAGGAGAATGTCGCCAAAAGCACCGGAGTCTGACTCCGACAAGCCCATCTCGCAGAAATGACATTGCATCTCGCATCTCTTTCAAAAAGGAAACATCCCCAGGTTCTAGCGCCGGCAAAGCATCGTGGAAAGGGATGCGCCTCCGCTCCGCAGCCACATGCCACCCTAGGCATACACACCCCGCCAGCGGAGCAGCCCTCCGATGATCGTCCTTCGTGGAACCTGCCTCTACACATTTTCCACATACACAATCTCGCGTAACCTGTTCATTTCATACATACCAGCCCAGACCCACGGTCCGATTGCCAACTTCGCCGACGCATCTGCATGCAGTCGCCGAAAGCACCCGCCCGAACATTTGCCAGCCCATACACCTCGGAATCGGACTTGTCTCGCACATCCTTTCCGCTTGCTGTGTGATCGGCAAACCACCGGACCGACGCATCCACGTGGATCGACGGCGCAGCAAAAGCTTAAGTGCAACTCTGGCCATCTCCATGTCGCACGTTGTTCAAAGTCGAGATGGACGATGGGCTAATTGTGTCTTAACGGAAGATCTGTGCGGTAGGAAAGCTACTGCGCGTGTGAAACGGGGCGAAACAAGCGTGGTGTCGGTGAGGCGGAGTTGGCTCCTAGTGTGTTTGTGGAGGCGGGTTGAGTGACAGCGGTAGGGGTGGGTATGGGGTCGTAAAATTGGCATGAGAATTGGAGTGGGCGAGAAACGTCATGGAGACATTGTGTGGTTGCGATGCGCGCATCACAACTCACTTGAAGACAGGCGTGGCTCGTTTGGTTGGAGATGTGACATAATGGGTATCTATCTAAAAAGCACGCACGGCAAGCTGCATGTGCGCTATTTCTTCTCGTTCTCATGCGACACCAGACTTGCTTCGTCTGTATCGCTGTGCGTACGCTCGATGGTATACGATGTCTTGACGGTTATGCCATTTTCGTGGGGGAATTGTGGCGACGCGTCTGACCGAGCGATACTTGACAGTCCGCCTTTAGATGCCCGGCTCCTTGGGTTACGAGAGTTTGCGTTTACGCTGATTTCTTTGAGTTCGTTGCCGCTTCCGTAATTGTAGTATTGTTGTTTGCTGCGTGTAGTTGAGCCTGTAAGGACAGGGAAGATCTTGACGAGGAGCAGACGGAGTGTTGGTAGACAAGCACTACACTATGTTAGAAATTGGTACAAAGCTAAGGAATTGAAGTGCCTACCACATGCAGCCGACGCTGATCTCAATGGTACTCCACAGCGAGACGTCGTAGAACTCCCAACTAGCATTGGATGATTGCGCAAAGTGGACAAGGGCAGAGAGGCGCAGAATGCTGACGACAGTGACGAAAGTGCCAACACAGAACATCAGAGCGACGCCAACCTTCTTCTTCCAGTGCATCTTCAAGCCCCAGAGTTGCCAGAGAGGTATTCCGAGGATCCACAAGTCCAGTGCGATACTGATGGCAGCATTTGAGGCGGCAATGGCGTTAATGTCGAGGCAGTGCCCTTCGTGAAGGCCGTCCCAGTGTGTCCAGAAGTAGCTAATCGGCTGGCATTGAAAGATGGCCAGGCAGACGAATATCAACCACCAAATAATGACGAAGATGACAGTACCCCAGAGTACGCGCTGGACGGGCTTGCTGGGAAAGACGCGGATGTAGAAGAAGAGGAGCGTGAGCTTTAGCAGCGAGATCTCCGTAAAGTACAACGAAGCCATGACGTAGAAGTACTTCAGCATCTTGGTGATTTCATCGGGTTCGAGAGTCCAGATGTCTTGACCGAGACCGTGTCGGACGGTTCCAAAGACCGTAACAATCGCACTGGGAACAGCAGTCAAGAGACAGGCTAGTACAGACCAGTCATCCAGGCCGATTTCGAGCTTCGAGTAGACGATCTTGAAGGCGAAGCGAATGATGACGAAGACGGTGGTGATGGAAATCATAACGTTTGATATCACGACATATTTTGGCCCGCGGTTGCGGATGGGCGCTCCGCAATTCCTCAAGCTATAGTTCTCAGTTGCTAAATACCTGTTAGACTGTACTGTGTGCAAGCCCATCACCCAGCTGTACGTACCGAGAGCTTCAGGAATTGTGCAGTTGGCAGCAACACATGCTGAGACTGGCACCTGGAAGTTTGCATTGGTGCAAATGCAGGCCTTGTCTGTAGGTGCGCAAACCTTGGTCTGGAAGGTCTCCAACAGACAAATTTGCTGCTAAGTCTCAGCATGTGCACTTGTGAAGTGTTCGCAAGAGGTACTTACTGCACACAACGGAATCTTCGACTCGGCAGATTGTTGCGCTGCAACAGCCCAACAGAGACCGAAAAGGACGACCAACACCTTCCGAAGGGGGGGCAACATGTTGGTGTTTGTGTTCACGCGTGCGAAAGCGCGTGAAGTCCTGGTTAATATATCGGATGGCGAACGGGATTTTCCTTGTAGTGATCCTATCCTCAGATCCTGATAGATCAAATCCTCGGTGACCCACAAATAGGCGTATCAAACATGTCGAGGGATATACAGGGTAATTATGGCCGTAGGGTGAAATGGAGCAATACTCGGTACGACTCAAGGCGTCACACTATCGCTAGCCGATATAAGCCAGTGGTAGGTGTCCGTCACAACGGCACAGCACGGCATTTGGCTAGCACAAACTTTATTGCCAGCCGATCTCTACGGTGTGCAGATCTTTCAGTTGCAGTTGTTCACGGACTCAACCTTAAGTGTCCTCAAATCACACGTGCTCATCTTCTTCAAGGAAATAGACACTGCAGATCACAGAGAACGTCAACGCGTACGCGACGATTGAAGTGGAACTTCTCTCTTAACGACACCAAGGTGGACCTTTGTGTTAGTTCGATGGGCTACTCTCCTTGCTTCGCTCCACTTATGCGAAGTAAATGCGCAGTCGCAAATGCAAGGCAAGAGATACCCGACATGGTAAGTTCCTGAAGGTGTTCATTAATACCTCGACAGCCCATTTCCAATCGACCCAGCTTATCAGAAGTGACATGTACCTAGCTTATTTCGGCAGACAGAACCATCTCGCTCTGTTACTGACAACCAGAATCATCACCGCTTCATCCGTGATCCGCGAGCGAGTGGAGTTTCAGAAGCTTGGATCAGCAGCAATTGGATCAACACGGCGGCACTTCGCGAAGGGCCGGTTGATCATCTTGCGGATGCGAGTGGAGTAGTGTGTAAACCTCGTCGCCAGAATAGATCCGGCCTCCTGAGGTGTACTACTCGGTGCTTCTCAGTCATGGTAGCTTCCACAAGCGTTCTTTGCGTAGCCCTCTTGCCAAACCAGCACTACCCGACACGTGCGAATTGCCTCAGCCACTCGTCTCTGATTCGACTTGATGTCTTTAGCCTGAGGAAGAATTCCCCTGTGTCATGTCCTGGCCCAAGGCTCCGCAAAAGAATGGGGGAGGAGAGTCCGGGTGAGCTTGGCAAGCCTCCCGTCCCTCATCAGCCCGCGCTTCAGGACACGAGCCCCGTTGGCAAGGACTGCGGAGCAGGATTCGTTCAAAAACCCATGTGGGCGTTCGAATGGCGATGAGATGCAGTAATGGCCGAGGATTCGCCGGTGCCCTGGATCGAGCGGTTGGACCTTGAGTAGATCCCAGCACACGACCCTGCATTAGTTCTCTCAAGTGCTCACACCCACCATGTCACCCTCTCGGCATTCACACCCTTTGCACTCTTAGCTGCGACAACTTTTTGCTACCAGGCCGCAGCGCTTGACGAGTCGCCACGCCATTCTTGCCGTTTCTATAGGGTGAATGCTCCTGGTCCTGTGTGCCGCTTCACGTGCGAACCCCTCTGACCATACACACGGCAGTATGATTACGAGCTCGCTCAGGGCAGCTCCGAGCCCATGTGGATGCTGCCCGGCCTTCTGTCCTACTTCAGAAGGCAACATGCTCGAAGGGCTCCATCGCCGAGATTGTAACATGCTAGGGAATAATGCTAGATCGGGACTTGTATATATGGAAGTGAAGAACTCGTCGACGGGGGAGCATATTGCATTGCAGTTTTCAAGTCATTCGTTCATTCGCTATGAAGCTCGATCTAGTTGCAGGGCTCATTTGGGCGACTCTTCTTCGCCACAGTGAAGGCAAACCTGGACCTCCCCGTGCTGAGGAGTGTCTGTGCCTGCCAGGCGATGCTTGCTGGCCGTCCCAGAATACTTGGAGTGCTCTCAACTCTACCGTCAATGGCAAACTTGTCGCTACGGTTCCTATCGGCTCTCCATGCCACGATCCGACCTTTGACAGCGATGCTTGCGAGAGCCTCAAGGCACAATGGCTGAACCCATTGACTCAGTAAGTCGAGATACTCTTCCTTGAAATCCACAAAGCACAGCAACACACACGTCCTTTCTCAAGCATTATAACACTATACCCCTCCTTCTCCATGACACCACCAAGCACCACCCTTCCAATCCCACCATCAACACCCCTCATGGCACCCAACTAACTACTACAGCATCCCCTCCTCCCACTCCATAATGCAATCCTACTTCGCCAACCAAACCTGCTCCCCCTTCACCCCACGCACCACCCCCTGCACGCTGGGCAACTACGTCTCCTACGCCCTCAAAGCCACCTCACCCGCCGACATCACCGCCGCCCTGTCCTTCGCCCGCGCAAACAAAATTCGCATCCTTGTCCGCAACACCGGCCACGACTTTCTCGGCCGCAGTACCGGCGCAGGCGCCCTCGCTATCTGGACCCAGGACCTCAAGAACATCTCGTTTGGCAGCTGGAGCGATAGGTGGTATGCTGGGCCTGCGGTGACGGTGGGCGCGGGCGTGATTGGGTACGAGGTGCTTGAGGCGGCGAATAAGCAGTGTTTGACGGTCGTGTCTGGTGAATGTGCGACGGTTGGTCTTGCGGGAGGGTTTACGCAGGGCGGTGGGCATTCGGCGCTGAGTACGCAGTTCGGGCTCGCGGCGGATCAGACGTTGTCGTTTGATGTGGTTACCGCACAGGGTGAATTCATCACAGCCTCTGCGACGCAGAATGCTGATCTCTACTGGGCGCTATCTGGGGGTGGTGGCGGCACATATGGCGTGGTCGTCTCCATGACAGTGCGCGCATACGCTGCCAAACCTGTCGGCGGCGCGGCGATGCAACTCCTCGCTGGCAGCACGACGCCCGAGAAATTTGCGGCCGCGGTGAGTGCGTTCCACGCGCTGATGCCTGCGATGATCGACACGGGCGCCATGGTGGTGTTTTTGCAGAACACGCAGTACCTTGTTCTCAAGCCCGTGACCGTCTGGGACTCTAACGCGACATACGTCAGAGACGTCGTTCTCGCGCCCTTCGCCAAAGCACTGGTCGATCTGGGGATTACCCCGCCCATTGCATACTCGACACTGTCCTACCGCGATCACTACGACAAGTACATGGGCCCGCTGCCACGGGGTAGCTTCGAGGTGAACCGGTACCAGTTCGGCGGGCGCCTGATTCCGCGCGACGTCGCGGTGAACAAAACCACGGACCTGGTCAAGGTGTACAGAGAGTTGACTGCCTCGGGCGTATTGCTCGCCGGCAGCTCCGCGGATTACAGCAAGCGCGGCGGGCCGGGCAATGCTGTGCTGCCTGCGTGGCGCAATGCCATCACGCAGTTGCAGATGATTACGAATTGGAACAGCACGGCGCCATGGGCGGATATGGAGGCTGCGCAGAAGAAGATGACGGAGGAGTTCATGCCGAAGATTGAAGCGGTGACGCCGGGGTCCGGATCGTATATGAACGAGGCGGATTTCAGGCAGGAGAGGTGGCAGGATGTGTTTTTCGGAAAGAACTTTAAAAAGTTGGATGATGTGAAGAGGAAGTATGACCCGGAGAACGTTTTCTACATACTCAAGGGTGTGGGGAGTGATCGGTGGAGCGTGGCTCAAGATGGACGGATGTGTAGGAAACCGTAGATGAGGAGAGATGTCAGTAGAGGAATGGATTATTTCTAAAGTTCAACCTAATCTTGGGTATTGTGAGAATGGTTGCCGATGTGACAGTACGTTTTGTACCTGCTTTAAAAGGGAAGGCCTGTCCCCGAGTTCTTCGATTATTATAATACAGCTTCCACTCAAACTCATCCCGCCATGGCCGGTCCAGGACTTCGCAGCGCTGTTATCCTCTGCTTGACCTCGGCCTGCGTTTCCAGCGGCTCTTTCAGCACCCTAGGCCGGTATACAAGCCGCTCTGTATCGACAGGTACCCCTGCGCTAATAGCCTCGTTGATTTTGACGTTCAGATCCTTCTCAAACGCTTCAGCTTCGTTCATCATCTCAACAACGCTCAACCAATTCAAGAAGCGCAATTCGTCAAAGGGGATTTTCGTTGAGCTGAGAGCGGGTGGAGCCACCGATCCATCTGCAGCCGGCTGTGGTGGGGGCTGGTGCGGGTCGGTTGTCATCTCATCGTACACGGCGCGGAGGTTCTCGGGCGAGCTTATTGATGTGGTAGAGGGGTCAATGTGCATGTGAAATGGAAACCTCTTGAGATCAAGCTGCGCGCCGGACATGATGACCGCTTCTACATTGTTCATCTGCTCCTTCAGGCCTTCCATCTCGGCGGCGAATTCTTCGACTGGCATGTGTTCGAAAGACGGCTGGCTGTTGATGATGATGCTCTCGTCGAAATCCAGTTTCTGAGCCAGGTACTGCTGCACGGTGGCAGTGGTGGTGTGTGCCAATTTTGACACTTGTTCGCGGAAGTATTCCACCAAATCAGCCCTCCTGCACGCCTTGGTGAAAGTGATCCAGTCCTCGAAGGCAATCTGGGTGCCCTCGCCTTCAGCGGCGAAGACAATCTTCTCCCACAGCAGCTTAATTGGCGCCTGATCCTTCAGTAGGCCAGCAGAATTAATCGCCATCCTCATACCGGCCGGGCTCAATACCGTGCCGGCTGCCTTCATATCTTGCAGCGCTATTGTGAGCAGATCGCGATCGCGCATAAACCCCGCTATAGAGACCATGGCCTCCCATAGCCTCAACTGATCAGAAAAGCCTGCCTGTAACAGCCCTGCCATAATTTCACGCGCGGTATGAACAATAATGGTGCGGACTTGAGCAGGCTCACCGTCAAAGTCCTCACCTGGACTCAAAGAGGGTAGCATGTGAGAGAAGCAACTAAGAAAGGTCGAAATGTGCCGGGCCTGTATTGTTCCACCAGCTTCTTGGTAGGCATATAGAGCGTTCGCAATGGCTCGCAAGAGCTTGACGCGATCCGACATGGAGGCAGCGCTGAGCAAAGCATCCTTCAAGTCATGAAGAAGGTGGTTGATTTGTGCAGGACTCATGAGTATGCCAGCACGGCAGGCGACCATGACGGCGGTATAAGCTTCCGAGATAGGTCGCTCAGCCAGGAAGAGCTCAAAGAAACGAGGCGGGACTTGCGTAGGGTACAAGCGGAGGATGGTATCGAGCGCCAGATATGCGTTTCTCCAGTCGCGCGCCAGAATGCGGGCAGTGCATATGCCCTGGAACAGAACAGTCGGGATGCTTGGCACGACAATTGGCTGAGTGCGGTCCGGAACAATGGCGTCGGGCGAGAGATGGTACGCTGCAAAGGTTCCTGGAAAGCGTGCCAGTCCTTGGCTATACAGCTCCTCGAGCTCGGGCAGAGTTGCTTTGCCTCCATGGGCCAGTAACTCAATAGCTGCACCATAGCCAGACTGCGACAGACAGGCATCGTCTTGCTGCACGAGCCATTGCCACAGCTCGTGCCCCTCGGTGAAGCGCTTGAGATCTCTGTGCATGCTCAACAGGTGGACGAATGCAAAGGCATGAGGCGGGATTGCGCCACTCTGGATGTCGGTGACAAGATCGTCAGTGAACTGGGTAAGATTCGGCGGCTTGACGGGTTGGCGGGCGAGGACATGCAATGCCTGGGCAATGTTGCGCGTGTCCCTGCGTTTTAAGCATTGCGCTTCGACGAGGGTAGGGTACAGTTGCATCATGAGCGGCAAGTTACGCAGCTCGACTGCTTTGCGCAGCTTGGTGAGCAGAGTTGCAAGCTGGTCTGAAGCGACATGTGGGTCTGCAAGCCTGGTTTTCTTCAGCCATTTGGCTCGCCGCTCCCATCTTTCTCGCCCAGACAGGCGGGTGCCTTTGGGTTTTGCTTCAGTGGCATAACATGACTTTTGGGGGGCGGCTGCAGCTGGCGTGGCTCTGGCTGGGTGGATGGCAGTTGGCACGGCGGCGCGCAGAAGACGCGGGACAAGGAACGGCGCCGAGGGGCAGACTATGGCAGCGAGCGAGGTGCGCGATATCCTGTGCATGTTTGACGTGAAGCCGCCATGCTGGACAGCAGCCATGATGGACTTTTCGGCTGCGTCGCACTAGCGGGACCTCCGTGATTGGCCGCTTCTCCGCTGGACATGGTCGAGGAGACACCTATCAAAACCCCACGCGAAGCTCTCACCGCAGTCACATCAGACATCAGCAACCATGTCGCGCCCTCTGTCCCTCTTCAGCGTCCAGGCCATCCTCGTCCTCGCCATTGACGATGGCTCGCGCATCCTCACCAAGTACTACTCGAATCCGCACCCCCCGCCCGGCGTGCATACCGACTTCCCCGGCCAGCAAGCATACAAGACGGTGAAGGACCAGAAGGCTTTCGAGAAGGGACTGCTGGGTGCGTGCGAGACGGCCATTGGCGGGGGAGCATAGTCTGACTAGTGGACAGAGAAGACAGCCAAGCAGACCACCGACATCATACTGTACGACCAGAAGGTGGTCGTGTTCAAGATGGAGTCGGACGTCATGCTCTACGTCGTGGGCGGCGCCGAGGAGAATGAGGTGCTTCTGTATAGGTAGGAGTGCTGGATGCATTGTGAGAAGTCTGACTAATCGCGTCGCAGTGTTGTGCTTGCGCTGCGAGACTCGCTCAACATTCTGCTAAAGTGAGTACACCGCATCCAAAAGACGGCCAATTCTAACCCCTCGTAGAAACTCTGTGGACAAGCGAACCGTCATCGAGAACTACGACCTGGTGGTATGTAGACCCCCCTAGCCAGCTACGCGAAAACTAACTCCACCAGTCACTTGCTGTTGACGAGCTCGTCGACGACGGCATCATTCTCGAGACCGATCCGGTCATCGTTGCGTCGCGTGTCAGCAAGCCGCCCGCGCAAGACATGAGCTCGATGAAGAACATTGAGCTGTCGGAACAGGGATTCCTCAACGCATGGGAGTTTGGAAAGAGGCAGCTCGCCGAGAGGATACGGCAAGGGCTATAGTCAGGGTTTATTCTGTGCACGGCGTTGGAGGAGTTCTGACGGCAAAACGAGGCTAGTGGTAGACAGCCTCAGTGTTCTGGCATGATAGAACTGGTAGGCCGACGTTTCCATCAACATGGCTGAATGCATTCATGTCTCCACTAATTGCACACTGAGCTGCTGTGAAGGTAGCTATAGTCGTTGTGCATATAACATTTGTTACTAAGCACTCAGGAACATTTCCATGACCCCTGCACGCCAACTTGCGCGCCACTTCCGCCCTCCAACATCGTCATCACAGCCCCACCACAGACTCTGCACACGACAACACCACCATGAAGCAGAGGTTTTCCAGCTTGGATGTGAAGGTTAGTACACTAGTATCCTTTTTTGTATACTACTGACATTCCAGGTCATTGCTCATGAGCTGTCCAAAAGCTTGACGTCTCTGCGAGTGACAAATGTCTACGACCTGTCATCGGTATATATGCGCCACGTGCTACGACAACTGCCAGCTGACGCTCGCACAGAGAATCTTCCTCATCAAGTTCCACAAACCCGACCACCGCGAGCAATTGCTTATTGACTCTGGCTTCCGCTGCCATCTCACTGAATATGCCCGCACTACCGCCGCAGCACCCTCAACCTTCGTCGCAAAGCTAAGGAAGTACCTCAAGACGCGGCGAGTGACTTCCATAGCTCAGATCGGCACCGACCGCATTCTCGAGTTCCAATTCTCCGACGGCTTGTACAGACTCTACCTGGAGTTCTATGCTGGCGGCAACATCATCCTCACAGATGGCGACTTGAAGGTCTTGGCCTTGTTGCGGAATGTCGATGAGGGCGAGGAGCACGAGAGGCTGAGAGTTGGCTTGGAGTACAACTTGTCCATGCGTCAGAACTATGGTGGTGCACCAGAGCTCACAAAGGAGAGGATTCGCGAAGGATTGCAGAAAGCCGTAGACAGGCAGCAAGCGCAACCTGCTGCAACTGGCAAGAAAGCCAGAAAGGTCGGCAAGGATGCGCTGAGGAAGGCGTTGGCGGTGTCTATCACAGAGTGCCCTCCGTTGCTGGTAGACCACGCCCTGCACGTCGCAAAATATGACTCTACGTTGAAGCCAGAGGAAGTACTGGCAAACGATGAGCTGCTCGAGAAGCTCCTCATTGTCTTGAAAGACGCCAGGAAGATTACAGATGAAATCAACGACCAGGAACAGACGAAAGGCTACATTCTAGCCAAGCCAAATCCGAATGCGCAAACAGACGAAGACGGCGCCGAGAAGTCGAAACACATGTACGACGACTTCCATCCTTTTCGACCGCAACAGTTTGAAGAGTCAGACTACACATTCCTCGAGTTCGATGGCTTCAACAAGGCTGTTGACGAGTTCTTCTCGTCGATAGAAGGACAGAAGCTCGAGTCACGATTGACCGAGCGTGAACAGCAGGCAAAGAAGAAGCTAGAAAAGGCCCGCAGGGAGCACGAAGAGCGTCTCGGTGGCCTGCAGCAGGTACAGGAGGTAAACTTCCGAAAGGCCGAAGCTATCCTTGCAAACGTGCATCGCGTGGCTGAGGCGACAGAGGCAGTCAATGGGTTGATCAGACAAGGCATGGACTGGGGCGACATTGCTAGTCTGATTGAGCGTGAGCAAAGCCATGGGAACGCGGTCGCTGAGACGATAAAGCTGCCACTAAAGCTCCATGAGAACACGATTACCCTCCTGCTTGACGAGACGGACTTTGATCACGACGAAGAAGGCGACGATGAGGGCTACGAAACCAGTTCCGTCAGCGAGGATTCGGGGGATGAAGACGAAGGTCCCAAGAAAAAGGCCGCCCCTGCCAAGCCAGCAGCTCGGCCAAAGCTTGCAATCGACATCGACCTCGCTTTGTCTCCTTGGGCGAATTCGACAGAATACTACGATCAAAAGAAGACGGCAGCTAGTAAGGAAGACCGGACATTGCAAGCTTCTACCAGGGCTTTGAAGAGTCACGAGAAAAAAGTCGCGGAAGACCTGAAGAAGGGCCTGAAGCAAGAGAAGGATATTTTGCGACCTGTGCGCAAGCAACAGTGGTTCGAGAAGTTCATCTACTTCATCTCCTCGGACGGCTACCTCGTTTTGGGAGGCAAAGATGCCCAGCAGAACGAGATCATCTACAGGAGATACTTCCGAAAAGGAGACGTTTACGTCCATGCCGACCTGAAGGGTGCTGTACCGATGATCATCAAGAATAAACCTACCACCCCGGATGCGCCCATTCCACCATCGACCCTTCAACAGGCCGGCCATCTTTCCGTCTGTTCCTCGGACGCATGGGAGTCAAAAGCGGTCATGTCAGCATGGTGGGTGTTGGCCGATCAAGTCAGCAAGACTGGCCAGACCGGCGAGTTCCTGCCTCCAGGTCTCTTCAACATCAAGGGCAAGAAAGAGTACCTTCCCCCAGCTCAGCTCATCGTCGGCCTTGCTGTGATGTTCGAGATCAGCGAGGCGAGCAAGGCCCGGCACAACAAGCATCGTGTTCTTGATGGTGTGAACATTTCTGCAGTAGAAATGGCCCCCAACTCAGAGGAGCAGCCGAAAGCCACACAGGGTTCCAAAGAAGATGACAGTGACGACGATGAGTTTCCTGATGCGAAGCTCGCGTCGGACTCGGACGACGACTTCCCGGATGCGAAGATGGAGCATACTGAGGAAAGCGATACCGAGTCAGAAACAGAAGGACACGCCAATCCGCTACAGTCGAGCAAGGCAGATTCACACGAAGATAGTAGTGGTGAAGACGAAGAGGTCAAATCTGTCAACGGAAAATCGGAGTACGTCATGTCTGGGGGTCGAGATGGCGCTAGCCGTCAAGAAGTTGCACAGGATGACGCCGGCTCACTTAGAGATTCTGAGCAGACGACGGGCACTGGCCGCCGTCATCTGTCGGCAAAAGAGCGTCGTCTATTGAAGAAAGGCCAATTGCCCGCATCTGGACAGACTCCGTCACACCAAACACCTGTAGATGGCAGTGTCGATGGGGACGAAAGCGCATCTGCTGGCGAAGAAGCGCCGCAGCCCACAAAGCCTGCGGGTACAGTCACATCACAAGCATCGAAGGCGGCCAGCGGCCCACTCCCACGAGGCAAACGCAGCAAGCAAAAGAAGCTCGCCGCTAAATACGCCGCCCAAGATGAAGAAGATCGTGAACTAGCAATGCGCCTGCTAGGCTCGAAATCGGGGCAACAAGCAGCCGAGACAGCAGCCGAAGAAAAGCGCAAAAAGGAAGAAGAAGCCGCCGCCAACAAGGAGCGTCGACGCCAACAACATCTCCGCGCCCAAGCCGTGGGCAAAGCCGCTGAAGAAGCCCGGCAAGCAGCCCAAGCCCAGGACGACGACGACGAAGGTGACGAAGTCCTCAAAACCAACCTCCTCAACCTCGACGCCTTCACCGGTCGTCCTCTTCCCGGCGACGACCTGCTCACCGCCATCCCCGTCTGCGCCCCCTGGTCCGCGCTCTCCACATACAAGTACAAAGCCAAGATCCAACCCGGATCAACCAAGCGTGGTAAAGCGGTCAAAGAGATTCTGACTATTTGGGACCATGCGGGCAAGGACGCGAAGGCGACGGATAAGAGTGCCCAGGATGTCGAGCGCATCTGGCCCAAGGAGATGGAGTTGATTCGCGGCTGGAAAGAGACGGAGGTCGTGGGTGTGGTGCCTGTTAGTAAGGTTCGGGTCATGATTGCGGGTGGGCGCGCGGGGGCAGCAGCGGCGAAGGGGAAGGCGAAGCCTAGGGGCGGGAGGGGCAGTAAGAAGAAGTAGGTTGGATTATATAGAAGTTGAAAATCTTGCAGACCGTAGACTAGCGTCTACGTCGTTGTCATGCGATGCAGCTCCATGTATGTGCTAGGTGAAGTGGCTTTGGAGCAGGTCGAGCCATACGAGCACGCTGGCGATGGAGGAGTTTCGGCCTTCTCCTCCAGCCGATCGATCAAGGCCCATGGACCAAAGTATGTTGAAGAACGACAATGAGTTATCGCAAAGAAAATCGACAATTCTGACCGAGTGACAGTGGTGGTTAGGGCGTCGGCCCGAGCTTCTTTCGCGCAACTTGAGAGACGCCCCTTCCCCGTCACAGTTTCTCCGTCATCACCACAACAATACTCGTGAATATCAGTGAGCCTCTTAAGCCTACGCAGCTTCTTCTATTGTCACTTTGTTCTTGAACGTGCCGCATGCTCTCGACACGAATCATGCTCCATGTTCCACCAAAACATGGCTTGCATGAATATATCGACGGATGCCTCACGACGCCGCGGGCACGCATCGCGGCAGACAGTTCAGCTTGGGCTCATTGCTCTGTCCAAGGCAGATTTCCGTTCGGAGAAGTGCATTCACAGACCATGACATCGGCAACAGGGGTGTTTGCTATGGCACTGCTATGCACATTCCATCCGCCTCTTGAATAGGCGGCAACGACTCCCATGCCACGACAATACATGAAGCTATGTAAGCAGCTTCATAGTCACGGCTGTTCACTTCGCATTTTTGGAAGTTCTCGTAGGCGGCGAAGTAATTGCGGCACAGCAAGCTCCACGTCATGAGCTTTTGGCCCCGCCATCAAATCTCACTTCGACTTCCATCTCAAACATCCCTCTCCTACCCGCAGCATTCCAGCTTCTGAACACCTGTCAGCAAGCATCCAACGGCCAGACACCGCCCCACGGCGCCGTCAAGCAATGGCGAGTTCGTCCAATCAGTAGGTACATTCCCTGCGACGATTGCATGTTGCGTTTCATGTCGCTCCTCGCCGCCATCGCCTCTTCCTTTATTCAGTACTTCCGGGGGCTATGATCTGGAGACCAAGAACTTGAATGTGTCATACGCTGCTCAGCGCACTTTGGAATCACGCCGTACAGCTGCTACGCCGCGATGATGTCTTCACAGTACATGCTCGGTCGCATGTGTGTCCGTCGAAGGGAGTGTCTTCTGCGCTTCTGCAGATAGTGCCTCAATGACGACCAACGTCTGAAAGCAGTGTGATACATGGCACAGTTCGAAGGGAGTGGAGCACCGAGTAAAGCTCAATACTAGGCAGACCGAAGCGTCTACGGTGTTCGACAAATCCATGGTATAAAGACAGTACGAAGGCTCCAAGTATCTCATATTCTTCAAACTCCTTTTACATCCAGTATCAAGCAGCCAATTACGCCAATCACCAAAGATGCGCTGCCTCATTCTACTATCGCTATATGCGCGATCTTTCCTCGCAGTACTTGCCTCGGACACCTCATCTGTCGTCTGGACTAGCGACAAGCTCTTATCCGTATACAGTGTCTTTCCGCAAGATCCTTCGAAAATCTCTGAAATTGAAGTCACGCTGGAAAACCATTTCGGCGCCGGGGACTTTGAAGTATTTCGCCAGAATCAGCCATTCGACTCTGCTCTGCAGTTCAATTCAACAGATCATGGCCTGACAGATGCTATCCGGGCGATCGAAGGGGTCGAGTCTGTGACGCGTTTAGAGGTTCCAACCCCTGATTATGTTGGAGAAGAGACGGGTAGAGAGCGCAGAGATGACCCAGAAGAGTAAGCGCCCTGCTCCGCATTCACCTCACCCATCCCCGCCTAACCTCAACCTCAGAGCCATAGATGCCTATAAATTCGTCTACACAGTGACTCCCAGAGATCCCTCCAAAGCCGCCGAACTCGACGCCTTTCTGAGAACTCAAGACTGGGGCACAGACCTCGTTGCGAATCGCGAAGGCGACCGCATTGTCTCGTGGACCTTTGAGCTTCCGTGGCTGCGACAACGTTACGCGAAGTCCCTTCTGTGGTTGAAGCATATCGTTAGCGTCGACTCTCGCCTTGTCCCTACGACGAGCGAGAAGCGGAGCGTGAGGCGTGCTCAATCTGAGGCGGAGAGATATCGGGCCTTGGCGAATGGAATCACTGACTCGCATGCAGCCAACAAGTAATTGAGGAAGCGTTGGCGCTGTTGGGCGGGACGTTTGCGCTGAAGTTTGATCGGGCGGAGCGGGGAAGTTGTGGGAAGTTGTGGTGTGGAGGTAGTGCGTTTGAGTGTTTTGGAGAGGATACTGGGGTGGAGGAGTGTTCTGTGGGGGATTATGCGGTTAGTCATAGGGGGGTTGTGCATTGTGAGTGGGCGGGGTGAAGAGGAGGGGTTTTTTGGATTGGTGTGTGGTGTTGTCGTTTTACCGAACATATATTCGTTTTCCTTCTTTCAATCATTTGTTTGGCTTTGTAGTTGTCATGCTCACAGTTTGTCAGTATCCCAATATCAGACACGAATTCGGAATGTTCCAGACCATGTCTGAGTGTTGCCATCGAATTACCTCACTCGCGAAGCCTTTGCATATTGTTGAAAGTGTAAGGGGTATCTGAATGCTGCATTTTCATCTACAGGAAGCAGTGAGAGAGATCTATATCGGATCGCACTAGAGATGGATACGGCTGGGGTACTCGTGAAAAACATGTCCATCTAGCCAAGCAGAACCATCGCGCCAGACTACCGTGTCATGCTGAGGGTCGTTATGTTTGATTGGTTTTTGGAAAAGGGCCAGATCGGGGCGACTGAGGAGAAGAATTGCAAGGGAGCTGCTCTATTGCGTGGCAGACTTCTTGGGCTGCATGGGCAGGTCTATGGCCGCGGACGCCTTGTTGTCCTCGACGGCGGCAGCGGGATCTGACTCCTTGTCCTTGGTGGTCAGACTCTCATCCTGCTTGGGGAGAGCGGCGCAAATGTCCTCAGGCTTTGTGTCCGAGGCTGGTCTTGATGCGAACTGAACCTTGCGGTCTAACGTCGTTGAGACCTTTCTAAGCTCAGTGACAAAGGACTCGCCCCACCAGGCACTGTGTTGTGTTAGCATCAAGTTTGAATGAGGATAGAAGAGGTTCGGTATACCTGGTGTACTTCCGCACGTATTTTGACAGCTTCTGGTAGTTCAACGATCGCTGCTCATCACCCATGGTGACTGCGTCGTGTATCGAGTCTGCCAGCTCTTCGGTGTTCCACGGGTTGACAACCAAGCTCCCATTAAGGCTTTGAGCTGCACCCGTGAATTCAGACAAAATCATGACGCCGTGTCGCTTCTCCTGAGTCGCAATGTACTCGTAAGACACCAAATTCATGCCGTCGCGCGTTGAGGAGACAAGGCAGACATCTGAGACCGAGTACAATGCGATAAGCTCGTCGAAGGATACCGACTTGTGCATAAAGTGGATCGGCATGAACTCGATGGTACCGAACTTGCCGTTGATGCGACCGACAAGCTCGTTGACGACAGCACGGAGGTTCTGGTACTCCTCGACATCTTGCCTTGACGGTACTGCCACCTGGACGAGCACGACCTTGCCGATCCACTCTGGGTGCTCGGTCAGAAAGACCTCGAGCGCGTGTAGCTTTTGAGGTACACCCTTGATATAGTCCAGACGGTCAACACCGACTATAAGCTTGACGCCCTGGAATTTCTTCTCGAGCGCAGCGATGCGCTCCTGGACCTTGGGCTTCTTCAAGCCCTCGTCGAACTTCTCCGGGTCGATACCGATTGGGAAAGCGCCAACGGTAATGTGCCTTCCCTTGTACTCGACGCCGTTTGGTGTTGTCGCAAGACCCCTGGCTGTGTTAGTGAATGCATTTTGTGTGCGAAAAGGGGCGGACCCACAAGATGCGCGAACAACTGCTGAGGAAGTGGCGCGCATAGTCGTATGTGTGGAAACCGATCAGGTCGCAGTCGAGCACGCCACGGAGGATCTCGTTTCGCACGGGGAGAATGCGGTAGATCTCTGAGCTGGGGAAGGGTGTGTGCAGGAAGAAGCCAAGCTTGACGTTCTTCTTGGTGTTGCCAATCTCCTCGCGCAGCATCTGCGGCATGAGCATCAGGTGGTAGTCGTGCACCCAGACCATGTCGTTGTCCTGGACATCCTTGGCGACTGCCTGCGCGAAGAGCCGGTTCGCCTGGGTGTACGCCTCCCACGCGGACTCGTCGAAGGTGATCTCACCGGGGTGGTAGTGGAAAAGCGGCCACATGATGGCATCTGCCGATTAGTATGAGGCACAGAAGCATATCATTCTACGGTGGGGTGGTCTCACTGGAGAAGCCGTTGTAGTGCAGGTCCGCAAGCTCATCGTCGAGCATGACAGGGACCGCGTTGTATTCCTCCTTCAGCTGGCCCGAGAGCTGCTCAATCTCGTCCTCTGGCACCTCGAGGCCGGGCCAGCCGTACCATTGAAAAGTGGTCGTCTTTGCAAGACCACTCAGGCCACTGACCAGGCCGCCCGAGGACATGGACATCTCGTACTTGCCCTCATCGGAGCGCTTGATGGTGATGGGCAGGCGGTTCGAGACCAGCAAGAGGCGTCCCTCCTCTGCTTTGGGCCGGACAAGCTTCGTGGGCCCGTCGGTCATGTTTGCGGTATATAAAAGCGGGGTATGTGTAGGAGTGGTGTTCGAGGCGGGCGGGTGTATTGTTTTCTAGGTGCGCTGGCTTGCCCGCGGGGGACAGTGAGAGGTCAGCGCGTTAGGTCGCAATTTGTTGGTGGACGTCAGCGGGCAGGCAGAGTCGCTCGCTCGGGAGCACGGCTTTTATCTCGTGCGCGGGTGACGAAAGAATGATATTGGTGACGGGACCCGCTCAGGGCGGAGTGGATTCTCGCAGCTTCTGGGACTCGACAAGCGAGTGTGAGATGCAGGATCTTGGACCAAATCACCTGCAGCAAGGGACAAATAGGTCTAGGATGTTCTAAAACTAGAAGACGGGCAGATTCGCGGTATGGCGCGTTGGGTGCGGACTGGGCGGTGGGAAATATCGGGATGGGATGTGAAGGTGCACCTCACAAACTTGCATGGCATTTACTGTGACGTCGGTTGCTGGGATCCTGGCGACGTGGGGAGGTCCACACAGACCACAAGAAGTAAGCATAGGCCGAAACGTGACGGCGGAGGACGATTTGCACGTTTCGGCCTTGATTTATTCCTTCGACCGCCTACTTGGGTAGACGTACAGCGTGGCGGACGCGAGTGGGACGCTTGGTAGGTCACGTGAGACGCTAAGCGAAGCTGTCGCGGGTCGTTCCTTCCCTAAGCTAGCTACGCCATTGTCTGCGGCGCGTCCGACGCGTGCACTATTGTCGATCAACACCACGACACGACAAAACATGTCCGATTCCGAGGGACCTCTGCCGTCCGAGGCGGCCATATCGCAGAAGCTGCGCGATGTCGTCATTGCGATTCATAAGACAGGAAAAGACGAGGATTTGACTGTCAAGCGCATCCGAGCGCGCGCAGAGAAAGAGCTCAGTCTGTCGGAAGGGTTTCTCAAGAAAGACGCAGTTTGGAAGCAGAAGAGCCAGACGACTATCAACGAGGCTGTGGTGGGTACACTCACATTTACAGTATTCTTCAGATCTAACGACGAGGCAGGAAAAGTACTGCACCGAAGCCACACCCGAGCCCACGCCGAAGAAGGCCGCGAAGCCTCAACCTGCACCCAAGCCTGCGAAGAAGGCAAAATCGAAGTCTGAGCCAAAGGGCATGAAGCGAAAGGCACCCGCGCCAGCGAAGAAGCCGAAGAAGCGGAGGAAGACTGACTCCGACGACGACCTCGACGATGATCTCTCGGACGAAGAGAAATCACCACAAAAGCCCACGAAGAAGGCGAAGAAGCCAGTCAAGGAGCCATCAGCCACACCACCGCCCGATTCCAAGGGCGACGTCTCCGAAAGCGAGCTCTCCGAACTCATCGACGAATCCCCAAAGAAAAAGTCCCGCAAGAAGGACCCTGCTGCAAAGAAAGCCGCCGCTCCGAAAGCCAAACCCGCCGCGAAGCCAAAAGCCGATGATGACCCCGACACCGCAGAGGTTAAGCGCCTCCAAGGCTGGCTCGTAAAATGCGGCATCCGCAAAGTCTGGTCCAAAGACCCAGAGTTGTCGAATTGCGACACTAGCAAGGAGAAGATCCGCGTCTTGAAGGGTTGGCTGAAAGACGTCGGCATGGACGGCAAATACTCGGTCGAGAAAGCCGCGAAAATCAAAGAGAAGCGTGAATTCGAAAAAGATCTCGCGGCGATCCAGGAGGCAGAGGCGCATTGGGGAAATGCGGGTGAGGGCGGTAGCAGGAGGCCTAGGAGAGCGGCTGCTGCGGCGCCGAAGAAGTTGCAGAAGATTGAATTTAGCGACGACGAAGAGGAGAGCGAGGCGGAGCAGGACGACGATGACGACGACATGGATGAGGATGAGGATGATGAAGGCAAAGGAGATTCGGACGGCGACGATGATGACAAAGGTGACAGTGGAGACGACTCAGAGTAAATGTTTCCGCCATTTACAACTTCACATACGGCCAGGCGCAGTTCACTTTTTCTTCCGGATCAGCTCTTTGGTGGTCCAATGTTGTTCATACAGTATATCTCGATACCCGCAAAAGCAATGTAGTTATTCCACCTTCTTCAGGCACCAACCACAGTTCCGTTCCTTAACATGATAGATAGTTGGTCTATTTGGTTTTGAACATTTTGAACACATCTTTCTGGGCGGCATGCTGAACTCTGCCATCTGTTTTAGAGATATGAGAAAGAAAAGGAGACATCAGTTCAGGTCCAGTTGTTTTTAGAACTCGACGCAGCGAGGTGTGAATGAAGAAGAATGAAGTGTTGAGAAGAGGTGGGATTTATACTGATTTCTAGGGCACTCCACCACGACACTGAGTCACACAGTCTGTCGTTTTTTGAACTTTTAATCGTCTGGCGCAAATCATTCACTGAGCATTCGGTATTTTGAGGAGAGCGATGCAGGAACGCAGAGAAGACATGCCTTGGTTCTTCACATTGCTTTTGTTCCCCGAAAAAAAAACCCCGACTCGTTTCCCACGCACCGTAAAATTTCGGCGTTCTTTGGACTTGTCTGCCGCACATGCAATGTAACGGATTGGTTTTTGAAGGACACGGGAGCAGATCATAGCTTGAGCTCGAGAGTGTTTTACTGCCCAGCAAGTGGATGGTGCGATAAAGAAAATGTGAGGAGCGAGGAAGAGGTATTTATACTGAAGGTTCGGAGGCAAACGCACTCCTCGCGCCACAGCAGGCCAGAAGAGTAGGATTTCAAAAGAAGCGAGGGCGCACAGGGAACATCCAACGGCTTGAATGTAGTTTTGGAGTTGGAGAGGCAGAGCAGCAGACATGGACCGTCCTCGTACAGGTTTCTATTCCAATAGGCAAGCTTTTGTTGAGGGAAGAATGTAGCAAGAAAGTCAGGCATCTATATCGAGTCCAGAAAAGAGACGCGCCTCTCACACCATGTACCATAGGCAAACCGTCTTTATTTGCCGCAGTCGAAATGGCTCGGGAAAAGCATAAAAGATTAACGTTGATGCTTTGGTCCAGGTAGAAGAGCAGGAGTGGACATAACAGCCCCGGAAAAACGTGCACGTGCATGCAAATGCATGCAAGAACCCTTGGAGAAACAGGGAGACAAAGATATCCGCGGTGACATCTGTCGGTTTTGAAGGAATGTGACGCAGCAGAGCTGACATGATAATTTTGCTAGTCGAATTTGTTTCATTGGAGAAAGAAGAGGCGGGTATTAGAGATCGGATACTGGGCAGAAAAGGAAGCTTTCTTACGGAACGCGGCTAAGACAGTCGTGTCCATCAAAGTGCGCTGCCGTGAATTTTTCGCAGATAGAAAGACAAACATAATCTGTTTCCATATCGTTTCAAACGAAGGAGAGCAGACATGAATACGTTGTTATCTCTGTTTTTTTGGTCCGGAGGAAAGGGGTGAGTGTGTTAGAGAGAGCAGGATTAAATCTAAGAACTAGTATTTGTATGACTGTTAGCGTAAAGGCGTATGCTCTTCCAAGAGACACAGCAAAGCGCACATATAAAAACTGGTTTTAGGTTTTGATCATGTACATATGCCCCCAATGCTTTTGGACGCCATGCGTTTTATGAACTCTCGACACGATAGTAGCAGACAGTTTTTATTTTATAGTGTCATAGAAGCTTCTAGGCCGGCGCAAGCGACATGCGGAGAGGCGAAATGGGTTTCGAACTCCAGGAGAGAAAAG
>Ga0265780_10002228_pt1 | contig 26600 bp, 27 predicted proteins | sample P1T30metagenome_FD_192432 | JGI IMG/M metagenome (GOLD analysis project Ga0265780, IMG submission 192432) | Plant litter microbial communities from East Loma Ridge, Irvine, California - P1 T30 | ecosystem: Environmental > Terrestrial > Plant litter > Unclassified | place: USA: California...
CGCCTGCACGGCATGATCGAGAACCGTCCGGACTGGACCCTGTCGCGCCAGCGCCAGTGGGGCGTGCCGATGGCCTTCTTCATCCACAAGGAAACCGGCGAGCTGCATCCGCGCACCCCGGAATTGCTGGAGCAGGTCGCCAGGCTGATCGAAGCGGGCGGCATCGACGCCTGGCACCAGCTGGATGCGGCCACGCTGCTGGGCGAGGATGCGGCGACCTATGAAAAGAACAAGGACACGCTGGACGTCTGGTTCGATTCGGGCTCGACCCACCAGACCGTGCTGCGCGGCTCGCACAAGGCGCAATCGGCGTTCCCGGCCGACCTCTACCTGGAAGGCTCGGACCAGCACCGCGGGTGGTTCCACTCGTCGCTGCTCACGTCGTCGATGCTCAATGGCGAGCCGCCGTACAAGGCGCTGCTGACCCACGGCTTCACGGTCGACGAGAACGGCAAGAAGATGTCGAAGTCGCTGGGTAACACCATGGCCCCGCAAAAGATCTCGGACACCCTCGGCGCCGACATCCTGCGCCTGTGGGTGGCCTCGACCGACTACACGGGCGAGCTGTCGATCGGCGAGGAGATCCTGAAGCGCGTGACCGAATCGTACCGCCGCATCCGCAACACGCTGCGCTTCCTGCTGGCGAACACCTCGGACTTCGACCCTGCGCAGCACGCGGTGCCGATGCTTGACCTGCTCGAGATCGACCGCTATGCGATCGCCTCGATGGCCCAGCTGCAAAACGACGTGGCGGCGCACTTCGAGCGCTACGAGTTCCATCCGGTCGTCTCGCGCCTGCAGAACTACTGCTCGGAAGACCTGGGCGGCTTCTACCTCGACATCCTGAAGGACCGCCTGTACACCACCGGCGTGGAATCGACGGCGCGCCGCTCGGCCCAGACCGCGCTGTGGCACATCGCCCACTCGCTGCTGCGCGTGATGGCGCCGATCCTGTCGTTCACCGCCGAGGAAGCGTGGGCCGTGTTCGCGGGCCAGCAACAGTTCGCCGACAGCGACGAAACCATCTTCACGCAGACCTTGTGGACCTTCCCGCCGCTGCCGGACGCCGAGGCCCTGCTGGCCAAGTATGCGCTGCTGCGCCAGGTGCGTACCGACGTGACCAAGCAGCTCGAAGAAGTGCGCGCCTCTGGCGCCATCGGCTCGTCGCTGCAGGCCGAACTCGCGATCAAGGCGTCGGGCGACAAGTACCGTGCGCTGGCAAGCCTCGATGACGACCTGAAGTTCGTCTTCATCACCTCGCAGGCCAGCGTGACCGAAGTGGCCGGCGAAGCCGGGGAAGCCGTGGAAGTGGTGCCGTCGACTGCCGAGAAGTGCGAGCGCTGCTGGCACTACCGCCGCGACGTCGGCCACGACCACACGCATCCGACGCTGTGCGGGCGCTGCACCAGCAATCTGTTCGGCGCCGGCGAAACCCGCCGCTACGCGTAAGTCCAGGTCCCCGGCGCTCTGATCGAGCGCCGGGGTTTTCCGCCATGCCGCCACGCGGCATGGCGCGTACCGACACCAGACACCATGGCAACCAAAAAGAAACCCGCCGCATCCGGCCCTACCCTCGTCAAGCGCAGCAGCGGCAAAGGCGTCAGCGCCAGCCTGTTCCCCTGGATCGGCCTGTCGCTGATCATCGTCCTGCTCGACCAGGTCACCAAGATCACCGTCGAGCGCACCTTCGCCTACGCCGAGACGCTGCCGATCACCAGCTTCTTCAACCTGATCAAGGTGTACAACCCGGGCGCGGCGTTCAGCTTCCTGGGCGACGCCGGCGGCTGGCAGCGCTGGCTGTTCCTGGGGATCGCGATCGGCGCCGTCGTGTTCTGCATCTACATGATGTCGAAGAACGCCAGCCAGCGCCTGTTCTGCTTTGCGCTGGCCCTGATCATGGCGGGCGCGATCGGCAACGGGATCGACCGCGTGGTGCACGGCCACGTGATCGACTTCCTCGATTTCTACTGGACCGGCATCGGCCACTTCCCGGCCTTCAATATCGCCGACATCGGCATCTCGGTGGGCGCGGTGCTGTTCGTCCTGGACGAACTGCGCCGGGTGAACAAGTCCTGATGCGAGCAAGGAGAATGCGATGAGCATCGAATTGAAGGGCAAGCGCATCGTCCTGGGCCTGACCGGCGGCGTCGCCTGCTACAAGGCGGCCGAGCTGTGCCGCGCCCTGGTCAAGGGCGGCGCCAGCGTACAAGTGGTGATGACCGACGCGGCCACGCATTTCATTGGCGCCGTCACCATGCAGGCCTTGTCGGGCCAGCCGGTCTACCTGGACCAGTGGGACGCGCGCATGGCCAACAACATGGCCCACATCGACCTGACCCGCAACGCCGATGCGATCCTGATCGCGCCCTGCTCGGCCGACTTCATGCGCAAACTCGCACACGGCGCCGCCGACGACCTGCTGTCGACGCTGTGCGTGGCGCGTCCGCGCCATGTGCCGCTGCACGTGGCGCCGGCGATGAACGTCGAGATGTGGGACAACCCGGCCACCCAGCGCAACGTCGCCCAGCTGCTGGAAGACGGCATCAAGCTGTTCGGGCCCGGCAGCGGCTCGCAGGCCTGCGGCGAGACCGGCCTGGGACGCATGCTCGAAGCCGAGGAACTGGTCGAGGAACTGATCGCCGCCTTCCAGCACAAGGTGCTGGCCGGCCGGCGCGTCCTGATCACGGCCGGCCCCACCTTCGAGCCGATCGATCCGGTGCGTGGCATCACCAATCTGTCGTCCGGCAAGATGGGCTACGCCCTGGCGCGCGCCGCGCGCGAAGCCGGCGCCGACGTCACGCTGGTCTCGGGCCCCGTCTCGCTGCCCACGCCGCATGGCGTGCGCCGCATCGACGTGCTCACCGCGCAGCAGATGCACGACGCGGTCATGGCCGGCGTCGAGGGCCAGCACGTCTTCATCGGCGTGGCCGCGGTGGCCGACTGGCGGGTGGCCAACGCCAGCAGCCAGAAGATCAAGAAGACGCTCGATGGCGCCCCGCCGCAGCTCGAATTCGCGCAGAACGCCGACATCCTGGCCTCGGTGGCGGCCACCGTGTCGCTGTCGGGCTGGCCGTATTGCGTCGGCTTCGCGGCCGAATCCGAGAACCTCGAAGAATACGGCGCCGCCAAGCGCGAAAAGAAAGGCATCCCTCTGTTGGTGGGCAATATCGGCCACCAGACCTTCGGCCAGGACGACAACAGCGTCATCCTGTTCGACGAGAGCGGCTCCACCGTGCTCGAACGCGCCGACAAGCTGACGCTGGCGCGCCAGCTGGTGTCCGAGATCGCCAAGCGCCTCGAACAGCGCTCCCTGCTTACCTGAATAAACAATCATGAAGAACATCGACCTCAAGATCCTCGATCCGCGCATGAAAGAACTGCTGCCGGCCTACGGCACCCCGGGCAGTGCAGGCCTCGACCTGCGCGCCTGCATCGACGCTCCCTTGACCATCGAGCCTGGCCAGACCGTGCTGGTGCCCACCGGCCTGGCGATCCACATCGGCGATCCCGGCTACGCCGCCATGATCCTGCCGCGCAGTGGCCTTGGCCACAAGAACGGCATTGTTCTGGGTAATCTGGTAGGCTTGATCGACTCCGATTACCAGGGCCAGCTGATGGTCTCTACCTGGAATCGCAGCCAGGCCACGTTCGTGCTGCAGCCGATGGATCGGCTGGCGCAACTGGTCGTGGTGCCGGTACTGCAGGTTGGCTTCAACGTGGTGGAGGAGTTCGCATCGAGCGACCGTGGCGCCGGAGGCTTCGGCAGCACCGGCAAACAATAACAATACGTGAGGAGCACCGTGATCCGTATCCCATCTTGCATCCCATCCATCCAGCGCCTGCAAGGCCTCAAATCCGCAGCGCTGGTGGCCGCTACCGCGGCGCTGCTGGCGGCCTGCAGCACCCCCGGCTCCCTGCAATCGTCGAGCACGCCGGGCGCGATCCCGGGCCAGGTCCCGGGCAGGCCCGAGATCACGCCGCAGATCGCCGCCGCCGCCGACACGCTGAACCGGATGGCGACCCTGCATGAACGCCTGTACCGGATCTCGGCGCCCCTCCTGATCGACAACGCGCAGCTGTGCACCAAGCATGCGCGCAACCTGCTCGGCTTCACCGCCAAGAACCGCTACACCTATCCGGGCCAGTACAACGAGGCCGCCTGGCTGGTGCTGGGCATGGGCGAGCGCCTGCAGGTCACCAATGTCCTGAACGGCAGCGGCGCCGCCCGCGCCGGCCTGCGCCAGGGCGACCGCCTGCTGGCGGCTGGCGGCACGCCGCTGCCCGAAGGCCCGAATGCCCTCTCGCAGGCCGGCGCCGTGTTCGGCCCGATCATGGCGAAGCAGGCGACGCTGCCGCTGTCGATCGAACGCAATGGCAACGCGCGCGACCTGACCATCCCGGTCACCCGCGCCTGCGCCTTCGCCATCGAGCTGGGCAACGCCGACAATATCAACGCCTACGCCGACGGCGCGCGCGTGATGGTCACCCGCGGCATGCTGGGCTTCACCCAGAACGACGACGAACTGGCCTACGTGGTGGCGCGCACGATGGCGCACAATATGCTCGGCCACGCCGCCACGCAGCGCAACGCGGCCACCATCGGCAGCATCATCGACAACCTCACCGCGATCACGCCCGACACGTCCATGCTGATCGGCAGCGGCGGTATCAAGGCCTTGTCGGCGGCCGACGACGTCGCGGCCGACCGCCTCGCAATCTACCTGGCGGCGCGCGCCGGCTACCGCGTCGATGGCGCCTCGACCTTCTGGAAACGCCTGGCCGCCACCTACCCGGCGCGCATCCTGAACGGCTACACCGCCAACCACCCGTCGACCACGCAGCGCATCGCGGCGATCGACAAGGCGGTGGCCGAAGTCAAGGTCAAGCAGAGCGGGAAGAAACCGCTGGTGCCCTGATGGTGGGGTGCGTGGGGGTGTGACGCAGACGCGCTGCCTTTTCCCCCGCACGCCTGGCCCGACGCGGTCCCCGCTTTTTTTGTATGATTGTCCATCTATCATCGCCCTCGCCCTCCCCGGGCCGCACACCATGGACAGCATCGACCTCGACGTACTCAAGACCTGCGACGCCTGGCTGAAGGCCGGCCAGCGCTGCCAGCTGGTCACGGTAATCAAGACCTGGGGCTCCAGTCCACGCCCGGTCGGCGCCACGCTCGCCATCTGCGAAGACGGCCAGGTGGTCGGCTCGGTGTCCGGCGGCTGCATCGAGGACGACCTGATCGCCCGCGTGCGCGACAACGGCATCGAACTGTCGCTCCCAGAGATCATCAGCTACGGCATCAGCGCCGACGAGGCGCACCGCTTCGGCCTGCCCTGCGGCGGCACCATCGAGCTGGCGATCGAGCCGCTGTCGCCCGACAGCCGCATCGCCGAGCTGCTGGCGCGTCTGTCGCAGGGCGAACTGGTCGAGCGCAGCGTGCGCCTGGACAGTGGCGCGGTCAGCCTCGATACCGCGCCCGCCGGCGCCGTCCAGCGCGTCGAGGATGGCGTGCTGACCACCTTGCACGGCCCGCGCTGGCGCCTGTACATCATCGGCGCCGGGCCGCTCTCGCGCTTCCTGGCCACGATCGCGGCCGGCATGGATTACCGCGTCACCGTGTGCGATCCGCGCGAGGAATACCGCAGCGGCTTCAATATCCCCGGCGTGAGCCTGGTGCACGCGATGCCGGACGACCTGGTGCTCGAGGCGAAGCTCGATGCGCGCAGCGCCGTCGTGGCCCTGACCCACGATCCCAAGCTCGACGACCTGGCGCTGATGGAGGCGCTCAAGTCCGAGGCCTTCTATGTCGGCGCGATCGGCTCGCGCGCGAACAACGCCAAGCGGCGCGAGCGCCTCAAGCTGTTCGACCTTGGCGAGGCCGAACTGGCGCGCCTGCATGGCCCGATCGGCATCTACATCGGCAGCAAGACGCCCGCCGAAATCGCGATCTCGATCATGGCCGAGATGACGGCGGTGAAGAACGCGGTGCCCGACACCATGCTGGTGCCGCACGCCGCCGCGCTGACGCTGGCCAGCGCCGCCTAGCACCCGAATATCACCCGCATAGCAAGAAGCGGCTGGCACGAAACGCCCGGCCCTGCCACAATGGCCCGTTATCAGACGGGCCATTCTTTTTCCAACACGATGAACACCGCGAACATGCTGCGCCTGGTGGCGCTGGCCGCCATCTGGGGCGGCTCCTTTCTTTTCATGCGAATCGCCGCACCGGTGCTCGGGCCGGCGGTGCTGATCGAGTACCGGGTCGGCTTCGCCGCCCTGTTCCTGGCGCTCGTGGCCTGGGTGTTCCACCTGCGCGGCAAGGGCGCCCCGCTGGACGTGCGGCGCCATTGGCGGCATTACCTGATCCTCGGCCTGTTCAACTCCGCGCTACCCTTCCTGCTGTTCGCGTTCGCCGCGCGCACGCTGTCGGCCTCGGTGCTGTCGGTGCTCAACGCCACCGCGCCGATGTGGGGCGCGCTGGTCGGCGCCGTCTGGGCGCGCCAGCCGGTGGCCGGGCGCACCGCCCTCGGCCTGCTGCTCGGCACCGCCGGTGTCGCCCTGCTGGTGGGGTTCGACCATGCCGCCGAACGTCCCGGCGCCGCCATCGCGGTGGCCGCGGCGCTGGTCGCGGCCTTCAGCTACAGCATCGCCAGCCAGTACGCCAAGTCCGCGCCCGCGGTGGCGCCCTTCGCCAACGCCCATGGCTCGATGTGGGCCGCCGCCATCCTGGTGCTGCCGCTGGCCCTGTTGTTCCCGGCGCCGGGGGAGCCGACGCCGGGCATCATGGCCGCGGTGCTCGCGCTGGGAATCGTGTGCAGCGGCATCGCCTACATCATCTACTTCAAGCTGATCGAGGAAGTGGGCACCACGTCGGCGCTGACCGTCACCTTCCTCAATCCGGTGTTCGGCATCCTGTGGGGCGCGCTGTTCCTGCACGAGGCGATCGGCTGGCACACCATCGCAGGTTCCGCCATCGTGCTGCTCGGGACCGCGCTGGTCACCGGTTTCCGGCCGGGCCTGGGGCGCGCGCAGGCCGCGGCCGGCAAATGATGGAGACGACATGATGGAGATGGCCAGCGAGATCGTCCTGCCGTCCGGCTACCGGGTGGCCGACGTGATCGCCTTCCACGGCCGTGATCGCGACGCGCTGGCCGAGCAGGTGGACGCGCACGGCTTGCGCAAGGGCGTGCTGCTCGATGGCGTGCCGACCCTGCTCGACATCCGGTTCGACGGCGCGCTGGCGCGCTGCCACACCGCCTTCGACGCGCCGGCCACGCCACAACTCCAGGCCCTTGCCCAGAACGCGCTGCTGAACGTGCTGGGCCTGCGCATCGATCCGGCCGCCTTCGCCGCCTTTGCCCGCGACGACGCCGTGTTCGGCGCCCTGCTGGCGCGCGAGCCGGGCCTGCGCATCGTGCAATCGGCCACCGTGTTCGAGGCGCTGACCTGGGCCATCATCGGCCAGCAGATTAACCTGACCTTCGCCATCGCCCTGCGCCGCACGCTGATCGCGCTGGCCGGCCGTGCGCATTCGAGCGGCGTCTGGTGCTACCCGGAGGCGGCCGACGTTGCCCGGCTCGCGCTCGACGACCTGACCAGCCGCAAATTCTCGGGCGCCAAGGCCGACACCATCCTGCGGGTCGCGCGCATGGTGGTCGACGGCAGCCTGCGCCTGGAGCGCGAGCTTGAACATCAGAATGAGCCCGACCAGGTGAGCGCCGAACTGCTGGCGATCAAGGGCATCGGCCCCTGGACCGTCAATTACGTGCTGCTGCGCGGCTATGGCTATCCGGACTGCTCGCTGCATGGCGACGTCGCCGTACGCGCCGCCCTGCACACGCTGACCGGCAGCGCGCAACGTCCCAGCATGCGCGAAGCGGAGCGTCTGCTGGCGCCCTACGCGCCGCACCGGACCATGGCGGCCGCCTATCTATGGGCCAGCCTGGCCGCGCCGCCGACAACACCAGACGGCTGAACTTGACTGTTTCCGATTGGCAAACCGTAAATCGTGCCGCATGGCACGTGTGATATATTCAGCAACATGAGCACCCCGATTTCCAGCCTTACCCACACCGCGCCAGGCAACGCCGCAGGCGCGCGCGCCATCGCCGTCGTGATTCCTTATTTTCAGCGCCAGAGCGGCGTGCTGCGCAAGGCGCTGGCGTCGATCGCCACCCAGCACGCCCTGCCGGCGGAAGTGATCGTGGTCGACGACAGCTCGCCTGTGCCTGCGCGCGACGAAGTGGCGGCCGTGCACCAACAATGGCCCGGGCTGAATGTGCGCGTCGTGGAACAGCCGAATGGCGGCCCGGCGGCGGCCCGCAACAAGGGACTGGACAGCGTGTCCCCCACCTGCGAGTACGTGGCTTTTCTCGACTCGGACGACGAGTGGCATCCGCACCACCTGCTGCATGCGGGCGCGGCCCTTGGCGCCGGCAATGATTTTTATTTTTCCGATTTCTTCCGCCTCGACCAGTCGAAGACGGTGTTCGAGCAAAGCGCCGTGTTCAGGAAGGACGACCATCCGGCCTTGCCCGGCCCGTATCCGGTCGCCGAGTACCGCAGCGACATGACCGAACAGATCCTGAGCGCGAACGTGATCGGCACCTCGACGGTGGTCTACCGCTTCCGCAAATTCGCGGCGCTGCGTTTCCGCGAAGAATTCGTCAACGCGGGAGAAGACTTTCTGTTTTGGTTGCAACTGAGCACCCTGACCGACGCCTACGCCTTCGGCACGACGCCCGAAGTCACCTATGGGCGCGGCGTGAATATCTATGCCGGCTCGGGCTGGGGCACCGAGAAATCGATGGACCGCCTGCACTATGAAACCAAGCTGGCCCTGGCGCTGCCGCGCCTGTTCAAGCTCGATGCGATCCAGGCCGGACGCAACCGCGCGAAATTGCTCGAGCTGCGCCACACGATGCTGAAAGACATTGCGCATCGCCTCAGCCACCGCAAGACCATCAACCAGCCCTTGCTGCGCCGCCACCTGAAGATGGACCCCGTGCTGCCGCTCTACCTGCCATCTTTCTTGTGGCAGAAGATTGCCGGCCGGCCTGGCAAGCGGGGCGGCGCCCACGGCGCCAACGGCCACTGAGCCGGCGTCAGTTCCAGCGCGGCAGTCCCTCGAACTGCTGCGCGCCCTCGCCCGAAAAACGTATCAGCTCGGCCAACGGCACGGTGGCGAGGTTGTCGCGGCCATAGTGCCCGCCCAGCGCGCTGGGAATCCTGAGGCAGTATGTGCGCCCTTCGGTCAGCGGCCCCAGCGCCGCCTCGGCCATGCACACCGCCTCTGGCATATACCAGTCGTTGAGGAAATCCTGGTCGTACGACAGCGCGTCGAGCGCCGCGCGGCTGCGGGCCACCGGCTCGCAACACAGTTCTTGCGGACGCAGGCACCAGAACTGGTCGTCCTCGTCGCGAATGATGAGATTGCCGAAGGCGTTGGCGCCCAGCACCTCGACGGCGCTCATGCCAACCCAGCCCCAGGCGTCGTTGATGTCGTCTACATCGATCATGGTGTGCCCCTGACGAGTTGCGGCGACGCGCATGCCGCTACGCGCCGGTTTGCCAGGTTGGACCGGCGCCGCGCGCATGCATTCGGCCTGGGACCAGGGGTGTTGACCTGCGTCGAGGTCGTTACGTGGAGGAAAAGAGCAGGTGCGCCCGAAAAAGGGCGCCGGATACGAAAAAGCCGCTGGCTCTTGCGAGCCAACGGCCTTGAATCTGGTTGCGGGGACAGGATTTGAACCTGTGACCTTCGGGTTATGAGCCCGACGAGCTGCCAGACTGCTCCACCCCGCGTCTGTTGAAATGAATTATACGCGCATTCCCCTTATTAGGCAAACGCAATGCTGGCGCCATGGGCGATTGCGCCACGATATATCTCAGGCCATTGCCTGGAAGGACGGTTTGATGGCCGCGCCGCCCTGCCCTGCCGGCCCTGCATTCGGTGTAAAGTAAGGGCAATACCAATTCGTCACACGACCATGAAATTCTGCTCCGAGTGCGCCCACCCCGTCGCGCTGGCCATTCCCGAAGGCGACAACCGGCCGCGCTACGTCTGCACGCATTGCAACACCATCCATTACCAGAATCCGAAACTGGTGGTCGGCTCGATTCCGGTCTGGGAAGCCGATGGCCAGCTGCGCATCCTGCTGTGCAAGCGCGCGATCGAGCCCCGCTACGGCTACTGGACGCTGCCGGCCGGCTTCATGGAGAACGAGGAAACCACCGAACAGGCGGCCATGCGCGAGACCGAGGAAGAAGCCGGCGCCAACGTCGAGCTGGGGCCGCTGTTCACGCTGCTCAACGTTGCCCACGTACACCAGGTCCACCTCTTCTATCTCGCGCGCTTGCGCGACCTCGACTATGCGCCCGGTATCGAGAGCCTGGACGTGCAGCTGTTCACGCAAGACCAGATTCCATGGGACGACCTGGCTTTCCCGACCATCCGCACCACGCTGGAACTGTTCTTTGCCGACCGCGTCAAAATCCGCGAGGGCGGCAGCTATGGTGTGCATAGCCGCGACATCCATCGTCCGATGATCGCCCCACGCGAACCCGACTGACATGATTCCCTGGCTCGAACCCGATACGCCGTTCCCCGACGTATCCAAGGCATTGACGGTCGAAGCGCCCGGCCTGCTGGCTGCCGGCGCCGACCTGTCGCCGCCGCGCCTGCTGCAGGCCTACCGCAGCGGCATCTTTCCCTGGTTTTCCGAGGGCCAGCCGATCCTGTGGTGGAGTACCGATCCGCGCATGGTGCTCAACACCGCCGACTTCAAGGTGAGTGACAGCCTGGCCAAGACCCTGCGCAAGGTGGAACGCAGCCGCCGCGAGGGCGGCCGCTGGGATGTGCGCTTCGACAGCGCCTTCGAGGACGTGATGCGGGCCTGCGCCGCGCCCCGGCGCGATGGGCCCGGCACCTGGATCTCCGACGAGATCATCGCCGGCTACACCGGCCTGCATGCGCTCGGCTACGCCCATTCGTCCGAAGTCTGGCTCGACGGCGAGCTGGTCGGCGGCGCGTATGGCGTGTGCATCGGCCGCATGTTCTATGGCGAGTCGATGTTCGCGCGCGTATCGGACGCGTCCAAGGTGGCGCTGGCCTATCTGGTGGCCTTCCTGCGCATGCACGGCGTCGCCATGATCGACTGCCAGCAGGAAACCGGCCACCTGGCCTCGCTCGGCGCAGCGCCGATCGCGCGCAGCCGCTTCCTGGAGCAATTGCGGGCCGCCATCCGCGAACCGGCCATCGCCGAATGGACGGTGGTCCCGCCGCTGGGCGCGCCACCCGCGTCCCCACCCTGCGTTTCGTTGGCTGGCTAACGATGGGGGGCGCCGGTTTTCGCTAGAATAGGTCCATTCCACGCCGTCTCGAGAGTTTTCTGCATGACGCACCTACACGACCTGCCCTTTGCGACGCTGCAGTTCTATACGACGGCGCCCTACCCGTGCAGCTATCTCGACGCGCGCCAGGCCCGCTCGCAGGTCGCCACGCCGTCGCACCTGATCAATGCCGACGTGTATTCCGAGCTGGTCAAGAACGGTTTCCGGCGCAGCGGCATTTTCACCTACCGCCCCTACTGCGACGGCTGCCAGGCCTGCATCCCGGTGCGCGTCAAGTGCGCCGACTTCAGCCCCAACCGCACCCAGCGCCGCGCCTGGAAAAAACATGGCGACCTGGTCGCGATGGTCGCCAACCTCGCGTTCTCGGACGAGCACTATGCGCTCTACCTGCGCTACCAGACCACGCGCCACGTGGGCGGCGGCATGGACCAGGACAGCCGCGACCAGTACGCGCAGTTCCTGCTGCAAAGCCGCGTCAACACGCGCCTGGTCGAATTCCGTGAGCCCGACGGCACACTGCGCATGGTGTCGATCATCGATGTGCTGTCCGACGGCCTGTCGTCGGTGTACACCTTCTTCGATCCCGATATCGCCAACGCGTCATATGGCACCTACAACATCCTGTGGCAGGTGAACCAGGCCCACGAACTGGGACTTTCCTACGTCTATCTCGGCTACTGGATCGAACAGAGTCCGAAAATGGCCTACAAGATCAATTTCAGGCCGCTCGAGGCGCGCATCGACGGCGCATGGAACGTGCTGCAGCGCTAGCCCCCACGGCGCCGTCTGAAACATGCGCTAACAATATTGTTGATACTTGACTACTGGTTCCGGGCCACCGCCACGTTAGAATAGTGGAGATATCTCCTTTGGGTAGCCCATGCCAGACAAATTCCTGTACACCCTCGCCCGTCCCGCGCTGTTCTCGCTCGATCCCGAAGTGGCCCACAACCTGACCTTGCCGCTGCTGCGCCGCGCCGCCGCGGCCGGATTGACCGGCGCCTTCAAGAAGCCGGCCCCCGACCCGCGCACGGTCATGGGCATCACCTTCCCCAATCCGGTGGGGCTGGCGGCGGGCCTGGACAAGGACGGCGCCTATATCGATGGCCTGGCCGCGCTGGGCTTTGGCTCGATCGAGATCGGCACGGTGACCCCGCGCGGGCAGGAAGGCAATCCCAAGCCGCGCATGTTCCGCCTGCCGCGCGCACGCGGCATCATCAACCGCATGGGCTTCAATAACGGCGGCGTCGACGCCTTCATCGCCAATGTCCAGGCTTCGCGCTTCTACCAGGAGAAGCAGGGCGTGCTTGGCCTGAACATCGGCAAGAACGCCGACACCCCGATCGAACGCGCGGCCGACGACTACCTCGAATGCCTGCGCAAGGTGTACCAGTACGCCAGCTACGTGACGGTGAATATCTCGTCGCCCAATACCAAGAACCTGCGCCAGCTGCAAGATGCGTCGGAACTGGACGGCCTGCTGTCGCAGCTCAAGCAGGAACAGATGCGCCTGGCCGACCGCTTCGGCCACTACGTGCCGATCGCGCTCAAGATCGCGCCCGACGTCGACGGCGACCAGATCCGCAATATCGCCGGAGCCCTGCTGCGCAACAAGATCGACGGTGTGATCGCCACCAATACCACGCTCAACCGGCGCGACGTCGAAGGCATGAAGCATGCGCAGCAGGCCGGCGGCCTGTCGGGCGCCCCGGTGTTCGAACTGTCGAACATCGTGATCCGCGCGCTCAAGACCGAGCTGCGCGACGACATCCCGATCATCGGCGTGGGCGGCATCATGCGCGGCCAGGACGCGAAGGCCAAGATCGCGGCCGGCGCCCGGCTGGTGCAGCTGTACAGCGGCTTGATCTACGCCGGCCCGCGCCTGGTGCGCGACTGCGCCGACGCGCTGCGCGACAAGCCGAAGAAATGAGCCTGCCACGCAAGCAGCTGGGCAGGAGCGGCCTCGAGGTCACCACCATCTGCCTCGGCACGATGACGTTCGGCGAGCAGAATACCGAGCGTGAAGCGCATGCCCAGCTCGACTACGCGGTCGGGCGCGGCATCGATTTCATCGATACCGCCGAGCTGTATCCGGTGCCGCCGTCGGCCGCGACGCAGGGCGCGACCGAGCGCTTCATCGGCTCCTGGCTCAAGGCGCGCGGCGGGCGCGACAAGCTGGTGCTGGCGACCAAGATCGCCGGCCCGAACGGCAGCCAGGGATGGATACGCGGCGCGAAGCACAACCTCGACGGCGCGCACATCCGCGCCGCGGTCGACGCCAGCCTGCAGCGCCTGCAGACCGACTACATCGACCTCTACCAGCTGCACTGGCCGAGCCGCAACGTGCCGGTGTTCGGCGCCAACCAGTTCGATCCGCGCAAGGAACGGGGCGGCGTGCCGATCGAGGACACGCTGCGCGCGCTGGGCGACCTGGTCAAGGAAGGCAAGATCCGCCATATCGGCGTGTCGAACGAGAGTCCGTGGGGTGTCTGCGAGTTCGTCAAGCAGGCCGAGATCCATGGGCTGCCGCGCATCGCCACCGTCCAGAACCTGTACAACCTGACGGCGCGCGCGTTCGAGACCACGCTGCTCGACGAGGTGTGCTACCGCGAACAGGTCAGCCTGCTGGCCTACAGTCCCCTCGCCTTCGGCCAGCTGAGCGCCAAGTACATCGACGACCCGCAGGCGCGCGGGCGCTTGAGCATCTATCCGCCGACCTGGAGTCCGCGCTACCTGCGGCCCGCCGTGCTCGACGCGACGCGCGACTATGCGGCGCTGGCGCGCGAGCATGGCCTGCTGCCTTCGCAGATGGCGCTGGCGTGGTGTTATTCGCGCTGGTTCATGGGCGCGACCATCATCGGCGCCACGACCCTCGACCAGCTGAAGGAAAACATCGATGCGGCCGAGATCGCGTTGAGCGACGACGTGGTGCGGCGGATCGACGAGATCCACGCGCGGATCACGAATCCCGGCCAGTGATGTGTTGATGGTTCGCCGATGAACTTGGGTGCCGCCTGCGCGCCCGGCGAGGGCGGGAACGGCGGTCTTCATGTTGGCAGTGTGCAGACCTACCCATGGCAACTGAGGTCAGCACGTCGTTCGCGCGAGGAGGGAACCACAGTGCCCGCCCAGCCTGCGACAGCGCCATCACTCGGTCGTGGCGATCGCCTTCTCGATATCGGCCCGCGTGTAGCCTTGGGCGAAGCGCTCGATGAAGTGGAAGGCGTAGGTCCGCAGGTACGACCCGCGCCGCACCGCCAGCCGCGTGACGTTCTGCGCGAACAGGTGCGAGGCCTCGAGCGCGCGCAGCCCCTTGTCGCGGCCGTGGTCGAACGCCATCGAGGCGACGATGCCCACGCCCATCCCGAGCGACACATACTGCTTGATCACGTCGGAGTCCATCGCGGTCAGCACGATGTCCGGCGCCAGCCCCGCTTCGACGAAGGCCGCATCGATATGGCTGCGGCCCGTGAAACCGACGTCATAGGTGATGAGCGGATGTCCGGCCAGGTCTTCGAGGCGCAGCGGCGAGCCGCTGGAAAAGATCGGGTGGCCTTCGGGCGCGACGATCAGGTGGCTCCAGCGGTAGCACGGGAACGACACCAGGTCGGGGAAGGCCGACAGGCCTTCGGTCGCGATCCCGATATCGGCCTTGCCTGACGCCACCCATTCGGCAATATGCTCCGGCGCGCTTTGCTGCAGGGCGATGCGCACGCCCGGGAAGGCGGCGCGGAACGACTGCACCACCTGCGGCAGCGCATAGCGCGCCTGGGTGTGGGTCACGGCCACCGTCAGCGTTCCGCTGTCCTGCGCCGCGTACTCGCGGCTGGCTTGCTGCAGGTTCTCGGCTTCGACCAGCAGTTTCTCGACGATGCGCAGGATGCCCTTGCCGGGCGGCGTGAGGCCCGTCAGGCGTTTGCCGTTGCGCTCGAAAATGACGACACCCAGTTCTTCCTCGAGTTCGCGGATCTGGCGCGACACCCCGGGCTGCGAGGTGAACAGGGCGTTGGCGACATCGGTCAGGTTGAAATCGCGCCGGGCAGCTTCACGGACGGAGCGCAGTTGCTGGAAATTCACAGGGCGTTTCCGGCGTCGACGAACACTTCGATGCGGCGCGGACGCACGACCAGCGTCTCGCCCTCTTTCAGGCCCAGGCTGGCGAAGCGTTCGTTCGGCATCACCGCCTCGATCAGTTGCTGGTTGTCGGCGCGCTCCAGGTCGAGCTGGGCCAGCGGGCCGATCGCATGGGCGCGGCGCAGCTTGGCCACCACGCCTTGCGCGCCGGGCGTGTAGCGCTCGACGTCGAGGTCGTGCGGACGCACGTAGCCGATGCCGGCGCCGTCGACCACGCCGGCGTGCTGCGGCGCCTCGAAATTGACTTCACCGCTGGCCAGCACGCCTTCGTGCACGCGGCCATGGAACAGGTTGACGTTGCCCAGGAAGCCGTACACGAAGGGCGACGCCGGGTTGTTGTACACCTGGTCCGGGCTGCCGAGCTGCTCGACCCGGCCCTTGTTCATCAACACCACCTGGTCGGCCACTTCAAGCGCTTCTTCCTGATCGTGGGTGACGAAGATCGAGGTCACGTGCAGGTCGTCGTGCAGGCGGCGCAGCCAGCGGCGCAATTCCTTGCGTACCTTGGCGTCGAGCGCGCCGAACGGTTCGTCCAGCAGCAGCACGCGCGGCTCGACCGCGAGCGCGCGCGCCAGTGCGATGCGCTGGCGCTGGCCGCCCGACAGCTGCGGCGGATAGCGGTCGGCGATCCAGTCCAGCTGCACCAGTTCGAGCAGCTTCATGACCTTCTCGCGGATCTGCGACTCGCTCGGGCGATCCTTGCGCGGCTTGACGCGCAAGCCGAAAGCGACGTTCTCGAACACGGTCATGTGCTTGAACAGCGCGTAGTGCTGGAACACGAACCCGACCTGGCGCTCGCGCACGTGGCGGTGCGAGGAATCCTGGCCGTCGAGCAGCACGCTGCCCGAGTCAGGGTGTTCCAGGCCGGCGATGATGCGCAGCAGCGTGGTCTTGCCGCAGCCCGAAGGACCGAGCAAGGCGGTCAGCTCGCCGTCGGGGAACTGCAGCGAGACGTCGTCGAGCGCGGTGAACTGGCCGAACTGCTTGCGGATGTGTTGGACTTCGATCGTCATGCGTGACTCCGGCGGTATGTCAGTGAGGGGCGTCGTTCGAAGCCTTGCGAGCCTCGTGCAGGCGCCATTCGATAAAGGACTTGGCGGCCAGCGTCACCAGGGCGAGCAGCGCCAGCAGGGATGCGACGGCAAAGGCAGCCGTGAAGTTGTATTCGTTGTAGAGGATCTCGACGTGCAGCGGCATGGTGTTGGTCTCGCCGCGGATGTGGCCCGACACCACCGACACCGCGCCGAACTCGCCCATCGCCCGTGCATTGCACAGGATCACGCCGTACAGCAGGCCCCATTTGATGTTCGGCATCGTCACGCGCCAGAACGTGGACCAGCCCGAGGCGCCCAGCACCAGCGCGGCTTCTTCTTCCTCGGTGCCCTGCTGCTGCATCAGCGGAATCAGCTCGCGCGCCACGAACGGGAAGGTGATGAATACCGTCGCCAGCACGATGCCCGGCACCGCGAACAGGATCTTGATATCGTGCTCGGCCAGCCAGGGACCGAACCAGCCCGAGGCGCCGAACACCAGCACGTACATCATGCCCGCGATCACCGGCGAGATCGAGAACGGCAGGTCGATCAGCGTCAGCAGGATGCTCTTGCCCCGGAATTCGAACTTGGCGATGGCCCATGCCGCCGCCACGCCGAACACCAGGTTCAGCGGCACCGAGATCGCGGCCGCGATCAGCGTCAGCCTGATGGCCGACAGCGCGTCGGCGTCGATCACCGCCTCGACATACACTTCCCACCCCTTCTTGAGCGCTTCGGTAAACACCGCGGCCAGGGGGACGAACAGGAACAGCGTCAGGAATACCAGCGCCACGCCGATCAGGCTGTAGCGCACCCAGACTGGCTCGAGCACGCTGGTGTCGATGCGGCGGCCGGCCGCGGCTTGCGGCCGCGGCCCCGCCGCCTTGTCGAGGACCGCGCTCATGCTTTGCCCGCCCGTTTGCGGGTCCATGCCTGCAGCAGGTTAATCGCCAGCAGCAGGACGAACGAGAACACCAGCATCACGACCGCGATCGCGGTGGCGCCGGCGTAGTCGTATTGCTCCAGCTTGGAGATGATCAGCAGCGGCGTGATCTCGGACACCATCGGCAGGTTGCCGGCGATGAAGATCACGGAGCCGTATTCGCCGGTGGCGCGCGCGAACGCCAGCGCGAAGCCCGTCAGGAGCGCCGGCGTGATCGTCGGCAGCACCACGCGGATGAAGGTTTGCAGGGGTTGCGCGCCCAGGCTGGCGGCGGCTTCCTCGAGTTCGCGCTCGGCTTCCTCGAGCACCGGCTGCACCGTGCGCACCACGAACGGCAGGCCGATGAAGGTCAGCGCCACCACCACGCCCAGCGGCGTGAAGGCGACCTTGATGCCGAGTTCGGTGAGGTACTGGCCGATCCAGCCGTTATGCGAGTACAGCGCGGTAAGCGTGATGCCGGCCACCGCGGTGGGCAGCGCGAACGGCAGGTCGACCAGGGCATCGATGAAGCGCTTGCCGGGGAACTGGTAGCGCACCAGCACCCAGGCCACGATGCCGCCGAAAACGACGTTCAGGGCCGCTGCGATCAGGGACGCGCCAAAGCTCAGGCGATACGACGCCATCACGCGCTCGGACGTCACGGTCGCCCAGAAATCGGCCCAGCTCATGCTGAAGGTATTCAGGAACACCGCCGACAGCGGGATGAGAACGATCAGCGCCAGGTAGAACAAGGTAAAGCCGAGCGATATGCCAAAACCGGGGATCACCCGGCCCGGCCGCCTGGCTGGCTTGTTCAGCGCTGCGTTGCCTGGCATGGCAAGCGAAGTCATGCGATTCCTTATTACAAATTCTTCTATCGGGATCGCATATTCTCACGCTGTGTTTATAAAACAAACGAAGGAATACTTATTTGTATAGATGGGAATCGCTATGTACTGGCGCGCTGCGCGCATGTTCTTATGCGAAAAGATTCTAAGGCGATGGCGCTCCCGGATGAAAAAACGACGCCGCACGGCAAAACGGCGAACCGGTGCTGCCGGTTCGCCGTCGTGGGGTCGGCTGGCGGAGCGGCCAGCGACAGCAGTGCTTACTTGTTCGGCTGCGGGGTCAGGCGCAGGTAAGGACGCGGCGCCTCGAAGCCTTTCGGGTACTTCTGCTTGATCACTTCAGGATCGGTCACGGTCAGCGGGATGATGACGTCGTCGCCATCCTTCCAGTTGCCCGGCGTGGCCACGGTATAGCCGTCGGTCAGCTGCAGGGCGTCGATCACGCGCAGCACTTCGTCGAAGTTGCGGCCGGTGCTCATCGGGTAGGTGATGGTCAGGCGGATCTTCTTGTTCGGATCGATCACGAACAGCGAACGCACGGTGGCGGTGGCCGACTGTTCGGGATGGATCATGTCGTACAGGGTCGAGACCGAGCGGTCGGCGTCGGCCACGATCGGGAAGCCGACCACGGTCTTCTGCGTTTCTTCGATATCCTTGATCCAGTCGACGTGCTTGTCGGCCGGATCGACCGACAGCGCGATCGCCTTGACATTGCGCTTGTCGAACTCGGGCTTGAGCTTGGCGGTCAGGCCCAGTTCGGTGGTGCAGACCGGGGTGAAGTCGGCCGGGTGCGAGAACAGCACCACCCAGGAATCGCCCGCCCACTCGTGGAAACGGATCTTGCCGATACTGGAATCCTGCTCGAAATCGGGGGCGGTGTCGCCAAGGCGTAAGGTCATCATCTTCTCCATGGTTGTGTCAATCAGGCGCCGCCAACGGGCGGCGGCTCACATCATTCAGCTTGTCCGGACCAGCTTGTGTACACCAGCGTGTATCAATCAGCCTACATGAAGCGGTTGTACAGCACGACGGCCCAGGTGGCGAAGGCCAGCAGCAGGGTCAGGAACACGGCGGCGCTGCCCAGGTCCTTGGCCGCCTTCGACAGCGGGTGGCGCTCGAGCGAGATGCGGTCGACCACCGCCTCGATCGCCGAGTTGATCAGTTCGACGACCAGCACCACGACCAGCACGCCGATCAGGGCCAGCTTCTGGAAACCGGAGACCGGCAGCAGCAGGGCCAGCACGCTCGCCACGGCGATCAGCACGATCTCTTGCCGGAAGGCCGCTTCGCTGCGCCAAGCCCAGTGCAGGCCATCCCAGGTATTGCGGCAGGCGGCGCCAAGCCGCTCCAGGCCGCGCAAGGTCTTGAATTCGCTGATCGGGTTTTCCATCGTCTGCCTGCAGTGGATACGGAACAGCATTATGCCGCGTCCACGGTCAGCATGTGGCAAATGCGCCAGGACTGCAAGCCGGCGTTTGCATCCGCGTTTCACATCATGGTATAAAGTAGCGATACTGCACCGCACCAACCACATCATGAAAATGGAAACCCCTACCACCGGCAAGACATCGATCCAGGTCATCGAACGCATGATGTCGCTGCTAGATGCGCTGGCGAGCTATTCCGACCCGGTCACTCTCAAGGAATTGTCGCGGGTCTCGGGCCTGCATCCGTCGACGGCGCACCGGATCCTCAACGATATGGTGGTCACGCGCTTCGTCGACCGGGTCGAGCCGGGCACCTACCGCCTCGGGATGCGGCTGCTGGAACTGGGCAATGTGGTCAAGAGCCGGCTGTCGGTGCGCGAAGCGGCGCTCGACGCCATGCGCGCCCTGCACCGCAAGACCCAGCAGACAGTCAACCTGTCGGTGCGCCAGGGCGACGAGATCGTGTACATCGACCGGGCGTTCTCGGAGCGTTCCGGCATGCAGGTGGTGCGCGCGATCGGCGGGCGCGGTCCGCTGCACCTGACCTCGACCGGCAAGCTGTTCCTGTCGGTGGACGACGTCAAGGTGATCCGCGCCTACGCCACCCGCACCGGGCTGGCGGGACACACGCGCAACTCGATCACCGAACTGGCGCGGCTGGAACGCGAGCTGGGCCTGGTGCGCGCGCGCGGCTATGCGCGCGACAACGAGGAACTGGAACTGGGCGTGCGCTGCATGGCGGCCGGCATCCATGACGACAGCGGCAAGCTGGTGGCGGGCTTGTCGATCTCGGCGCCGGCGGACCGGCTGCAAGAAGACTGGCTCGAGGACCTGGTGCAGACGGCGGCGCGGATCTCGTCGACCCTGGGGTACCGGCCGGTCGCGGCGGTGTAGGCGGCCGCAGGGCTTCTGGCACCCGCCTTTGAAAAGACTGGTGCTTTATTGATGCCCCATCCCCGGCGCGCCGGCCGTGATGGTCGGCGTGCGCACCGCATCGACATCCATGCGATCGGGCAGCGCCTCGATCCAGCGGCGGATGCGCCCGGCGTCCGCCGTGCGCGACATCTTGCCCTTCGAATCCAGGAACACCATCACGACATTGCGGCCATGGATCATGGCCTGCATCACCAGGCAGCGCCCTGCTTCGTTGATGAAGCCGGTCTTCTGCAGGCCGATATTCCAGTCCGGCAGCGACACCAGGTAGTTGGTATTGTTGTAGTGCATCGTGCGGCCGCTGGCCTGCACGGTCGATTTCGGGGTGGTCGAGAATTCACGCAGCAGCGGGTTTTCGTGGGCCGCCACCACCAGCTTGGCCAGGTCGCGGCCGCTCGAGACGTTACCGCTCGACAGGCCGCTGGAATCGACGTAGCGGGTATCTTTCATGCCGAGCTGGCGCGCCTTGGCGTTCATCGCGGCGACGAAGGCCTCGATGCCGCCAGGATAGTTGCGCCCCAGCGCCGCGGCGGCGCGGTTTTCGGAACTCATCAGGGTGATGTGCAGCAGTTCGCGGCGCGTCATGCGCGCGCCGACCGGCAGGCGCGAGCTGCTGAACTTGTGGCGGTCGACATCGGCGTCGGTGACGCGCAACTCTTCGTCCAGGTCTTGCTTGGCGTCCATCACGACCATGCCGGTCATCAGCTTGGTGAGCGACGCGATCGGCAGCGCCACATTGGCGTTTTTCTCGAACAGCACTTCGGAACTGTTCTGGTCGACCACGTAGGCGACGCTGGAACGCAGCTGCAGGGGATCCGGGGTCTTGTTCAGGCCGGCCATGTCGCCGGCGGTGACGGCGGCCGCAGCCACGGCGCCGACGGCGGCGGCCTTGCGTACCGGATGGTAGCTGACGACGCGCTTGCCATTGACTGTCCTGACCCGGCGCACCAGGCGCTGGCTGCCGCCAGGCGCAGTGGCGACTTCCTTGCGCTTGGTCGTGCGCTTGGCCTTGGCGGCTTTGCGCTTGGGCTTTTTCTTGACGACCTTGGCGTTCTGGGCCTTCTCGGTGGCGGCTGCACCTGCCCCGGCCCCGGCGGCGTGCACCGGTGCGAAGGCGAACAAGGCGGCAACGACGGCAGCCAACGCGAATTTAACCATCTGAAACCCCTGGACCCGAACTGATGAGATACCTATGCAGTGTAGCGGAACGACGTCCGTTCACAAGCAGATTTCACATTCCGTGCGGCAACCATCGACACAAAACAACATTTTCGTCAGCCCGAACTTTCTTTTTGATATCAACAGGATATCGACAGTTGTTGATTTACTTCATGAAGCGAGCAAAGCCATGGCTCGATTCGCGCTCGGTGTGCAGCGTGTTCTCGATGCGGTCGGGATCGGCCCAGCCCAAGGCCATGCCGCACACCATCATCTCGTTCGGGGGCAGCCCGAGTTCGGCCGCGACGATACGATGGTACTGCGTGAAAGCGGCTTGCGGGCAGGTGTCCAGTCCACGCCCACGCGCGGCCACCATGATGTTCTGGAGGAACATCCCGTAGTCGAGCCAGGAACCCTGCTCCAGGATGCGGTCGATCGTGAAGATCAGCCCGACCGGCGCATCGAAAAAGGCGTAGTTGCGGGCGTGCTGGGCGGCCATGCCGGCCTTGTCGTCGCGGCCCAGGCCCAGCAGGCCATACAGGTCCCAGCCCACCTTGCGGCGCCGGTCGATATAGGGCGACACCCATTCGCGCGGGTAGTAGGGATATTCCTCGTGATGCAGCCCGGCCTGCGCCGGATCGGCGGCCGCCGCCAGGATCGCGCCGCTCAGGCGGCTGCGCGCCTCTCCTGTCAGCACATAGACTTTCCACGGCTGGGTGTTGGTGCCGGACGGCGCGCGCGCCGCCACGTCGAGAATGCGCGCGATCTCTTCTTGCTCGACCGGCCGGTCGAGGAAGGCGCGGATCGAGCGGCGCGAGGTGATGGCGGCATCGACGGCCGCCTGGGTGGGATTCGAGATCATTGGGCTGGTTTCTTGACGACGAAGGCGACGCCGGTGACGGCAACCGCCATCCCGGCCAGGCCCAGCAGGTTGAAGGCTTCGCCGAACAGTAGCCAGGCCATGATGGCGGTGGTCGGCGGGGTCAGGTACATCAGGCTCGTGACTTCCGTGGCCTGGCTGCGCCCGATCAGTTTGAACAGGAGGAAGATCGCGCCGATCGACAGCGCGAATACCGACCACAGCAGGGCAACGACGAGATCCTGGCTCCAGGTGATGCGCGAGAATGCTGGATCGAGCTCTTCCAGCCAGAGCGCGAACGGGATCAGGACCAGCGCGGTCGCGGCGAACTGGATCGCGGTGCCGGTGCGCAGGTCGAAGCGCGGACAGAAGCGGCGCTGGTACATGGTCCCGGCCGTGATGCTCATGAGCGCGAACACGCACAGCGCGAGGCCGGCTGGCGTCACGCCGGCCAGGCCGAGCTTGGCAACCACGACCAGGGCCACGCCCGACAGGCCGAGCAGCAGCCCCAGCCATTGCAATGGACGCACGCGCTCGCCGATCAGGGGCGCGGCGGCGGCGGTAAGGATCGGCTGCATGCCCACGATCAGGGCGGTCAGCCCGGCCGGCATGCCCAGCTCGATCGCCGCCCACACCCCGCCCAGGTAGCCCGCCTGCAGCAGCAGCCCGGCCAGCGCGACATGCCGGATCTGCCCGTGCGGCCACGGCGCGCGCCACACCAGGACGATGGGCAGCAGCACCGCCAGCACACCCAGGCAGCGCACGATCAGGAAGGTCAGCGGCGGCGCATAGGGCAAGGCCAGCTTGGCGACGACGAAGCCCGTGCTCCATAGAAACACGAAGAACAGCGGAATCGGGGACAGCCAGGAAGGACTGGCGATGGTGGCGGCGCGTGTCGTCATTATTTCTTGGAAAAGGCGCTGGGAATTCAGGCGGCCGGGCGCGCCGGCGAATCCGCGACAGGGCGCACGACTTTTAAAAAATACAAGGATTTCAGTCTAGCACGGCCTTGAGGCAACGGTTTGGCGACCCTGAAAGACACATTTCTTTGCGCTACATCAATTGACTTTTATTGTTTTAAATGCATTCAAGAAAATTATGTATCACGGATGGTGCAATGCATCAAAATCGCTTGACGCTTCAACAGAAGTGGATGAAAATCTGCCCTATTGCAGTGCACAAAAAGAGTTTCGTCGAGTTTTACGAAGAACCAGTTTCACAGAGCAATAGTCCATTTACGAAACGAACCAATTTGGAGAGCCACATGTTTGCAATCCCTGAACAGTTTTCGACCGCCACCAAGGCGAGCCTGGAATCGCAATTTGCCCTGTTTTCGTCGCTGACGTCGAAGACCTTCGAAAACGTCGAGAAGCTGGTCGAGCTGAACATCAGCACGGCCCGTTCGGCGCTGGAAGACTCGTCGGCCGCGACCCGCCAGCTGCTGAGCGCGAAAGACCCGCAAGAATTCTTCTCGCTGACCGCTTCGCAGGCCCAGCCACACGCCGAGAAGGCGCTGGCATACAGCCGCCAGCTGGCCTCGATCGCCACCGGCGCCGGCGCCGAGTTCTCGAAAGCGGCCGAAAGCCAGATCGTCGAAGCCAACCGCAAGGTCATCTCGCTGGTCGATGAAGTGAGCAAGAACGCCCCTCCGGGTTCGGAAAACTTCGTCGCCGCCGTCAAGACCGCGATCAGCAACGCCAACGCCGGCTACGAGCAGTTCAGCAAGACCTCGAAGCAGGCCGTCGAAGCCATCGAAACCAACCTCAACGCAGCGGTGTCGCAATTTTCTGCAACTGCTGCGAAAGCTGGCAACGCCGCCAGCGCGGCTGCCGCCGCCTAAGCTGCGGCTGGTCAAGTAACAAAAGGCCGGGACGCTTGACGCGTCCCGGCCTTTTTTTTTGCGTGGCAGGGTGGATACTGCCCGACTGCTTCCTATTCGCCCAGGTACGCCGCCTGCACGCGCGGATCGTCGAGCATGTCGCGCGCATTGCCGGTCATCGTGATCGCGCCCGACTCCATCACATAGCCGCGGTGCGCGGCCTGCAGCGCAAGCCTGGCGTTCTGCTCCACCAGCAAAATCGTGATGCCCTGGCGCGACACGTCGCGGATCACCTCGAAGATCTTCTCGACCATGATCGGCGCCAGGCCCATCGACGGTTCGTCCAGCAGCAGCAGCGTCGGATGGCACATCAGCGCGCGCGCCATCGCCAGCATCTGCTGCTCGCCGCCTGACAGCGTGCCGGCCAGCTGGGCCGAGCGTTCCTTCAGGCGCGGGAACACCGTGTACCACTTTTCGATATCGGCATCGATGCCGGCCTTGTCGCGCCGCGTGTAGGCGCCCATCAACAGGTTCTCGTGGATCGACATGCGGGTGAACACGCCCCGCCCTTCCGGCACCATGGCCAGCTTCTGCTGCACCATGCGAAACGATTGCGCGCCGCGCAGCGGCTGGCCCAGATAGGTGATGTCGCCTTCGACCTTGCACGGCGGGAGCGTGCCGGTGATGGCTTTCAGCGTGGTGGTCTTGCCGGCGCCATTCGCGCCGATCAACGTGACCAGTTCGCCCCTGCCGACTTCGAGGTCGACGCCCTTGACTGCCTTGATGCCGCCGTACGCGACCTTGAGGCCCGCGATTTTCAGGATTGTTTCAGCCATCAATGGGCTCCTCCCAGGTAGGCGTCGATCACGGCCTGGTTCTTCTGGATCTCGCCAGGCAAGCCTTCGGCGATCTGCTTGCCGTATTCGAGCACCGTGATGCGGTCGCACAAGCCCATCATCAGTTTCACATCGTGCTCGATCAGCAGTACGGTGCGGCCTTCGGCCTTGATTCGGACCAGCAGCTCGCGCAGCGCCAGCTTTTCGGTGGCGTTCATGCCGGCCGCCGGCTCGTCCAGCGCCAGCAACTGCGGATCGGTCGCCAGCGCGCGCGCGATTTCCAGGCGGCGCTGGTCGCCATACGACAGGAACCTGGCGGTGCGGTGCGCGAACTGGCCGATGCCGACGAAATCGAGCAGCTCCTGGGCGCGGGTGCGGATCGCGGCTTCTTCTTCGCGCGCCGCCTTGTGGCGCAGGATCGCGCCAAGCACGCCCTGCCGGGTGCGCACGTGGCGGCCGACCATCACATTCTCGAGCGCGCTCATCTCGCCGAACAGGCGGATGTTCTGGAAGGTGCGCGCGATCCCGGCCCTGGCCACGTCGTGCGGGGCCGACGGCGAATACGGTTTGCCGGCCAGCTCGAAGGTGCCGCTGTCGGGCTGGTACAGGCCGGTGATCACATTGAAGAACGTGGTCTTGCCGGCGCCGTTGGGACCGATCAGGCCGTAGATCTGGCCCTGCATGATCTTGATGCCGACGTCGGTCAGCGCCTGCAGGCCGCCGAAGCGCTTGTTCACGCCGGCGATATTCAGGAGGACTTGTTCGCTCATGGTGTGTGCTCTTGTCTCGTTCACGCGCGCGACGCGTCTTCTTCCTCGCGCGCCAGGGCGGCGTTGGGACGCTCTTCCCTGTTCGGCGACGGCCACAGGCCCGCGGGGCGCACCAGCATGATCAGCACCAGTGCCAGGCCGTACAGCAGCTGGCGCAGCACCTCGGCCTCGATGATCACCTTGCCGAACAGCGCCGTTTGCACCGGATCGACCACGTGGCGCAGTACTTCAGGCAGCGCCGCCAGCAGCACGCCGCCCAGCACCACGCCCGGGATGTGGCCGATACCGCCCAGCACCACCATCGCCAGCACCGCGATCGACTCGGTGAGCGAGAAAGATTCGGGCGAGACGAAACCCTGGAAGGCGCCGAACATCGCGCCGGCCACGCCGCCGAACGAGGCGCCCATCGCGAACGCGAGCAGCTTGACGTTGCGGGTATTGATGCCCATCGCCTTGGCCGCGATCTCGTCTTCGCGGATTGCTACCCAGGCCCGGCCCAGGCGCGAATGCT
>Ga0265780_10002230_pt1 | contig 26571 bp, 21 predicted proteins | sample P1T30metagenome_FD_192432 | JGI IMG/M metagenome (GOLD analysis project Ga0265780, IMG submission 192432) | Plant litter microbial communities from East Loma Ridge, Irvine, California - P1 T30 | ecosystem: Environmental > Terrestrial > Plant litter > Unclassified | place: USA: California...
CGTCGATATTGTCGCCCGCGCGGCTGTAGAAGTGGGTGTTGAAGTCGTTGCCGCTGAACAGACCCTGGGCCAGCCCGCTCTGCAGGTCGCGGCCATCGGCCAGCGTGGTCGTCACATCGGGCACGGCCGCGCCCGTGAGCCGGATGCGCGTCGTATTTGGCTGGTTCATGCGCAGCACGACGTAGCTGTCCTTGCCGCCGGAGTCGCGCTTCGAGGTGGACAGATAGACGTCGCCGGCCACGTTCAGCGTCGGCGAAATCCGCCATTCGGCCCGGGTGCCGTACATGGCGGTGTCGACGACCCGGTATTCGGTCTTGTTCAGCACTTCGGGGTTGAGGCGCAGCTCGGGGTCGGCGCTGTTCAAGGTCAGGTCCGTCACGACATTGTTGGTAACCTTGACGTCGGACCAGCGGCCCGGCGCGTACAGCGGGTAGTACGACAGCTGGTAGCCCACCTGGGGCGAGTCGAGCCGCGTTTTGAAGCCGTCAAAAATCACCTTGACGTCACTGCTGGGCCGCCACTCTACTTTGCCCGACAGCGCAATGCGCTCCTTTTTCTCCATGATGGAGCCGAAGCGGAACTGGCCCGGCCCGATCAGGCCTTCTTCGCTGGGGTCGAGTACGCCGTTGCCGTTCGGATCGATGGCGCCGCCCCAGGTATTGCCGTATTCCCAGAACTGGCTCGGGTCGCTCGGGATGGGGTTGCGCGACCAGCCGCCGTCGTTGCCGGCGGTGTCGGTGCGCACGTCGCGCTTGGCATAGACGAGGCCAAACAGCACGCCGACCTTGTTGTCGAAGGTATTGCTGTAGGTGGCGGACAGCTTCTTGCCGTTCAGGCTGCTCATATCGTTGCGGTCAGCCTCGGCGCGCACCAGGCCACGCTGGCCTTTCTGGTCGAACGGGCTGGCCGAGCGCAGGTTCACCAGGCCGCCGATGGCACCTTCTACCAGTTGCGCCTGGGTCGATTTGACGACATCGGCGCCGCTGATCACGTCTGCTGGCAGCACGTCGAACGCGAAGTAGCGGCCCGCGCTGTCGGTGCCCAGCAGGCGACCGTTGAAGGTGGTGATCGTGTAGTCAGGGCCCAGGCCGCGGATGCTGACCCGCTGGCCTTCGCCGCCGGCCGTGCGCGAAATCGAGACGCCGGTGATATGACTGAGCGAGTCGGCCACGTTGTTGTCGGGGAAGCGCCCGAGTTCCGTCGCGCTGATGCTGTCCTGGACGACAGCTGAGTTGCGCTTGAGTTCCAGCGACTGCTGCAGACTGGCACGGGTGCCGGTCACGACGACTTGCTCCAGCTTGCCGGCATCGGGCGCGATGACCTCCTGAGCGCGGGCCGATGACGCGAGCGTGGCAAGTGCGAGCAGACAGGCAGACGTGAGCGGATTGAGCACAAAGCGACCATGACGATCGGCGCGCGAGCGGCACTGTGAAGGAGAATTCATTAAACGCTTCCTTTATAAGTTGTTGGAGCAGCGTGGCGAATGCTGGCAAACGGAAAGGCTGTCTCGTTGCGATCATTGCCTCCACGAGCCGGAGTACTGACCAGCTGATGTGACTAGATTCGTTCTTTCGTTTTATTTCGTATTGCTGGAATCCTCATCGTACAGGTTTCGGTTCTGAAATATCGAAAGACTTTGACACTGCTCGAACCGTCACTGTGACACCAAGTCTATAGCGAAATTCTGTGTAATACAAAACATCTTTCGTTTTTTCGAATTTCCGTTGTGTTAACGTATTTCACGAAAATTCTTTCATTCGAAAGGAAGGACTGCCACTGATTTTTGTTTCGAGAGGTGTGAGCAGCGCCGCGCGCGTCAACAGTCCGAAGGCGTGCCTGTGCACAGGCAGGTCGGAAGCGAGAAAGGCGGGTGTGGGAACTGGTGACCGGGGTTGATTCGTCACCGCCGAAGCGGCTTTGGGACGAGATCGTGGTCAGTGGAGATCGGGATGGGAGTGAACTATGCGAGAGCGCCAGAGACGGGACCGGCCACCGCGCAAGGCATCGGGCTACCAGCAGCCCAACGCGCGCGCCAGCCTGTCGGTGACCAACGGCTTGTCAGCCCGCCAGGTAGTCGTCGGCAGATACTACCGACGCGTAGGCGAATGCGAGCGCCGCCATGAACGCGGTGTGCACCTGCGGGGCCGGCGCGGTCTTTCCACCGAACTCGAGGTCGCGCGTGGCGCATGCATCGTGCACGACCGTGGTCGTATACCCGAAATCGGACGCTGCACGGGTCGTTGCATCGATGCACATATGACTCATGGCGCCAATGACCGTCACCCGATCGATACCGTGGTCATCAAGCAGTAACTTGAGATCGGTCTTGAGGAAAGCGTTCGGGAAATTCTTGACGATGACCGGTTCGCCTTGCGCCGGCGCCACGGTGTCGTGGATCTGGACGGCATCCGTTCCCGGCGTGAAGAAGGGCGCGTCCGGGTCCGTGGACTCGTGGCGAATATGGATGACCAGATCGCCTTTGGTGCGGGCAGCGGCGATCACGCGCGCCGCATTGTCCAGTGCGGCGTGGATGCCGGCCAGGGCCAGTTTGCCGGCAGGGAGATACTCGTTCTGGAGGTCGACGACGACGACAGCACGTTTGTTCATGGTGGTGTTCCTTTCATTGAAATGAGGCGGCCAGCGACAGAATCGCGCGACGTGTCGGGCAAGCCGTAAGACTGATTGTGGGCGCAATGGCAGCCATCGACCATTGGCCCGAAGGCTGACTTTCGATACAATCGGGCCATGCCTGCTATTACTCCCGTCGTTCATCACCAAAAAGTGACCGTCATCGCCTTCGAGGGCATCACGCCCTTTCATCTGTCGGTGCCTTGCCTCGTGTTTGGCAGTCACGTCGCCGGGCTAGATGCGATGTCGTTCCAGATCACTGTCTGCGCGCCGCAGCCCGGCAGTTTACCGACGTCGGCCGGATTCGCGATCTCGATTGATGCTGATCTCTCGGCAGTCGACGAGGCTGACATCATCGTCATGCCTTCCTGGCACGCAGACGGGCGCAGTGCGCCGGACAACCTGCTCGACAGCTTGCGCCGCGGACATGCACGCGGCGCCATCATCGTCGGTTTGTGCCTCGGCGCCTTTCCACTGGCACAGGCCGGCCTGCTCGATGGACGGACCGTGGCCACCCACTGGGGCTCGGCTGCCACGCTCGCGCAGCGCTACCCCGGCATCAAGGTGGACGAGCGCGTGCTGTACGTGGATGATGGCGACATACTGACCTCGGCGGGCGTTGCTGCCGGCCTGGATTGCTGCCTGCATCTGCTGCGCCGGCTCTGCGGCGCCGAACTCGCCAATCGGGTCGCAAAGCACATCCTGGTTGCGCCGCACCGTGATGGCGGCCAGGCGCAGTTCATCGAACGGCCGGTGCCGGCCGACGCTGCGGCCGGTCGCTTTGCCCGGTTGCTCGACTGGGTCGGTGAACATTTGCACGAGGAGCTCAGCATTGACCTGCTGGCCGAACGTGCTGCCATGAGCCGGCGCAATTTCACGCGCCACTTCCGCCTTGCGACCGGAACGTCCGTCACGCAGTGGTTGCAGAACCAGAGACTGCTTCATGCCCGGCGCTTGCTCGAAACGGGTGACTTGTCGATCGAGCACGTCGCGCACGCCTCCGGCTTCGGCACGGCGCTGTCGCTCAGGCAGCACTTCAACGTGGCCCTGCGCACCTCGCCGTCCGACTACCGCAAGCGCTTCCGTGCCAGTGCGACGCAGCGCGCTGACGCCTGACCCGGTACCCCCGTCAAAAGGTCTGTTCCCAGGTTACGCGGCCCAGCATGGTGCCGGATGCGGTCACCGCACGACTGCGCGTTTGCGTCGCGCTCAGGTAGGTGCGCTCGGTGATCTGGTCTTGCTGCAGGATATTCGACAAGCCGAAGCGTAACTGATCCCTGGGCCCCAGCCGCCAGGTCAGGTAGGCATCGAGGTCGCGCCGCACTGACTGATAGGCTGCGAGGTTGTCCGCGATCCGCACGGTGCCGCCATTCTTGAAGGTGTAGGTGGCGCCGGCGCCGAGCGCCCCCGTCCGGTAGTCCACACCAGCCACCGCCGACAGCGGCGTTTGCTGGTCGATGCGGTTGTCCGGGCCTGGCACCGTCGCTACCCGCGACCAGTTGCGGCTGACGCTGGCGCGTAGGTCCAGCGCCGGGCCGGACTTCCAGAACGTGCGCAGGGGAAACCTGGTTTCCAGTTCGATGCTGTGGGTGCGTGCATCGCCATCGTTGATGGGTTGGCCCACCCAGCGCCCGTTTGCAAAGGACAAGGCAGTGCGCGTGTAATTCTCGATCTCGCGGGTCGACACGCTGACCGACAGCATCGATTTTTCGTCCCAGTAGTGCTGGTACGACGCGTCGATCCCGAGGGCCAGTTCGGGCTGCAGTGTCGGGTTGCCGATGCGGTCGGGTTCCGTCGGACTGTTGTTAAGGGAGACCAGCCGGCGCGGGGTCAGGTTATTGACGGCCGGGGCCTTGTAGGTGCGGGTGAGCGCCAGACGCAGCTGGTTCGACTTCGTGTAAGGAATCTTGTACAGCACCTGGAGTACCGGGCTCCAGATCCGGCTGGTGCTGGCCACCGCCTCGCTGGCATGCGCCTCGCTGTGGATCCGGATTCCCTCCCAGCGCGCGCCCATGTACAGCGCGTAGTGAGGGGAGATGGTCCATTCATCCTGCGCATACAGCGCCAGACGCGAGACCTCGGCCTGGCTGGTCTCGGCGATCACATCGGTCCCGAGTACGCTGCTGTCGCGCTGGACGCGGTCCTCGGTGCGGCGGTTGCCATTCGCGTCCCAGCCCGCAGAGACGGCGTGCGCCGTGGCTGCGGGGTAGGTGTACTTGCCGGTCCAGGCCAGGCCGCGTTCGCGCGCATCCAGATCGACGCGGCGGCGCAGGGCTGGCGCCACATCCGTCGCAAAGCCGCCTTGGTCGAGCTCGCTCCCGTTATTGAATACCGTCGCGCTGAGCTTGGTATCGAGCTTTGCGCCACGCTCGAGTTTGTGTATCCAGTTCAGCTCGGTGCGCGCCATGTCACCCTGGTCGCGGATGGTGTCGTCGCTGTCGGGATACGGCGGCGCCGCGCCGAGCGAGGTCGTGGTGCGCAGGCGGCTGTCCCGGCCAAAGCGGGTGAGATTGATCAACGACTGCAGCGACAGGGAATCGCCGCCGGCGAGCGTCCAGGTCACGCGCGGCACGATGAACAGGCCGCGAAAAATGCTGTCGTAGCGATTGCTGGTGCGGCGCTCGAGCAGTGGCGCGCCGCTTGCATCGGCGCCGTATTCAACGGCAGGATCGCTGCGCCTGATCTTGTTGTAGACACCATTGATCGCGATCGAGTACGAGCGGCTGTCGCTGCGGTCCGACAGCAGCAGGTTAAAGCCTGGCATCAAATACCCGTCGCCACCGCCGATGGCCGGCTTGAACTCGCGATGCGCCTTGCTGGCGCTGCGTTTGAGGATGATATTGATGGTGCCGGCAATCGCTTCGTTCGACAATTCTGCGCTGGCCGCACGCAGGATCTCGATCCGCTCGATGACGCCCGGCGCCAGTGAATCGATGGAAAAGCCCGCTGGTGCGCGTTCGCCATTCAGCAGGATCTGGGTATAGCCGCTGCCCAGCCCGCGCATGCGGATTTCTCCGCCGCGGCCCGGTGCGCCGTTGACCGTGATCCCCGGCTGGCGCCGCAGTACGTCGCTGATCGTGGTGTCGCCATACTTGACGATTTCTTCCTGCGTGACGACGATTCTGGCTGCCGTGTCGTCGCGGCGTGGGTCATACGCTGCGCCGCGGACCTCGACGACGCTTGGCCGCGCTGCCTCCTGCCGGTTGCCCGCGACGACCGCTACCGCCTCCTGGGCCGCGACGGCATTCATGGCGCCAAGCGCCACCAGCGGCAAGCACCAGTGGTCAGTGCGCAAGTGTCGAATCATGGGGAACCTCGTTTCTTTGTTTGACTTGCAGGAGCAGATCGTCCATCAGCTTTTCGACCGCTTCGTAGCGCTGTTCGTCGGTTTGCCCCAGATAGGGCAGCGACATGCCCACCATTGACGGCGACGTGAGAAATCGCCCGCCGATCGCGACCGATGGCACATGCGTGGCCTGGTAGGCGCGCTGGAGTGCCGTGGCGCTGGTTGCCTCGTCGCGTACCGTGTCCGAATCGAATGCGGTGCGCCAGGCCACAGGGTCGATGCCGTGTTCGCGCGCGAAACTGGCGATCGTGGCGTCGCTGTTCAGCGCCCGTTTCTTGTCATGGATTTGGGCATAGCTGGCCTGATGCAGGTCGCCCAGCCGGTTCAGCGCTGCGAGCGTGTAATACAGTTTTTGATGGAGGACCTGTTTGTCGTGCAGCCCGGCGGGGATACGGCGCAAGGTCACCACATCTGCGTGCTTGCGCGCCCACCTGGTCAGCACCGGCTCGTATTGATAACAGTGCGGACAGCCGTACCAGAAGAACTCGATCACGTCGATCTTGCCCTGCACCGAAGGCGAAGGCTGTTCCAGGGCGATATAGATGGGCTGCTCCCTGCGCACCGAGCTGACGTAGTCGCTCACTGCAATGGCACAGCCGCCGCTGAACAGGCAGACCAGCAACAGGTTGCGGATGATTTTCTGCATGTGCATCTTCCGTGTCGGGGGGCTCGGCTTCACGCGGCAATCTTGCGCGCGTCGGTGTCCGGCTGCGCTGCTTGCGTGAGCATCAGCATGCGGATCCGGCGAATGGCGTCGGCCTGTTCCTGTTGCTGCTGCAGGCGGTTCAGTGAATAGTTCAGCATCTGGCGCGTCAGCGGCGAGATGCCCAGCAGGGGCAGGGTGCGATAGACCACGTTCAGCAACCAGCGATAGCCGCAGAACTCCAGTCCGAACGCCGTCGCCTCGCCCGCGTCGTCGTAGAAATACTTCTGGTGGAAGGACGACACGCCGTCCCTGGCAGCCAGACGATTGGGCGGGAACGGCGAGCGCGCGTGGATCAGTCCATCCTGCGCCAGGGCGCAAGCGGTCAGGAAACCGTCCAGCAGGCGCTGGCCGAGCTGCGCGGCCGGATGGCCGGGTTGCGCCAGGGCGGCTTCGAGGTCGGTCAGCCAGACGCCGTAGGTGGCACCTTTGGCAGCATGGCCGGCCTCGACGCGGCGCGTGATTTCAAGTTGCTGTGCGGGCGCCAGCGCGTGGTGCCAGAACAGGTAGTTCGAGTGGTACGACAGGAAGCCGTTGTATTCGATGATCTCGGGATCGCGCGATGGCGCAGGCGGATACACGCATGCAAGCATGATCATCAAGCCGAACGTGAAGTGCTCGCTGTTGGCGGCGCCGTCGCCGGTCCAGTGCGTCATGACCGGTTTGCGCAGCATGACGTCCAGATCGAACACGCTGCGCCACTGCGTGACGGATTCGTACCTGGCTGCCAGGGCAGTGGCGTCGGTCATGAACGAGCGCGCTGTGTTGTTCTGCTCGATGACGTCGGGATCGATGCCGGCCGCTTCGATCTGGTCAAGCCTGGCCTGGCGCACGCGGTAGGATGCCTCGTCAACTGGTGCGGACGGATGCGCGCGCAGGAAGTCTGCCGCCCGTTCCACGATTGCATGGTTCCATTCGCTGCAATAGAACGGTGACCCGGCATCGAAGGTCAGCAGGTAATGCGGGCCATGTTGCCAGCCCCGTGCAATGGACCAGCGAAAGAAATACCGCTGCGCCAGCCATTGATGAAGGGGCCAGGCGAACAGGCGATAGAAGTTCGCATTGTTTTCACTGTAGTTGATTCTCAGTTGCAGGAAGCGCATGAATAAACCTCGTTCGTGACGGAAAGGGAATACAGGCGGATGGTTGCTTCGCGCGCGGGAGAAATGCCCGCGCGGTTGAAGGACATATGCAGCAGCGAAGACATGATCGACGCGATGTCGTGGCAGCCGTTGCCGGCAAGCCGGGCCAGCAGCGCGGTCAGGCGCACGGACAACGGCGTGAGATGGTCGGGGAACCAGGCGCCTGCCACCAGGTGCGCATGCCGGGCCAGCAGCGCTGGAGCGGGTGCAGTAATCCTGTCACCCGAGCGCAGGGCAATCTGGCGCCGCACCACCGCCGGATCGGCGCTGCCGCAGATGAAACGCGCGTAGTCGTCGTACAGGCCTGAAGCGGCAAGTGCGCGCGCATGCACGAGACAGTAGCCGAACAGGATATTCTCGATGCGGTCAGGCGCTTCCTGACCCAGCATGGCCAGAATGACGCTGGAGTCGCTGACGAATTCGTCTTCGCACAAGCCGATGCCGGCCGGGCCGCCGTAGCGCGCGAGTTCCGGTTCGTAGGCGATTCGGTGGACGCTACCGTTGGTGTGCCAGCAGCGTTCGGCCCCAGGGGGCAGCTCGCTTGCATAGCCGCGGTAGAAAGCGTCCGGTTCGAGTGTCGAGGGAAAGCCGTGCGCATCCCAGTAGCGCGCCGCCGCCTGTTCGAGCAGCGGGGCAAGTGCTGCTTCGCGCAGGCGCAAGCGCAGGTGCGGACCGCCCATCCAGTAGCGCACAAAAAAACACCGGCCACCCAGCGGTGGCGAGATGGCCGCCACGCACACCTGCAGGAAATGCGTCAGCCGTGCAAAGTCGTGCAGATAAACGTGTACTGATTCCCAGCCTGCCCCGTCGTTCGATGGCATCCGGGTCACTTGCGTACCAGGATGTGCGCGAACGGGGCATCGAGGCTGACTTGTCCCGCACCGACGTCCACCCGCAGCCGTATCCCGACCCGGTCCTGTTTCAGAGCAAGGCTGGCGCCGACCAGACGGTGACGTCGTACCTGCTCGGCGCCAACGATGTCACCGACCGTCACGACTGCGTCCAGACTCGACAGACTGTCGATCATCGACGCCGACAGGTCGAGCTGCCCGGCGCGCAACACGAGCCGCAAGGATGAGCGCCACGCCGGATTCAGGCGCAATTCGGCATATGGGTCGCCGCCACATGCGGGGTTGGCCTGGACCACGCGCCAGGCCTCCTCACCGGTGGACTCCAGCGTCAGTTGGCGCCGGCATTCGCCTGGCGCCACCTGCGCCTGGACGTCGAAGGTGGCGACGTTCGGATCGATGCTGACCACGTAATGCCCGCTGATCAGTTGTACCGTTGTGAACGCCGGCGCACCGGCGGCCTGCCCGGCAAACATCAATGGCAGCACGCCTGCCAGAAATTTTTTGTGCATGTTGTTGCTCCTCGCAGTGCGTTTCAATACAGCTTGATGCCGCCGACCTTCAGTTTGACGAGCATTTCCGATTCGCCGTCATCGCGTTCGAGCAAGGCGGTGGCGCCCACCAGAAAGCGCCGCTCCTGGGGCAGCGCCAGACCGCGGCGGAAGTTCTTGATGCCCCCGACGCCCACTGCAAGATCGAGCCGCCGGTAGTGATCGAGGTCGCCCCTGATGGAGATGCCGCCGGCATCGAGCATCAGCAGGAAGTTCGAGCGCGACGACATCCTGAGAGTGAACACGGTGCCTTCGTGCGGGCCGCTGCCATGGCAGCTTTTGACGTGGCGCGCCTCGATCGATGCGCCTTGCCGGATGATGTCGACATCGGGCTGGCAGCCGCCCTGGGGCCGGTAGGTCAGCTCCGGGAGTGCGTCGGGTGGGGCGTCGATCAACTCGATCTCCACGGCGCCGGCATCGATCCGGATTTCCTGTGTCGGGCTTGCTGCGGCGGTATGCGCGGCAGCGCCCGCGCCCAGGGCCAGGGCGAACAGTCGCATCAACATGCACGTTTCTCCAGGGTAGGAAGGTAATAATCAAAGACGACTTTGCCGGTCCGGTCCGGTGCCAGGTAAGAACGGTGGACGAAGCTGTCCAGCTGGCCGTTGCCGTGCACACTGTCGAGTGCGACCGGTAACCGGCCCGCGCAGTAGTCAGCAAGCGCGCGTTCCAGGTCGGCCTGCTCGCCCAGGTTATTGCCAATCATGTGGATGCTTTTGCGGATGATGAGACTGAACATCTCGTCGAGCGACAGGCCGTGGTACTGAAACGGCTCGTGCGGACGGGAAAATTGCTCGAACACACCGCAGGTGATGTATTTGCCGCCACGGCGCAAAAACGGCACGAGCTTGCGCAGGTAAATGTCCATGAACGGGTCGATCACGGCGTCGAAGGCGCGCAGGCCTTGCGCGTCGAGATAGGTCGCCAGCGCCTGCGCCGGGTTCTGCTGTCGATCGAGAACGCAATAGCGGTGCAGGCCGCGCTGCGCCAGATGCGCGCCGATATGGGGCGACGTGGTCAGCGCATGCACGTGCAGGCCCGCACCCAGCAAGGCTTCGATGGCAAACAGCGACGTGTTCGACGACGCGGCAGTGACAAGCACGTGCTCATCGCGTCGCAGGCCGAGACGGCGCACCATCGCGTACGCCGTCTGCGCGGCAATGCTGAATGCGGCCGCGTCGGCGGACGGCATCATCGCGGGAATGCGGATCAGTTTGGCGCGGTGGCAAATCTGCAGCTCGGCAGAGCCGCGCTGCGTCGTCAGGCCCGGATGGCTCGCGCTGGCGTCGATCGCACCGTTGCCGATCACGCGATCGCCCGGCTGCAGGTCGTCCACGGCGGCCCCGGTTGCCAGCACCGTCGCCACGAATTCGGAACCGAGCACCAGGTAACCCTTGCTGTCGGTGCGCCGCGCGATCTCGAGGAAGCGCGCCTGTTCGCGGTAGTTGCAGGAAAACGCCCCGATCTGGAGCAGCACATCGTGCGCATGGCGCGGATCGGCAGCATCCATCGTGATGTCGGCCTGCTCGACGATGGCGAAATCGACCTCGACGCCATGCAGGTGTACGCGGCACGCGTCGTGCACCGGCACCCGGCCTGCGCTGTGCGGCGCCAGCACGGCAAATGCTTTCATGGGGACTCCTGGGCTGCACCAGCCAACAATGGGATATTGGGGAGATCGGGGAGATCGGGCGCAGGCGCCGCCCTCGCGCCGAGCAGGATGGTCTCCTTGCGCAGGTAATAGCCGTAACAGCCGGCGAAGGTCAGCACTGCCGCGACTGCCTCGGCCCAGGCCGCCGCAATCATGCTGCCGCCAAGAAGCGCCCGCACGAGCACGACCGGCAGCAGATTGCAGATGTACATCGACCAGATGGTCAGCAGCAGGGTGCCGCGCGTGTCGCCCAGTCCGATGACGGCGAACAGAAAGGGGAAGGACGCCATCAGGAACGCCCATGGCAGGGCGGTGATGCGGATATACAGGACCGCCTTGGCCGCGACATGCGGGTCGGGAATGAAGACGTGGATGAAATACGGCACGAGCACCATGAACGGCGCCATCGCCAGCACGCACAGGATAAAGACGCGCTTGCTCATCCAGCGGACCCCGGTGGCAATATTGTCGATCTTGCCGCAGCCGGCGTTCTGCGCCGCGAAAGGAATGATCGACGTGATTGCGCCCATCAGCACGGCCTGGACGAAGCCACTGAAGTACTGCGAAATCGTGACCGCTTCGAGCGTGCCGGCTTCGAAGTACGAGAGCAGCATGTACAGCAGATAAAAGGACAGGTTCAGCGAAAATGCATTCATGGTCTCGGCCCCGCCCAGGCGCACGATGGACTTCCATTCGGCAAACAAGGGAAGGATCCGGAATTCCACGCCCAGGCGAAACGGAAACACCCGGCGCCTGGCCAGGTCGTACGTCAGCACGGCCAGTCCGCACAGGCGCGATCCGATCAGGGCGGCTGCGGCCGCATGCAGAGGATCGACACCGTAGTGCAGCGCCCCGAAGATCAGGCAGGGACTGAGCACCATCGCACTGCCGAAGGTCGTCAGCTTGAAACGGCGGATGACCAGGACGGCGCCGGCCATGCGCGCCAGCAGGCCGGTGTACAGGTGCAGGGTCACGGCGAAGTAGCCAAGCCAGTACACCTCGAGATAGCGCAAGACCTGCTGTTTGACGTCGACATCCACGCCGAACCACGCGATCAGCGTCGATGCGGTTGCTTCGCCGGTGACGGCAATCAGCAGTGCGATGAGGATGCTGCAGCCGAACCCGAAGTTGATCAGGTAGCGCGCGGTGACGAAATCCTTGCGGCCGAAGGCCTGGTTCGCGTAGATGTAGATCGCGGCGAGAATGCCGCCCAGGAGCGCTTCGAGCAGGGACACGACCGCGATCGAAATACGGAACGTGGCGGGAAGCTGGCCTTCGTCGGTCAGCGCCAGCAACCAGCCAAGGTTGATGAACATCGCCGCAAAATCGAGCAGGGCGAACGCCATCATCGGCAGCGAAAAGCGCAGCAGGGATTGGCGGACGTCGTCGGAGGTAAAGTCGATATTGGTCATGGCGTGTCCATTTCCGGGCCAGGGGTGGTTTCAAGAATGATTTCGCTTGCGTACTGATCGGGGGCGATCGCCGTGACATCGGGCAGCGCTTCCTCGAACGACACCAGGTCGAAGGCAACACCGAACATGCGTCCGATCATGCGCGCCATGAGTGGCGAAGCGAAATCGAGCAGGACCGGTTTCTTGGTGTTCGAGATGTCGCGGTCGAGCACCTTGCCCGCATGGTGGCGGCGCATGAACACCCGCTGCGGCAAGCCGGTCTCGTGGCGCCAGGTGTTCAGGCGCAGAAAATACGCGGGTGCGTCTTCGGCCAATGCCCGCTGGGGCAGGGCGGCGCGCGCAATCCACCACTGCTCGCGGGATAACACCAGGTCGCGATAGCGGATGCGGGGGAAGCGGACCGGGCCGGTGGCTGCGCGTTCGGCCACCAGCTTGTGCAGGCCGAAGCGGAAGGCGAAATAGCACGGTTCCCCGGCCATCGCGAAGCGCATCAGGGTCTCCAGCAGACGTGGATACAGTTCCTTCACGAACAGACCGGTCTGGCGCAGGCGCAGCGGCGCGTCATCTGGCCCGCCGCTGAGCACGGGATACGGCGCGTTCCCGGGCCAGCGCACGCGCAGCGCGGACAGCGGCAGGTCGCCATTGCCGGCCACGTGCGGCGTGTCCAGCCAGAGCCGGTGGCTGCACAGGCGCGGCCGGTGGGCCGTGTTGAAGCCGAAGGTATCGTAGATGTCGTGAGCGTCGCTGAGCGCCGTGCCATAGGCGGCGCGGCACGCGTCGAGCACGACCGGCGAGCGGGGAAAGGTGAGAAAGCGCGAATAGCAGCGAAGGTAACCGCTGTCGATGTTGTTGACGACGAATCCCGCCGGGGTCAGGTGCCCGTAGGCTGCAAACGAGCCGGCACGCGCCCCCTGGTCGGCCGGCACCGGGGCCAGCACGATCTCGGCTTCGTCCCGCCGCGCCCAGATCTGCTCGTATAGCGCGATCAGCGGCATGGTGCGGTGTTCCGGCCGCGCTGCTGCGCCTGCATGGCTGGCCATTGTCTGCTGGACGAGTTCGTGGAAATCGAAGACCGACATGGCCGCGCCGTCGCGCATCGCCGTGCGCAGTGCGGCCAGGACCGCGTCCGGATAGCCGCTGTTGAAATTCACGCCAAGATAGTGGTCGATGAATTCGCCCAGCTGGCCCGCGCAGGCGGTCACGCGCGCTGCCGACAGCGGTGGAAGGTCGGGCAGGTAGCTGTCGTGGTACACGAGACCATCGCGCTTGACGAGCTGCCAGTCGAGAAGGCCGGACAACGCCTGGAGTGCCGCATTGAGGTCGGCAACCAGGCTGCGGGCCGCTTCGGCGCCGGCCTCGGGGAGTGCCTGCAGCGATGCCCGGGCGTGCTCGAGGATGACCGCGACGGGTCGCGCCGTGACGTCTGCGACCGCAACGGCGCGGGCGATCGCCAGGAAGTCGCCCAGCAGGTCGGCGCTCTCGTCATCCAGGCGGGGATGGTAGTTGACCATGCCGGCGGCAAGCCATTTCTTCAGGGTGGCCCGGCCAGCCGCCCCTGGGGGCAACCGGCGTTCGATCGTTGCCCACGTGACCCAGTCGTGGGCGCCGTCGGGGCCGGCCAGCACGGCGGCGGCAGGAAAGCGCGTGGTCAGCAGTGAGGTCCGGTAGGGATAGAGCTCGGGCCGGTCGGCAAACAGGTAGTAGTGCCGCTCACCGTTGATGTCGCGGTGATTCGATGTCAGGCGGAACGACCAGTGCGCCGGATGACGCAACAGAAAACATTCGAACAGTTTCAACAAGGCCGAACGGTCGAGGCTGAAACGGTCTTCGCGCTGGCGGTCCGGCGCCAGCACCGGTGCGGCCACGGCGCCTTCGCGCAGCGCTGCGAACCCGACCGAGGTGAACGAGGAAAACGGGCTGACCTTGGTGATGGCGCGCGTCAGGTAGCGAAACAGCGTCTCTTCATCGTTGAGTGCCTTCTTGCCGGCTGCGTCCGGCCGCTGGGCATAGCCGATTGCGAGCCGGTGCATGTCGCCACGCGCCATGCCAAGCGCTTGCAGAAACACCGGCTGGGCGACCAGCGCACGGGCCGCGCGGCGGGCAGCGGCGGTGGCGGGGGCAAACAGCGCCAGCACGGCCGCTTCGCGGTCCAGTACCAGCCTGGCCTGCCCGATCCAGTCGCGCCCGGCAGCATGGCGTCCGAGCAGCTCGCCATGGCGTGCAAGCACGCCTGCCAGCGCGTCGGCCTTCAACAGGGCGCGCCTGGCGTCGATCAGCCGCCGGTAGTCCGGCCCACCTTGCGCGGCCACGCCGTACAGCAGCGTGCAGACGTGGTCGCGCAGCCCGGCGAGCGTTGCGCGCGCGCCGTGCAGCGCCGCCAGACTGCGCGCCATGTCATCCGACGACATCAGGTCTGCCAGGCTGGCCAGCGGCAGATTGTTGGCCCGCACGACAACATAGGGAACCATTGACGCAATGGCCGTCATCGCAGCGTGCCCAGAGCGTCGTTGCACCGGTTGCGCACCAGCATCAGGCCGTAATAGGTCCGCATGCCATCGCCGGCGTTGTGCAGGAGCTGGTCGATGCCGAGCTGGTCATAGCTGCGGAAGGGCCGGCCCAGCAGCTCGCCATCGAACATCGCGTGAATGAGTTGCTGGTTGACATAACCCAGCAAGACATTCAGTTCGAGAAAGTCCTTGTCATCCCCGGCATAGGCGAGCTCGTCCACGCACCAGAACAGGATGGCCGGTACAAAGCGAAAGTTGAATGCCATGTAGTTATACAAGCGCTCGCAGGTGTCGACCGGATCCTGGGCGCTGAGCTGCTCCAGGCCGCCAGGCACGACCCGGTAAATTCCTGGTGCGACGCCCGGACTTTGACGCAGGCACAGCTTGGCTGTCAGCTTCACGCGCGCGGCGTCTGGAAACAGGCTGGCGGCGCGGCTGGTGGCGTCGGCAATCGCGGCAAGGAGGCGGTCGAGATGGTCTGCGCAAAAGCGCGACGGTGCCGGGAAAAAGCCGTGGAAGAAGCGTCCGCTATTGCGCTCGCGGGCAAACCTGCGGTGTGCTTCGTGGCCGGCAACTCCGTGCTCGGGCGCCACGTCGCGCAGCCCCAGTTCCACGGCATCGGTCGCGATGCCCACATCCGCACCGATGCCGAGGTGGGTCCCGACGCGCATGAATTCAGAAAAAAAATGGCCACATTCCAGGGCAAACAGCGACTTGCGAAACAGGTTGTACAAAGGTGCGTACACGCCGAAATCGGTCATGATGCGCAGCGCGTAGCCTGACGACGGGTTTGCGCACGCGGGGATGCTGCGCAGCCACCGCAGCCGCAGTTGGCGCATGTCGACGTGCCACAGGCATTCAGCAGCGCCATCGAGCAGCAGGAACTGCATCGGATAATAGGCGCGCGGGGAGGGGTAGCTTGCGTGCAGTCCATACCCGGTCAGGGGTGTCACGCAGCCTGGCAGGTGCACCTGCATCAGGGTGGCCAGCAGGCGCTCGCGCACGTCGCCCTCGACCGGCTGCCCTGCCACCAGCTTGCGAAACAGGGGTTCGAGGTCGATGCTGCGCCCGCTGTCGTCGTCGCCCGGTTCGAACTGGAAGCGACGCTCGACCATGTCCAGCGGACGTGGCTGGCTGGTCGCCGGCGCGGGGGACAGATAGCGGAAGGCAAATTCTTCTTCCGCCAAGTGGCTTGTCGGCATCATCGTGGTTACCCTAGTGGATGAAGTGGAGCGTTGGCCATGTCGGCGTCGGCGCGAATCCAGTCGGCGCGCCGTGCGGCACGCTCGAGGCGCCGGCGCGGTACGACCGGCGCATGGTCGCCGAAGGCAAGCGGAATCGTTCCAGGAATAAAGACGCGGGCGCTGGCCAGGCCGAGGGGCTGTAACACCGGCGGCGTATTGTCAACAGAGACCAGCTCGTAGCCGGCGTTGGCCACACGCTCGCAGAGCTGGCGGTACGCCCGCGCGGGTTCGCGCTCGGCGCCGGGGTGGCGTGCAAGGAAGGTGGCATAAGACAGCCTGAGCTGACCTTCGCACAGCCCGGTGAAGTGGTGACGCTGCCCTGCCTGACCGTAATACAGCGCCTGGTTATCGTTGCGCAGGCGTGTCATCCGCGTCGCGTCGTGCCTGGCCTGCAGCTGGTAACGGGCCAGGTTCTGCTCGGCGGAGCCGATCAGCGACTGGGCCTCGGCCAGGGCGGAACGCAGCGCGACGGCGGCGTTCGGGTGGCTGGCCGCCGTGACGAATCCGGCCAGCTTGCCCGGTCCGCTTCCCAACAGCAGCACGAGTACACTCGGCACCTCGAGGTCAAGGGTGATATCAAAGCAAAGTGTCTCGTAGCCCCTGCTGGCGAGCAGCAACAGCAGGCCGGATGTCCGGTCGCAGGTGATGGTCGCTGCCTCGATGCGTGGTGGCGGCGATGCGCTGTACCACACCGCCAGCAAGGCATCGCGTTCGATGATTTCGAGTGCGCCAAACAGCGCCGCTTCCTCGAAGGAGTTGCCGAGGGCGCAGCCATTGCTGTTGCGGAACCGACTCGACAACGCGCCGTCATCGAGCAGGTAGTGGACCATCGACAGCGGTACCCAGGTGCGCGCGCCCGTGCTTTCCAGACGTGCCGACAGCCAGTCGATGGAAGCGTCGCGCCGAAAGCCCTGGACGGCAAGTCCGCACTGCGCATCGTCCAGGCCCAGCAGCTGCCCGGGATGGCGTGCGCCGTCGCCCAGCATGGCGTACGACGCGGTATTGCATTCGCGCGGCCGTGCCTGACCAATCCAGCGTTCGCAGTATTCGAACACGGCGCCGCACATCATCTGGCGCTCGCTGGCGCCACGCCCGATTCCCAGCAGCCGGTTGTGGGGTGCGTAACAGTGATAGCTGTCGCGCTCCGCCGTGGGGTGCAGGCGCGTTGCCTGCAGTGATGCGGCGCCGAAGGTGGCGAGGATCTCGTCAATCCGGTGGTTCGAGCGGCGGCATGATTCGGGATGGACATCGCCCGTCACCAGGGGCGGCGCGCCATCGTCGGTCCCCGTTCTTTGTGCGAAGGAAAAATGCTTGCGCACAAAATCAGTCTGGAGGTACAGATACACCCCATCGCCGCGGCCGTCTGCAAGGTCGGCGCCTGCACTGTCGAGCAGGCTATCGAGCTGCACCGCGAGCACTGCGGTCCAGGCCCAGCGCCGCTGGAACAGTGAAAAGGTCGTGAAATTGTCGGAGAAATCCAGCACCTCCTGTATTTCGGGTGCACCGCCCGTCTGCAAGCCAATCACGGCAAGCGTCTCGGCGGTGGCGATCACCACGAGTTGCGGTCCATCCTGCCGCACCGCGGCGAGGTCGGCGGGATTATCCACCAGCGTCACGTGCGGCCGTGATGCTCGGCGTTCCAGAAAGTGGCCGAGATGGCGGACCGACGTCATGCTGCTGCCGTCTGCAAGTGCGGCAGGATCACGCCAGGCGCGATGATCACGTGCTGTTGCGTGCTGGCGTTCACGCGCTTGTTCCAGAGTGCGGCGTACAGCGCCAGCAGTGCCGCCTGCCTTTCCGCCATCGCCAGCACGCCGCGATGCGGGATGTACAGCACAATATCCCCGGCAGATAACAGCGTGCACATGGACAGGGCGCCATCGCCGCTGACCACGTCGCGCCACTGCAAGCGCTGGCCAAACCCGACATTGATGCAGAACGCGATGTACTGCTCGGGCGCCGTGAGCTCGGGAAACAGCGGCTTGTCCTGCGACACGCCCCGGTCGCGTATGCCCTGCGCGACCTGGTCGGCATCGGCTTGCCGTGCGCGCAGCTGGCGAATCAACGCCAGTTCAGCCGCATCGCTTTGTCCGAACCACACGCCGTGGTGCGTTACCAGCTGTGCCAGGAGGCTGGCTTCGCATCCCTGCGTGTCGAGACCTGCCGCAACGAGCGTGCCGACGCCATGGGTGGTGGCAAAGTCCAGTGTGTACAACTTGATATAGCAGCTCGGGTCAGTGTGTTCCACCATGTTTTGGAGTGGAAAAAGTGGTTCTGCAAGCAGTGTGTGCAGCGGCGCACCCGACGACGGTGCGGATGCCGTATCTCCCGGCGCGATGTCGTCCACGGGAATCAGCCTGTCGAGTCCGGCAAAACGCAGCGTGGATTCGCCATGCAGGCTGTAGTAGTGGTAGCGTCCGGGCCGCAGCCGCCGGATGTTGCACAGGTGATCGAAGAAGAACAGGGCGGTTGCCGCGCCTGCGATGAGCTTGCCCGGCTCGACGCCGCGGCCGTGGAAACGGGTCTGATCCACCTGCACGTAATCCTCGACGCGCATGAGGCAGAGATGGCGGCCGGTACTGGTTCCGACCAGTTGCTCGGCATCGGCGCAGGCCGCGATGATACGTCGATGCGCCATGCTGGCCTGGCCGTCGTCGACCATGTGCAGAACATGGTCGAAACATGGCAAGTCGTTCGTCGATGGCGGCAGGATGGTCAGCGCGGCATCGGGCCAGCGCTTCAGTTCATCGAAACAGGCGTGCAGCATCGTGTCGCTCCAGGCGCCGGTGTCGACCGGATCGGTGTTCACGAGATGCAATTGCCTGACACCTAGTCGCGCACAGGTCTTGACGGCGCTGGCAAGGGCATAACCACCTGCCACGAGCAGCATGCGCGCTTCGACGAAACGCGTGAACGTGGCGGCGCTGTTGTCGGCATACAGTCGCAGATAACCCAGGGTATCGCTGACCGGCGCCAGTGCCAGCTCGCCTTCGGGATTGGCAACACGGAAGGCGGCGCGCTTCTCGATCAGAAAACCCACGAATTTCAAGACTGGCGCCCGGTGAGCTTCCGGCAGCAGGTCGAGAATATCGCCAATACTGCGGATGCCATCCATGCGGCCGAGGCACTCGTATAATGAGCCGATCAGTTCTCGCTGAAGGCGAAGAATGAAGTTTTTGCCGCCGTGCTGAATATGCAGTCTGTCTTCCGAGCCCTTTACGAAAATATCTGGGCGAATATTATAAATATCGTTTAATTGGATTTCCATTGAATCACGCTGAAGTTTTCAAGTGCGGAATATAAGGTGTTCATCAGATCGCGAGAAACGAACTCTGTAAAACCTCGGGCGATTCATCGGGGTATCCGCCAACCGGTCGATGCCTTGCACCCCTGACTATCGAACAGGGTGCAAGGCAAAGAATTCGGCCAGGCCGCCTGTTAGCAGGCGCCGTCTGCTACCAGATCCGCTGCTTTGGTGCAGGTGGAGCCAGCGCAAATGGTCGACGATGCGCCCATTTCTTCCATTGCAGTTGCTTCATTTGTTTCCAGAATTTCGAAATCAAAATCTTGGCTCATTGCGTCGATCATTTGAATCTCCTGTTTTGGTCGCGCCACAATTGGCGCAAATCAATACTAGTCATAAAGATATTTTAAGTCACGACAAATCTAATTTGTTTTCATCAATATGACCATTTTATTTGCCCGGCATATAGCCAGCGGCATTGCTGTCATACGCGGTGCATGGTTTATCCCATTTACATTGTTTATATGGTAATTGGGTCTGATTTCAGAGATTAATGTATCAAGGCGTTAATGACGCATCGGACACCAAAATCACATCAGAGACTTATCCGGTGGCAGGTTTGGTTCATCACATTGATTGCGCGCGAAATTCCGGCTTGAAATGCACGGACCTTGTACAAATTGTCTTGCCTCAAGCTTTCCATGACACTGGTGCGTAGAATTTTCTAAAAGCAATATTCGTCTGCTGGCTCCCGATGCGAGATCAACAATGGAAAGCATTGCCAACCGATTGCCTGTGTTGCCAGGCCACGCGAGTCGACGGCACGGGGCATTGCCACGCCATGGTCGCCAGCGGGGTGCGTTCGCCTTGATGACAGCGGTGTTGTTATTGGTAATTATCGGCATGTTCGGTCTGGCGCTCGATCTTGGACGCACGTTTCACCGGAAAATTGAGTTGCAGTCTGCAGCCGAGGCCATTGCGATGGCCGCCGCGAAAGAACTGGATGGCACTGTTGCGGGCGTGACCCGTGCCCGCACTGCGGCCATGCAGGCTGCCGCCGGCCGGTCCTACAATTACGTGCAATTGATCGAGTGGTCCGAGAACGCAATTCAGTTCAGTGCGCTTCCCGACGGCGCCAGCTGGCTGGACGCCGCAAGTGCAGGTCTCGCGGCAAATGCCAGTACCATGTTCTATGCGCGGGTCAACACGAATCTGCTCGACGCGATGCACGGCGACGTGCAGATGTACCTGCTTCGGATGGTTCCTGCAATCGGCGACACGTCCCACATCGCCAGTGCGGCAATTGCTGGTCGTGCCTCCACCAATGTCCTGCCAATGGCGATCTGCGCCATGTCGGACGACGCAGGTGCGGCCCGTGGCACGATCAACGAGTTGGTGGAATACGGGTTCCGCCGCGGCGTCAGCTATGACCTCATGCAACTCAATCCGCATGGTGATACGGGCGGCGCGCATTATCTGATCGATCCGTTGGCGTTGCCAGGACAAGCCAGTTCATCCATGGCCGCAATGACGGCTGTCATGAAGCCGTTCGTTTGCACGGGAACGGTTGGGATTCCCGTTTCCGCAGGTAGTCACGTGAAATACACAGAAGGCTTTCCCTTGCCGTCACTGTACGAGCAGTTCAATTCCCGCTTCGGCAGTTACACCGCCCCTTGCTTGGCAAGCTCGGCGCCACCCGACACGAATATCAAGCAATACGACTACCTGACCCAGTTTGCGGCAATGGACAAGGCGCCCACGGCGCAATCCGCAGAGACGAGGAAGCTTGATGGCAAAATGATGACGGTCGCGGATGTGCCACTGGACCAGTTGGGCCAGATATCGCCTGCGACGACGGGCGGCATGTATGGCCCGCTGTGGATTTACGCGCGTGCAGTCATCAGCGATAGCAAATATGTGAGCGGCTCACCGGAGCCAGCAGGCGGGTACACGAAATTTTCTACCGCGCAGTGGCAAACTTTATATGGTCCTGATCAGAAGGTGGCATCAGGCAAGACGTATCCTTCCACCCCGTATACCTCGAGCATCGAAGCACCGGTTGGTGTGCCGGGCGTCGCCCTGCGCCGGTTGTTGTATATCCCGTTACTGCGCTGTACTGCAGGAATGAGCGTTTCCGGAACAACCGAAGTGCGGGCGATTGCCAAGTTCTTCATGACTGTTCCGGCAACGAAGGATGCTCTGTACGCTGAATTTGCCGGTCTGGTGCCGCCGACAGCCCTTGTCGGGCAAGTGAGGTTATATCCATGAACCATCCTGTTATTTTCTCTGCGCGGACACAGCAAGGCGGGGCAGCGGCGGTGGAACTGGCGCTTTGCATGAGCCTCATCCTGGTGCCACTGCTGTTCTGGATAACGCTTCTGGGGAAATTTCTCTGGCAATACACTGCGGCGCAGAAATCTGTGCATCATGCCGCTTTGTACATGGCGGGGGCCCGACTGTCGGAAATTCGAAGCGGCGGTTCGGGCAATCTGGCACTCGACATCATCGCCAAAGAGACATCGGACTTCGATCAGGATACGAGCATGACGCCATCAGTGTCTTGTGGATACAAGTTCGGCGTGACGTCCATGATTATCTGGACGCCGTGCAGTAGCTCGCTGACCCCGGTTTCGGTCCAGGCTGCAATTGAACTGAAGATCACGCATCCATTCTTTTCGCTGTTATCCAGTCGTGGTGGTTCGGGAAAACGCGTTGATCTCTGGGCGTATTCGCAGGTCACCTATGTCGGAAACTAAACAAGATCGCCACGGTCAACGGCCCAGATCGATAAGACGTCAGCTGGGTATTGCCGCTGTCGAATTCGCGCTCCTGGCGATCGTGTTTTTCATGTTTGTCTTTTCAATGCTCGAAGTCACGCGGGCAGTTTATCTGTTCAACACGCTGCAAGAGATCACCCGCCGCGCTGCGACAGATGCGGCCAATTCTGCGTTCGACCCGGCCTCCACGGAAGCGGTACGTAGACGGGCCATGTTCAGCGACGCCGATGGCAATCTCATTCTCGGATTTCCTGTCACGCCAGCCCATCTGAAAATCGATTATTTGTCGGTAACCGGCGGTGCAAGTAGTAGCACGCTCGGCATGCAAATCATCTCTGCATTGCCGTCATGTCCCGCCGAAAATGCGACGAATTGCCTGACCGATCCCTATGGCGCCAGTTGCATCCGTCTGGTCCAGGTCAGGATTTGCCAGCCCACTGAAGGGGATGAATGCGCCGCCGTGCCGTACCAGTCGGTCTTCCCGTTCATCGATCTGTCGATGGTGACATTGCCGCGGGCGACGACGATCGTCCCGGCCCAGACCATGGGAAACCGGCCAGGTGCGTCCGCATGTGAATGATGCGGCATCATCACGCCCCGTATTTCGTGCGGTCGTTCCCGCGATAATGCCGCGCATCGAACACGTCCCGGTTTCCCCACAACGCAGGGCAGAGTGAGTATACTGTCCACCCTGGCGTTGCTCTGCTCACCACGCGTCCTCTTTGTCGGCAAGACGACAATCCTAGTGTTGTGTTCGCTCCCAACGGGCGCCCCCTCCCGGGGTGCTGTATATCTGAATTTTTACGTCTTAACTGGAATCTGCGATGGAAATCAAGGTCAACTTTCTCGACAAACTGCGTCTCGAGGCGAAGTTCGATGACTTCACGGTGATTGCCGATCAACCCATCCGCTACAAGGGTGACGGTTCGGCGCCGGGTCCGTTCGATTATTTCCTGGCGTCGTCGGCCCTGTGCGCGGCGTATTTCGTCAAGCTGTACTGCGATACGCGCAACATCCCGACCGAAAATATCCGCCTGTCGCAGAACAATATCGTCGACCCGGAAAACCGTTACCAGCAGATCTTCAAGATCCAGGTCGAACTGCCTGCCGATATTTCGGACAAGGACCGCCAGGGCATCCTGCGCTCGATCGACCGCTGTACGGTCAAAAAGGTGGTGCAGGCCGGCCCCGAGTTCGTCATCGAAGAAGTCGAGAATCTCGACGCCGATGCGCAGGCCTTGCTCACGCTGCAGCCGTCGACCGACTCGCGCACCTACATCACCGGCAAGGATTTGCCGCTCGAACAGACCATCGCCAATATGTCGGGCATGCTGGCCGACTGGGGCATCAAGATCGAGATCGCCTCGTGGCGCAATATCGTGCCGAACGTCTGGTCGCTGCATATCCGCGACGCCCATTCGCCAATGTGCTTCACCAACGGCAAGGGCGCGACCAAGGAAAGCGCGCTGGCGTCGGCCCTGGGCGAATATATCGAGCGCCTCAATTGCAACCACTTCTACGCCGGCGCGTTCTGGGGCGAAGACATTGCGAATGCGCCATTTGTTCATTACCCGAACGAGCGCTGGTTCAAGCCCGGCCCGAACGACGCGTTGCCAGCGGAGATTCTCGACGCGTACAGCCTCGACATCTACAACCCGGACGACGAACTGTGCGGCTCGCACCTGATCGACACCAATTCGGGCAATGCCGCGCGCGGCATTTGCGCGCTGCCGTATGTGCGCCAGTCCGATAACGAGGTCGTGTACTTCCCGACCAATCTGATCGAGAACCTGTACGTCAGTAATGGCATGAGCGCCGGTAATACGCTGGCCGAAGCCCAGGTGCAGTGCCTGTCCGAGATTTTCGAGCGCGCCGTCAAGCGCGAGATTCTGGAAGGCGAGTTGGCGCTGCCGGACGTGCCGCAAGAAGTGCTGGCGAAATATCCAGGCATCGTGGCCGGCATCTCGGCGCTGGAAGAGCAGGGCTTCCCGGTGCTGGTGAAAGACGCGTCGATGGGCGGCACCTATCCCGTGATGTGCGTGACGCTGATGAACCGCAAGACGGGTGGCGTGTTCGCCTCGTTTGGCGCGCATCCGAGTTTCGAAGTGGCACTGGAGCGCAGCCTGACCGAACTCCTGCAAGGCCGCAGCTTCGAAGGCTTGAACGATTTGCCACAGCCGACGTTCGCCAGCAATGCCGTCACCGAGCCGAACAACTTCGTCGAACACTTCATCGATTCGAGCGGCATCGTCTCGTGGCGCTTCTTCAGCGCCAAAGCCGATTTCGACTTCGTGGAATGGGATTTTTCGAGCCAGGGCGAACACGCCAATGCCGAGGAAGCGGCGACGCTGCTGGCAATCCTTGCCGACATGGGCAAGGAAGTCTATACGGCCGTGTACGACCAGCTTGGCGCGACCGCGTGCCGTATCCTGGTGCCGGGTTACTCCGAGATCTATCCGGTCGAAGACCTGATCTGGGATAACACGAACAAGTCGCTGCTGTTCCGCAGCGATATCCTGAATCTGCATCGCCTCGACGACGCCAGTCTCGAAGCGCTCATCGATCGCCTGGAAAACAGTGAGCTCGACGAGTATTCGGATATCGCCACGCTGATCGGCATCGAGTTCGACGAGAATACCGAGTGGGGCCAGCTGACCGTGCTCGAACTCAAGCTGCTGATTCACCTGGCGCTTGGCCAGATCGAGGATGCGCATGAACTGGTCGGTGCGTTCCTGCAATACAACGACAACACCGTCGAACGCCGCCTGTTCTATCAGGCGATGAATGTGGTGCTGGAAGTCTCGCTCGACGACGATCTGGAACTGGACGATTATGTCGCCAATTTCCGCCGCATGTATGGCGACGAGCGCATGGACGCGGTGCTCGGCTCGGTGGACGGCAGCGTGCGCTTCCATGGCCTGACCCCGACCAGCATGGCGCTGGAAGGGCTTGATCGTCATCACCGCCTGATCGACAGCTACAAGAAGCTGCATGCAGCGCGCGCGAAGGCAGCAGCTCGGTGAGCTGGTGACAGGGCGGTTTGCGTCGTTGTCTACAGGTGTGACTTGCGGAAATTGACGTGACGCGGGGTGCTGCGGTGCCGGGCCAAGCCCAGCTGATGTTGCGAATAGCTGCAACTGGCTGTGGGAGCGGGATCGCGACCGGCAGCTTCCGACCCTGGGCGGGCCTCAGCCCAAAAGCTGATGGCCGCCTCTGATTGCGCGGTTCCGTAGCTCGATTTTCCAATCGCTGTTTAGCTGCGCCAGGCAATCCCTGAGCGGCCAAACAGGCGCAGTCTCGATCAGATGCATAAACGAGGAAGCAAGTCCATAGCAGCCATCAGGGCCGAACAATTCGACGAGTACGCAGGCCTCGTTATCCGTTATCGGCTTTGCAATGGCTCGGCAAAGTGCTTCGATGTTGGCGAACTGGGTAACGTCCGCGTCATCCTCTGATGGCAGCGGGCCAAGTTGTTCAAGCTCGGCTATCTCAGTTCGTACGCCGGGTTCGGGCATCTGATTCGTAGGTCGGTACAGTTCAAGGGGGACAGGTGCGGTTCCGCACTCACTGCTTTGGCCGAACCCGCCCGGACAAGCGAGCATAGCAAGTGGCCAGATTGAGATGTCACTGACTTTCTCGAAAGACCGCTGTCGACCCATTGCGGACATTCACTATCGTAGTCTCAACCCGTTTGGATTGACTGCATCCTCATCGCGACGCGTCGGATAGTAGGCCTTCTTGTGGTCGCACTCGTAGAAGAGGATCCCGTGAATGCCCATCGCTTGCCGCTTTGGCACGCGGCGCTTCCAGATTTCGGAGAACGCAGCGTCTAAAGTTTGCGACGGCTGCTTTTGGTAAACCTCATCGATAAATGCCACATCTGTGCCATTCGGGAAGATGAGCGCGAACTCCTCATCAGTCGCCGCGAAGATATCGTAGACCGCATTTTCGGCCCCATCAAAAACCTGAATATTCTTCACTTAGCATTCCTGTTGAAAGGCCGCTCTTGGCCGATAGCGGCCTGCCGCACTGGGTTAGCAACTTGCAAAACGGAAAAATCTACGGATTGTCACAGACGCCGTTTTCCTTGATGGCATCCTTCAGATCGGCCAACGTGAGCAAATTCTTGATCTGATATTCCGAAGTCGTGGCAACGAATTCCACGTGGTCCGGAACGGAAGTGAGCGTAGCAAAGTTTCCTTGCATGGCTGCGCGTACCTTCACTTCAATTGCCCCCTTGCGTCGAGCACTTTCTTTCTTTCCTTCCCAGCGCCGTCGAACCTGGTCGCCAAGACGGAGAGAATTTCGGCCGCTTTTTTGAGGATGCGCTGTTTTTTATTGTTCAGCCCGCCCACCGCTCAACCGGGCTCGTATGCCAGCCTCGTTGCACGCGACAACGATCTTGATGCTCAGCCAAAAGCATCTACAGGAAGAGACGGAAATCGTACGATAAGGTGAATCGAGGCGGCGATGACGTTCCTGGCGATCCTCAACCTTTCTGCGCCGCCTTGGCGTCTG